>SDBT01004343.1_pt1 | contig 24115 bp, 24 predicted proteins | sample 2277101 | NCBI WGS metagenome assembly SDBT01 (sample SAMN10404973, study PRJNA504765) | marine sediment metagenome | isolation source: marine sediment core GS10_PC15, 103 cmbsf | place: Arctic Ocean: Southern Knipovich Ridge | collected 2010 | reverse complement strand
AATCTGTGCCGCAACATTCATTGCAAAAACAGACTTTTCAGGAGTAGCTGTGTGCATGCACCATAGCTCAAGTGATGACGTTTGCGCAATTCTGCCAGCTTGCAAAACAAGAAAAATGCACACCAGCAGAAGGGATGCATTCAAAGCAGTAAATGGTCAGCCAATTGCCCTGGTTAACTATAAAAGCAAGGAAATAAAATTCTTAAAGAAAAACTATCAGAAAAAAAATGGCAAGCTGAAGGTATTAGAAAATTTTGAGGAAAAAGTTGGTTTTCTTAAGAGCCATCCAAACATGATGCTTGAAGAATTTGAATTCTTCAAAAAAAATAATTATAAGGGATTTGTCATTGAAGGCACCGGCATTGGCCACACCGCAGTTGGAACAAAAGAACATGAAAACAACCTTGAAGCAATAAAAAAATTTATCAAAACCGGCGGCATTGTATGCATGACCTCCCAATGCCTTTATGGAAGAGTGCATCCGACAATCTATACAAATATAAGAAAACTAAGTGAAATAGGTGTCATCTACTGCGAAGACATGCTCCCAGAAACCGCTTTTGTAAAGCTTGCCTGGCTTTTGGGAAATTACAGCGAAGAAGAAACGAAAAAGCTTATGGCAAAAAACCTGCGCGGAGAAATAAGCGCTTGTACTGAAATTGACAGCTTTGAAATAGAATGACTTTTTTAGAAGCCATAGGTTGTTGCTAGAGAAATATTGTGCGCGTGGTCGCTTATTCTTTCAAGATTCCTGATTAGTTCGGCAAACACAACACTTGCCTCCGCCAAATTCTCATAATGGAGGAAATTCCATCAAGCTTGAAGGAAAGAAATAAAAAGTACAAAGAAATAAGTTATAATGAGAAAAATGCCAAGGTCAAAAATGCACAAAAAACAAGTTGCAATGAACATTAGAATTTTGGTTCCAGAAATCACACGCAGAAGAGCCGGTGGGGACATTTCAAAAGTAACCACGATTATGGTTGTAAATGCCGCCAAAAAACACAAAGTGCCTGCTGAAGAATTGCTTGCAAAATTTAGAAGCCTTGGAGCAAAAGTCTGATTTAAATCAAGTTCCTTCTTTTTTTAATTATGAAAATTCTTGCAATTAATGGCTCGCATAGAAAAGGAAATACCGAAGCATTGCTTAAAAAAATCCTTGACGGCGCTTCCTCCAAAGGCACAAGAATTGAACTGATTAATTTGTATGACAAAAATGTTGAAACATGCAAAGCATGTATGGGTTGTGAAAACACAGGGACATGCAATATTAAGGATGATTTTCCAAAAATTTTTGAAAAGATGGCAATAGCTGATATAGTTATCTTTGGAAGCCCGAATTATTTCAACAATGTTTCCGGCTTAATGAAAAATTTCATTGACAGAATGAATGCTCACTGGCAGGATACAAGGCTCGAAGGGAAAAAAGTTGTGTTGGTGATGCCTGGCGGGCAAGGAAAGGAAAGCAGGGAAAAGGGAATGAATGCATTTGAGCAATTTCCAAAAATATGCAAAATGAACGTAATAGAAAAGGTCATGCCGCATGTTGATGGTCCAAAAGAAGCGATAAATAACGAAAAGCTTATGGCAAAATGCCTTGAATTGGGAAAAAAGCTTGCCTTATCCTAATTCACTTAAAAAGCTTTTTTCTGCTTGAATACTTTGATTTAAATGGAAGAAAAATGGGAAAATGTTGGATTAATGGCAGGATTGGAATGCCACCAGCAACTTAACACAGGCAAACTGTTCTGCAGATGTCCTTCGTTGCTTAGAGAAGACAAACCAGATATTGAAGTAAAACGATTTCTTAGACCAGTTGCATCAGAACTTGGAGAATTTGACAAAGCTGCTTTGGAAGCGTTTAGCAAAGGCCTTTCATACAAATACGAAGCATACAATGACAGCAACTGTGAAATAGAGCTTGATGACGAGCCACCGCAGCCTGCTGACAAAGAAGCTCTTGAAACAACTCTTAAATCAGCCTTGATGGCAAAAAGCAATATTTTGGACGAATTGTTTGTAATGCGAAAACTTGTAATTGACGGTTCGAATACTTCTGGATTTCAGAGAACAATGCTTGTTGCCCTGGGCGGAGAAATTGAATTAAGCAACAAAAAAGTTGGCATTTTAACAATTGCATTGGAAGAAGATGCAGCAAGACCAATGGAAAAAAAAGAACTTGAAACAGTTTACAGGGTTGACAGATTAGGAATTCCACTAATAGAACTTGCAACCGCTCCAGATTTGAAAACACCTGAAGAGGTTAAAGAATGCGCAAAAAAAATTGGAGAGATTTTCAGGAGGACTTGCAAAGCAAAAAGGGGATTGGGAACAATAAGACAGGATGTAAATGTTTCAATTAGAGAAGGGGCAAGAGTTGAAATTAAGGGAGTACAAGAACTTAACTTAATAGACGAATATGTAAGAAGAGAAGTGCAAAGACAGCAAGGACTTGTTGCAGTAAGAAAAGAAATGAAAAAAAGGAAACTTACAGCAAAAGATTTTGAAGAAGAAGAAATTGCAAACCTTTCCCAGATTTTTGCAGAAAGCGAATGTAAATTTTTAAAAGGAAAACAAATTTTTGGCATAAAGCTCCATAAAATGCAGGGCATTCTTGGCAAGGAAATTCAGCCAGACAGGCGCTTTGGAACAGAACTTGCAGGTTATGTTAAATCAAAAGCAGGTCTTAAAGGAATTCTGCATTCAGATGAATTGCCTGCTTATGGTATAAGCGAAAGGGAAGTTGAACAGACAAGACATAAATGCAACTGTGTAATGGATGATGCTTTTGTTATTGTACAGGCAGAGGAAAAAAAGGCAGAAAAGGCAATTGGCACAGTGCTTGAAAGATGCAAAGAAGCATTGCATGGTGTGCCAGAAGAAACAAGAAATGCTTTGGAAGATGGAAATACAGAATACAGCAGACCATTACCTGGAGCTGCAAGAATGTATCCTGAGACAGATTTGGCACAGGTGAATATTAGCAAAGAAGAGCTTGCAAGAATTGCAAAACAACTTCCTTTAACAGTAAAGGAAAGAGAAAAACTTTACTCAGAAAAAGGTCTTTCAGGAAAACTTGTTGAAGGAATGAAACTAAGCAATTTTGCCTGCTTTTTTGAAGAGCTTTTGAAAAAAGAAATTAATGCAACTACGGCTGCTTCTTTACTGCTTGATGGAGTTACACAATTGAGAAGAGAAGGCATCAAAGACATTTCAAATGAAATGATTAAAGAAACATTAATGCTTGAAAAAGAAAAAAAACTATCCAAGGACATTTTGCTTGACTTTCTAAGAGAATGGAGTAAAAGACCTAGTGCAAAACCAGCTGAAGTTTTGAAGGGGATGAATGTTGAAAGAGCTGATGAAAGTCAGCTGCAAAAAGTGATTGCTAGCGTAATTGAAAAAAATAAAGGTCTTGTAGAAGCAAAAGGTGAAAGAGCAATAGGCGCACTAATGGGAGACGCAATGAAAGAACTTAAAGGAAAGGCTGACGGAAGCACAATAAGCAGGCTTTTGAAGGAAGAGATTAAGAAAAGGCAAAGGTAAGAATTAAATATTTAGAAAGTACTTCTTTAGTTGAATGTATTTCAAAAAGTATCTTGTTATAGCAATAACTCTTGCATTAATGGCAACAGCCAATGCCACTACTTACACCGTTTCCCCAGACGGGAATGAAACAAACTTTAGCTTAAGCGAAGCACAGAATTACGCAAACAGCAACCTTGGTGAAGAAATAACATTTTTGCTTGTTTCAGGAGATTATGGAAGCTTAACTGACCTGAGTGCAGTTGAAAGAGATAATGAAGCTTGGGTAAACTGGAAAGCCAACGAAGAAGGGGTTGTTTTTGACACAATCAAATTCGAGGTCGCAGGAGCAAACTATAGGGAAATATGGCAGTCTTTTGAGGGAATGACAGTAAAATATGGAACGCCAAGAGTCGGCAAAACAGTGGATTTGGGAGTTTATATGCAAAACGTTGGCCACACCAAATTCATTAACATGACTTTTGTTGGAAAGGGCTATGTAAAAGATAGCGGAAGCACAGCAATTAGCCTAGGCCATGCCAACAATGCCATAATTGACAATTGCACAATATATGGAGAAACTGATGCAGTAGAAGGAGGTTTTGAAACAGGAATTAATTTGCTGTACAGTTCAAATATCACAGTAATCAATTGTGACATAAGCAGGTGCAGAAGAGGAATCAATGGCATGGGAAGAGATTGGAACATCTCAAACAATAACATTCATGACATAGACTCAGACGGAATCATTATTTCCGGCGGAGCCAGAATAATTATTGAAAACAACCACATTTGGGAAATTAATGACCCTGGATACGGCTATCACTGTGACGGAATTCAGGCTCAGGAAGGAAAACCGCCTGGAGACCCTCAATACATCAAAATGGACAACATTGTTATCAGAGGCAATGAAATCCACGGCAGCGACAGGCATGGAATGACTTTGCAGCCTGACAAATATGACTGTTCGATAAACGATTGCTCAGTATACAATTCAGTAATAGAAAACAACTTAGTTTACGACACTGATGGAACAGCAGTTCAAATAATGTTCTTTAAAGATTTGATTTACAGAAATAACACAGTGATTGGAAAAAACTGGTTTAGAAACAATGTTACAATAGATTCTATTACAAATAACCTAATGGGCTCGACAGGATTTTTCAACACAATGGACAGCGTTCCGGCTTATGAAAACAACAACATTGTTTTAGCATTTGGACACCCAAATGACATGCACCCTGATTTTGTGCAAGGGCCAAATACCTTAAATTTAAACGGAGACCAGAACGCCTTTGAAGAATTATTTGTTGATTACAACAATTTTGATTTTAGGCCTTTAATGAATAAGGCAGCATGTGATGGAAACGTAAACCAAAGCCCTGGAACGGCAGTAGGTGCTGGGCCCTGCGTTGGAGAGCCGCCACAAGAATGTGTTAACCTAACAGCCTTAACAAACTACATTTCCCAATGGAAGCATGGAAGCCTTCAAATGCTTTCCTTAATGGAAAAAATTGAGAAATGGAAAACAGGAGAAGGATGCTAAAAAGACAAAGAAACAGCATTATCCCATGAACCAATAACTATTTATTTTCCAAAAAACCTTAAGTAATTGTTACTAATGAACTGGGAAATGCTTGCAAAAAAATATGACAAAAAGCATGTGCTTTCATGGATGCGTGTTTTTTCAGACCAATGCAATGAAGCAGCTTACATTGGAAGCAAATTCAAACCAAAAAAGAAAAAGCCTGAAAAAATAGTTGTCTGCGGAATGGGTGGTTCAGGAGTCGGAGGACGTCTTCTCAAAAACTTGCTTAAAGACGAATTAAAAATTCCTTTTGAAGTATATAATTCATACGAACTGCCAGCATATGTTGATTCAAAAACTATGGTGTTCTGCGTTTCATTTTCAGGAAACACAGAGGAAACACTTGCATGCTTCAAACAGGCAAAGAAAAAGAAAGCTTACACAATAGGTATTACTACAAACGGGAAATTAAAAAAGCTTGCAGGAAACAACTGCATTTTAATTCCAAAAAGCAGTCCGCAGCCAAGAATGGCAATCGCATACCTTTTCTTTCCAATGTTAATGGTTTTGGAAAAAATGAAGCTTGTTGGCAAAATTAACGGCCAGCTTAACGAAACAGTTTTCCTTCTCAAAAAAGAAGAAGGCAGAATTGAAATAAAAGCAAAAGAGCTTGCTTTGAAAATGCGAAACAAGTTGCCGATAATTTATGCTTCAGAAGAACTTGAAACAATTACATATAGGTTTAGGACAGAAATTAATGAAAATGCAAAACAGTTTGCATTAAGCCATTTTTTGCCTGAACAAAATCACAACGAAATAAGCGCAAGTTTTGGTTTAAGCAGAGGAAACTGTGAAATTTTCCTCTTAAGACATGATAGTGAAAATAAGAGAGTTGAAAAAAGATTTAAGATTTTGAAAAGAATAATGGGAAAAAACTACAATATTACAGAAGTAAATCTAAAAGGAAAATCTCTTATGGCAACAACATTTTACGCACTGCAACTTGCGGCATTATCAGCATATTATTTGGCATTACTAAACCATGTTGACCCAGAACCAGTGCCATCAATAGGCGTTCTCAAAAAAGCGCTAAAAAAATAGTTAAACCATTTTCCGACTACTTTTCTTTACGCTTCTTAGACATTTCATGTGCCAGTATTGTCCCATCCACTTTTTTTCAGTTCCAGCACCACCGCAAAGAGAACAAGGATTGTTGTACTTCCCTTCAGGTTCTTCTGCTTCTTCCTTTTGCTTTTCAAGCTCTTCTTTTTTTCCCTTCAAAGAATCAAGTAATCCCATAGTAATCCAATAAAGGAGGCAGGATTATAAAAAGCTTACCGCTTTCTAAAAATGAAGAAAACATTTAGCAACAAAGCAATAATTAGAATAACCCAATTAAATGCCCACATCCAAGTAAGTAATTGCCCCAAAAAAATGCAAACATTTAATATGATTAAATAACATTCTTTTTCAGAATGAAATACAATTACAAAAACCTTGCAGGCATATTTCTGTTTTTTGGAGCAGCTCAATTTATACTGAGCACTATTATTGCAGAATCTCTTTATCCAGGATATACCATTTATACAAATTCCCTAAGCAGTTTGGGAGTCGGACCAGTACCATGGATTTTTAATGTTTCAGTAATTTTGTTAGGTGCAACAGCATTGATTGCAGGGTTTCTTATCCTAAAAACATTTAATGACAAACCAATTGCTGCTTTGCTAACACTTTCAGGTCTTGGCGGAATTTTTGTAGGAGCTTTTCCGTCAAATTTTAGCATTATTCATTCTGTTGCTGCAGGTTTTGCATTCTTTTTTGCACCATTTGCAGCAATTGCATGTTATAGAATTACAAGACCTCCAATGAAATATGTCTGTATTATTTTAGGGCTAATTTCAGTTATAGGATTTATACTTTACAAAACAAACAATGATTTTGATCTTGGATGGGGAATGGAAAGAATTATAGTATATCCAACACTAATTTGGGCAATAGTATTTGGTGGATATTTAATGGCATTAAAAGAAAAAAAATAGCCCCGCAGAGATTATCACAAAAAAGTAATAGCCTTCTCGCCTTTTAACGTTTAAATATTCATTTTTTACAATTTTCTTTTAACTTTTTTCCCACCTGTCTTTCTTAAATGTCTTTTTGGCTTTCTCCTTTGCATTGGCTTAGCTAGTTCTTCAACGGCTTTTGGAACGTTCGCCAAAGACGAAACAATTAAGCAGCCTGCCTTCCTAGCTTCAGAACGCGGGTTTCTAGAAATTAGAATCCCTTTTATTTTACCATTAGTTGCCTTTTGTGACATCAGAATATCTGATGTAAGGCTATCGCCAACCATTACTATGTTTTCAGCTGGCACGCCAAGTGCATTCAGGCAAAGCCCATATATTTTTGTACTTTGCTTCGTGACTCCAACCTCGTAAGAAAAAATTGTTGCAGACTTCTTGAAAAAATGAGCCAAGCCGCTTTTTTCAAGAATTTCCCTGCTGCCTGGGTAGCTGTTTGAAACAAAACCTAAAACAAAACTCTCTTGCTTTAACCTCTGCAAAACTTTTTTTGCAGAACGAAAAACATTTTTTAAGCCCTTTTGGGCTTCTGATTCAACAATTTTTCTTACAGCCGCCCTATTCTTTACGTTGTTCTCAATGCCGGCTGCTGCAACAACTTTGTCAAGATAGCTTTCCCAGTTTTGAAACTTTTGCCCGCACACAGCCCTCTGTAACGCAGGATGAATCTTTGGGTCCTGTTTCCACTTTTTTATAATTATCAATTCAGGGGAAGTAGTGCAAGTAAGTGTTCCAAACAAGTCAAAAATAATAGCTTTTTTTGCCATACGCAAAACCTTTCAATTGCCCTTTTAAGCGTTCAACTCTTCCTGATAGCCCCGCAGAGATTCGAACTCTGGTCCCAGGCTCCAAAGGCCTGTATCCTTGGCCACTAGACGACGGGGCTAGTGTATAAGAAAATTTAGGGGAGAAGGTATTTTAAATTTGATAATTAGGCTTTTAGCTAACAATTTCGCAACTTTTAAAGGAAAAAACCATGGCAAATTGTTAATGAACAAAGGAAATTTGGGCATTGCAGCACTTCTTGTAGCTGCTTTGCTGTTAAGCACACCTTTGGGTGCGGCTAGTGAAAACGTACTTCCCTACGTCGAAATAAACCAGCCAATGGACGGACAAACAGTTGAAGGCATTACAACAATAACATTTCGTGCAGAAGGACAAAAATTGCATGACCCAAGCCTCTCTATAAGCGGAGAGACTGGTGGTATTGCATTTCCTTTAAATTGCACTGTTTCAGAGCCTGTTGATGGTGATGAAACTCAGAAAATGTACTGCCAATATGACTGGAACACAAAGGATTTTGATGGAGAAAAGGCAACAATCATTGCCACTGTTTTCTCAGGCGAAAAGGTTTTAAACGACAAAGTAGGGGTTTACGTTTCTGGTGAACGTACTTAAAAAAACAAGATTGTGCTTTTAGAAATATTGGCTTTACGCAAAATGGCTACTTATCAAAAGAAATACCTTTAAATTAGTTCCCAATTCTAAATTAATTACTAAAAGGGAGTGTGGCTTAGTTTGGTAGAGCTCGCGACTGATAATCGCGCGGTCCTCGGTTCAAATCCGAGCATTCCCATTCTTTCCAATACACCTTTTTGAATTCCTAAATTAATCACTTTATTTAACAACGTGTTCTTTTCTATTCCACAGAATCTAGTACTCTTTTTTGATATTTTTACTCCTTCCATAAATCCACCTATTTTGTAAAAATTGTATATAGAAGAATAATTGAAAATTCTTACACCAATTGCGCCCTGTTTTGACCTGTTACTGTAACTAACATTTCCTCGAATTCCAAACTCAACAAACAATTTTTGCCATTCTTCACAAGTAGTTTTATTGTAGCATGCTAAATTTAGCTCTGGCTTGAGGTACTTACTTAGACATATAGATCCATCCAACGTAAGTGCAACTTTAATTGCCCATTTTTTGGTTTGTTGGTTTGCAGTCTTCAAAAAGGAAATCGTTGGCTGTGGTCTGCCTTCAGGTGGAAATGTTCTGAATTCTGGTGAAAGCTTTAAAAGTTCTCTAGCCAGATTGTTATCTGTCAGCCTAACAATTGATACACCTTTTGAACCTTTGTAGACTGCTGGTTCAAATTTGCTTAATTTCAATAGAAGAGCTCTTGAAAACTTTATTATGATAGGGTCTTTGGAAAAAATACTAATACGGTGGGTACGCCCTTCAACACTCAAACACCCATCAGTAAGCAAACAAACAGCCAAAATTGATTTCAAGTCAACATTTTGTTTAAGTAGTTCATCTACAATTGAATTGTAAACTTCCCCTTTCTTCAATCGTCTTACACGGCAACTTTCAATAAAAGACCTAGCGTAAGAAAGCCTTTCACAGATATCTGACTTGGAAGCAGTCACCTTGCCACCTTTAATCCAAGCCCAATTCCATGGTAGCTCTTCCTCAATGAAAGTTTCAAAGTAATTGTAAGAAGGATATAGTTTGATTAATTGTTGAAATACACTCTTTGGCAAATTACTTTTTTCATGAATCCAACCTTTTACAGTGTTTTTAGGAGTCTCTAAAAACCTCCCAAGTGCAGCCTGCGTTCCAAAATGATTTTTGATAACTTCTTCCAAAAACTCTTTTTGTTTTCCTTTCACAAAACGCAATCTTTTATTCAACATGATAGATTTTTGTTTTTTCTTTTTAAACCGCTTTGCATAGTCAAGGTTTCCGGTAATCATTGCGAAGACCTTTCCTTCATGTTTTGCAATATTTCATTTAAAGAAAGCCCGTAACTTATTGGGTTTCTTTTTGTTTCTGAAATTTTTTGAGAAAAACTCATTGAATCACCTCCAATTTAAAATGAATTTTTTCGTGAACGGCTCTGCTGCTTTTGGAGGCATTAAACCCTTTGCCTCTAAGGCAAAGGTTTAAGCCGAGAAAAGCAGAGTTCTAAGAAAAAATTCTTTATTGGAGGTGATGAGAGTTTTTTATAGTTTAACTGCACCAATTATATCATGCCTCTCTTAGAAATAAAGTTTACAATTCTTGCCATCTTTTTGATTACGCATTTTACTGCATTTTACAAAAAATGGTATTATACAAGACCACACATTGACACAATTACACATTTCTTAGGAGGACTTGCAGTAGGGGCATTTATCAAGGATTGGGGCATTGCAATTGCTTTGATAATTGCATGGGAGTTCCTTGAAATGCTGATGGTAAGCAAGTATTGGATAGCTTTCAGAGAAACTCCAATAAACAAAATTCAGGATGTCTTATTTGGCTTGCTTGGATTCTTTATAGCAGTTGATGTGTTTTAAATACAAAGGTGAATAAAATGAGAATATCAAAAGGACCAAGGCACTATGTTAAAAAAATTAAGGGAATTGCATCAAAAAACCAGGCGTTGGCTAATAGGATAGAAAGATACAAAACAAAAGCCGGTAAAATAGCAATTAAACGTAGGGGATATACAGACTATAATAAATTGTTTAAAATTGGATTTAACAAGAGTATTATTGAGACACTTGTTGGAATGGGAAAAAAAAGGCTTAGCATAATTGATGACGGAGCAGGTGTTGGAAACTTTTTGGCAGAAATAAAAAGCCAATTACTCAACAAAGGAATAATTTCTAAAACAACCGCCCTCACTCTTACGCCAAACGAAAACTTAGAGAAAAGAAAAATTAATGGAGTAATAGACAACGTTGTTGTTGGCCCAGCAGAATATTATGTTCCAAAAAAGCCTGTTGACGCAATTTTTTCATTATTTGGATCAATTACATACACTGACCCATCAGTAAGAAAAGAGCATGTGTTAAAATTTGCCCACTCCCTGAAAAAGGGCGGTATTATGATGGTTGGCTTCCACTTTGTTAAAAGTTTTGATCGATTATCATCCGAGTCAATTTTGTGGGGGCTTTCAAAAAACCCTAATCCAAGCAGAAGAATGAAAATTGAAACAGAAACTAGAGGAATAGAAAAAGCATTTAGAAAACAGGGCTTTGAAGCAAAATTTACACGTCTTAATCCAATATCGAGTGAACAACTACCAAACTACATTCTTATTGTAAGAAGAATAAAGTAGACTTATTTTTCAGACAACTGCATTTCGTCCCAGATGTCAACAAAACTGTCAACCATTTCATCCAAAAAGCTTTTCTTGTAATTACTTAAAAGTGCTGAAATATTATCCGCGTTCTTAATGTAAAAAAAGGTTTTTCTTCCAACACGCCTTTTTTCAACAAGATTTCCTTGAACAAGTTTTACCATATGCCAGCTCACAGTACTTGGACTCAAACCAACTGCTACTGCAATTTTTTCATTATTTGCTCTTTTCTTTGTTAAAAGGAAAAGAATTATTTTTCTAAGACTTGGCTGTCTCAAAAGACCCATTGTAACCTGATCTGCTCCAAGCTGTGGACCCCTAGTACTGTAATACCTGACAAATTTGCCATTTTTTTCAGATTTAATCAAATGCCTTTTTAGCAAAAAATCAATGTGATATTGCAGACTTCCTGTAGCAATTTTTGTGCGCCTTTGTAGTTCTCTGAAATGCAAACCAGGGCTTTTGCTTATTGTCCTGTAAATCTTATTCCTTGCTCCAAGAGCAAGGGCCTCGCTTAATTGTTCGTCCTGCATGGCGCCAAAAACTCCTACTTTTTACTTCTTAAAGATTGCCAAGAAAAGGCAAACTAAAATGCCTAATTCAAAAACATTGTCAGCTGCCCTGTGTAAAAAATATCCTGGGCTGACAAAAAGATCAATAACACTTAAAGCCCATTTTGCCGCAAACAAAAAGAACGCAAAGGTTACAAACAGGAATCTCCTGCTTCTTGTACGTCTATATGCAAGAATTGAAATTGCAAAAAGTGAAATTGAAAGCACAAAAATAATTATAGTGGTAACAAAGTCAAACGCAATTGCCTGATTTGTAACAGGTCTGAGAATATCCCAAAAAGCCATTGAAAAACCTCCATTTATTTAAATAATGTTAAACCAAAAAGGATTTAAAAAGAAAAATTAAGGAAAGACAACCACTATGAGGTGAAACTGTTTACAAAAATAAACAGGTTGCCTTCCTTTGGGGGTGATACAATTGTAGGAGGTAATTGTCTCACATTAGTAATAGCCGTCTTTGCTTTATAAAGAGATTTTGGTACAAAAAAACAATAGTGCAAAAATCGAAGATGGGCTTGTATTGCGAGTATAATGGTATTAGGAGCTAATTTAAGGAAATGTATTATTTGATGGAAATGAAAAGGTTTCTTGTCCTAGTCGTTAATTAATTTTAAAAAAGACTCTTTTGATTTTTGATAGACATTCTTGTAGATACTGTTTCCAGTAGAATCTATGGCAACCACAACAGGAAAATCTTTAGCCTCAAGTTCCCAGATTGCTTCAGGCATTCCAAATTCTGGTTTATAAACAGTCTTTACTTTAAGCGCTTTCGCATAAAGCACACCAGCTCCACCAACTGCAGAAAAGTAAACTCCCTTTCCATTTAATGCATTTACAACAGAATCGCCCATCCCTCCTTTTCCAATTAGCGCTTTTACACCATATTTTTCAATTAGCGCCGGAGTATACTGATTTAATCTAGAACTGGTTGTTGGACCAGCTGCAATTATTTTATTGTCTTTAACTAGTGGACCACAATGATAAATAACCGAATTTTTAATTGCCTCAAAATCATTTTTTAAAAGAAATTCATGCGCCCTATCTCTTGCAGTGAATATTGTTCCGCTTAACAAAACCTTGTCACCTACCCTCAATTCCAATATTTTCTGCAAATCGTCTGGTATATTTAAATTAATCATAGGCTTTGCCTCCTAAGACACCAACAACCAATAGAGACCCCTACAAAAAATGAAGCAGGATGCCTTGGTACAGTCGTTGCTTTAACAGCCAAAGCAGTTGTCTTGCCACCCAAACCAAGAGGGCCAATGTTTAATTCGTTGACTTTGCTTAAAGCATTTTTCTCAAAAGTGTTTAATTTATCATTCGGGTTGATATCTGTTATTTCTCTTAGAAGTTGTTTTTTGGATTGATAAGCAACTTCTTCTATGCTTCCCCCACTAGCAACCCCTATAATGTAAGGTGGACAACCTTTGCCTTGTGCTTTAAAAATTGCATCAAGCACGCATTTTTTAACACCTTTCAAATCTCTACCAGCAGTTAGTTCAGAATCTGGCAAGGAATAAATTGCTGAAACGTTTTCTGAACCGCCTCCTTTTAACAAAAGAGACGCCTTAAACTTTTCAGCTTCTTGAAAGTGAATTTTTGCTTTGTTTCCCAAATTTTTATTTTCTAAAATGTCAACTGCGTTGGGCCTGAGAGGAATTTCTTTTGTTGCAATAACCGTTACTTCGTCAATAATAATTCTTAGCTCTTTTTCAGAACAATCACCAGAATGTTCTATGTAAAAAGTTGGACTTCCAGTATCTTGACAAATTGGTTTTGATTCCTTTTTTGCTTTATTTACATTTTCCAGAATAATTCCCAAAACTTCTTTAGCCAAGGCACTTTTCTCTGTTCCCGCTGCTTTTTCCAAAGCAAGAACAATATCTTGAGGTAATTCAACAGACGTCCTTCGATAAAGCTCGATTAATTGATTTTTCAAATCTATTGAATCCATAAGACAACTAGCCTTCAACTATTTTTATCAGCAAATTTCTGTTTCTTGGCCCATCGAATTCTGCAAACATGCAACCTTCCCATACTCCAAGTAAGAGCTTTCCGTTCTTTACAATAATTGTCCTGCTGTTTCCAATAATCGCACTTTTAATATGAGAATCAGAATTACCTTCCATGTGAGTATACTCTGGTGCATTTGCTGGTGCCAGTTTATTCAGTTTTGCAAGAACATCTTTTTGCACAGAGGGATCAGCATTCTCAGTAATTATAACGGCTGCAGTGGTATGGGGAGAGTAAACAACACAAATTCCTTCCTTTATTCCGCTTTTTGAAACAGCTTCTTGTACCTTACCGGTAATGTCAATCAATTCAATTCTTTTGCTTGAGTTTATTGGAATTTCTCGAATCAAACTTATTCACCGTTTAAGGATTCACAAATCAAAGATATTTCTGTAAGCTTTGATATTTTCATTTTTAAGTCCACTAAAGCAAAAATATTTTCAAGTTTTTTAACTGTGAAGCGTTCTGAAATCAGACCCTTATCAAGATAGATGCGGTCTTTTTCTTCTTTAACAATTTTAAAACCATTCAAAGCATAGTACTCTTTCTGCATTTCTTTTGCGTTCTCAGAATAAACAGAGATAAATATTTTTCCGTTTTCTTTCACAATCCGTTTCATCTCCAGGAGTACTTCAAGTTGTAATTCTTTTTCCATGTTTCCAAAAGTGTTAAACATGCAAATCACGTTGTCAAAAAAATGGTCTGGAAAATGTGTTTTGTTTGCATCCTCCAAAAAAAGCTCAATATTGTTAAGGTTAGAAGTTTTCTGTTTAGTTTTGTCTAAAATAATCTTACTGAAATCTATTCCGACTAATTTATCACAATGGCGGGACAATAATATAAAATGCTTTCCTTCACCACAACCAATATCGATAAGATTAGAGCCTTTAGTTATATGAGTTAACAAAAAACTATCTTCTGCTTTGAAATATTCTTTCAAAAGAATTGGGTGTTGTTTGCTGTCAAACATAGAGAAAATACTTTTTTTTGTATAAAAGTCCTTAACATTCATTTTCATTCACCCTTGATTTTTTTTAAAATAATGTTTTGCACGTCCTTTGGGTTTGCTTTTGCCCTTGTTAAGCGCATTACCTGCCCTACAAGGAAGTTGAGGCTTTTTTGTTTGCCTCTTTTCAAATCAACAACTGCTGCTTTGTTTTCTGCCATAACCTTTTCAACAGCTTTTTCAATTTCTCCTTTACCCAAATCCATTACAAGCCCCTGGCTTTCAATAAACTTTGTTGGCTTTACTCCTTTTGTAAGATATACAATTATTGCGTCCTTTGCAACCTTTTCGGTTATTTTTCCGGATGAACGCAGTGAAAGCATGGAAGAAATTTCTTCAGGATCAAGTTCAAGAGAATCAAGGTCTAGTTCGCTTCTATTTACTACTGCCATCAATTCTCTTGTAAGGAAATTTGCTGCTATTTTTGGCTCAATGTCTTTTGCTACATGCTCAAAAATGTTTCCAAGGGCAAAATTTGCCGACAGGACATTTGCATTGTATTGGTCCAAGCCAAATTCTTCCATAAACCTTTTTGATTTTGCACCATGCAATTCAGGAAGCTTGTTCTTCATTTCTTCTATTTCACTTTTTGTAAGCCTAAAAGCGGTTAAATCCGGTTCAAAAATATACCCATAGTCGGCTTCTGTTTCCTTGCTTCTGGTAGACCTTGTGGTTCCTTTGGCTTCATCAAAGGCTCTTGTTTCCATTTCAATTTTTTTACCCTCAAGTAAAACATGCTTTTGCCTTGCAATTTCAAAGGTAAGGGCTTTTTCAACACCTTTTTTGCCTGAAACATTTTTTACTTCAACCCTATTATTTCCATAAACACTTGCATTGCAGTCTGCCTTTAGCACCCCGGTTGTTGGAGAATAAACTTTAAGATATGAAAGAATTGTTGTAAGCTGGTCAAGAAAGTCACGCGCCTCTTCAGGTGTTTGCATATCAGGATCTGTTACAATTTCAACCAGTGGAATTCCTGAACGATTGTAGTCAACAAGACAAAAATTGCTTGAACCCATTCCCTCAGAATGCACCAATGCTGCAGGATCCTCTTCCAGATGAACGCGAGTAATTCTTACTTTTTTACCATTGCTTAAGATAATATGTCCTTTTTCCCCTATTGGAATTTCATACTGGGTTATTTGGAAATTTTTTGACATGTCTGGGTAAAAATATGTTTTCCTTGAAAAAAAGAATTCCTGATTAATTTCACAATTTAATGCAAGGGCAACCTTCATTGCATAATCCAAAGCAGTTGCATTTAACACAGGCTTACTGCCAGGATGCCCTAAACAAATTGGACAACATGCTGAGTTTGGCTCTTTTTCCTGAGTTTTGCAACCACAGAAAAGCTTGCTCTTAGTATTAAGCTGAACATGACATTCAAGGCCAATCATTGTTTTGCCTGAGCTAATATCGGCTTTGCTACTATGGTCAAAAATTCTAAGCAAATCATTTAAATCAATTATTATTCCAGCTGTTGCAATTCCTGCATTGAAAGAAACCTCTTTGTTTTCAAGCAAAGACCTGTCAACAACTTTTCTAATTTCAGGAATGAGTGGCGGAACAAGCCCTACTTGACAACCGGTGTGTTGTTTTACCTCTGCAGGTTCAGCAAACCTGATTCTTTTTGCATCAACTACTTTCAAAAGCTTTGATTCATCAATCTGCCTATCACCTGGTAGAATTGCAAGCAATGGCTTTCCGTCAACCATGTAAACGAGAGCTTTTGCAATCTGCTTTAGTGCAACATTACGAACTCTTGCACTGTCAACAGGCTTTTTCACAGATTCATGTTCAACAAACTTAAATTCAATTTTTCTTTTTTCAAGAAAATCCTTTACCCATGCCTTGCCTTCAACTACTTCGCTCATTAAACAATCACCTGCATTAAATCTTCTGCCAGTAGTATTTCTCCTTTGAAACCCTTGGAAACAAGTGCCTTTAAGTCTGATTTTTCAGCCTCTGGACTAAAGTGGGAGAGAAGAAGCTTCTTTGATTTAGACCTTGAAGCAATTTTCGAAATTGTTTCCGCATTCAAGTGTCCTTCGACCTCGGTTGTGGCATAAGTACATTCAGCCACAAGAAGACTTGTGTTTTTTGAGAGTTCAACAAGGTTTTCATTTGGTTCAGTGTCTCCTGTAAAGACCACAGACTTCTTGTCTACTTCAAATTTCAGACCAAGACTACTTGGATTGTGAATCATGGGTTTTGTGGTTAATGTAAAATTATCAAATTTATTTGTTCCAAATGGTTCAAGCTCTGAAACTTTTAGTTTGAACGGAAGATTTTCAAAAATAGGGTAAAGCTCAAAGGTTTTCTCAACAAATGTTTTCAAGCCAGGACCTCCAAAGAGATTTATCTGTGTCTTTTCAGAAAATCCTAGGTCTGCAAGACCTTTTCTTGCAAACAAGAATGCGGAAAGATCGTTTATGTGATCAGGGTGCTCTACATGAGTAAAGAAAAGATTATTTACTTTGGAGTAATCAATTCCCGACTTTTGAAGGTTCTTAAGGCAGCCGTAACCAAAGTCTACGGCTATAGTTTTGCCGCCTATTTCAAGGACAAAGCCCGAGGCAGCCCGGTCTCCTCCGGAGATAAAACTGCCGCTTCCTAAAACAGTCAGCTTCATTTGTTCAGCTCCTTAATTATTTGCCCGTGAATTTTGCCATTGCTTGCCACAAGGGCTGTTCCTGCAAACATGTCAAATGGTTTTCCTTTGGTGTCTGTTGCCTTTCCACCTGCCTCTTTTAGAATTATAAGCGCTGCAGCAGTGTCCCAAGGGTATAAGCCATATTCAAGATATGCATCAGTCATTCCTGCGGCAATAAAAGAAGTTTGAAGTGCAGCAGTTCCGAAATTGCGAATGCTTCCAAGCCTTTTGAAAAGTTTTGAGTAAAAGGCATAGTTCTGTTCCCTTGTACCCTCCCTTCTTGGCATTGAAATACTAAAAATTCCTTTTTCCATGACATCAATTCCGGAAACTTTAATTTTTTTTCCGTTCAAAAAAGAGCCTTTGCCTTTTTCTGCATAAAAAAGGTCTCCTGTTACGGGCCAAAGGATGGCTCCAAGAAAAGGCTTTTTGTTTTTAACTAAGCCAATGGAAACAGTAAACACTTTCAATCCACGGGTAAAATTTTTTGTTCCGTCCAAAGGGTCAACAACCCAGATTGCTTCATTTGAAACCTTTGGATGTTCTTTGTCTTCTTCTGCAAGAAATTCGGCTTTTGGAAAAGTTTTTCTTATAACCTTCTTGATTTTTTTCTGAGCGTTAATATCTGTTTTAGTTACAACACCTAATCTTGCGCTTTTAGTGCGCACTGTTCCGACTTTTCCATAATTGGCCATTATTATTTTACCTGCGGCTTTTGCAGCAACAATTGCTGTTCTCAATTCTTTACTTTTGCTCATTTCAATTCCTCCACCGCAAGTGCTGCCTGCACCATCTTTTTTTCCTGTAAATGGTCTGCAGTAATCATCAATCCAACAGGCATTCCCTTGTGTTCCCCCACCTTAACAGAAGCATGTGGCAATCCTGCCAAATTTGCCGGAACAGTGCATAAGTCCATAGCATATTCTTCCAGTGGAGAAAGCTTTTTTATTTCTCCAAAGGTTGGAGCAATTATTGGCATTGTTGGATTTACAAGCACGTCAACAGTTTCAAACGCCTGCTTGAATTCTTTTATCAGCTTTGTTCTTACCTTCATTGCCTTTAAGTAATAAGCATCCCTGAAACCTGACATTCTTGCAAAGGTTCCAAGCAAAATGCGCCTTTTTGCTTCAGTTCCAAAACCATGTGAACGAACTTTTGAAAAATATTCATTAAAATCTCCTTCAAGTTTTTCATGCAAACCATAACGCATTCCGCAAAAGCGTGCAAGATTTGTACTTGCTTCAGTTGTTGAAGCAAGATAGTAAGCGGCAATTCCGTATTTTGCATTTAAGGGCAAGGAAATTTCTTCAACTGTTGAACCCTCTCCTTCAAGCTTGTCAATTGCTTTCATGCATTCTTTTTGAACTTTTTCTTCACAGCCTTTAAAGAATTCTTTTACAATACCTATTCTGAAATCATTTGAAGCTTTTGCATTTCCCAAATCCTGTGTTTCAGCCTTTAAAGAGGTGCTGTCGTTCATGTCATAACCTGAGATTGCTTCAAGAAGAAGCGCTGCATCAGAAATGGTTTTTCCCATACTTCCGATTTTGTCCAAAGAATTTGCATAATCAATTAATCCAAATCTTGAAACCCGGCCATAAGTTGGAGTTAATCCTGCTACACCGCAGAATGATGCAGGTGCAGCAATGCTTCCACCAGTGCTTTGACCAATACTTGCATGTGTCAGGCTTGTTAGTGCTGTAAAGCCAGCGCTTCCGCCAGAACTTCCACCACAGCATCTTTTTGAATCAAGTGGATTTAAGGGTGTTTCAAAATCAAGTCCAACATTGTTTGAAAATGTCCCAAAACCAAATTCGTCCTGTGCTGTTTTGCCAATTATTATTGCCCCTTCCTTTTTTGCTTTTGCAATAACTGTTGCGTCAAATAATGGCAAATAACCTGAGAGAATTTTACTTCCTGCTCTTGATTCAAAATCTTTTACGCAAATGCAATCTTTTACTGAAATTGGAACGCCTAATAGTTTTCCTTTGTGCTGGCCTGTTTTTATGCCTGCATCAATTTCTTTTGCCTGTTGCAGTGCTGATTTTTTTGCAATTAAATTAAAATGATGGAATTGCGAATTACTTTTTTCCGCTTCTTCAAGAATTTTTTCAGTGTGCTCCACTGGTGAAATGTTTCCTCTTTTGACTTCTTTGACAAATTCACTAATATTTTGGGCTTTTTTCATGTAGTATCACGTCACCTTTGGACCCATAAAATAGCCGTCTTTCTTGTTTTTTGTGTTTTTTAATGCCTCTTCCTGACTTAAACACTTTTCAACAATGTCTTTTCTGGCCACGTTCTCTAGAGACAGGGGTTGAAAGCTTGGCTTTTCATCTTTTACATCAATTTCGTCAAGTTTGCCAAATGCTTTGAGAATTTCCTGCAGTTGTGGCAGAAATTCGTCTATTTCTTTATCGGTAAGATTCAGGCGTGCATTTGCTGCAACCTTTAAAAGAAGCTTTTTGTCAACTGTATGTTTTGCCATTTAAACCCCACAATATAGAAGACTAAAAGAAATTTAAAGGAAAGTTTTCTATTTTTCAGGTTTTGGCAAAGGCTTTTCAATATCAAGCTTTAAGGAAAGCTCTTTTAGCTGCTTTTCTGTTACTTCACTCGGAGCATTGTCCATTAAAGAAATTGATGCCTTATTTTTTGGAAAAGCAATTACTTCACGAATGCTTTCTGCTCCGCACATCAGAGCAATAAGCCTGTCAAGACCCAGTGCAATTCCCCCGTGTGGTGGTGCACCATATTTGAATGCAGTTAGTAAGAATCCAAACTTACTTTCAGCTTCCTGCTTGCTAATTCCCAAAGCAGCAAACATTTTTTCCTGAAGTTTTTCCTGATGAATCCTAATGCTCCCCCCTCCAACTTCTGAACCGTTCAAAACCAGGTCATATGCTTTTGCTTTTGCTTTCTCAGGCGAAGTATCAAGAAGCTTCAAATCCGAATCCTTTGGAGAAGTGAATGGATGGTGCATTGCAGTATATCTTTGCTCATCATCATTCCACTCAAGCAAAGGAAAGTCAAGAACCCACAGGAAATTAAATTTCTTTTTGTCAATCAAATCAAGCTTTTCTCCAACTGCAAGCCTTACATATCCCAAAGAAACACAGGCAGTGTTCCAATTGTCTGCAACAAGAAGAATTAAATCACCCTTCTTTGCTTTTGTTTTCGAAAGCAGTGCTTTTACTGTTTTTTCAGGAAGGAATTTGGAAATCTGGCTTTCAATTTCCTTTCCTTTAACCCAAATACTCATCATACCTTTTGCTTTGTAAAGTTTTGCAATGTCGGTAAGTTTGTCAACATCTTTCTTTGAGAGCTTTTCACAACCTTTTTCAACAACCAGTGCTTTTATTGTGCCCTTGACTTCAATTACTGAATTAAAAATTCCAAAATCGGTTCCCTTCATTTCACTTGTTATGTCAACGAGTTCCATTTCAAAACGAGTATCAGGCTTGTCTGAACCAAAGCGATTCATTGCATCATCAAAAGAAATCCTTGAAAAAGGAGTCTTTACATTCATGCCAAGCGTTTGCTTGAAAACAAAAGACATTGCTCTTTCCATGACATCAAAAATATCATCTTCATCAACAAAAGACATTTCAACATCAACCTGAGTAAATTCAGGCTGCCTGTCTGCTCTTAAGTCCTCGTCCCTAAAACATTTTACAATTTGAAAATAACGATCAAAACCGCTTACCATTAAAATCTGTTTGAAAAGCTGTGGACTTTGAGGCAAGGCAAAAAACTTTCCTTCCTGCACCCTACTCGGCACTAAATAATCACGAGCACCTTCAGGCGTACTTTTTGCAAGAATCGGTGTTTCAATTTCCAAGAATTCTTCTTTGTCAAAAAAGTCACGAAATGCTTTTGCAACCTTGTGCCTTAAAATAATATTTTTCTGCAACTCAGGTCGCCTTAAATCCAAAAACCTGTACTTTAATCTTTGATCTTCACCTGCAAGAAGATGTTTATCAAGCTCTATTGGTAAAGGAGTAGCGGCAGGATTCAAAATTTCAAGCTTAGAAGCATGCACTTCAATTTTACCAGTACCAATGTCCTTGTTTTCGGTTCCTTTAGGTCTTCCAGCAACCTTGCCTTCAATCAAAACAACAAATTCTTTCCCAAGCTTTTCAGCATTTTTGTGAGCATCTTTGCTGTCAGTTGGATTGAACACAACCTGTGTTATACCATACCTGTCCCTTAGGTCAATAAAAATCAGATTACCATGGTCTCTTCTTTTGGCAACCCAACCCTGCAACACTGCCTTTTTGCCAATGTTTTTTTTAGAAAGCTGACCACAAGTATTAGTTCTCTTCATAAAAATCACTTAGACTAAGGAAAAATTACTAAAAAACGGTTATAAAGCTAATTGTTGCCAGCAACCAGCAAAACAAAAGAATAATAAAGAAAAAAACAATCATTTATTAAACATTTATTTTTAATTAACAAAAAACAAAAAGGAAAGAATTTAAAATGACAAAAAAAACAAATACTAAAAAATTCACAATAATTGCCACAGCCTTCCTTCTCCTAACAATATTCACACTAAGCAGCAACGCAATAGAAACAGCATGCTTTAGATGCAGTACTGTAGAACCTGGCTTGGGTCCACCACTGGGGCAATGCGGTGATAATGGTGATGGAACATTTGACGGGATGCCTGATATAATATGTAACACCACTGGCTGCCCTCCAGACACTTACCTTTGTGAATACATTGAAGGCTGCTACTGCAACAACGATTACCCAGTAGTCCTTCAGGATACCTGCAATGCAGGCATATCTGGAATATACCAGGATTATAGGTATAATAGCATTCTATATTTAAGCAAAATGGGACTTCATGAAAGTTTGAACAGAAACCCTTATGCCATTGACTGCCCACTATGTCAAGGCGACTCTATAGGTAGTCCGGATGGGTGTAACGAGAGCCCGTGTAATGACAACGAAAACGAATGCAACAACTGTTATACAGAAACGCTGGGGGTTTACCCTGGAGAAATCATATACACTCAATGTCTTTGGAACGAAGTGAAGTGGCTTGAGGACGACACTTTGTGGTATGAAGGATGTTATCCTTGGAGATCTATGTCGCACGACGTGGACACGATTGCGTCTTATTATGACCCAAGTGGTTTAATAAGCAAAGTGGAAGGATTGTGGTTTGATAATGGCTATACACCAATTAACGAAGACACAGACTTAACTACAGAAATTGACTATTTGAGCATTACCGAATATGCACCATCCTGCAGGCTCAATGCGGCATGTGACCCAATGGTACCAGGATCTTGCTCAGGCGGAATAACCTGCGATAGCCCGTATGAAGATTTAAAAGATATATGTGTCGTAGGCAGTTATGCAAGACCACCACTACGGGAAGACCCATGCAACAACAGAGGAGGCGTTGCCTGCGCATTAGGCATAGAATATGTTGAAACCTCAATAGAAACAGCGTCATTAGAAGTCGAGCAAGGAGGAGAAACAAGCTTTACACTAAAAATAACAGGTGGAGAAGACATATTAGGAGGGGCACAGCCAGCAGACATAATGTTTGTATTAGACAAAAGCGGATCAATGATGGGCACAAAAATAACTGAAGCACAAAATGCACTCAATGGAATATACGACTACTTCAAAGAATATGAAAACGGACCAAACAACCCAAGCAATTACAACTACTTCAAAACAGGCCTTGCAAGCTTTCACCACGAGCCCCAAATAAACGCATACCTAAAATTCGTTGGAGACGACACATTTGGATTTACAAACTTTGAAGCATGCGGATGCACAGGCATTCCGGTAGGAATCGTAGACGCAGTCAAGAAAAATTACTGGGATTATGCCTGCTCTGATGTAAAAGATGTGGTAATACTTGCATCAGACGGCATGAACAACAGGGACATGGACAACGTAATCCATTACCCCTCAAACTATGACTATAGCTATCTTAGAGATGGCCAGTCATTTCCGGACAACGATCCAGACTACACCGGTTTGGGATTCTGGCCTAATTATATTATGAGAAACCAAAACATGACCGTTTACACAATTGGCATAGGAGCCCAGCAAGAACTCAAAGACTACTTGCAAAACATTTCAGAAACATGGGGCTCTGGAAAAGGAATCTACTTTGACTCACCTACAACACTAGAACTTGAAACAGTCTTTAAGAACATAGCAGACATATACATATCCGGCAAAGCGGCAAGTATCCTGACAGCACAAATAGAACTAGCCGACAACTTTGAATTTGTAAGCTCTAATCCGGCAGCAACAAGCGTAAATGGCAACACTATCTACTGGGAACTTGAAGAAATAGGCGATGGCGAAGAGGTAACAATTGATATTACAATAAGGGCAACAGGTCCAGAAAGCAGCAATAATGACGTAATTAATACAAGCAATTCATATGTAACAGCAATAAACCAATGCGGTCCATTTGATTACGAAATTGTAGGAGTGCAGGTAGATATTGTAGAAGCGCCATGCATACCTAACTGCCCACTAGGATCATGCAACATCGACGACGGATGCGGCAACACATGCACATGCCCAATAGAAGAAACATGCAATACAACAACAAACACATGCGAACCATGCATACCTAACTGCCCACTAGGATCATGCAACATCGACGACGAATGCGGCAACAC
>SDBT01004342.1_pt1 | contig 24123 bp, 19 predicted proteins | sample 2277101 | NCBI WGS metagenome assembly SDBT01 (sample SAMN10404973, study PRJNA504765) | marine sediment metagenome | isolation source: marine sediment core GS10_PC15, 103 cmbsf | place: Arctic Ocean: Southern Knipovich Ridge | collected 2010 | reverse complement strand
GCGTCACCAACATGGGCTATATGTTCTACTATGCGTCGGCGTTCAACCAGGACCTGTCCGGATGGTGCGTCACACTGATTCCTTCTAAGCCGACCAATTTCGATACCGCCGCCACCAGTTGGACACTGCCGCGGCCCATCTGGGGAACCTGCCCGCCGTGATGAAAGCCACCCTGACTTGTCCAAGCTAAGCGACGATTATGCCATCGCCGGCGCATATCACGATGACGACAGCGGAACCAGTTCCGGTTCGGCATACATATTTTACTATGATGGCACTAATTGGAGCGAGCAGGACAAATTGCTCGCCTCCGATGGTGATGCCGGCGACCGCTTTGGCTATTCGGTTTCTATCAGCGGCGATTACGCCATCGTCGGGGCTTATTTGGATAACGACAACGGAAGCTTTTCCGGCTCGGCGTACATATTCCATCGCGATGGTACAAGCTGGAGCCAGCAGGCCAAATTGACCGCCTCAGATGGTGTTACCAACGACGTATTTGGCTTTTCGGTTTCTGTCAACGGCGATTACGCCATCGTCGGAGCTTTTATCGATGACGATAACGGAAGCAATTCCGGCTCGGCGTACATATTCAAGCGTGATGGTACAAACTGGCATGAGCAGTTCAAGTTGACCGCATCCGATGCTGCTGCCAGCGACCACTTTGGCACTTCGGTTTCAATCAGCGGCGATTATGCCATCGTCGGGGCTAATTGGGATGACGACAACGGAACCAATTCCGGCTCGGCCTATATATTTGGTAAGGGTTTATGCCCCATCTCCGACCTGACAGGCGATTGCCTTGTTAATTTTGAAGACTTTGCCGAAATGGCCAATGAGTGGCTCCAAAGCGCCCAATAGACCTTATAATGAGGTTGAATGTAACAATATTAAATTCTCTAAGAGGCAAACTCCGAGATTATGATTTAAATCAATTTAGAGAACTTCCATCAGAGGTCATGGATTATGGCAAAAACAGGGTTTTTAGCCACAAATTCCGCCAAAGGTATCACAAATCGAGTTCACTCTATGACATGAATGTTCTTCTTCCTGCACATCTGCTTGAGTATTTTCGGCCATACGGTGGCACTAACCTCACCAATATGCGCTTTTTTGAGCAGAAGCATAAACGTTCGCGACTGTCCGATGCCTCCGCCGATACTCAGCGGAATCTCGTTATTTATGATTGCCTTGTGGTATGGCAGCTTGAGGAAATCAAGTTGACCGGTAAGCTCCAATTGTTGCTTTAGCGTCCTGGAGTTGACGCGGACCCCCATTGAGGTCAACTCATGGCGGCGTTTTGTCACAGGGTTCCACACGAGAATATCACCATTAAGGCCGTGCATTGGCTTGCCTTCCTCAGAGGTAGTCTCGGTTACCCAGTCATCGTAGTCCGCGGCCCGCATTTCATGAGGGTATCCGTCCTTTAACGTCCAGCCGATGCCATAGATAAAGACCGCCTGGTATTCCTGTACAATCTTTGTTTCGCGCTGCTTGCGGGGCAGGTCGGGATAGAGCTCAAGAATGTCTTCGGCATGAATGAAGGTCAGTTGCTCCGGCAGGTCAGGATACTTATCTGTCTTTAACTGCGGAAAAAGTTCCTGCACATGAGTCTCAGCGCCCTTAAGTACCTTCCATATCTTTTCTACCACCTGCTTTAGCAACTGCAGGTTTCGGTCCTTCTCAGTTATCGCCAACTCCCAGTCCCACTGGTCCACGTATGCGCTGTGGTCGTGGTCCAGGAAGTAATCTTTGCGCACTGCTCGCATGTCAGTGCACAACCCTTCGCCAATTTCCATACCGAACTGCTTTAGCGCTACACGTTTCCACTTGGTTGCCGCCTGCACAACCTGCGTATCGACCGGGTTTTTGTCATAATCGTTTGAAATATGGAATTGGATGGGTGTTCGCGAACCATCACGGTCAAGAAGGTCATTTACTCCGCTATCAACATCCACTATCAGAGGAACAGTAACCATCATCAGATTAAGCTCCTTGCAAAGATTCTCCTCAATATAGTTTTTCGCTGCAAAAATTGCCTTCTGAGTTTCCTTGGGAGATAACAGCGAACTGTAATCTTGCGGCAGGATTTTCTCAAGTTCTGCATAGTCACCAATACCGGGACCAGCCATGTCTGCTTTTTTGTCTACCATATGTACTCTCCTAAAATTCTATAGAGGGGCGTTACAGGCACCCTAATCAGCATATTCTCCGTTTTGCTTCTAATTCAGCGTTTTTCACAATCTAAGATTATATATTGATTAACATCGCCCATATTAAACGCTCAGCTACGCTGCTAAGCCTAATTTCCATTAGAATATCAAACCTGCCTTAAAAATTCAAGCTTTCTTATGGACTTTGTGAGATGCTCTTGCGGCTGTAAAAAGTGAGCATAATCCATACAACCAGGCTACAACCAAAAGCTCAAATATCCTGGGAGAAATAGGTGATGTTTGCCGAAACAGGCCGGCGCCTGACCGCCGCCGGCGATAAACACGGCGACTATATAAGCCCATTCGATTTGGCAGCTCGATAAACAGCTTTTCGCCGGCAAAAACAGGGGTTTTTGCCGAAAATTCCGCCAAAGGTATCGCGAATCGAGTGTCTGCACACCCATAGTGGCCTTCGCTGTCAACGCAAGCCCGGCAGTCAATTTGGCAAAAAAAGCATAAAAATTTTAGCAAACAACGGAAAAATGTGTGTGTGTTTTTGTTTCATTGGCATAACCCATTAAATCTAAAAGAGTTAAGACCAAAAATGGTATGGTCTGCTAACCTGATTTAGCGGGATGGAGGCAAAAAACAGGGAAAAATCTGAAAAACGTCCGATAATTTTTGTTGACTTTCCCAGATTAACATTTTAGACTGGTATTGATGAAGAAGCAGGAGAGAGTGCCCCTGGCACATCGCTTTCGGGGTGATTCTCCCTCGGTAGTTATTTTTATGGGTGAGGGTAATTGTCTTTACTCGCACGTGGGAAGAGTGTTGGGAAGGTGATGAAGGAAAAGTACGGCAGGGGTTCTGCGCAAAGGAAAGAGACAGACTCAAATAAAGCTTTCGGAAATGAGGGCGGGTTTGCCGGTGCGCTGGGGGACCGCTTCACGCAAGCTACTGACCGCTATTTCATAGGTAAATCTTCCGCGTTTAATTCAATTCTTGAGATGATTGGCGCCATTGCGACACGGAAGTGCTCTATAATAATAACCGGCGAGACCGGTGTCGGCAAAGAAATGGTCGCAAAACAAATCCATTGCGTCAGCGGACGCAAAGATAAAGTCTTCGTTCCCGTCGACTGCACGACCCTGACCGGCCAATTGTTCGAAAGTCAATTGTTCGGACATGTAAAAGGCGCGTTCACCAGCGCCGTTGACAGTACCCTCGGTTTCTTCAGGGCCGCGAATGGCGGTACAATCTTTCTCGATGAAATAAGTGAAATCCCGCTGGAACTGCAGGCCAAATTGCTGCGGGTCTTGCAGCAGGGAAACGTAACACCTCTTGGCTCGACAAAATCCTATCCGACTGATATAAGGATTTTGTGCGCCACTAACCGCAGCCTCAGTGATATGGTCAAGAACGGGACTTTTCGCTCTGACCTATACTACCGGCTGAATGTGGTCAATCTTGAGGTCCCGCCGTTGCGTCAGCGAAAAGAAGATATTCTTCCTTTGGCTGAACATTTCCTCGCAAATCAGTCTGCGTTTTATGATGAGCCGGCTAAAAAGTTAAGTAACGATGCAGAGAAGCTATTATTAAATTACTCCTGGCCAGGTAATATCCGTGAGCTTGCCAATGCTATCGAACGTGCTTACGTTTTGACCGCTGACGAGGAAATTCATTCGGCGGCGCTGCCGTTCGAGATTTTAATTGCCGATTCGACCCCTTATCCCAAAGACGAACTGCCCACACTCGATGAAGTTAAACGCAAGATTATCTCTCAGACTCTTGCATTTACAAAGGGGCGCAAGATTGCGGCCGCTCGAATTCTCGGCATCGAACGGCGACAGCTTAACCGCCTCATCGAGAAGCTGAATATCTCCATGCCAAAGAAAAACAGCTAAAAACCGCTCAAATTTTACCGCTGAGACCACAGAGAAAAAACGAAAGAAACTTAACCACCCCCGCAAGAATCTTACAAGGCAAAGATTCTAAACAGCGGGGCAAGAGATCCACCGTCGCTGTCCTGCTTCGCAGAAACCAGCTATGGTGGATAAGTTTACACAAATTTTTCTCTAAGCTAAAAAAAACGGAAGCAGCGCACAAAAAGCCAACTGCTTCCGCATTCCGCTCTCTGTTGCCGTCAAAGCTCACTCTTGCGGACCAAGCAGGACCGTTGTGTCCGACTCGGCATTGTTGACCGCGACCGGCATATCTACCGAGACATCTGTCTCGAGTTCCACATGGAGATTCCCACTGCCGTTCCTCCTCGTAGTAAAAGAGCCGATCTCATAAAAATCTTCGTCTTTTTCAAGATAAACTTTGTACTCGGTCTCGGCCATCAATCCGCGGCAGTTTACCTCAACAACGGTTTTGTCCGCACCTTTAGCGTAGTTAAGCACCGCATAGCCGGAAGCACCAGGCTCGGCTGGTGCCTCTTCCGGATAAGGCTTCAACTCTACCCTCACAGCCTTAGCCAGGGCGACTGTTGCTACGCAAAGAACAACTGTGGCAACACACATTATCGCTCGGTTCTTTCGCAACATGTTTTACCCCCTTTCTTATATTAACAAGTTAATAGGTTTCGGTTTTGGGACACACCCAAACTCACCGATATCGGCATAAGAATATTTCTCAAAAGCGGCAACATGTAATTTGATTTCATTTTCAACCTTGTTCTATCAGGCTCAACATCAAATATACGGTCTTTCAAAAAATTGAAAGTTCACAAATCAAAGCGTTATAAATATTAAAAGGCTGTGTTTTTGTAAATCGGGGGATATACTGTTTTTTTCACGGTGTAATTGCTTAGATGAATGGGTGTATCCCCTAAGTCACAGAAAAACCTCTCTGGTTTTGAAAGAGCGGGTTTAGAAATCAATCAAATGCGTTAGTTTTGGGGGAAATTCGGGTTGAATTTTGGGGGTGAACGTTGTTTCTCGGCTGTTATTGGGGATTTGTGTCAATCAAATGCGCAAGTGTTAAAATGGGTAAGGCGAAAATCGTGACTTTTAGTGAAGTTTTTATAACTTTTGGCGATTTTTTATGTGAAAATAGTGAGAAATTTGGTGTTTTTTGAAGTTTTTAAAAAGCGAACATGCGCGTTTGATGCGAAATCGAGGTTTATGGGGGCAAAAAGCGGGATCAAGAAAAAACGGCGGGATATTAGTCAAATGATTATTGATTAATGATTAATAACGAATTTAGGATTGAGAGTTTTTCCGGGATTTACCGCAACAATACCGACTCCGACGAGCTTTTTAGAGGCCCATTCTCGTCGGAACTGTTGCTGGATTAATCTTTATGATTGGCACAGATTTTTTTTTAATTCTCCCGCCAAGGCGCAAAGGCTCCAAGAAAAAGCTGAAAAAGTGATTTAATGCTTTCACAATAATTCACAATAGCGATGTAACCGTAGGCGCGAAAAGTATCGAGAGATGCTAAGCATTAAGATATATTACGTCCTATTTACAGGCACATAGACAGAGTTCTATTGGCTCTTTTCAAAAGTCTCATCTGTTGAAACTTTTCTATTGCGACATAAGCATTATCTTTAATGTCCAAATCAAGGGGAAACAGAACAGAATATTGTCACAAATGTGGTTTGTTGGTAAAATGCCGGGAATGAAACGACTTAACCAAATCCTTCTAATCAGCGCCTTTCTTGGTTTTTCCTGGCTGGCCATGCAAGTTGCCCATGAGTTTGGACACGTTGTAGGTCTTTGGGCCACAGGCGGCACTGTTTGGAAGGTCGTTCTTCATCCGTTGACTATCTCCCATACAATTCCCGGCGATAACCCCCATCCATTAATTGTTGTTTGGGCAGGTCCGCTCAATTGGAGCACTTCTGCCTCTCTTGGCATTTCTGGTCGCTAAACTGGCCCGTTGTCCCGGTATTTATCTTTTCAGATTTTTCGCCGGATTTTGCCTGGTCGCTAATGGGGCCTACATTGCCTTTGGCCCATCAGACGGCTTAGCAGATACAGCGGTCATGCTAACACATGGTTCCTATCGCTGGCAACTCGTCTTGTTTGGTATTCTCGCTGCTGCCTTAGGGTTGTATCTCTGGCATCGTCAGGGGCATTACTTCGGTCTTGGTAAGACAAACGGCAGGGTAAATAAAAAAGCAATGGCGGTTTCTACTTTACTATTTGCCGTTACTGTTGTAATCGAGTTGGTAATCAACAGTAGATAGAAAGATTCGGTCTCGCCTTTCTTTTTGCCCTCTGGATTGGTCAGGCGTGGCTAAAGTGGTCGTTTCGTTTCTAAGCAGAGATAATAGAAGAAATTGTCACGAAAATTGGGGTGTTTTACCGGTGACTTAATTTGGGTCTTTTATATTTTATTGTTGCATCTTTCGAGCAGACTGGATAATGTAACGGTGCAAGGTAAATATTGACAGCCGGCAGTTCCGGCAGGGATTTTTTTCAGATAAGGAGAATAAATATAATGAATATTTACGTAGGGAATATGCCGTTTGATGTCAGCGAAGACGACTTGAGAGAGGCTTTTGAACAATTCGGTGAAATTACAGAGGTCCGTCTGATAATGGATAAATACAGCGGCAAATCGAAGGGGTTTGGCTTTATCGAAATGCCCTCTAAAGATGAAGCAGAGAAAGCTATCGAAGAAATGAACGGTAAGGAGTTCAAAGGACGTGCTTTGAGTGTCAACGAGGCAAAGCCTAAGACCGATCGTGGTGGTAGAGGGGGAAGAGGTGGTGGTGGCAGAGGCGGCTTTGGTGGTAGAGGCGGGGGCAGTAGAGGCGGCGGTGACAGAGGCGGCGGACGCAGGTACTGACCATCAGTGTTTTAGGAAAAGGACAAATTCATATAAAGCCTTGTCGCAAGTAAAGGTTATGATAAAGACGCCTTAATCAAGTGATTGTTTAGTTCTATAGCGCGATTTATTACAAAATCACGCTGAAATCCTAAGCACTAAACCCTAAATGCTAAACAATATCGAATTACCAAAATCCTAATTTTCAAAACAAAAGCGGGCTTTTCTGTTCATCGAGTGTTTTGAATTTTTGTCATTGTAATTTTGGATTTGTTTAGGATTGAGAATTTCACAAAAACAGGTTAATTTCTTAGTAAACAATAAGTTATAGTCGGTGGTGCAATCTCAAATCGCGCTGTAGTATTAGGTGTCTTAATTAGTCCTCGAATTTTGTTAACAGCTTTAACCGCAACTGTTCGAGACGGGATCTGGCCCCAGGCATCCCTAAACTACTTATACAAAATATACGAGTGGTAATGCTTTAGTTTTTGCGAGGTTTGCGGCGGCCGCGATATGACTTTTTGGCTCCGTAGGCGCTTTTGCTTCCTGGCAGTTCCTTGCGTTGCGAGGGTCTGGAGGTTTTGGCGGTTTTGGGCTCAGTAGTCGGGGACTTGAGGTATGCAAAGCTCTTGCACTTCTGCGCCGTGAGTTTGCGTTCTATGAACTTGCTGATATCGCGCAGGTACTTTTCCTCTTCTCTTGAAACGAACGTGATGGCGTCTCCTGTGGCTGTAGCTCGGCCTGTGCGGCCTATTCGATGTACGTAATCCTCGGCGTGAGTTGGCACATCGTAATTGATGACGTGTGATATCCCCTCGATGTCGAGGCCGCGGGCAGCGACATCGGTAGCGACCATGACTTGATACCTGCCGTTGCGAAAGCCGTCGAGGGCCCGCTGCCGCTGGTTCTGGGTACGGCCCGAATGTATCGAGACCGCGATGACGCCGGCGCGTTTGAGCCGTCGGGTGATCTTGTCTGCCCCGTATTTGGTCCGCGAGAATACCAGCACGCTGAACATCCGCCAGTCCTCGATCATGTGCAGCAGAAGGTCCATCTTCATTACCTTCTCGACCGCGTAGATATGCTGTGTGATAGTCTCAATCGGATTATGCCGAAGACCGATCTGTATCATTCGTGGCGATTTCTGTATGCTTTTGGTCAGTTTTTTGACCTCATTGGGCATCGTAGCCGAAAACAGCAGGGTTTGTCGTTCGTCGGGAAGTTCTTTGACTATCCTTCGGATATCTTTGATAAAGCCCATGTCTAACATGCGATCAGCTTCATCCAGTACCAGCACCTCGACCGCGGATAGATTCACGGTCCGGCGTTGAATATGATCCAGCAGCCTGCCCGGTGTGGCAACGATGATATCGACTCCGCGGCGGAGAAACCTTATCTGGCTTTCAATATTAGTGCCGCCATAAACAGCTCTCGTTTTGAGCTTCATGAACCGGCCATAACCTCGGACAGCTTTTTCGATCTGAACCGCCAGTTCGCGGGTCGGGGTCACCACCAGCGCACGGGTTTTCTTATTTTTGGTCTTTTGACCGACCGTCTCAAGCCGGTTAAGGATAGGCAATACAAAAGCGGCGGTTTTACCCGTACCTGTCTGGGCGCAGCCGATGATGTCTTTTCCGTCTAAGATGGCCGGGATGGCCTGGGACTGGATTTCGGTTGGCGCGGTGTAGCCGGTGGCAAGGATTCCCTGCACCAGCGGGTCAGCAAGCCCCATTGTCTTGAATGGCATTTAATTGTCCTTAAATAAGGTTTCGTAAGTCAAAATAAATACTCGTATCCGTTTAACTTTAACCACCGATTCCAGCTGGTGACACCGGTTCAAAGGGATAAAGAATGACCTTGGATTTGGCATTTACACGGTTAAAAAACATACTTTTCTCGGTACGACGCCAATAATCTTACCAAATTCACCTTGAACTATCAAGAAATTTAATTTTTAAAGCCACCTTGTTGAAAATTTGCATGAGAACCTGATTTTATGTGCCTGGCCTTTCTTTTTACCGACTGGATTGGTCAGGCCTGGCCAAATTGGTCGTTTCGTTTCTAAGCAGGGGTAATAGAAAAAGTTAGCACGGAAATCAGCCTTGCTTAACGGCCATACCGGTCAATGTTCCTTCAAGACGCAAACCATAGTGCCAAAAAATCTTCTGCGCGCAAGCTCTGGTTAGCAAAGAAGTTGAAAAATTTTTGATTCAGAGCAGGAGTTTGGCACGGGCTTCGCTATTAGTATAAGTGCAACAAGGCAAAGCAAACAAAGAGGCGAAAAAGTAAAGCAACAAGCTCTTTCAAAAATGAAAATGACGCAGGAGAAAGCACGGCCTGTAGTGGGCTGTGATTACGAAGGTACACGAGGAGTTTCCCCTCCCAAAAATGCTGGGCTTGCTAACCGAAAAACAAAACTATAAAGCGAGGTTGCCAGACCCAGCTCGAAAGCCAACACGGCAATGCCGTGATAATATACCGACGAGGCTACGAACTCTCTTACCTCTTTTTCGCTGGGTCTGCGGTAATATAGTAGCAAACCCAGCACGAAAGCCGACACGGCGCTGCCGTGATAATCATAAAGGAGATTAAGGCTAAGAAAGACTCTCTCTCTCCTCTTCTTCGCTGGGTTTACGGTTACAAACACAAAGTTACCTTTAAGCCCAGCTTCAAAATAAGCACGGCCTGGCCGTGATAATGATAAGTGAATAGTTTAGTGCCAAAGACATAAGCAGCCGAAAGTGCGACTGCGGTAAAGTCAGGAGACAAAATGATAGTTCTCGTGCAAGCAAATGTGTTGATAGTGGGCCTGAACGGCAAGCATGAAGTTTTGCGGGAACTACCGATTCGACTGATAACAATGCAGTCCGGTATTAAAGCTGCACGCTCATTGAAAAATGAAAAAGTAGACAGTGTAATCAGCAAGTGGGATTTGGATGATATGGAGGATGGCCAATTCCTGAAGAAGCTAAAAGCCGTCAAGCCCGATATTCCGACCATCGCTTTCGTAAAGGCCGGTGACCAGGCGCAGGAGATTGCGGCTCGCAGTCTCGGGGTTTCGGCGGTGCTTACCGACGATGTCGACGACGAGCTCTTCAGGCAGACAGTCGCCAATGTTCTGGGACTGGGCAGCTATGTCTCTATAAAGGCCATATCGCCGGCCAAGAAGACGACGCACAAGAGTGAAAAAGCTGCTACGTAGGCCGTCGAATTGCTGAACACAATTGAGAGCAAGCACGACTGATATTGGGTCGTGATAAAGATAATGCTCGTGAGGAGTTTTCTCCCCCCATAAAAAGCTGGGCATAGAACCGATTGGCGCAAAGCTAATTAAAATAAGGTTGTAATGCCCGGCCTGAAAGCCAACACGGCGAAGCCGTGATAAAGATACGCTGTGTTAAGGATGAAGGCTTAAAAGTCTCTTTCCTCTTCTTCGCTGGGTTTGCAGTTGCAGGCGCAATGCCTACAATAAACTCAGCATGGAAACTACCGGGACCCGAATGCGGGTTCCGGTTTTTTTTGTTTACCAATCTTAAGGGTGAAAGAGGGGAGTCGAACCCCCGACCCCTGGATCCACAATCCAGTGCTCTAACCAACTGAGCTACTTTCACCACGAGCGAAAATCTGAGACAACAATATATTCGACAAAAACAAAAAGGTGTGCCCACCAGCGGCCGGCACACCTTTATATTATATACAAAACATGTCCTGCGTCAAATAGTGTCCTACTTATTTCTAACCGCCGCCTGTGCAGCAGCCAGCCTTGCGATCGGGACCCTGAACGGCGAACAGGAAACGTAGTTCATGCCAATCCGATGGCAGAAATCGATGCTTTCGGGTTCGCCGCCGTGCTCTCCGCAGATGCCGACTTTCAGGTTCTTTTTGGTTTTTCTGCCGAGTTTTGTGCCCATTTCGACCAGCTTTCCGACTCCGGTCTGGTCGAGCTGCTGGAACGGGTCGGCAGAATATATGTCCTTGCTGACATATTCTCTGAGGAATTTGCCGGCGTCGTCTCGCGAGAAACCCATCGTCATCTGCGTCAGGTCGTTTGTTCCGAAGCTGAAGAATTGTGCTTCGGTGGCGATTTCATCGGCGGTCAGGGCGGCCCTTGGGACCTCAATCATAGTGCCGACAAGATACTTGATGCTGTCGTTTCTTTCCTTAAATACCTTTTTGATCTCGTCGACGACGTCATCTTTGACGAATTTCAGTTCGGCAACTGTGCCAATCAGCGGAATCATAATTTCAGGCAGAACTTTGACGCCTTTTTTCTTAACGTTCAAAGCGGCTTCGATAATGGCCCGTGCCTGCATACGTCCGATGGCTGGATATGTCACCGCAAGGCGGCATCCGCGATGGCCAAGCATCGGGTTAAACTCATGTAGCTGCTCGACCTTTGACTTGACGAGGGCAGGTTTGATACCAAGATGCTTTGCCATCTGTGCCTGACTTGCTTTATCCTGCGGCAGGAATTCGTGTAAAGGCGGGTCGAGCAGACGAACCGTCACTGGAAGGCCGGCCATTGCCTTGAATATGCCTTCAAAGTCACTACGTTGGTACGGCAGCAGTTTCTTCAATGCTCCTTCGAACTGTTTTTTGACAGCGGCGTATTTTTTCTGAATATTTTTTTTCTCTTTCTGGGTTTCGGCGGCATCGATTTCCTGGAGCATCAGGGCATAATCATCGGCAGCGAGAATCATCGAGCGTACCGGCCAGATTCTGTTGCCTTCGAAGAACATGTGTTCTGTTCTGCAAAGACCTATGCCTTCGGCGCCGAATTCTCTGGCACGCTTTGCGTCTTCGGGCGTGTCGGCATTTGTCCTGACGCCGAGCCTGCGGACCTGGTCGCAGATGTTCATAAATTTGCCGAAAGCGCCGCTCATCTGCGGCGGTACCGTGGCTAATTGTCCTTTCATTACCTCGCCGGTCGAGCCGTCAAGACTTATCCAGTCGCCTTCCCTGACGCTTAGCTTGCCGACGTCAAATCTGCCGGCTTTATAATGGATTTTGATAGTTCCCACACCCGCGATACAACACTTGCCCATACCACGGGCCACTACCGCAGCGTGACTTGTCATACCGCCGCGAGCGGTCAGAATACCCTCTGCTGCATCCATACCGCCAATATCTTCGGGGCTGGTCTCTATGCGGACAAGAATGACCTTCCTGCCTTTCTTGTTCCACGCTTCGGCGGTCTCGGCAGAGAACACCACCTGGCCGACAGCGGCGCCTGGTGAGGCAGGCAGGCCTGTGGCAATAACGTTGCGTTTGGCCTTCGGGTCGAAGTGTGGATGCAGCAGGTGGTCCAGTTGCTCGGGCGTGACACGGTTAACAGCTTCCTTCTTGGGGATGAGTCTTTCGTTAACCATATCGACAGCGTTGGTGACAGCGGCTTCGGCAGTTCGCTTGCCGGTACGGGTCTGTAGAATATAGAGTTTCTTTTCCTGGATGGTGAACTCCATATCCTGCATATCTTTGTAGTGTCTTTCCAGTCGGGTCATCAGGCCGGTGAGTTGTTTATATGCCCTGGGCATTACCCTGTTTAGCTTTTTCAATGGCAGAGGTGTGCGAATGCCGGCGACAACGTCTTCGCCCTGGGCGTTCATCAGGAATTCGCCATAGAATTCCTTTTTGCCGGTGCTCGGGTTGCGTGTAAAGCAGACGCCGGTGCCACAGTCCGGGCCCATATTGCCAAACACCATTGCCTGGACGTTCACGGCAGTTCCCCACAAACCGGTAATGTTATTCAACTGACGATACTTAATGGCCCTGTCAATCATCCATGAACGGATAACCGCATTGATAGCGCAGGTTAGCTGAACACGTCCGTCCTGGGGGAAGAGCTTGCCGACGTTCTTTTTGTAAATGGCTTTGTATTTATCGACAACATCTTTTAGCTGGTCAGCGGACAGTTCGTTGTCGACTTTGACGCCTGCCTTTTTCTTCGCGGTATGAATGACATGCTCGAAATGCTCATGGTGACATCCCATTACAACGTCACCGAACATATCGATAAATCGGCGGTATATGTCATAGGCAAATCGGGCATTGCCGGTCCTGTCAATAATGCCCTCGATAACCTGGTCATTGAGGCCAAGGTTAAGTACGGTATCCATCATACCGGGCATAGAGACGGCGGCACCGCTTCTGACACTGACCAGCAGTGGGTTGTCGTGATAGCCTAATTTTGCGCCCATAGCTTTTTCGAGCTTTGCGACATTCCTGTCAATTTGTTCGGCCAGGCCTTTGGGCCATTTGGCCCTGTTTTTGTAATACTCGTCACAAACCTTTGTCGCGATTGTAAAGCCGGGCGGCACCGGGATGCCGAGGCTGGTCATCTCCGCCAGGTTCGCCCCTTTTCCACCTAAAAGCTGCTTCATCGTTGCGTTGCCTTCGGCTTTGCCGCTACCAAAAAAATAAACCCATTTCTGTGCCATTTACTAATTCTCCTTTTACGTAATGCTTAATTATTCAACATATCAATGTAACTTTGACACTTTCGGTTTTACACCTTTATTTTTTATTCTGTTCTACGCTTATACGCTCGGCTAATGTGGAGCGTCCATTTTCGGGAGCTTTTCCGGCGGCAGAAAATTACCTGCAATTCCTCGCAAATCCCCTCGTGGATGCGTGCGAATGAATTTCGCCGCCAATTCGTCAGAGTCGCCATACTGTTTTTGCAGCCGCCTTAACTCGGCTTCTGTTTCCTTTACAACGCCTGCATAGGCAGGGTCGTTATAGACGTTGTTAAGTTCCTTCGGGTCCTTTTTCAGGTCATAGAGTTCCCATGCGTCGTCGTCATAATAAAAATGTATGAGCTTGTATCTTTCGGTTCGTACGCCGTAATGTCTTTTGACCGAATTAAATCCGGGATACTCGTAGAAGTGGTAGTACATCGATTTTCGCCAGTCACAGGGAGTATTGCCGTTGAGCAACGGGCGAATACTTTTGCCCTGCATGTCCCTTGGTATCGGCGTTTCGGCAAAGTCGAGGAATGTTTCGGCAAAATCCAGGTTCATAACAATATCATCATTGACCGAGCCTGGTTTTATTTCCTTCGGGTATCGGACAATCAGCGGTATTCGAATTGATTCTTCGTACATAAATCTCTTGTCGTACCAGCCGTGCTCGCCGAGGAAGAATCCGTTGTCGGTAGTATAGATGACAATGGTATTCTCTGCCAGTCCGGATTCGTCGAGATAGTCCAGTACCCGGCCGAGATTGTCGTCCACCGAGGCGATAGTTCGCATAAAGTCTTTGATATATCGCTGATATTTCCACCGGGCCATTTGTTCTTCTGTAAGATTGGCTTTGCGCATAGCCTCGTTTTTGGGCCCATAGGCGGCATTCCATGCTTTGAGTTGTTCTTTGGTAAGACCTTCGGGCTGTGTGAGTTTGAAGTCTTTGGCTCGCAGGTGTTTTGAGATAGTCAGCCACTGAGTGCGCGAAGCCATTGTGCGTGTCTCGAAATCGTCATCGAAGGTATCCGGTACCGGCATCTCGACGTCGTCGTACATCTTAAGATGTTGAGTGTTCGGCTTCCAGTTTTCATGCGGTGCCTTGTGCTGATAAAGCAGACAGAAGGGTTTTTGCCGGTCACGTTTGTTTTTGAGAAAGTCCAGCGCCACGTCTGTAACAACATCGGTGACATAGCCTTGATATTTTTTCGGTTTGCCCATATTGAGCATGTACGGATTGTAGTAGACGCCCTGCCCTGGCAGGATGTTCCAGTAATCAAAACCGACCACGCTGCCGATAAGGTGCCACTTGCCGACCAGAGCTGTCTGGTAGCCGGCCTTTCGCAGCAGTTTCGTGAAAGTCTGCTGTTTGCTGTCAAATAAGCTGGCGTTATTAACCACACCGGTGATGTGGCCGTATTTACCGGTCATAATTACGGCACGGCTGGGCTCACAAAGAGAATTGGTCACAAAGCAGTTATTGAACCGCATACCTTCTTTTGCCAGTCGGTCAATGTTGGGGGTCTTGATTACTTTCGATAATATCCCGCCATAACAACTGATTGCGTTACTGGCGTGGTCATCGGACATAACAAAGATGATATTGGGCCGGCCCTTTGCCTGTTTTGTTATCGAGCCCGGACCCGCACATCCCGGCAGTACCGAGGATGCGGCTGCAGAAGCGGCAGCAAGGCCTATTGCTTTTAGAAATTCTCTTCTTGTCCGGGTTTGCATCTGTTATCTCCTTCAGTTTTTTATATAGACAAAAACCGTAGAAAACTTCACATTAAAACAGGACAGGCGAGTATATTGTGTTAGCAACAGAATGTCAATTTAAAAACCGTTACAAGGAAACTCCGGGGTGCAGGGTATTTGAAAGAAATTTAGAATTGGCAGAACTTTGTAATTTTTTAGTTTTGGGTTGCGACTTTGGCCCTTGTTTTCTTGAGTGTGCTTTGGCAGATTTCGCAATCACATATTCCGACGCGTTTCAAATGTGATGTTCCGGCAAGTCTTTTTGTCTCAATGAGCTTTGCGCCTTTTACCTGCATCTTGCGTAAAGCCAGGACTGCTTCTTTTTTATTATGCGAACCGACCGCATCGACTACAACGCGGACCGTCTTGCCTCGCTGCAACAGTCCCAACGCTGTGGCCTTGACCGCACCTTCGGCGTCTGCGCCGATTAAGATGAATTCGCTTGCCCGCACTTCGCTAAGCAACCTTTCTATCCGAGGCTCTTCGAACGGGTCAACGGAGCGTTTGTTGAGAATAATCTGGCTGTAGCGACGCAATATATCGACCGGGAAATCCATGCTGTCATCGGCGCTGAAACTTGCGCGGTTGTTCATCAGTGCGTAGCGTATCTTTTTTTGGCCTTCCGTTCCATCGAGGCAGTAGTCGATTGTGCTAAGGCCGTTGCTGTTGGGGTAGACCTCGCACGTTGAGATTACGGGGATGCTATTGTGCCTGGCCCAGGCCATTATTCTGCGGACGTTTGCCAGGACCCTTCTGTGGTTGCTGATACATACTTTGCCGCCGGCAATGAAGAAATCCCGCTGGGTGTTAATATCTATCAGAATTCGTTTGCGACGTAATCTAACTAACTGCCAAATCATTTTTCAGACTCCGGTTCTGTGATTATCAAGCCACATTTGCAGATACGCTCTGTCCAGAGACAAGTTCACATCCTTTTAATCGAATAGCTGCGGCCTTGACTTTAATTGCGACAATGTCAACAGAGGTGATTTCGGTCTTCGCGGCAATGGCTCGGTCTGGTATAATACAGCTTTTCAGGTTTTGACGTATATTTTTGGAGCTGGTTTGGCTGATGGCGCGGACTTTAAGGAACTATCCCGGTGTGTCACTGAAGGTCGAAGATTTGGACGGAAAAATTGATTTTGCCCGGATTTTCGGACGTCCTGGGCCGGTGCATATAGAAATTGGTGCCGGCAAAGCAACCTTTCTGCTCAACCAGGCCCGTATCCAACCGGGGACAAATTTCTTCGGTATCGAATGGGCAAATAAATACTATCGCCACGCCGTTGACCGCATCGGGCGCTGGGCCCTGACGAACGTACGAATAATTCGCGCCGACGCGGCGGCTTTCTTAACGGATTTCGTGCCACAGGGCAGCGTAGAGTGTTTCCATATCTATTTCCCGGACCCCTGGCCTAAGAAACGTCATCACAAAAGACGTCTGGTTTGTAACGCCAATCTTGAGCAATTTCTTCGCTGCCTGAAACAGGACGGCGTCATCAAAATCGCCACCGACCATGCTGAGTATTTCGAGCAGATACAGACTGTCCTGGGCGGGCAGGAAAACAGGATTAAAGAGATTGATTTTTTACCAACCGCAGGCGCTACCGAAGGCGAATGGGTCGGTACGAATTTTGAAAGAAAGTACGTTAAAGAGCAAAGGCCGATTTATACAATCGCTGTAAGAAAAATATAACATCCGACAGCGGCAGAAGCCGGCTCAAGTATAAACGGCAAATCATCCGATAATTTAAGTATCGTAATGTAATAGAGGCACGGGGTATTATGATTTATGTTGAGGCAATTTTGGCTCTTTTTGCAATAGTCGACCCCATCGGCAATATCCCGATGTTTATGAGCGTGGTCGAGCACGTTCCGGCCGGCCAGAGTCGAAAGGCCCTTAATACCGCTGTTATTGTCGCTGTATCTATCCTGGTTATATTTTCTTTTGCGGGCAAGCAAATCCTGACAAGGGTTTTTGGCATTCAGATTTATGACCTGCAAATCGCAGGCGGGATACTTTTGCTCATCATTGCTATCGACCATCTTCTCTTCGGCACTTTGCGGCGGTCGGTCTCGGTCAACGGTACTGCCAGTCCTTACGAAATCGGCTGTATTCCGCTGGCCTGTCCGATACTCGCGGGGCCCGGCGCGATGGTGACCAGCCTGACCACTCTGGAAACTTCCGGGCCGGTGGTTGCGGTTGCCGCGATTGCGGTGGTGTTTGGTATTCTGTGGCTGATAATGAAATTCATCGGGCCGTTACAGAAGCTGCTTGGCAGATTGTTCTGTATGGTGTTCTCGAAGGTGATGTGTATGTTTATCGCCGCTATCGGCGTGCATATGGCAATGTCGGGGCTGCAGTACTATTTAGGCGCAATTAAGTAATACCCCTGGCGTGGTGTCTTCTCTTAAGTCTTAATCCTGGTTTTTGTTCCGCACTTTTGACACTCAATGCTCGCAGCGGCAAAGCCCGGTGAAATCTGTAACAACCTGCCACACGAGCAGGTAAAACTTTCCCAGCCTTTACCTTTTCTGACGTAGGTTTGGGGTTGGGCGGCATCTGCGGCTGCTGTTTTTTTCCGGCTTTGGTCTGTCAGAACCTCGGCTGCCGCCACAACGGCGGCAAGCTGAGATACAGGCACCTCTAATTTGCGTTTACATCTTGGACAAGGAATTTGGGGCTTTTTGAAATTCGGCGGTACTTTGACCTTGAGTCCGCAGGCGCAGGCCAAAAACGCGTACTTGTTAACAGCCCGCATCAGGTCACCAACGTCTCTGGCTTGTTTCTTTCTCGCCCGCTGAGGCTGTTTCTGTGCCGAAGCCTGGCGTATCGCTACGGCCTCGGTTTTTGCCAGGCCTGACGGCGGGACAATCGCAGGTGATTTGCGGTTTATTTGTGAATAGGCTTTTTGATAATCGGTATAACCTGCACCGCCGGACATGCTTCTTAAGATTTTCACCCTTTCGCCAATTGGCGGATGAGTGCTGGTGGCGCTCGATAGAGGATTTATTATATACATCGGGGCTGTGACTTTATTCGTGGAGGCCATTTTGCAGTCGCCTTTCGATATCCGCTCCAGGGCAGAGGCCAGCCCTTCCGGGTATCTTGTCAGCCTGACGGCGGAGGCGTCGGCAAGATACTCGCGTCTTCTCGATATGGCAAAATACAACAGACGCGCAAGTAAAGGAGCCAATATCGCAAGGACAATCGCGAAAATTATTATGAAAATCTGAGCCTGGCCGCCGCCACTCGAAGACCTGCCCGCGCGGTACCTTCTTGAGGAGCCTCCGGAGAACCACATGCTCCTTAAAAACACCTCCGAGATAAGCACGATGCTGCCGAGCAGTATGCCGGCAAATGTCATAAACAAAACATCACGATTCATTATGTGTGACATTTCATGGGCGATAACGCCCTGAAGCTCGTCCCTGTTTAGGCGTGACAGCAGGCCGGCAGTGACTACGATAGCGCATTTTTCCGGGTTTCGTCCAGTGGCAAAGGCGTTGGCTGCCTTGTCGGGGATTATGTATACCTTCGGCATCGAATGCAGATTGGAGGCAATCTTCATCTCTTCAACGATGTTGAAAAGCTGGGGATGGACGTCGTGATTGACTTGCTGGGCCTTACTTAGCGCTAGGATTATGGAGTCGCCTGAGAAATAGCTTATGAGTGACATCACAAACCAGATGCATAAGGCGATGCCAAGGCCGATGATGCCTCCCTGGCCCGGTATGAAGGCGGCCCCCATAAAATATCCCAACGCCAGTAGGCAAAGACCCAGACACATAAAAAGAAACAGCGATTTCTTCTTGTTTGCCTGTATCAATTCCCACATAGCCAATCGGCCCTGGTTATTCAAACTGACCAATCGGTCAGTTTGAATACTAAATCAAAAATCAAAGATTAAAAATCAAAATTGCGGAACCCAGCACTTAAAAATTTTAAGTGCTGGATAACTATTCTATAATAATTTTTGAGAAACATAATATATTGTCAAAAATGAACTTACATTTAATGTTCGCTACAACTCGGTCAGTTTGAGTCAGTTAATTTTTTGCTAATGAACTCTACAAGTTTTTCAATCAGGAAAAATCCACCTTGGGCACTTCCTTCTCGGCTTTATCTTCCAGCTCGAAGAATTCCTCGCCTTTGAAGTTGAACATCCCTGCAACGATATTGGAAGGGAACATCTGAATCTTGTTGTTGAAGAAAAGGACCTGGTCGTTGTAACTCTGTCTTGCAAAGGCAATTTTATTTTCCGTTGAGGTCAGTTCCTCCTGCACAGCGAGAAAGTTCTGATTGGCCTTGAGGTCGGGATAGTTTTCCACGACAAGGAAGAACTGGCTCATCGCACCGCTGAGGGCGCTTTCGGCTTTGCCCTTGTCGCCGACGCTTCCCGCTCCCATCGCCCTGCTTCTTGCGGCGGTGATGTTTTCCAGGGTCGCTCGTTCGTGCTTCATGTATCCTTTGGCAGTCTCGACGAGGTTCGGGATAAGGTCGTGCCGCCTTTTGAGTTGAACGTCAATCTGCGACCATGCGTTTTTGACGCGGTTCCTGAGCTGAATCAACGAATTAAAAATTCCTATAAAAAACAATACAGCTACCACAATTACCGCTAACACTACCCATAAAGCTATCATCTTGGCTCCTTTCGATTAAATTATGTTTTTTGGCCGAACATATCTTTTAACAGGTTTAAGACTTTATTGTTTTTGTCGATGCTGCTGGTATCGATTATCTGGTGGAGTTCACCGGCATCGAACCACAGGCCGTCGTTTCTGCGACACTTATCGATAAGGACTTTTTTGTCGGTGCCGCAAAGGACCTTTTGCATTTTTTTCAAGCAGATGGGGCATCTTCTTTTTTCTTCTTTGGTTTGCTTATTTAGCTGGAATGAGGCCAATAAATTGTCCTTCTGCTCGCAGTCATCGAGCAGCAGTTCCAGTTCGCCGGCATCGAGCCAGATTCCTTGGCAGGCCAGGCAGTGGTCTATCTCGACCTCGTCGAGTTCGAGAACAATCATCGGCTCTTTACATACGGGACAATCCATCCGGTCACCTCGCAGTGATGCATCGATACAGTTACAGTGGAAATTTATTGTTTTACAGCCCGTAGCTTATGCTCGAATAACAGTTTTGTCAATCCAAAGCTCGGGGCCATGCGAATAATTCTGTCCGATAATCTCTGCAACAAAAAGCCAAAAGCCAACACAAAACGCAATTAGGAAAAGATGGTAAGTAAGGTGCATTTTTTTGTCGATGAATAAGGTGTGGTATTAATTGGAAAGGAAAAAAGATGAATAAGGCCTTAAGCATTATTGTTCTGGTGGTTTCTTTGTTTCTTATTACGGTCCTTTGTACCGGTGTTAATCTTTTGCTACACGATTTTCCTATTGAACAGCTTGATTTTGACAAGTTCGTCAAGGGTCATGTGCATTTGATTTTCTTTACTCAGCATTTCCGGGCAATGTATCCTGACCTGCAACCAAGCGGGACGTTTATTTTTATTCCCGCGATGCTTTTCGCCAGTGCCATAACTTTAGTGATTTATTATTTTCTAAGTTACAGAGAGAAATGCCGGGCTGTCTATGTAGGTCTGGCGTGTATGGTCAGCGGCCTGATTCCATATTTCACAGGTATGTGGATATTGCGAGATAATACGAGTCTGGATTACTGTGGATGGTGGATAGCAGTTATGCTGTTAGGGATGTTGTATTGCTGTATTGCAGGCATGATGTTTATGGTTCTTGATATTTTCAACGTCGATATTGCCAAATTCAACCCTCGCGTATCGCTGCGCCGGCCTTACTTTAACTGGGGTTCTGAGATCAGTCATCAAATAACATGAAAGGAGCAATTATGAAGACAAAAGCAGCAGGTATTTTGATTTTTCTGACGGGTGTGGTTGGCGCAATAATATGCGGTGGGTCCTACTGTGCCTTCATCCATTTTCCCAGTATAGGATATTTACTACTTGTTGCCGGTGGTCTGGCATTAATTAGATACAAAACAGTTAAGAATCAGACAAACTTTTTTGTATGCTTGAAAAGATACGTTATTGTTGCCGGGGTACTTGGCTTCTTAACCGGTTTTGTCCAAATGGCAGTACATTTTCGTGGTATGGAAACTTTCACTCCGGCTGCAATGTGGGGCGGCTTTAGCATAGCGGTTTTGACAATCTTTTATGCTTTGATTTTGTATTGTATTTTAGACGCCGTTACCGAATAGATTCGTATTTGGCTTCGATTTCGACAGTTCAGCATTCGTTTTTGTGCTTCTGGCGCAGGCAAACTTTTATTGCAAATCGGCGTAAGAAAACGCATCTATGGATTTAGCCAGCCACACAATCATCTGGTTTTTGCCGCGGTTGTCCCAGGCATGATAAGGAATCGCAGTGAAATTCTGATTTTCTGACACAGTTTTTTTGCCGTTTTTATGTTGATGCAATTTGGAAGCCTTGCCACTAATGACCGTTACCCCATTTAATATATCATTGCGGTGTTCGGCCTTGAGCGATACATCATCGGAGAGGATAAAGTTCAGTACCTGCCCATCGTTATCTATTCCCTCAGCGCAATAGACAAGCGGCCCTCGTTCAAGAGCAATACGGCCTCTATTGCACTGGACCTTTTCATGGCATAATACGCGCCGAATCGGCATTGGCAGATTCAGTTCAATTACATCCGCTTTTTTCCACCTGCGTTTGATTCGGGCAAAACCTTTTTCCACATTAAGCTCAAACGGCTTATCGTTTACCTTAAGTGTGACCTTCTGTTCGTTGCTTTTGGCATAATGATACAAATCGCTCGGGACCGGCCGGTTTTGCGCCCAGCCGGGAATGCGAACATAAATCGCAAATTCCTCAGAGTCCTCGGGGGCGACCATAATTTTTACATTTCCGTCCCAGGGGTAATGCGTCTGCTGTTTAAGGCGAACCGTATTATTATGCATCCTGATTGAAGCGCTTCCGGCGATGAAAAGATTTACGTATATGCAGTCCTCTTTGTGCGCATAAGCATATCCGGGGAGCGACTGCATAAAGCGAGCAATATTTGGAGGGCAGCAGGCGCAATCGAACCAGGGGCTTCGTTGATGGTCGCCCCGGCTGAACATGTGGTTCGAATAGAAAAACTTGTCGCCGCTTAGAGAAATACCGGCAAGAAAATTGTTGTAGAGGCTTCGTTCCAGCACATCAAGATACTTTGCGTCCTGGCGTAGTAAAAACATCCGATGGTTCCACATGGCATTAGCGATTGCCGCACAGGTCTCACAGTAGGCGGTCTTGTTGGGTAACTCGTAATTGCCGCCGAAAGATTCCGAGAACCCCCCGCCGCGACGGGTGCCGATACCACCAATGATATAGAGCTTCTTTGAAACAACGTTTTCCCATATTCGGTCGAGTGCGTTGAGGTAATCTTTATTACCTGTCAGGGCGGCGACATCGGCCATTGCCGAATACAGATAACATGCTCTAACAGCGTGGCCAACGGCCTGATCCTGTTTGGTCACCGGCTTATGGTCCTGGCTGTATTTACCATATATCTTTCGTCCACAATCTCTGCCCCGCTCATCGAGAAAAAATTTTGCAAGCTTTAGGTACTTTTCATCGCCGGTTACACGATATAACTTTACCAGGCCTATTTCTATTTCCTCATGACCGGGTGCGGCGTGTCTTTTTTCCTGCCCGAAAACAGAATCAATATAATCAGCAAACCTGATTGCCACATCCAGGATTTTTCTTTTTCCGGTGGCTTGATAGTAAGCCGCTGCCGCCTCGAAAAAGTGTCCCGCACAGTAAAGCTCGTGTACCTCGGAAATTCGTGTCCACCGTTTTTCCGGCTGTTTCTGGGGGACCGAATAAAACGTGTAAAGATATCCATCTTCCCATTGAGCCGCTGCGATTTTTTCAATTATCGCGTCAACATACTCTTCGAGTCCGGCATCGACAGAGTTTTTCAAAGAATAGGCAACTGCTTCTATGACCTTGTAAAGGTCGGAATCATTAAAGCACAATCCCTGGAATTTTCCTTTCATCAGGCCAGCTGCTTTGGCAAAGTTGTCGATTCGACCGGTTTGGTCACATCTTTTGAAAACATAAGGAATTGTTACCCTGGTGTTAGTTTTTATCCGCGGTGCCCAAAAGTCATCGACAATTGCCACATTGGTAAAAGGCACAGCCTTCAATCTGTTGGCCTGCTGTTGGGCAGAATCAGCAGGGACTGTCAGAAACGTGAAAAAAGTTACGGCTGCAACGGTGAAGAAATAATTTTTTAAGAGATAAATCCTGGTCATTTTGTGCCTCCGTTCTTAGCCTTACGCAGCCAATTACCAAACAAATATTCTAAGCAAACGCAGGTTCATAGACAATAACAATTAAAAATAGAACGAGGTGCAACAAACCGATACCTTCATCTGTGTCCGGCCGGGCAAACTTCTATTGCAAATCCACGTAATAAACCGTATAATTGATTGTGGCTACAGGGGGGGCGAATGGCTGGATTTTTGAAAAGTGAATACGGGGGCGAATGGCTTCGACCGGATGACAGATAGGCAGGTTGCATGTCCAGGACGCCAGTTGGCCTGGTTAATCCTCTGGCACCTAATTTAAATTGGCAACACACAGTTGCGAATGGCTGCTTAATTAGCGGCCCGTCCTGCCGGGCATTGCCCGCGGGTCTGGTAAGGGCGTCAAACAGTGGGCTGGCCGAATTGGTTTTTCGGGCTGGTATCGGCGAGATTCACCGAAATAGCCGAGTCAAGAGCGTGTCGTTTGGCGATTGGCAAGGCGAAAAAACCTTAAAGCGACTAAACATGTAGACGCTTGTCTTGAAGCATCACGGGACGGGGGTTCGAATCCCCCCGCCTCCATTATGGTATATGTATATGTCTTGCAAAATTTACTGGGCAAAAAATATGTAGGCATAACCAACAATCTGAAAAATAGATTGACTGAACATCGCTCTGTCAAAACTTTG
>SDBT01004341.1_pt1 | contig 24123 bp, 53 predicted proteins | sample 2277101 | NCBI WGS metagenome assembly SDBT01 (sample SAMN10404973, study PRJNA504765) | marine sediment metagenome | isolation source: marine sediment core GS10_PC15, 103 cmbsf | place: Arctic Ocean: Southern Knipovich Ridge | collected 2010 | reverse complement strand
CCCTCCACGAGTTCCTTCGTAGAGAACTTCAAATACTGCTGTAGAGGCTAGAAATGCAACTTGGGAACCCGGCTGTGGTGCCCAGATTACATTATCCGGCATCTTCGGGATTGTATCCATCTGATAGCTCTCTATCCATTACGGCCATTTTAAGTTTTTCAGACAGCATAAGCAAATCTGAAGTAGTCATACTACTAGTTATAATTTTGATCAAACCACATCCACATCCACAATTGCCCAAAATAACAATATCCGATAAACTCGTATTATAAGCAACAGTTAGAGCCTGTCGAACATCCATTCTGTCATTTGGGCCAAGTTCAATAACCTTTTCATCTTTAAACGGATCATATTCAGGAACTGCAAGAACTTCAGGATGAATTTTTGTAATCATATCACATCCCCCTACTTGACGATTGCAGCTTAACAGAAGACCTCCCAAGATACAAAGTTATAGTCACACGAACTATCTTGCCTTATTATATGGGTAATAGGTTATGTATGAGGTCAAGGTAATGGACATTGCTGACACACTACAAGAAGTAGTAAAATACACCGACCCTGTTCATGCACGAAAGGTAGCTGAAGACTGCCTTAAACACAACGGGGTAGAATTTTCGTATTTGCGCGATGAAAATGGTAATATTTCTGGTATTTTATTTGGCACTTCCATTTTAGACCTTGAAACCCATGAAGTGATGGAGATACACTAATGTTTACATGGCCAAACTGGGTAAAGCGAATCTTTCGTGTTGTAGACTGGTTTAAACGGAAATAAGAACAACCGCTTCCAACTCGGTCTAGCCTCACCGATGCGGGAATCTAGAGGATCGGGGCGATGAAAGGACCGTTTCAAACCTGCTCTAATGCCTCAACCAACTTCCGGGGCGCATAGCCCCGGACTTTTTGCAGGAAGGACACACCAGATGAAACTTTTAATTTCACTACTGCTCATGTCAACTTGTGCCGAGTTGGTCGACAGATGCGATATCGAATGGGAGCCACAATGCGAACGATCCGACTCAAACGACACCGCAAGCGCAGGACCCTCAGGCGGCGGAAACACCAGCAACGGCAGTGGTTCTGGTGGCGGCAACGGCGGCCCCGGTCCTAGCCCCGGTCCTGGCCCCGGTCCTGGCCCCGGTCCCGGTCCTGGCCCTGGTCCCGGTCCTGGCCCCGGTCCCGGTCCCGGTCCCGGTCCTGGCCCCGGTCCTGGCCCCGATCGCGCCAACAATGGCTTCGGTAACGGTGACCAAGACCCGCCTGGCAACTCCGCCTCCCACAACCGCGCCGAGAACGATCGGGACAATAGACCCAATCCGAGCCATGGGGGCAATAATGTTTCCAAGTAACATTACCGCGACTGTTCGCATCCGTCGCGGTGGTGATTGGCAAGTGAAACTGAAAGCAGATCTCATCGATGGCAAACGCTACAAGTTCAGGTTTGGGTGGGAAATCACGGATGAAGATAGTTCGATCTACGTTGGTGAAACCGCGTGGATGCCGGAGTCAAGCGATTGGCCTTGGTATCATTTGGGTGCGCCCGCTTGGATCGCCTCTGGTGATCTGTGTGATGTAAGGGATAGCTGGACACGGCACAAAGAAACAGGAGTGGGCAACGCTCTTTTCAGGGGCGAAGATAACGCAGAATAGGGATATCTAAGATGCTAGTAATACATTGGAAAGTTTGGGAGACCGGGGCTACAGGACACGGCCCACCACTTCTAGCGTCCATCGCCCGCGCTTGGATACCGATTCTCAACAAGGACCACCCCGGTATGGATCACTGGACAGAGCAACCCTGAATGATAAGGACCGTCATGGAAATGTCTATCAAGCGAATTGATCATGGATACACGCTGGCGATTGATGGGCGCGCGCCGATGCTTTACGGCACGAGGGCCGCGCTCCAGCACGCCATAGAATCCGTGCTCACCTGCGTCCTCGACGAACTTGACTAGAGGAGGGCTGATGTGAGCGATCTATTATATGAGTTAAGGACGGTGCCAACATGGCATGTTAGTGTGCCACCACTTTGCAACAGAGCAGCGAACGAGATCGAACGACTACGCAAGGCTCTCAAAGAAAAGGAGACCAACCATGGACAAGATTCAGAAGAACTTTGAGAAGTTCCACAAGCAGAATCCCCATGTTTATGTTCTATTTGACAAGTTCACTTATCGCATGATCTGCGCTGGTCTTCAAAACGGTTCTGCCCGTTTAGTCATTGAACGAATTCGTTGGGAAACTGCCGTTGAAACTGTCTCTGAGCTTCCTGTTAAAATCAATAATAATTATACCCCCAGATACGCTCGGCTTTGGATGAATGATAATCCAACCTTCTCTGATTACTTCCGAACCCGTGCTCTTGCTGTTAATAGTGTTGATAGTGTTCGTCAGGATCCTTTTGTTCCTGAAACCCAATCATATTTTCCTGATGGGTATTATCCCGCTGATCCCAATTCATACTTTTAACTAGGAGACCTAGATGATCAACCGTAGAGACCTCTTCAAAGGAGTCGGTGCTTTCCTCGGAGCAGCTACCGCCTATAAAACTTCCAATGCAGGTATATTTCTCCCCTTTGACAAAATCATAACCGAATCGATCCCTCCTTGGGCTGGTAAGACCATGATTACTTCTTTTGAAGGTGAAGTTTCAAGTTTTCATGTTAATGCAAATATTGATCATCCTATAGAATCCTCTATAGATGGAAGAATGATTGGTTTTCCTATAGTTTCTACTTATGATTTTGGAATGGAATTTCATGGTGACTATATTCCCAATACCAGTTTACTCACAAATAGGATCTATGTTCAGATCTTTCAAAGGATGGACTGATGGTCAAGTGGACTGATGCCCAAAAGAAGAGAGTGAAAGGGGCCATTTCCCGTTTTACGGAAAATGACCCCATGATCGTATCAGAACAAATGTGGTATGATCTAAAAGAAAATGGTCTACTTGATAGAGAACGAACTTTGGTAAAAACCAAAGACGGTTTGATAGTTAAGATACCTTGGAGTGAAGGTATTTTGTTGGATGGGAAGCCAACTACTATAGTAGATAGCAAAGGGAAGCCAACTATTAGAGGAATAGATAGCTAACATGATACAAGCAGAAATTATTGCTTGGTGTGCAGTGGTCGCCATTGTTTGGATGGGCACTGGGACTGTCGGCTTGATTATCTATTGGGCTTATCATGCAGTTGTTGCAATCCAAGCGTGTTCATGATATTAACTACATGATGGAGATGATGGAGAACCACATGTCGTTATCCAAAGAAGATAAGAATTATTTGGATGGGCTTATAGCCTCTTTCACTGCGGAACGCCCAATGATAGTAAGTCCTACGATATATGCCATACTTAAAAGTGAAGGACTTGTTCCTGATGAACGAATTGTATTGCAAAAGAATATTTCTGCTTTTGTGAATGGATACTCTCATATACGGAGAAGATCATGACTAGAATACTCATCTTGCTTATGTTGCTTGCTGCCTGCAATCGGGGTGGTGGTAACGAGGAGGACTGGATCATCCGCATGGATCCACGGCTGGCTGATATGCAAGTGTGGTCCTACGCCTGTATGCTGGACGTGACAGGGCTCGCGGCCACCAACAAATTGCCACCGCCCAACGTTCAGGGTGTTGACAAGCCGTGGGGTGATGGAGTCGTCGGCCAGTTTTTCTACTCCAGTCGATCCATCAGGGTCAAGATCACCCAGCCTTATAGTCACGTTGTCAACATCCTACATCACGAAAATGGTCACGATGGTGATTGGCGAGTGAATGGCAAGAGTGACAACGAGGCTTACGCGAATTGGGTGAATGACCAGTGCAGGGAGCGGAACATGCCAGATATCTACCCGGCACCGCCAATTGACTGGGATGCAGAATGAATGAACACTTTCTTGTAGCCTATGTGTCGGAAGATACTAGAGTAATTGGGCTAGATCATTCAACAGATGCGGATTGGAAAAATGTGCTTGCAGCCCAAATAGCTTTGCGTGATCATCTTAATTGGCGAATTAAAAATCAGGATAAGTGTCCATATTGTGAGGGTGATTAGATGGTCACTATAGCTAGAATTAAAGATGCTACTCGGGTCATGGGCAAAAACCAAAAGGAATATCTTGGGTTGCCTATTCGTGATGTTGAAATTGATGGGGTTCCAGCTATGATTTCTGCTTGGGAACTGACACCTGCCGAAATTGCTTCAATTATGGCAGGTGGTAAGCTTGATGTTATTATAATGGGGAAGGTGCATCCGCCTATTAGGATGCATGTTGAGAAAATGGTGTAGTCTAGGGGGCGATTTTTGTGTGGGGAAGGGGTTGGGGTGAGGTCCGTCTGAGGGAGAGCGGTTTAACGGGCGGCCAAGTAGCTGGCCGTTGCCGTGGGGCGGGTTAGTTACCCTTTACTTATAATAACAAATAATAAATATTTATTTATAGTATAGCCCCTGCCCCACACAATTTATACTTGCACTATACTTACACTATACAAGTAACACCACAGTATAAACCGGCCTGCCCCACAGCGGCGCTGGCAGGCACCGCACAGCGCCATGTTGCCTGTGGGCTAGGGTGGTGGCCGGGCATGGCAGCGTGGCCACACAGGGCGCACCACAGCGCGGCTTGCATGGCGCAGCAGCAGCATGGCGCTGGCAGGGTTTAGGCAACAAAAAAGCCCGGCTGGGGTTAACCAGCCGGGCTGTTTTAAGTAGCGGTGCAGTATTGCTACCGTATTATGTAATAACCACGCACCTTGTTGCGCATTTGTTGGCGCTTGTAGTTAACAAACGCTTGCCAAACTATGTAACCTGCTGCCACCCATACTACCAAGCAAGTAATTATAACCAGTATTGCATATGCCATTACCAGCAACCCCGCCATGGTGTATACCCAATTACTGGCTTGTAACTGGCAAACACCTTTGCAGTTGTGCTTATTACTTTACCGTTTAAAGTAAGTATAAACGGGTTATTAAACACTACTGCTGCTTGCGGCACGCATTTAGTTACCTTACCACCATTAGCAAAGTATTGCGCAACCATTACATTTAGCCGTTTGTTGTTAACCATTACCAGCAACCCCCGTTATTAAAGCTAGCCAACCAATATGCTATGGCTGGCCAAGTAAAGCACCAAATTAAGGTGCCGCTTGTAAGTAAACTTATGTTTACCATTGGTTTTACCCCAAGTTAAGTTGGCGCGCGCCAGTATTGGCGCGCGCCTTGGTTGGCTTTATACTGTTAACTTGCGGCTTAGGGGCGGTTTACATGCAAGTTACATGTAAACACCCCTAGGCGTGGTTAACTATTACTTGCCAACTACCTGCCAGTGCGCGTTATTAGGCAGCCAGGTATGCCACTGGCCGCCTTTATAGGCATTTGGCGCAAGCGCCAACAGCGCAGCCTTAAACTGCAAGGGCTGGTAGCCAGCACCGTTGCTGCGCTTGTGCATGGCGGCACCTAGCGCGGCAGCAGCCGCCCTATAACCACCCAAGCTGCCCTTAACGGGCGCGGGCTTGTAGTAGGTAGCGCCAACGGTAGCGCCAACAGCAAAACCTGCGGTAACAGCAAGGGCTAACACGCCGGGCACAGCCGCCGCCTGGGCGGCAATATTGCCAGCCGCCCTGCCACTGCTGGCAGCGTTAAGTTTTGCAAACTGCGCAGCCTGCTGCGTGGGGGTTGCGCTGCCACTAGCCCTGCCCTTGCCAGCACCGGCAGCACGGCGTGCAGCGCGGTTTGGCTTGGGCGTGGCAGTAGGCGTGGCAGTAGCAGCAACGGCTGGTGTAGTAGTAGTATTTTTGGCTTGGTTAGCCATGGTGTTTTATTTACCCTGTATAGGTAAACGCCGCATTGCACCATTGCAAATGCGGGTAGTTAGTTACCTATTACTGCAACACAACTTGCGCATTGCTAAGGTATATTGCCAGGTAGTTTAAAAAAGCTGGTTGGTATGCAACCTGTAGTTGTGGGGCAGTGTGGGCACTTTGGCCCGCCCCCAAATAAGCATATTTTGGGGGCTGGGGCAAGTGTTAACTATAAAACATTAAATAAATATAATTAACACCGCGCTGGGGCAGGTAGTACGCGCGCACGCGTGGGGCAGCGCTGGGGCACCGGGGCACCGGGGTGGCACCGGGGTGGCGCTGGGGCGGCGCTGGGGCACCGGGGTGGCGCTGTGGGGCACCGGGGGCACCGGGGCACCGGGGTGGCGCTGTGCGGGCAGCGCTGGTGCTGCCAGGTAACACCAACACTTGGCAACATTATTAGCCAAGGCTAACATTAATAGCCCTTGCAACATTGTGGCGGCAGTATACATTTGTATACATTAAGTTGGCACGGTTATTGCATGGTTTGCCAAGGCTAACAAAATTAGCCAAGGCTAAGTTGATTAGCCAAGGCTAATTAACTTAGCCTTGACTAAAAAATTTTACTGTTTATTAATGTTTATTAATGTTTATTAATATTTAAGAATTTGATTCTAATAAGAGGGACTCGGTGAAATTATGGACTCGGCAAGATTTGGACTCGGCAAATAAAGACTCGGTCCTCATAAATCTTCAGAATGTGTGGACGAAGAAAAATGAGGACCCACAGCCCAAAGAAAGAAGACGCAAGCTTGGGGTCCTGCGTCTTCCCTCTCTGGGCTAGAGAGATCTACATTCCCAATCTGCGTCTATATGCCTCATCAATCACCGGCCTTATATCATCTTCTGGAAATCCATTATCTTTCATAATTTTCTCTATAGTGAATGGTCCTACATGCTCACACAAACAATGTATGGCAACTGCCGCCATATAGGCAAACTCTTCTGTCATAAGTATTTCGTCTTTTTCAAACCTTACTTCCTCCATCATACATTCCTCCCATGATGATCGCCGAGGGGGTCACCTATATCTTCATCTGGGTGTCTATCTGGGATATTCTGGAAAGCGAGTTGGATAAACTTGTCTACCTGCTTCCCACTAAATCCGGCTGCTAACAGGTCCTCAACCGGGGCTTTCCTTGGTTCTCCGGTGGTTTCCATCCGCATGACATATGTGGAAGCCATTAGGATGAACAGATCCTGCTGGTGCTTGTGCATTTCGTCTCTCCTAGCCCGTTGCGCAGGTAAAAAGCACCTGCACGCGTAAGGTAGCATGTGGCGATCCTCTTTACAATCATGAAGAATCTATCTTAGAACGTCAGACGGGGCAAAAAACGCCCGCGTATATAATATAGCATACGCCGATCTTCTTTAGTATCGTAGAGAGTCGGTCTGAGGACCGAGTCCCTCTGAGGACCCGGTCTCTCTGAGATCCTATACGCTCCTCTTTCCCAATTCTTTCCTCAGCATATACGCTGCGGCTTGGGCAGTATTGGCAAGGAAGAATGGTATGTCCTCCTCATCATAATACCACCCGGTGTAGTAATCTATTTCTTTCGAAGCATCCTCATCAACAGTAATCCAACTACACGTGTGGATTTCTCCATCCACGACTACCTGAAGACGGATTGTCCGGTCTTCTACCATTTGCAGATCTGTCATGTTTTTCTCCTAGCCCGTTGCGCAGGTATTAAGGCACCTACACGCGTATTATAGCACTTGCCGATCTTCTTTACTATCGTGAAGAGTCTATCTTAGAACGTCAGACGGTTATCACTTGCCGTCAGAAGCGGATCCTCATAAAGTCTCATCCCTCTTATTGTCGATGGTGGTATCCTCATTTTTCTTCATTAATGAGAACGAGGAAGATTGAGGACGAACTACGAATTAAAACCTAAAACGAAGATTGTGGTTCTAATAAAGGACCCTCGGCAGATTTTTTTGAATCCTCATTCTTAATCATTCCTCGGCGATCACCACAGCTTTCTCAACTGAGGATTTAGCATCGGCCTCAGTAAATTCTCCCTCCACCGTCTCTCCATGATTCTTTTCCCATTCCTCAATTGTCATCCCTGCTGGAGCAATGAGGACTCCGCCAGAGACATTCATATTAATCTCTCGCTTATCTCTATATCCATCATCATGCTTCTTCAATTCAAGCTCAATAAGGCGAATTGGGTATTCTCTCGTTGTATCAATAACATTTCCTTTTCCATCATATCTAATTTTCTCAATACCATTGAAGAGTAGATCTTGATGATGAGCGATGATACGATCGTGATAGATAAGCTGACAATGTGCAACTGCCTCATTGAAATCTGCATCGTTCTTTATCGCCCAATTAGCTGTAGTCACAGATACTCCTGCGGCCATTGCCGCTGTGGACTTGCGACCATGCTCTGCCATTTCTCGTAGAAAGATACCACGGCTTACTTCATCAAACTTGGAGCCAGCAGTAACTCGCAATCGCCAATTTCCATCATCATCGAAGTATTCTTCAATCTTATTCATCATATAAATGGTGGGCATTGGTTCTCTATTTTGTTCGGCCATTATCTTAGTTTCCTTCTCCTATGATGGGCGCTTGAGAGCGATTGAAGACAACTGAAGAATCCCGACATATAGCCCAAGAGGGGAATAACTGCAAGACTCTAATCGGCAGATCCTCCTTCCGGACCTCCCACTCTGACGATGGACGACCTCTCACCTCTCAGATGACAAAACCCCTCTCTACTCCCCTTGCTCCCCTACCACTCACTTCTACAAAATTTCCTTTAAGTATGCTAACTGACTGATTTCTTTTGTGCTTCTCCTTATTACTTATTTTCTTAATATGTAAACATATAAAAGAAATATATACAGCAAACGGAGCAGCTATACCACACCTGAACCAACCTCCCATTTTTGTGTGCAAACTTATAAAAACCCAAATATTCCTTTATGTTTCTAAGTGGACAAAGATACATTAACCTTTACAACATCATCACCTACATACTATCTTAAATACCTTACAGAGCACAAGGGGAGTAGGGGGAGCAATCTACCTCCTTGTTCCCACTTGTTGAAAAAGTAGAGAAGGTAGATTGCTATGTCACTCAAAAATCTACGTGCAGAAATACGATCTACACTCGGTATAGAACATTGCTCAGAAGAGGAGAAAATAGAAATTAGGCCAGGAGTTTTTGTTTATTATAATCCTACTCCACCTATGTTTGCAATGAATAATTTTTATACACAATCTATCGGCATGTGGCTTTGGAAATATGCTCTGTGTCCTAAGTTTGAAGAAAAAGTAAAAGCCGATGATTTTAGAAAGACCATCACCCTATGTTATCCTGGCAATAGACTCAATACTCGTGTATTAGGACAGATAATAAATAGTATGAGAAGCAAAACAGCACGAATACAATATGGTGACTTTGGCCGTGCCTATGGCTGGAAATGGAATGGTAAAGAAGATCTAGCTACATCCATGTGGCTTCTTGCTAAGACATGGATGTATCATGATTCTGTCATTAAATGGAATCATGATACTGCGGTAGCACCAGGAGATGGATCTCGCTCTGCAATTGAAGAAGAACTTATGACATTAGACTTTGCTATGGTAGTAGATGCCTATTACGTGCAAAGAAAAAGATCATATCGGGAATGGCATAAGGTATCTAGCTTAACAAAGTAAAGCTAGATGCCTACGTATGACGATATCCATCCTTTTCAATCCCATACCATAGTCCTTTGACTTCAACCATAACACAACCGTCACCCGCCATCAGGGGGGTGACGGTTTTCCTAAATGCCTTGTAGCTCATCCCTTTCTCAGGGAACCAGACATGTATCTTTCCCATTTTGATATATGTGCTCTGTGGAGCAACTCGCTCCAACCACAACTTCTTTAGTGCCACCCGTTGTTGTCTTGTCAAATACACCATCACACATTACTCCCTAGTGGATATTCTCCATCATCCATCAATGCTCTTGAATTCCTAGGCTTACGACTCCATTCTGGATCCGGCACAAAGACCAATGCACCGATACTGGTAGCCTTATAGAGCCAGCCACCAGGAACTGCAATTCTTGAAAGAACTGAACCAAGTATTTCCCACCGTAGTAGCTCTTTTTTCTTTTGGGCAACAAAATCACCGATATCCATCTCGGAACGGATGGAATCATGGATTCTTCCTATGAGGGAGATCATTGAGAACGATATACCTCTGTGAACCGAGAATCTATCAAAAACCTCGCCGGTTTCGGGATCAGTAAGTGTGACATTGAGATCGGTCATAATTATCTAACCTCTTGTTAGATGATTTCTCGCATCTATAGTTCGATTGAACAGCGCAACTACATCTTCCTGAGATGTAGTTGCTTTGTCCCCATATTCAATAAGAGATAGTTTCCTTTGCCCAGAAATATGCATCAAATGATCAGGAATCTGATCCCTTAATAGATCTACAGTTCGTCTACCAATAGAATTATCATGAAAAGAATCTGGATATTGATCAAGTGCAAAACCGATAGCACCATAGATACAACAGGGATAATCATATCCATCATCACTAGAAGATCGATTATAATATCTTCCTTTAAAGAAATAGCCAGGACGAGCAATCTGGTCACGAGCCTTGGTGAGTGCAGTTAAAACAAGATCGGTTTTCATAGTATCCTCCTAGTAGCAGTCGCTCCAGTGTTCACCAGTCTCTTCGCCCCATTGACTACGAGGAGCGAGCTTCTGGCCAGACATATTATAGTCAGCGCCGCAGGAACAGGTTTGGGTAAACTCAATACACCACACCGGTTGACCACAATCACATTTCACTATATTCACATCTCTTTCACGGCCACGAATGAACATTTTCTCTTTGTAGGTATCTGTCATGGCTTAATCCTCCCACTGTTCATAACAACCATCTTCATCCATAGTAGTTCGCCTACTAATCTCATCCTCCACCTTTTGCTCTGTCCTACGGACTTGGAGTTCCAGATCCACTATCTCATCAGGGATAGGTGGATCCTCCAAATCTATGCCATGCTCAACCTTTGTGGCACAGCCATCGCAAATATAGTATTCCGGGCGAAGCTTCTTCAACGCACCACAACCAACACATCTCTTCCAGATGGACTCTGCCTGGACCTGGAAGTAGAACGCCCTGTCATCTTCATCACATATATCCCAGTGCCCAAAGTTGTCATCGATGTAGGTCATCACACCCCCCAATCTTCGCTGTGTAATTCTATCATATTATGGATAGCTTGGCGTAACCCTACATCTATAGGAAGAATTGTTGCTGCAAAAGCTACACCGCCTAATCCTGGTTTATCAAACAACAGTAATCCTCCATTAACAAAATCTACCCGCACAACATTTTCACTGCCATATGCAGCAATGTGGACGAACGGATATACAGGACCAAGATAGCCTGGAAGACCACCTGCTTTGTCTGTATCCCAGTAAGTTTCCATCAGCCTATCTCCTCTCTCAATGCCAGGGCTGCTGTTTGGGCACCACGCCCACAGAAGAACGGTATATCCTGCTGATCATAATACCAACCTGTGTGCTGATAATCATCTCTTTCATCAGTCCCAGGTGGGGGAAGAAGTGCTGGATTGGTGACCCAGACAAGAGTGTGGATCCTACCGTTAACAGCAACGATAAGACGAATAGTATCGTCCTGCACCTGTTGCATTAGCCCACCTCCTCACAATTGTCGAAATTTCTTTGTGCGATTTCAAGACAGGAGCTTTCTGCCAAGTCTTCCAACTCTCGATCCATCTGCTGAAGGATGGAAAGAAGATCACCAGTGCCCGTGCGCGCCAAGCAAATACCAGTGTTGGGATCTGCTAGCACGACATGCAGTTTGTCATGGGAGATAATGTCCACTGTCACAAAAGCTATGGACGACTCGTGGCCAATGATTGGGTTCTCGTTGACGATAAGACCATTGGATCCAGGTGCTACATGGTAGGTTTTCATCTGCCTATTCTCCGGTTGCTTAACATCTAGCATAGCTAGATATTACCCCTGCTTGGGCACCATAATTATACCAAGCCACGATCCTCTATACTATCCAGAAACATCCTTCTTGGATACATACTTAATACCGAAAAATTTACACATATTCACTGCCGCACAATCTGTTGGAACATAACATAAGACAATACCATTTTCAGAAAAGCAGCCAAACATATTCTTTCCTTCACTCTCATTGCACCAGGAGCGATCAGCTCGTAAGAATTCAACCCGTGCTGTTGAAGGCTTATCAACACAACGATAACCATATCCTTTACCCATCAGTTTAACTGTTCAAAACATCTGCCTTCAGGATTGAAATTCCAGATACCATCACACTCACCATCATCACTTGATTCAAAAACCTGGGCTATCATATGATCCCCCATAAAATCTATAAATACACAACCATTATAATAGGAGAAAATCCAACCTTCCCCTTCACATCCGGCAAAGCCTTCCATTTCGTCATCACTAGCCTTAGTGAACTTTCCTTCTAAGAGAGCATGAAGAAGTTCACTTACACTAAGTTTAGGTTCCATTGTCATAGCTCCTTTGCTATATTTCTACTTCTTTTAACAACATCTTCAGCAAGATCGAGGAAAACTTTTTCTAAAATATCATTAGGAACTTTGTTCTCTAACATATTAATATAGAATATAAAAAGAGCAGAAAAAGCAGCTTGCATATTAAAATAGCAACGAACTCCTCCAGGGAGTTTTCTAGAAATTATTATTTCTAATATATCGTTGCTTTCATTAAGATCATCAATAAATTTTGATACTAATTTCATACGCAAATCTGCTAAAATTTTATATTCCTTCATCGATAGATCTCCCATATTCGTTTTCATGCTAGATCTCCCCATAGCCCGTTACCAAGTGTGATCTTCACATCTTGGTTACGTCCAAACTTCTCATGATCACTCTTATTGACATAAGTATGCCCATTCATCATACAGAAATCTAACCCAAGATCCCAATCTCTCTTTGCATCAATAAGATTATTATATCTACGACCAAAAGCGCCCTGCACCTGATAGAAGGTATCGCCCATCATGTCATTCTATCCTTATAACATCGTCTTCGTTGTGGATGATCATGTCATCCTTCGAAAGAAGCTTACTGGATATCAACTGGAACCCATCATCGCCAAGGTAAACGCAACCATTATACTCCTCCCATTCCCTGGCGGCTTCTCCTACAACATAAGCAAGAAGCTTAAGCAACGCATGGTATGGATCCACAGCGTTGTAGATCCTAAACTGTGAAGCACCACCCTCATATTCAAAGGTGATAACTTGATAGAAGTGGTCCTTTGGGTGTGCCATGCTTAACCCTACCACACCGAATTCCCCAAGAGTAGCCCCAACTATCTTTCTACCATCCTAATAGGAATATCCATTTTTAAGGCATAACGATATGTTGACCATGTTCCACTTCGTAAAACTTCTTTATTAGTATGAGGAACGATCAATACAACATCACTCATTCTAGCAATCACTTTATTACGATCTAGAAAGGACATAGGATCTAAAGTAACATCTGCATATGATCCCACACCTACTGGACCTGGATGTTTGATAATAGTATACCCTAATCTTCTAGCTATTTCTGCAGCTTCTACATCTACACCCTGACAATCACCATGCCTAAAATACGTAGCTCCTTGTCGTTTATAATTCATCAATAAATACCGAATCTTGGCTAATTGTTGTGAATTTGCACCATGACGAGTTCCACTTATACCTACATCAGTGATCATAGTAACCTCCCTGCAAGAGGAGGGCCGCGCTCAACCATAGGGATCGCAGCCCTCCCCTCTACCTCAGTCGGAGCTAGGCAGGGGCACCCGACTTGAGGGTAGTATGGTGATGGCGTTGCCATCAACATGCTATTATCTGCTCTATGGTAGAACAGTAATTCTCTTCAAGGTGAACACACACTTCTCTCCAAGTTTGGAAGCCTTCACCATCTGCCCAAACAGTGTCTCTCATCTCATCCTCACATGCGAGATCAAAGTTGGAATCTTCTTCCAGGATTCCAAAGCAATCTGTAGTGCCTCCATCCTTACGGATATAGGTGTAGCTTTTATCTATGCTCATGGTCTGCCCTATTTGCCTGTTATTTATAGCCTACGCCCACCATTATCCAAAGACAAGCAAATGGTATCCCCTGTCGGTCCAACCGGTAGAAAAACCGACAGGGGATTATTCCGGATCATTCCGGAATTACAGTAAGCTTACCATCCTCAGTAAGCCAGCCTACTTTATCACCCATTTGACCGATGATACCAAACTCTACACCAAGGTCATCAATTTCAGATGCGGTAGCTACAGTTTCACCAGCCCCATCGGTCCCCATAAGAAGACCATAGCCAGCAAGCGGAGTGGGATAGCCATTCCACTTAAACCATCCATACTGAGGATTAAACAACCCCTCATCGTCAACAAACATAGTATCTCTGCCACCTATGGATCCAGCCGTAGTAAAGCAACTGGCATGGATATACTTGTAGATCTGGGTAAAGTTTCCAGAATATTCAACCTCGGTGACCGTCTTCTTGACGGGATCGATCAGTATTGCTCGCATTTTACTTCCTTCCATATTAGGTTGCCTTTTTCATCTAGGTCTAACTCCCAAAGTGGATCTTCACCAGACCAAAGTGATATATCACTTCCTTCATAATTATGTAACATCTGCTTTTGTTCTGGTGTAAGATCAAAGAGGTCTGCCACAGCATCAACTTCAATTATATTTTGTTCTTTATAATAGACCCAACAAACAAGAAGAAGCCTAACAATATCTGTAGCATGAGACTTGGTAACATTCTTTATAGTAATGAGATCCCCACTACCACTTACAAAAAGATTCATTCTATAGAGAGTTACTTCAGTCATTGTATCCTCCTTACTGAACCTTTGCCCTCTATTGGGCGACCAAGGTTCACACTGTTGCCTGCTTCTTGTCCTTGCCCGAAAGCATTACCCTGTATCCTAATTTTAGATTTTTTGCCTTGTCTTAACTTGAATCCCAATGCGGTCTGAAATCCCTTTTCTACAATCTCCAATTTCTTTACAACGAGATCAGTTCCAGAACTCATTATAATAGGATTTCGAGCTTCTAAGATTTCTTTTATTCTTGTGCGAAGGCGATTGGAAAAGCCCAAATGGAAGGACCAATACTCTGTATGGCGACTCCGTGTTGGGATAGGATTATCTTTAAGATAGATTTTCCATGTTCTTTCCATACAAGCACGTATCATATCTATCAAATACTCTGCCATCTCAACATCTGCCTCAAAACCATAAAACTGCGCTTTCATGCTACCTACGTCATACCAACCCTTAACCTCACAAAATGCAGAAATCGGCACAATACAGTATTTATTAATGGGGTGTCTTGTCTTAAGGCGGTTGTCATGCTCACCTTTACGCATACCTTCAGTAGCAGTTACTCTCTCTAGCTGCTTTTCGGTAATCTGGTGCTTCTCCATAAGCCTTTCTGCTTGGGCGATCGCCTCCATAACCTCAGCTTCCGTGGAAGCATGATCCTCTGCCTTACGGCGAAGTGCCCTGACTATGTCTACATATTTTTCCATCTTAGCCTCTCGGTATTGGTTTCGGTGCCATTTCAGGGGCAAGGATATAGCTTGGTATAAAAAGCTCAATTTCATCACAACTTGGTTTAGTTACGATAGAATGTAAACTTGACATTAAAAGACGGCACGTTGTTTCATTTGTCATCGGCATGATACCGAATCCATTGCCCATAATGGCTGATAGCACCCATACTTTGATCATCTCGTCACCCCTGCCTGGTTACATAATTAAACCTAGCACAGCCACGATCCTCTTAATACCTTTGGATATCACCAATGATTCAAACTACTTTTTCAAACTGGATAAAATCAGGATTCATAATCCATTCATCCCCATTAGACATGACAAGTGTGAAAATACAATCGCCAAAAGATTTGAGCATATCTCGGGGGACACCATATAATTCATGTTCCGTAGCAACAGTAAAAAGTGCTTCATTAATATTTAAATTCTCGCTCAAAGCTCTTTCTTTAGTATAAGAATATGCAATATTGAGCAATGCAACGATAGATTGAGCCAGGACCATGCTTTCTACCGGGTAATCCCTGATGCCGCCGTTAAAGGTTTGTCTAAGTAACATCGTAAGCCTCCTGTGACCCATATCCTATGGCGTAGGATGCCCCGCGTGGGGCAACCTACCTTAAAACAAGCTTGCGCTGTAGGGTGTCCTCCTGCAACTCATTTTACCCTAAATGATTCTTCATGCAATATGTCTTGCATATCAGCAAAAACATCGGCGAATTTACGTCCCATCCAATCTGGGACATTGATCATAATTTGTTCTACTTTAGATCCTTTAGGATGGAACACCTGACCAAACTCATTCATTCCACAACTTGTCCAAAGATCCACATCTTCAGGTATTTCTGTAATTATCATAAGATTAATTTGTTTTGCATCTGCACCATATCTTAAAGCATTGAACAATGCTTCAACATTACTCATGCCCTTACCCCAAGTTTTCTTGTCAGTAGCAACGATATACATGGTTCTATCAGTCATCTAGGAACTCCTATAGTTGATTATATACTCTTTAGCTTCAATTTTTGTCATTTCTTTATTTTCCCAATCATTATAAATAGGACCATCAACTTGATCAATAATCTTAAATAATAAAACCTGTTGTTCAGGTGTATCCTTCTGCAACATCGCACTTGTGCTAACTCCTAGCGCGAAATATTTTTCTAAAAGTGCAAATGTTTTTTTAGATTTTATACTATATCCTTTTAGTGTGCCCCATTTCAAAGTAAGATTATCAGTCATTACTAAGTCCTCCTTATATTTTACAGTCATCTCTTTATTCCCCGAAGTGAGTTCCAAGCACAATTTTCAATTCTATCAGTAAGATCATTTAATTCTTTAATAGACATATTTTCAACTCCCTTACATGAAAGCAAAACATTCAAGACTTTTGGTCTAAACACACTATTAAAATCATCTATTTCTTTAGTTCTTAACACAGTCTCAGGTTGATCGGTCATTACTCATCCCTCGTGCATTTCAACACTATTTCTGTCCCGATTGGAAACATGAGTCTCTGCATATGGATAACTCTCTCCATGTCTACTACTGTTATTGTAACTGGTATCCTCCCCATTTTAGGTTTGCCTTGATGGATCTGTATTTTTGATGAGGTTGAAATACCTTGTGTGGTGAGGCCAGATTGTATTGATTCTATCCCACCCCATGTCTTTAAGAGTGATGAACCAACCACAAGCTTCTTCAAAAAACGCGGTTTCAGCATTGCTATCCTCCAGATATGGAGCCGCGATAATAATGATGAGATCATTTGTGGTTTGCCCTTTCGCATAAGAGAGAACCATATTGGTGAGCCTTTGCTCATCAATTTGCATTCCCATATTGCTTACTGCCATTAAGCAAGCAGCCAAGGTTCTTTCACGAGTTGTTATCATGTCTTACCCCTGTTTTTGCCTATATAGTATAGTTGCATAAAACGATCATCTAAACTATCCTAAACTACAGCTCTTGTTCATTTGCCTCTTCCTCAGCCAAGTCACAATGTTTATCAAAGAATTTCTGTCCAAAAAGAGCAACACAATCCTTATCAGTGATTTTTAACTTATGATTTTTGCTAAATATGAGAGTAAGACCATCCAACTCCCATTCTGGGTTTTCTGGTGGATAACAATCTTCAGGAGGACCAGATAACTTACCCGGATCGCCAGCATAGGTTTGTTTCAAATTGAAATCAAGTTCCATACTAGTAAACTCTTCTGTATCCTCATCAATAGATAAGGTAAAATCTATCGTATAATCATAGTAATCTGTCATATCACTCTCCATATTTAAATTTCTTTTTTGCCTCTATCACAGTTGCTCGCAATCCTCTAGAAGGTTCACAACCTTTTGCTAACACTGGTGGACATTTAACAATTTTTTCAGGGTCAACATCTTTAATGAGATTTTTTGTTTCTACACTCAGGTTGTTTCTCTTGAGTCGTATCATGTTTATCTCCTGCCTGTTTGCATACTTAATACTGGCATATATAGTAGTGCAAGACTAGTATCCAGAGTCATGCTTTATCACTGTCAAAATTATCCTCAAAGATCTTCATACAAACCAATCACAATTTTTCTTCACCCAAATGGTTCTAATAGCAGCCCCTCGGCAGATTTTTTTAAAACAGTTTAAACTGGCCACCGTTTTCTTCCTCGGCTATATCTTGACTTAGTGCAAATTTATAAGCCGAAGTTCTTCTATACCAAGCCAAGCTGCCAAAATCTTCGCCATTATGATACCGAATAAATTCGTTATTGGATGAGAATATAAGCTCATGATCTTCTTCATATTGTATAGCTATTTCCCTTAACTTTGGTGATAACATAATTGTAGCATATTCATTAATAACATGTATAAATGCTCCTAAGCAAAGACTTCCTTTATCTTTATCACATAATGGTATTTTCCAGTTTGGCCAGAAGTATTTCTCATACCAAGTAGCAGGACAAACTCCATATTCAAATATTCTGCTACTATCTCTCCTCATTGGGCAATTCTTACATATTGTTTCACATTCTTTAAGCATTTTTAATCTTGCTCGCTACATATGAAAGCTTTTCTCTTATGTGCCTTGGGGCTTTGTGGACTGGTATAGTTCTATGAGAATTAAACCAACGAACTGCTCTCCTAACCATTCTAGTAACATGAAATTCAGATTCATACATATCAAAAATCTTTTTTTCATTAAACCTGTCATCATCTTCACAAATATATGGAAGTGTTCCGCTTGGATATTTTGGTCGTTTAAGTCTTTTTACATGAGGTCTGCTTTTATGTTGCATTATTTCTTTCCTTTGTTCTAGTTATATATTGATTCTTTCTCATGATGCTGAGAGAAGAGCATCACACCACTTCCCTTCGCTCCTTCTGACGAGCGTCTCCCTCTTCATTCCCAAGTTTTCTTTATGCCCATATAAACTCCATATAAAGCAGCGAGTGGACCAATGATCAAACCGCCTATATAGAAACTTGCTCTCTGTAAAGGATAAGGTTGTTTGCCTATCATATGTTTCATCGCCATTTCCATAATAGCGAGGGAGATTATTGCATAGACCGTTATGATATGTAACAACATAGTATTACCTTAGCATATTGATTTAAGGGGCAAAAGGGCTATGTGTCAGGGCCTGTAGCATTACCCAGTAACTGGCACCCAGCACGTCCTCAGAGCACCGTTATTTACCTCTTATTACCAATTACCATAGCATTTCGGAACTTTGTAAGTATTCGCTTAAGTCCTTGAAAATGTGGATCTTCTTCTATTGGATCACCAGGTTGCCGACCCATTTTCTTACAAGCATCTATTGACGCTTCCATTTGGAAAGTCATGAACTGTAATTCAAGTTCAGTCATGGATACTTTGAACGTTGTAGGATTGGTTGCCATAGCATTCGAATCTGAGATTAGGGGTTGCACCATTAGAACGGTTCCTTTTCTACTGTTAGTTCTTCTATCTTACCGCTATTTTCTGGCCACTTTTCTGGGCCAAATCTTTTTTCCCAAAAATTGCGGCATTCTTCTAGTTCTGGAAATTCATATACATATACTCTACGTTTTATGCTTATAGGACGACCTTCTCCTGAGATCTCTTCAATTTCCATAGTTCGCTGTTTTCTTACCATAGGAGCACAATTAGAAAAATCCTTACCAAAGATTGTTTCATTTAAATTACGATTTTGTATTTTCCATTTATCAACATATTGAGCATAGGTTGAATAAATATCGGCTGTTGTAATAACACCTTCCCAATCAGCATGACGATGTAGTATCCTACCTTCAACCAACCTGCCATACCACCATTCTTCAACATGCCCCATTGACCTACGTTTTTGATCAGCTAAAGCATCTGTGTGTGGAACTTTTCTCACATCATAATTATTTAGATCTCTTCGTAAAAGATCGTATAGAAGACCTTCTTTACCTCCATTGGCCATTTGCTTATCAATAGCAGCAAAAAACTTTAAGTCTTGCTTATTCCGTTCACCTAATTCTAATACAAGAAACCTTCTTTCATCTCGACCCGCTGGTATAACCCATTGTTGATTAGATGCCATCATAAGGTGTATGTAATTTGGTTGAACCTGAGCATCAATACCTTTAGCTTCAATTACAATTGTTTGCTCTGTTATAAGTGTCTTTAAAACACTTTCATGTTTTTTATCACCAGCAAAGAAAGCTTCATCAGCAAACAAGAACAATACATCTCGAAGATGTGAATTGAAGTTACCAACAAGATGACTGCTGTTTGAAATATGTAGCATATGACGCCCAAAGAGGGAGCCAAAGACAGTGGCGACTTTTGATTTCCCTGTGCCACGTCCACCTTTCAATACGATTGCTACTTCACCTTGGCGGTTTGGTTTTTGCACAGTGCGAGCCATCCAGCTTAAAAGATAATCTAAAACTATTTTATTATTTTGACATACATTTATAAGAAGATGTTCAAGGTAAAGGCTCCAATCTCCTTCTCGAGATACAACTGCAAAGCCTTGCCATAGATTATAGTCCTCTGGTGTTGTTTCTCCTGGTTTGAAAACGACCTGCCTATATTGCCTACGATTTTTGTGACGGAGCCACCATTTGCCCATCGGCATATAAAGAATATTTCCCTTATCGTCGTGGCCAATTTCAACCTGCCTGTGCATGTATCTATTAGTTAAGTCTTGAAAAGAAGATATTGTCATACGCTTGCGCTTTAATGTTTCATCTTCTAACTCTTCAACTATTCTACATGATCCACCTATATTACTGATGACAGCATGTCTCTCGTTCATTTCCCGTAATTCTGGTGCTTTTACTTTTTCATGAGCCTTATTTAATTGAGTCATGGCATATTCATGAGGATCGTTTTTATCTAATACAGACTCACTAATACCAAAGTCTTTGTTTGTTATTATTGCATAGATAACTTCATTAGGAACGCCACGTCTAATTAAATTACACACTACATCCCAGAGCCATTCAGATCTTGTGTTATTGACAAGCTTAGGTTTATCTGGATCTCTACCTTGAACTATCACTACTTTCAAACGTGTTGAAACATCCCACTGATCTAAATAATCTGTATCATCAAACTCTGGTATATCACCTAACTCAATATCCATAGTTTTGCCAGTGCCAAGTCCAGCTCCCTTGTTCTGGACCTTGGGCTGCTTCATAAAGTCTTTAGCTTCATAAACTACATTTGTAAATTGTGTCAGCAGTGCTAACTCTTCAACCTGACCCCTAGATCGTTTATCTTTGTTGGGTATATTTATTGTGCCGGGCAATCTCATAATACGATTAACATTGTGGCAGTGATCTGCCATAAACAAAGTTTCAAGTTGAAGATTATATGCCTTTACATCTTCTGCTATTTCACTGTTACCACCAATTTGAATTGGTGTTTTAAGCCTCCAAAAAGCTTGATATCCACCACCAGAAAATATAATTACCGACGGTTCGGGAACTCCCTTGGGCCTGTTTTTGGTTAATAATCCCAAAGCTCTTGATCTTTCTTCATTGATATCTGCGCCTTTTTGAGGATCAATATCAACATGAAAACAATCAAGTGATTGTATTTGGCTTATTTTCTGGTGTGATGTAATATCCCCTATTGCAGAATTTACTGTGAAATACATATTTCTCTTGCCATTCCAGCTATTAATAAATTCGAACATCTTTGTTGAACCAAGTCTACCCTTTTCAGGGTTCGCATAGAACGTTTTTGTTTCTATACCTTTTTTATCCACATCAATAGCAGTTATAATCCATTTTTCAGGATGCCATTGGTTTAAAAAGGCAATCGCTGCCTCTGTGTCGGATTGGGAGTTCATTACGAAGACCAGTATTCAATTAGCCGCGCTGGATTACGTCTACCAGTTTCCATTAAACAAAGCCAAGTTCTAGATATTCCTATTTTACCAGATAATTGTGTGTGAGTTAAACCTGCTCTACGTCTCAGTATAATGCATTTTTCTATTTCTGTTAACTTAATTGGAATAAGCAGATTTCTCCATCCTGGAAGAATACCAATTAGTTTTAATCCAAGTTCTATTTCGCTATATAGATGTCTAGTTATTCCAAATCTATTTGCCATTTTTGTTTGATTTATTTTTAGTTTATGTCTTTCTATAAAAAGATATTCGTTTAGTTTTACCTTTGTTAAAGAGATCGTAGCCATGCTACAAGTTCCTTATCTTTTAGACCAGTTGAAAAACGCTTCACCGCATTTCTTTCAAGGTCTACTTTAGTTTCGGTTCTACCTACCCACCAAGAATATTCCCAGTCAAAGAAAAGCCAATGTTTATTTACCTGTAATACGAGCATGGCGACACCACCACGCTTTCCTCTTCGACGAAGCCAAAGCCTTTGTCCATGTGTATAATGAGGTAGCATAACAAATCCACCATAAACAGGCCAATTACGAAGCCATTTAAGCTCCATCCATCCACCAACATAGTTGACATCTGGTGTTCCCGCCTTTAGTCTATTTTCTATTGGAACAGCATCTAATGGCTTTAAAGCAGCCACTAGACGCTTACGCATACTTGATTCAGACATTACCACCACCTTTATAGTTTACAGTTTACACTTGCCGTAAGCTGGGAGCAAGTTATATTAATCTTTTCTCAGAAGCATTATTTTTTGATTATGTTGCTTCTCCCCACGAAGGGCCAGTTTCTACATCAACACGCTGTGGCACCAACTCGCTCTTCAATGCCACCGCCATTATATCCCCAGCTTCTCTTGCTTCCTTCTTTGAGCTAAAGCTACCATCTAATTCATCATGAACTTGTATTTGTATAAAATATCCTGCTCTATGTGTATCTATAACTGCCTGTTTTGTTTGCTCTGCACTCGTTGCTTGGATAAGTCTGTTCAATGCTTTGTGTGTCCAATCATAGCTACCATCATCTCTCATAGGGAAATGCATTCTACGTCCCATAATAGTTTTTATATAACCATTTTTCTTAGCCTGTTGGGTAGCTCTTTTTGCGAGCTGTCCAACATAAGGAACTTCTTCATTAAACTTTTCTATAATTGCAGCACCTTCAGCACCTGCAACTTCTAAATAAAATCCATCACGATATTTTATCCTGGCATTATATGCTTCATGTTCATAATTAAAATACAATGTTTGTCTTGATCTACCTCTACCTATAAACAATGCCCATCTTGTTGGAAGTTTTAGATCATGACATAGTTTGGCACCGCCTTCACCATAGCATAAGCCCAAGAAGACACATTTAGCATAACCACGAGCCACTTTGAATTTTTGCTTATCCATAGCTTCACAAACTTTGGCACCATGAATAAGCAATGTCATCATGTTGTGGTTATCTAGAGTAGGATCTTCTCTATATCTTTTGGCTACTTCTTGCGCACGTTTAAGTTTGAGTAGCGCCGCGAAATGTGTAGTCCATCTTGGTTCTTGTTGGGCATAGTCAAGGATACCCCAAACGCATCCTTCTTCTGGTATAAAGATCTTACGCCACTCTCCTGCAATAATTCTGTCCCGGTCAGGGGAAGGTTGTTGCTGTAAATTGGGGTGAACTGCTGAGAGTCTCCCATACCGAACGCCCTTCTGATCTCCTGCTGCATCTTCTCTGGCAATTTGATTGTAAGTGCAGTGGATGCGCCCATTGCATTCATATCGTCGCATGCTGGTAGCAAAAGCGTCCCTAATCCTTGCAACTTTACGAGCGTGTCGGATAGCAATTGAGACAGGGTGTGCGAATCTTTCAAGAACTTCATTTTCAATTGACCACTTTCCCTTTGCTGTTCTTGTAAGGGGATAACCAATTTCTTTGAGAGCAGGGTAGATGGCATCAGCTTTCCAGACATTTTCATAGCCAATATCATATCCGGTTTCTCTTTTAACTAAAGCAAGAGCATCTGTTTGCTCTTTACGTGTCCACGCTTCAACTTTTTCTAATTTATCAAAGTCAATACGAACGCCTCTTTTTCTTATTGCTACTAAAATTGGGAGTAGTTCACTTTCCTGATCAAACGCTGCCCTTAATCCCTGCTCCTCAATATCCTTTTCTTGTATGCGAAGTATCTGTAAAGGTGATTGTGAATCACGTATTGCATACGCTGCAACGTGTCTTGCCGGGAGTTTCCATAAATGTTTTTTCCAT
>SDBT01004340.1_pt1 | contig 24125 bp, 15 predicted proteins | sample 2277101 | NCBI WGS metagenome assembly SDBT01 (sample SAMN10404973, study PRJNA504765) | marine sediment metagenome | isolation source: marine sediment core GS10_PC15, 103 cmbsf | place: Arctic Ocean: Southern Knipovich Ridge | collected 2010 | reverse complement strand
TGTGATTAAGGCTTCAGGTCGATGCCATTCAAGGTGTTTCCCGCCCACAGCTTGCCGCCGGGACCGGTGATCACCGCCCGGAGCGCGCCGGGAACATCCAGAACCTTATCCCAAACCTTGCCCGTCCAGACGCGCAGGACGGGAACGGATTGGCTGCTGACGTACACCCGGCCGTTCGCGGGGACCTCGAGAACATTGATGGTGCCTTCCTGGCGAAGGTGGTTTTTCCATTTGGCGCCGTCATACTGCCAAAGTCCGTTCGCATTGGTTGCGGCCCAGATGTGGCCCTTGCCGTCCTGTTTGATGGACGTAATCGCTGCTTTCTCCTTCTTCAGATGGCTCGTCCAGTCCCCCTTCTCAAGGACCTTGATGCCTCTGCCCCAGGTGCCGCACCAGATGCGGCCCTGGGCATCTTCACAGAATGACCTGACATTTATGCCCTTCAGGTGGTGCACCCACTTAGACGGATCCTTGACCGGATCAGCAGCGACGATCCCGTTCGTCTCGACCAACGCCCAGACCGTCCCGCTGCGAGTCCTGAACAGATCCGACACTGATTTGCCTTTGAACCGTGGATGAGCCTTCCAGACCCCATCCCGCAGTTCTCTCAGTGAGAACCTATCGCCTCTTTCAGCAACAGCCCAGACCCCCTTCTTGCCGAAGCTTTCCAAGGAACCAACCGAGAAGCCTGTCAGACTTTGGGAGGTCTTCCCGCCCTCGAGAAGCAGGATTCCGTTTTGGGTGCCAATCCAATACCGGTCCTTGCCGTGAGCTAAGACGTCCCAGACAGCTTGCCCGGCCACCACCTTGGCGCCTTTGCCGTTTCTGAAGCGGACGAGCCCGTCCAGGGTACCCACCCAGACATCGTTGCCCACCCGCTTCATCAGTTGCACCATGTTGATCGGAAGGCCGTCAGCGCTTTTCACGTTCTTCCACTCGCCTGCGCGCAGGAGACTAGCGGCAAAGATACAGACGGTCAGTATTGCCGCCGGAGTGCACAAACGCCGTTCCTGATGAAATGCCACGTCTATTTCTCCTTCTGCATCTTCGTGCGTTTCTCGAATTCTTCCTTTGAGACGGGGTCGCCGTCGAACCAGTAACGTTTGTGTATGACAACGCCTTTCTCGTTGAAGATCCGATCCTCGCCGTGCGCCATTTCCAGGCGGAAGGCCCGCTCGCGTTTCAGCTTGCCGTTCCGGTAGTATTCGCGGACGAGACCGTGCGTGACCCCATTCTGGTAGCTGATACTTCGGGCGGGCTGCTTGGATCCCGGCCAGTACTCCACTGTCTCTCCCTGGCGCTTGCCGTTCTTCATCGTGCATGTACTGAGCAGGTTGCCTTTCGCGTCCCAGATGCGCGCCAGCCCGTCGGCCACGCCATTGACATATTTCGTCTCACTCCGAATCTTGCTGCTCGGGAAAAAGACCTTTCGCAGGCCATGCATCTTACCATTCTTCCACGATACCTCCGCGGCCAAACGATGTCGCCCCCACGGTTTCTCCTCGAGGAACTCTTTCTCCACGCCTTCTTTGCTGCCATGCTTCCAGGGAATCAGACGGTAACTTATGATCCTTCCGGTCGGCGCCTCCAAATGCATCAGCAACCATTCAACACCGTGAGGACGGTTCTCGGCGTCCAGCGGCGTTACCGATCTGGGGTATGAATAGACCCAGCGGATGGACCCCTCCGTGTTCCTGCCGACGCGTACCCGTAACCGGGTGCCTTTGGGGTTCTCTTTGAAAGCTTTCTGAGCGGCCCTTTGCACGTTGTTGGCGCCGTGGCCGGTGACCCCTTGCAAAGCCAGGTCATCGACCGAACTGATGATCAGAGTGCGATCCGACGATGCCTGTTCCTCAGGCTTCTCGTCGTCAAGATCGAACGACGGTTCCCCCGCCATGGCGGGCAGGAGCAGCATCGCGGTCAGGCAACACTTGATCAACGAGTGCATAAGCCGTCCTCCTATTCATCCTTTGACCTGCCGAAGAGCAGGCGGAAACTACGGGCCGGAACATATACGCGTTGGTACACTTCTGCGCTTTTCAGCTTCTTTGACTGGGCGACGCCGCCGTGATCTTCAAGATCGAGGAGGAACGGCACATCCTTGCCTTTCCTGGGCTTTTGGGAGCCGTCCAGCGGCTTAATCCCGGCGCCGCGCAGTTTGGCCTTGGACCAGTCGCTGTCCTTGGGAATGGGATCCATGTCCCAGCGATCGACCAGGTCGGGCAGGCGCAAGGCATTAGCGTTGCCAAAGAGCTTGGCCGAGTTCAGCACGTACAACTGTTGGCGCACGGGCTTGTCACTTTCGTTCACGATCAGGATCATGGATTGCCGGCCTTCCCCGCTCGGCCGCAGCCAGACGGAAACATGGACACGGGCCATCGGGTCGGTGGCGGTTTCGGCAAAGGCGTCATCCTTTGAAAAGGTCTCACCATAACGAATCGTGTGTTTACTGCGCCAGTAGGGCAGGAACTCGGTCATGCCGTCGGCTTCGAAACAGCCGAACTCGGCAAGGGCAGAGACGACTCGGGCCAGGCCGACCCGGTGAACCGCACCACGGTAGTCAAAGCCGATATCGTGCAACAGCGCCCTGGCGACAGCCATCCGATCAGCGGCCGGGTTCATCCCGGGCTGGGAGATTTTCGGACTATTACTGAGCAGACGGACGGGCAAGCCCGTGTGCGTCCCGGCCAGGTAGCGGAAAAGCGGCAGAGAATAAGTGTCAGCCAGCGTCAGTTTGGCGGAACGGGCAGCGCCGCCGGCCGGTCCCGTAACAAGGGCTGCTGCTGCCTGGCTTTCATAGGCGGTCGCCACGTCGGCGCGCAGGAGCTTGCCCTTCCCGGGCAGAGCGGCTGCCTTGATGGCCGGGGCGCTGGCTCTCGCCGCCTCGTGCGGCCAGGCAATCCATGAGCGCTGCCGGCGGTCGGCCGTCGGCAAGGTTGCGGGGTGCGTCAAGAGAACTAGCCTGGCCCGCTTCCTCCTTCGCCGTTTGGCGGGGTGGTTCACCAGCAGGGCGCGCCAAGTGATCACTCCCCCTTTCTCCCGAGTCAGCGTGACCGCCGGCGCCGCACGTACATGAGTCCAGCCGCCGGCCTTCTCGCAAAGCAAGCTGAAGCCGCGATCGCCATTACCCCAGAAGAGGTAGCGGGGTACTTCGGCCTTGCCGCGACTGCCGGCCGTCCGTTTCGCGGGAACTGCCGGGGCAGCGTTGCCCCAGAGCAGACCTTTCTCGTCGGAGAGGCCGTAGTCCATCGCCCCAAATGGCGCGACGCCCTGGACGACCGTATCCACCGGTCCGCTCATTCGCATCACGAGCGCCAGGGCTTCCACGGCGCCGCCGCGGTAGGCGAGATCGATCCGGACGGCGCCGCCCCGATCGTAAGATGTCTGCAGCTTCGCCGTCACCCCGCCGCCGTTCAGTTCAGCCGTGCAGAGGACAACGCCGTTCTTGTTCGTTGGTGTTGCCGGGGCCTTTGGCTTCAGTACTTCCTCCTTCCCCTTGATCGTCGCGATCACCTGCATCGGCGTTGCCAATTGGGGGCCGCGGCCGATCATCTTCAGTACGCCGTTGCCTGGCGCCTTGGCGCCCTTGCCACGAAACTCCAGGGGCAGGTCGGCCGGCGCCGCCTGAATGCTGATCTGTGCCGGCAGCCCGTTGGCGCCCAAGGTGAACTGCAGGCGGCCAGCGGTAACCCGCCGCTTTCCGGCGTCGAGCTTGAGTTCCTGCGCCGGCAGCATGGAACAGGTGAAGAAGATGCACAGCGAGGAAGCGAAGCTCAGTTTGTTTAGATGCCTCATCATTTGCCCTCCTCATAGCGCGCCAGGAAGATACGGTAATCATGATAGGGGATGTGGATTGGCCCATAGGCGTTGGTTTTGCCTTTCTGCCTGGCAACCACATCACCGCTTTCCAGATCCATCAGGACGACGGCATCTTGACCGGTGGCGACCTTCGCCCACCAGTCGCCCAGACTCTTGTGTACCACGGTCCGTTGGATCACGGCATTGGACTTCAGGTTGTTCGGTCCACCCAGCAGGCGCTTCTCGTCCACCAACTGCAATGGGAGTTCGACCGGATCGAAGCTCTCGTTCATGACGACGAAGACGGCCTCGTACCCCTTGCCGTTAGCCAGAGCACGGCGATAGACGGTCACGTAGACTTCGGACTTGGTTGACGGCTGGTCGCCGATCTTCACATAATCGGCGTTGCGCCAATAGGGCAGCTTCTCAATTCCCTTATCCTTAAAGAAACCGAACCTCGTCAACTGGCTCAGTACTCGCACGACATCCTCCTTGTGGTAGATGATGCCATGGGCGCCGGTGGGCGTGACGCCGATGTCGTTAAGCAGGGCGCGGCCCACGATCTGCCGGTCGAGCCGCTTGTCATCGCCATAGCTGGCAAAGGTTGCGTCGGCCATGTGGGCGGTGGCCAGGCCGCTGAAGTTGTGCGCCAGGTAGCGGTAGAGCGAACTGGGGAACTGGGTGATGACGTCCACGTCATAGGCCCGGTGCTGAGCGCCGCATTCCTCGACCAGGAAGCTGCTGTACCAGAAGGATTCCAACATCGTCGCCTCGTTATTCGACCATGACTGGTGCCGCTGCGGCACATTGTTGATCTGATGGATCCGGGCCAGGCGCTTGTAGTGATTGCGCATATGCCGGGTGAGGAAGCCGGCTTCCCAGGGCAGCATGGCGCCGTCTTCCAGCATCCGGTCGGACGCCAGGAAGCCGTCGCCCATGGCCAGATTGTCCGAGCGGCCGAAGCCAATCGGCCAATACTCATCCATATGCCAGCCCACGCGGCGGCCGACGCGGATCTGGCGTTCGAAGAGATAGGTTGCCTTGTCTTCCCACAGCCGGTCCAGGTTCGGTGCTTCCCGCGAGAACCCCATCTGGGCGTTTCGCCATTTGCCGTAGCGTAAGAAGGGTGGCTGGTCTTTGCGCCAGGTGGCCGCCTTCTCGTAGGGCAGGTCCTTGGGCGCCTGCGCCGCCTGACGCCATTGCCGCTTGAGCGTCTCCTCCGGCAAATCGTAGGGCTCCACCCAGTAGCCGTTGGCCCACCCGTGGCCGAGGGTGTAGTGCCAGGCAGCGGCGCGGTAGTTCTTCGGCTTGTCCTTGGCCGGATGAGTCATCAGGGTAAAATCGATCCGGCGCTTGCCCTTCACCTGCGTCGGGTGATTCACGAACTGCACGCGCATGGTCACCTTGCCGGCCTTGTCGCGTTCGAGCTGCAACGTGGAGCCTTTGCTGTCCATGATCCAGCCTTCTGCACTGTCGCACCAGAAGGTGAAGCCGCGGTCACCGCTGCCGAACCAGAACCACGGCACGAAACGACCATAGGCAAGTTCGCGCAGGCACCCGCTGCTGTCCCAGACAACGCCCTCTTTGTTCGGCAGCGAGATTTCCCAGGCGTCGGCTCCCGCCATGCCGCCGCGGCCGGTCTCGGAGAACGCCATGTCTACCAGCCCGTCCACCGGCATCAGCATTTCAAGCTTGTCAATAGCGACGGCCTGGCCGTCGCCATACTCCAGACGGCAGTGCACCGTACCGTCACAATCGTAACGACTGTTGAGTTTCACTTTCAATGAAGCCAAGGTCATCTCAGAACTGTATTCGACCTCGCTCTTCCAGTTGCGAATCAACTTCGCCGGCTTCGTTATTTTTGCCGTTACCCGTTTGCCGTTGACCACTGCCGAGAGCCGGATGGGGCCTCGCAGTTGTCGGCCACGGCCGATCTCCAGGAGTTCCGCGTCCGTGAGCCTCTGCCCAGCTTGACGCTTCTCCAACGGCAATTCGCGTTTGTCCGGTTTGATATAGATCTGTGCCGGCAAGCCCTGGGGCGAAATGGTGAACCGGTGTTTCCGCAGCTCAAGCGTATTCCCCCGCGTCTTGATCGGCGAGAAGCCCTCCCAGACAACATCATCAAGCCCGAGCTTGTTGTTCTTCCACGGGCCGCCCTGGTACTTGAATTTGCCCAGGTCCTTTTCCCCCACGATGCGCTTGTTCTTGTCGAAGAGAAGGATCGTGGCCTTATAGGTCTCCTCTTCGACCAAGCCCGGCACCTCAGTCAGGAAGAGGGCAAAATCACCGCGGAAAGCGGTCATGCTTTCCTTAACGAGGGTTCCATCCTTGTCGTCACGCATTATGATGAGCTTCGCCTCCGTCGCCCGCTTGACCTCATCGCTGCCGCCGGCAACACCGCGATCGATGACAACGAAGATACGCTTGTGGTAATGGGAGACCTGCATTCGGGCATCGAAATCCGTGCGGTCAGGCCGTGCCTGCTCGAGCATGCGGGGCAGAAGCTCGGGGTATGGGCGTTCCCCGGTCTCGTATAAGGGTTCGCCCGTGTTCGGATCGATTACGGGCTCCTTGGTGGTCGGGTCCAGCACCGGCAGGCTAAAGCCCATGTCGCGCTTCAGGTTGTCAAGATCCATCTTGCCACCTTTGCTGGAATGAAAGCGCATGAGGCGCGCCCGGAACAGCAGCTTGGCCGGTCGGCCGGCACTGCGGACATCGAACCACAACACGTTGCCATCGTCGGTAACGCCGGGGAAAGCCTTGCGTAGACGGATCGCTTTCGACTCGCCCGGACGCAGTTCAAGCAGACCCTCGTTCAACTCCGGGGCATCATAACTGGAATAGACCAGGCCACGCGCGCTCTCGACGAAAAAACCGAGCCGCATGGTCTGCGATTTCGCCGCGTGGTTCTTCACGTGCAGACGAACATCAATGATGTCATCCTCGATCGGCCCCAGGTCGTTGATCTGGAACGCTACACAGTCCGAATCGAAAACGAGTTGGCCCTTGGTGGTGTTCCACATGTGCTGGTCAAACACATTCGTCAAGGGCAGGCCCGAGCCGCCCAGACCACAGTGAATCCAGAAACGATATTTTGTGCCGTTGGGTGGCGGCACGACAACAATATCTCTGCCGGCCTTGTCCTTGCCCGCGTAGTCAAGCACCTTCATCGAGGCAAAGGGGATGGCATACTCTACGGTCCAGAGCTTCTTGCTCAGGTACGAACGGATGACCGCCTTTGACTGCCACGACATGTCAAAGGCGCCGCGCTTGCGCGACCAGGTCCAGTCGCAAACGGTGTTCAGGGAGTTCACGTCCCAGCGGAGCAGGCCCATGCCAAAGCCGCGCGCCGGGTCGTGGTATGGACGCAGTTCGAGCTCGATGTGATCATCGCCCAGAACCCCGTATTGCGGATGGTGCAGCACATTTGGGAATCGTCCCCTTGACCTGAGCCAGGAGCCTTCGGGAAAGACCGGGTAGGTGATGGCAACGTACAGGTGCTTGACGTCATACATCACATAGACTTTGCTTTGGGTCACCCGCGGGGCCAAGAAGTAGAACGCGCAGCCGCCCCGGTCATACCAGAAGCCGCTAAAGGCCGAGGCGTCCTCCCACTCCCTGGGCGACATTCTACCGTCGATTGCCGGCGGCTTCCGGGTCATCGGCACCCGCACATAGGCGGCCTCCACCGTCGCCGCCTTCCCGTATGAGGTCGGCGACTCGGCCCCCAGCGCCGTCTGCCCCCCGCCGCAGAGGCCCAACACCACGAGTACGGTCGAGAAGACCAGCAGCTTCGTCTTTCCGGCTTCCATGTTCCGTGCCTTCCGTGCGTTCCGTAGTAGCACAGGCCCCGTCATCCGACGGGGTCTTCGACTTTCCAGCCTCTAGTTTTCTTTGCTTGAATATTCCGCTTGCCGCGCTACGAACAAATACCCAAACGGAAACAATGCCGGCCGCCCTACTTGGATTCTGAATTCCCCTCATTGTTCCGGTGGAATTCAAACAATCTGAAGTCGTGGCGGCGTACCGGGCAGCGGAGCACGCCGTGTTTCCACTCGAACTTGCCATCCGGGTCGGCGGCCTTGCGTTCCTCGAGCGTGGGCGGATCGTCCAATTCAATCTCACCGATGTCCTCGCCGTCGAGGATGTCGATTTTCTCCTGCAGCTTCGGCTTTTCGAGTCGGGTCACGTCGTCATCGAAATAGCTGAGCAGGTTGGTATCGACGTCGCGGATCTGCACGTCTTCCGGTCTGACCCCTTTGAAACCCATGGCGGCGAGATCGAGTTTCAGTTCGGCTTCGACGCGCTTCTTGTTATAGTTGGCAATAACCACGGCGCACCAGCCGTCGCGCTTCCAGGCGGTGACGTAGAGGCCCTTGAGGGCATCCGGGGCGACCGGTTTGGGGTCCCAGTAGGGCACGAGGACGTTCTCTGGCCGCTTCAGCATGTTCGACTCGCCCCAGGTTCTCATGGTATCACCTAAAGCTCCCCTGAAATCTTCACAGTTCAGCCAACCGATATCGTGCACCATCAGGGCGCCGGCATAGGCACGTCCTTGTTCGAACTTCCAGGTCGGCATCTTGCCCAGGAGGTGTTTCATGTTGTTGCCGACCCAGCCGTGGAAGTAGGGTGCGACGCCAAATTTCTGCGAGTTGTGGAAGCGCAGGCGGAACGGCGTCCAGTAGTCCATAAAGTCCGTCGGATGGCCGGCGGGTCTGAGATCATGATCTTCGCCGTCGTACATCTCGTCGAAGAAGGACAGCCACATGGGGTACTGGGTGTGCGTGAGGTGCACGCACATATGCGGGGTAAGGCCGTTGTCGTAAAAGATTTGCCGCATGCGTTTCAGAGACTCGCGCTGTCCACGCCATTCGAAGCCGGGCTGCATATGCCCGTCTTCCAGCAGGTAGGCCACGGGCCCGGGGACGACTTTTTGAGCCGAATTCCACAGATCATCCATATAGATACCGTAGACCAAGCCGCGCCGCACCCATTCGTTGTGGTAATAGGCGGTGAAATCGATGAGCTCCTGGGTATAGCGAAGCGTATCGCCGCCTTTGCCCCAACCGTGGCCGTACCAGTCGCCCCCCCATTCCTGGGCATCTTTGGGCAAAGCGCCTATACCGCGAAAGTCATAGTAGATGCCTCGCACCCGAGCCGTAAGCGGGTGGTTGCCAGGCTTCTTCTGCCCCCAACTCACTGCACCATCAAAGCGCTTCTTGGCGAACTCCCAGTTCAGGTCCTCAGGGAAACGCTGGAACTGCGTCGTTGCCCTGTTCTCGCCCTTCATGCCAAAACCGCAGAAGCTGTCTGGGGACAACGTCCACCAGGCCCAACTGCGCCAGGCGGGGTCCAGTTTCTTCACAGGGGTTGGGTGCAGTCCAAAGGCAAAGGTACGCGGTTTGGACAGGTCGACTTTCTCTGAGATGATATTAAGTGTTAAGACAACATTGCCGTTGGCCAATCGTTCAATGTTTAATGCCGGTGTGTCTTTACTCTGGGTCCACCCCCGGTCGTTCTCGGCGAACCAGGCCATGCCGCGTTTGTCACCGGTGAGAAAGGCATAGGGCATGAAGTTTCCGCGCAGTTGTTTAACCGTGCGAATCAGCTTCTTGTTCAGAGAACTGAAGACCGATCCTGGCTCTTCGGGCACTTCCATGATGCGTACGTTATGGGGGGAGCGGAACCAACTTTCGCCACCCCAGGCGTGCAGGAGATTGGCAGCATCAGCCGTATAAGGAATGCGGAGAGACAAAGTGTTCAGTGTTCGGTGTTCAGTGTTCAGTGTAACCTCGAACCACATGAAGCCGTCGAATTCGATGTAGCCCTTGATGTTCGCGGTCACGCCGCCGCCTTCGGCCTTGCCGGAGAAGTCGGCGCGCACCTCGCCTTTCGTCTTGGCTTTGAAGCTGCCGGCCACGGGTTTGAACGGGACCTCTTTACCATCCACCGTGCCCACCAGTTCAACGGGCCCAGCCAAGATGTTCTCACCCGTCGAGATCACCTTTTCCGGCAAGCCGGAGTCTGCGAAATGAATCTTGCGCAAGGTGATCTCTACCCGCTTCTCTTTCTCATTTGCCACGACCGGATCCCAGTCGGGCATGACCTTGTCCGAGAGCCCCACTTTGCTCTGCCACCAAGGCGGCTTGACGCGTGTATGAGGGATCTTGAAGATGTTAAGCTCTTTGCCCTGCTTGTCGAGGGACCGGACCGTGAGCGTGTAGTCGCCGAAATCAAAGGGCTCGGTCTTTACCGTCAAGTCCAACGGTTTGTCGGGCTGGACCTCGACCTGCGCCGTGCCGAGCACCTCAGTCTTGCCAGCGTGGGTTAGGGAAAGGGCCGCGGCGTGCACGCTTTTGTACTCCTTCAGGAGCGGCCAGAGCTTGACCTTCGCCGTGCCGTGCACACCGTTGACGTTCTTCACGTAGTCGTAATCCTGCAGCGGCTTGAGTTCAGCGCGGCGATCATAGAGCGCCGCTAGGTTGGCCGCTTCGCTGGGTGCAAGCGGGCGCTTATAGACACGAAAGTCGTCCAGGTAGATGGCATACTTGACCGCCGGCAGGACCAGCGTCACCGGCTTGGCGGCATCCCACGCCTTGCGGTCGTAGTGCCACTGCACCGTACCCCAGTGTCCCCAGGGCTCGCCGTTGAGGTAAACCCGGGAAACCTTGCCGCTTTGCCAAACCAGGGTCACGTGCACCCACTGGCCGGGATTGAAGTCCACCGGATTAGGATAGAAATCATTGTTGGGCGTCTTGATCCAGGTGACGGCCAGGATCTTCTTGCCGCCCTGTTCCATACGGAAGACCGGGGCGAACTCCTGCCTGAAGCCGGCGAAACGGTTCCACATCCTGTAATTGTCCCAGTTCTTCGGCCGGATCCAGAAGGCGATTGTGCCCTGGTCGGCAGGAACCGGAACGTTCTTGTAGCGAACGTCCTTCTTCCCCGGCATCAACATCAGCGACTGCTTTGCCACTCCCGCACCGAAGTCGAAGCCCCAGCCCTTGCGGTCTTCCGCAAGCGCAGCGGCATCGGCAGGTATCTTCGCGGCCAGTGATGCACCTTTCACGTTGTCCACAGGTGCAAGTGTCCCGTCAAAAGCCAATCTGAAGAGCAGGTCCCCAGCATCGCGGAAGTGCGGTCGTCCTTTCCGTTCGGGACGTTTGCCGGCCGCGTCGACCCAGTCCAGGTCCAGCGAATAGTAGAGGCGCGCGGTGGTCGACAGTCGCAGTTCGTCAATCCAGCCGTCCAACCCGCCGACGTAGGCCGTTCGCCCCAGTATATCGCGAAAGACTTCCGGCAAGTGCTTGCCGCTCTGCAGTACCGACGTCCCGTTCACCAGCACCAGCATCTCCGCACTACTAATCGACTGCTTTCCTTTGGTGGGATGCCAGTGCCATGACCTCGGCTGCCAGACCAAGGCAAGGTGGAACCACTTCCCAGCCTTGCCGCGCCATTCGGATGGGGGCGGTTCCTTGCTCTGCTCCAGAGCCTTGCAGGAATGGCTGCTCATACCAGGCCTTCGGCGCCATTTGGACAGGAGCCACTCCTTGTGCCCCAGCCAGCGCGCTTCAAGACGTCCATCCGGCAGCAGGCTGATGCGCATGAGACCATGGCCGACCTCGAATAGCGTGGCCCTCTCGCGCGGTAGTGTTTCCGCTTTGAACCAGGCCTCCAGCGCCCAGCCGGTGAGATGTCCAGGCTTGGCCTTTACCGCCATCCGCTGGCTCTTGCCCGAAAGCCGCAGGCCGCCACCGAAGCGCCCTTTATCGGCCACTTCCTTGCTGCCGCCATACAACGGCAGCGTGCCGATCCCCGTCAATAGATGGTTGGCGGTGGTCGGCCCTTTCTCCTTGTCCTCGGGCGCGTCCTCAATATTCAGTTCGTCGTTGTCATCATCGTCCTCATCGATCTCGTCCAGCAGTTCGTTCACGTGCCGCTCCTGGCGCCCGTCAAAATGACAGAGCGCCGCGGTCTGCCCATCCGGGGTATAGGGCTCCCAGAATACGGACCGTTCCCCGGCCTGCAGCGGCCACGGCGCCAGCATCAACGCTGCGGCGGCAACTGCGGCCCCGATGCGTCTGCATATCGATTCACGCACGAGCATAAGTCCGTCCTTTATTGATCTTATTGTGGCGCCGAAACGGGAAAAGTCCGTCCGGCGATCCCAGCGCGTTTGTGGCGCCGGTATCTGACCGGCGATCCGATGCCGCCCCGGAATCTGCCTACACTCCCTGCTCACTCTCTCGCCATCGGCTTGACCGGATGCGTCGGGTTAAACCACTGCTCCCAGGTCGGCGCCAGGTAGCCGGGCACGCCCTTTAGCTCCAGCGTCAGCGGTATGTCCTGATGACGGTAGTTCGGCCCGTCAATCGTGATCAGCCGCGTCGCACTGCCCACGGACGGCCGGACGTACCAGATCTTGCCGTCGAGCCCGTCGGGGACCGTGATCGTCTTCCTTCCGCGCTCACTGTAAAAGAGCGCCATCGTCCGATCAGGGGCGCAGACTTGCATCTTGAGCACGTCGGTCTTGACGTCGGTTGCGAAGCGGACCGAGAGTTTCTTGACGCCCTTGGGCACGAAGAAGTACCAATTTCGCGGCGCGCAGGCCGTGAAGCGAAAACGCTTCCAAGCCCCGTCGCCTTTGCCGACCAGCACCAGCGGGGTGGCCGGATAGGTGAAGCTGAGCCAGCGTTCCACGCCGGAGATAGCGACCAGGGCCACGCCCTTCCCGGTCCGAATCGTGTCGGTGGGGACGCTCGTGCGCGGATCGTGAATGTGGTGCATGGGAACTTTCTTATCGAAGACCGTCTTGCCGCCGGCGCCGACAATCTTGACCGCAGCCATGTCCGGATCCTTGCTGTGTTCGCCCTTGCGAAGAATATAGCTCCCCACGCGGAAGCGCAGGTCGCGACCGTCAGGGTTCCAGATGGCATAACGGCCGTCGCCGAGAATCTCGATGCCTTCGGGATCGCCCAGGGACGGGCACGGCGAGAAATGCTCGAGATGGGGCCACCGCTGCTCCATCCGCTTCAGTGGGGCGGACCAGGCGAAGTTAGGGTCTTTGGCCTTATGGTGCAGTCCCTGAAATGGGATCACCCCCTCCAGGGGCGCGGCCTGGATGAACGGCGTATCGTCATAGACCGTCACCTCCGGCACTTTCCCGGTGCGCGGGTCGAACCATTCCTCGGGGCTGCGCGCCAGGTAAGGAGGGATGCCGTCAAAGGCAATGTTGATATCCGAATAATGGTGCGAATCGCCGAGGCTGACCTCCAGGCACCAGAAGCGCCCGGCCGCGCCGGGCTCGACCTCGACCTCGACCCGCTGGCGCTGGTGGTATTTGCCGCTGGCGTGAGAGTGGTGCTTGGGCTGGCCCCAGAGGGCGCGGATGCGCTGGCCGCGCGGGGAGATGATGAAAAAGCCCCAATCCTCGCGCTGGGACATGCTCCACTGGTCGCGCAGTGCTTCGGCGGTGAACTTTGTCACGTCCTTCGGCACCCAGAACCACCAGCGGCGCGGAACGACTGCCTGGAAGACCAGCGGCCCGTGCCTCTCGTAGTAATGCCGCTTGCGCTTCTTGCCAGTTTCTTTGTCGGTGATGGGATCGTTGAAATTGTGCAGGTTGGTCCCTTGATCGCCGGTCCACACAACCGCGTGCGGCAAGGAAGACTCGAACCAGACTTTCTGCATCTTGGTGTGCAGCTTGTAGACCCCTTTCGCCGCGTCCTTGACCTTGAGTGTCACCGCCGACTTCGTCACCTTCTGCGGTCCGTCCACGATCACCTGTCCTTTCGGCCCGGTCAGGCGGAGGGTGAGTTCGTCGCGGTTCCAGTCGGGGTTTGCCCAGCGCATGACGTGGATGGTGATGGTGAACGGCTTGCCCTCGGAGTTGTTGAAGCACGCGGTGGGGGTATAGCAGACGAAATGGCCCCAGTCCCCCAGCGCCGAACCGGCGCACACCCGGGCCGACAAGCCGATAACGATGCACATCAGCAGCGCTTTGATCTTTTTCATGCTTGTTCCACCTTTCTTATCTGTTTCAGAAGCAGGATGCTTATGCACGGCTTCATTGTGCGGTCTTCCCCCGCCAGGTCCTGTTCTTCGCAGCATGCCGGAAGTCTCTTTCGGGATCGATGATCACCAGCCGGCAGTGGATGTAACAGCTCGCGCGCGTCGCACCGCCCCAGTCGTTCGCCGGGTCTTTTCCCTTGATCGACCACACCATGGCCGGGCCGTGCAGCTTGCCGTCACTCCCGACTACGAGGGCGTGCATCTCGCTGACGCGCCGGCCGTTCTCGAGCACGATCGGGCCGTGATCGGTCACCACGCCGCTCTTCATGTCATAGCTGGTGAGGTGTGCCTGCGACTGCCACACGGGATAGGAGATGTAGTAGAGCGTCCGGCCCTTTCGACCGAAACCGAATGATACGTTCCCGGCTCGTTTGGATGGGGGACGGAACGCCATCGAGACGAGGCCCTCCGCGGCGCCCATGTGACTGCGGCGGTTCTTTGGCGGACGGAAGCGGAACAGATACTCCTGGCTCTGTAGAATGCCGTACCACCACTTTGTTTCAGGGTCCCAGATCATCGGCCCCCAGGTATCCCAGTGGCGCCGGCCGTGCCCGCCCGTCGGTTTCATCCTCCCGGTTTTGCGGTCGTACTCAATCAACGCCGGGTGTCCGGTGGGACCGGCCACGGGAGGCGCTTCAGGATCTTTCGGCAACAGCGTTATCAGCCCGGACATCACCTTTGACTTGGGATCGTACCGGTAGATCATGCCGCCCCACGTGCTGCCGTAGATGATGCCCTGAGCATCGGCGATCAGAGACCGGGTGTGCTGGGCGTTTTCCTCGATGGTGCCGATGGTCGTGATTTTGCCCGTCCTCAGGTCATGGTAAATCAACGTTTGGCGTCCCTCGCTGATGGCATAGAGACGCTGGTAGACCGGCTCGTGCACCATGCACATCAGGCCGCCTTTGGGGTCGTCATAGCGGCCGAGGTCACGGCATTTGCCCGTCTTGAGATCATAGCTCAGGAAGTGCCCGCCCTTGTACGGATACTTGGGATTGGCCGACCGGGTCGAGCTCATGTAGAGCTTGCCTCTGTGCTCGTAGATGTTCGAGTGAATTTTGCCCTGCGTATTGGCTTTGCCGAGGCTGTCGGTTTCTCCGCACCAGGCGCCGACGTCGATGATGTGCCGGATTCTGTCGGTCTTGGGATCGTAAGAATAGAACTGCGCGTTGTTGGTGTTCGAATGGCAGGAGAGCCCGAAATAGGTCTTGCCGTTGCTTGCGGCGATGGTTCCCTGCCACTGACCGTCGAGGAAATCCTGCGGCACCGTGCGCGACCGCGCCTGGACATGCGGTTTCGCGCGCTCGGCGTCGCTAATCGTATCCATGAATTTGAATTTGCGCTCACCGGCCTCCGCCCGGGAGATGGCCGGAAGGACGGCGATGGCGAGTATTGCAAGCAATCCAAAGCTCTTTGGTCGATGAATGCATTTCATCAGGTGTTCCTTAAACAGGTGTGTGTTTCATCGGCCACTTGGACAAGCGGCTACGGCTTTGCCGCCTATGGCTCCCAGTACCAGTTGCAATTCTTAGTGGTAGAGCTTCCAATAGGTGTCGTCGTTTACCCGAATCTCTGCCAGCGTGGCGCTACTGGGGCCAAAGCTGACGGAGCTGTCCCACGGATGAATTTCCCGGTGGCCGTCCACGAAGGTGAAATTGGTTTTCAGATTGTGCCACACCCCGATGCGCGGCCGCTCATACCAGGGATTATACAGCTCATAGGGATAGCGCGGGGACCCGGACCCGCCGGTGAACCTCTGGGCGCCCATGTACGGGCTGGTGCCGTACGGGAACCACGTGTACTTGCTGCCGCAGTGCAAAAGGACTTTCCCGTCGGGGGTGCGTATACGGTCGAGCTTGGCCGGGGAAAATGAGTAATCGTTTCCCCCCGGTAAGCCCGCGTCCGCCCACCAGTCAACCTTGCCGCCGCTGAACCCGTCACCGTTAAAGCCGTACCAGCCGTTCGGCCAGCCCAGATACGGAGTGGCCCGCTGCTGATAGAACCTCATGTACGGCCAACCGGTGTCGGGGTGGAGACCATATTTAGGGTTCGCTTGCTCCGGCTTGCACGCCGGGCACCTGTAGGATTCGATGGTCCCCACGTAGGGATAGATCATCATCCCCCAGTTGTATGCCCCGTAGCCCAGGTTGTCGTATTTTGTGGTGTCGATGTACGCGTGCTGGTCAGCGATGGCATTGTAGCGCCAAGGCAGCCCGTCGTCGTGGTCGCTGGCATAGAACTGGAATGCCAGGAAAAGCTGCCGCTGATTGTTCACGCACACGGCGTTATGGGCCTGCCCCCGCGCCTTGGTCAAGACCGGCAGCAGCATCGCCGCCAGAATGGCGATGATCGCAATCACCACGAGTAATTCGATCAATGTGAACCTTGACCGAACTGTATGTGGGTATGTGGGTATATGGGTGTCCGGAACAAGCCGCCAAACGTTCGGTCAGGGTAAATCTTCCGCGCGTTTTCATCGTTTTATCCCTTGCTTGGATTCAGCACACACTGCACAACAACCAATGAGGCCCTGGCAAAACTCGCCGGCAGTCACTTGGATCAGGGCTTCGGCCGGCTTTTCGCCCGCGCCGCTGCCGAAGTGCCACGCGTCATGAGACACACCGGCTACCAACCAGCACGCAAGCCGTAGCCCCAGTTGCCTTTATCGCGTCTTTCCGCGTAGGCGCCGGTGTCCTTGACCGGTTCCCCGTGACCATCCATGAAGACCATGTTCATGAAGGACCCGGGAATATCCTGTTCACGCAGGAGAGTGTTGCACTCAACCACTTCGTATCCAGGCCAGTGGTCGGCTACGGGAGGAGCAGGATGCGCCTCCGTCCATTGCCCGTAGCTCTGGCCCAGAAAGGTGAACTGATCCGAGCGACCTTCAATAAGCCAGGGAATCCCCTCCGGGGCCAAGCGTCCCTTGCCGTCGGCGAGAGAAAGTGCGCTGGCATTCTCCAACATCTTTCCCTCCCTGATGCGACCCGACGGATCACTGCCGGCGAAGTTCGTGGCGGTCGCGAAGTGGGCGTTTGCCATGTAGCTCGACCGGTTCCAGCCATCAACTCGATAGTACCACATTAGCTGACCGGGAAACACCTCCGCAATCGCGCCCATGCCTCCCCTCGGGTCCGACGGGCACCTGAAGATACTGAAATCTCCCCTCATGTAGCCGCCGTGCATGAGAAACCACTGGAAAATCAGGCCCCAAGCCGGATGTGGATTGAAGCCTGCATGGGGAGGGAAGTCTTGCATTCCCGTGCCGTAAATCTGCTGGGTGGTGGCGGGGGCCGTTCCTAAGAATATCTTGGCACCGTCAATGACAAGGGCGGGAACCCACGTGTCATCATGATCGCTTGTGTCCATGATCGCCGACATCATGATTTGCTTCTCGTTGCCCAGACAGACGCTCTGCCGCGCCTTCTCCCGGGCCTTGCCGAGCACCGGCAGCAGCATCGCCGCCAGAATCGCGATGATCGCGATTACCACCAGCAATTCGATGAGGGTGAACGTGTTGTGCTTCATAGTGCTTGATCTCCGCTATGGTTGTTGTAACGTCTATTTCCCGCGCTGGTTCTGTTTCAGGGCTACCGTTCATGGAACAGTGTGTCATAGGCCTTCGGGCCGTTCTCATTCCGCAGCCCGACAAAGGCGTATCCCCACTCCATCGCGGGCCAACTCCGGTACGTGTCCGCCCCGCTGACACCCGCCAGGTAGTTCGGCACCCACTTGGCCGCGCCATCGAACCCGATCATGTGCCCACCCGCCACGTGGCCCCACTCGTTGATCCCTCCTGTACCGGTGATGACCTGGTAGGGGGCGAAGCCAAATTGGCAGCCGAGATCGGCGCGATGGCGGCTGGCCGAGTCCCAGAAGAGGACCCGGGCGCCAGTTTGTGAAAAAGCCCTCCGACTTGACTCCTTCTGCTCACACACCTGGATGTGATTGTAACGGTAGCCGTAGGCGCAGTTATCGAGCTGCTTAGGGTGTGTGGAGTCATATTCGACTTGAGCCTGACTCCTTGGCGTACCGTCCCACCCCCAGAAGGGGCCGCCGCCTCTGGAAGGGCAGCGCAGGAGATCAAGGGTTGGGATGTATTTCTGAACATACAGCTCAGCCAGACCGCTGTTGTACCCGGTCGGCCCGCCCCAGTACTGACGGGCGTTTCCAAACGACAGATTCGCATCGTTTCGTTCGGAATTCCCGTTGTTGGAATCCTCGCAGGTCCTCAACTGGCCGTCCTTCTCGTCATAGTACATCACGGCGCCCAGGTGCATCTGCTTCAGATTGCTGATGCAAACCGCCCGGCGTCCCTGCTCCCTGGCCTTGGAAAGCACCGGCAGCAGCATCGCCGCCAGAATCGCGATAATCGCAATTACCACAAGAAGTTCAATGAGAGTAAACCGGCCGCGCGTGTTTATTGTTTTATCCCCTTGCTTAGATTCAGCGTACACTACAGAGGCCTTGGCAAAACTCGCCGGCGCATCGCCAAAGATGCTCACGCCAGCCTTGACGTTAGTCAATAATATGGCCCGCCGGCACGCCGCCGTCAAATCGTTTCCACGGTTTTTTGTTTCTTGAAACAAAGCGTATCTGATTGGCTGTAACCTTGCTATGCTGGCATTCCGGGCCAATATCAAGCTCCCCATTGAAAGACTTGACTCAGCGCCGGCACCGGATATACTTCACGAGAAAGACAAAAGGTAAGCAAGGAATGAACCGGCTGGGCAAGATACTGACGCTGGGATTGGAGAAGAAAGGCGCCTGGCAACTGCCGCTGCTGGCTGGATGGATCGCGTGTGATTCTCGCAGCTTGTTTCTGTTACAGTGGATGCAATCTCAATAACCCACGGGCGGCCCTGTCTCCAGTCGCTCGCGGGTGGCGGTGATAATGCGATAGGCGGCGCCGGTTGAAACGTTGACATTCCGGATATCTACGCCGGGCCCGACAAACCAGTTGTCCTCTACCGGGCCGGCATGGCCGTAGACAAACATGTCAATCCCCAGTTCCCGCAATCGTGGCAACACCTGGTGTGCGTAGTCGTAATGCAACACAAGCACACGCCAGGGCTCGGTACGGGGCCCAGTACACTGGGTCTCCAGCCACTTCAGTTGGGCCTCGCTCAGACTGTGCATTGTCGTCTCCCGCGTTTCCATGTCATAGAATGCAAATCCGTCCATCATGACCAACCGGCACGGACCTAGTACACGAACAGAGTCATCAGTACCCCCAAGGGCCGGATTACCGAACACCACGCCCCAGGCAGTTCTGCACGACTCAAAAGCCATGTCATGATTGCCGCGCAGCACAAACACCGGCATCTTCAGTCGGCCGAGAATATCCCCAGCCGCCTCCATCTGCCAGCGGATCAGGCGTGCGGGACGGGGACTCTTGTCAGCCGCATAGCGGGTTATCACGTCGCCCAAATGAATCACGCCGTCCACAGAAAGCGCGTTCAACTCATCCACAAGCCTGACATACCGTCTCAGCAGTCCGGAACCAGGCTCATCACAGTCTGGTGGCAACAGATGCCAGTCACCAACACAGGCAATTCGAATTTCCTCCTGGGCCGAGTCCTGAACCGCTACAGCGTGCGGCACCCGGAACCGCTGGTCGCCATGGGCCACACACAGATCCCACAGTCCAACTGCTGCGCTCCGGGGAACGGTCAGTTCCAGCGGGACCACGCCGGCCGGCGAGCCCCGTCTGGCACGCTCCATTCGCAGGACCACCCGTTCCGCGCCACGGACCAGCGCAAAACGGCCGCCGCTCGACATGTCCGCCCGCAGTACCGCTGAAAAAAATCCGCCAGGCGTCACCACGGAAGGCTGACACCATCGGGGCTCTAAAACAGGATGTTCCTTCATGATCCCGGAAACCAGACGTCCCCCGATGCGGCGCCGTATGCCGCGAGGAACTTGCAGATGGAGTTCGCCCTGCCGATGCCATCCAGCCCGTGCACATCGGACCCGACTGCCAGAGGCACGCCACGGTCGAGTAACTTGCCCACAAAGGCCCCAAAAGCCGGATCCGGGAAATCCACCTCGTCGCATCGGTGGATCTCACATGCCACGCTCCGGAGCAGAAGTTCATCAACGAATTCGTCGATTATGTTGTCCGGGACCAGCGAGAATTGCCAGGGCTCGTCCGGCGTCCGCAACCGTTCAGCCCGGGCCGTGCGCCACGGATGGACCACCACGTCGATCCACGGATTATTCACGAGTGCTGCCATGATGACGCGATGATTATGGGCCAGACATTCCTGTGTGGTCCGAATCCCGGGCGGTGTCCAGTGAATGCCTGCCAGCGCAAAGCCCATCTGCGCCGCTTGGCAGTCCTCCTCCGTGCCACTCAGTTCACCTGATTCGTCAACCATATTCAATTCAACTCCCACTGCGGCGGGCAGGGGATGCTCGCAGGCGCGGAAGGCTTCCGACAAATCAAAGAGACAGGAAAGCGGATGCTTGGGGCCGCCCAGGTGTTCCACAACGCCTGCCCTATCGACCTGTGCGGCAACGCAGCGCTCAAGCACTCCCACCATCGTGGCCTGCGGGTCCGCCCCCGCGGCCCGATAGCAGGTGGCGTGAATATGGGTGTCGGTGTTAGGTATCCTCGCGCCCCCATGGGCACAGATCGCGTGGGCATCCAACGGCTTCTCCGGGTTCAGAGCAATGTTCCCCTTGCGAGGAGGGTTCATCACTTGTTCAGGCAATTCATCAGCAGTCTGTACTAATCGTTTGGGTCTCAACCCAGCATTCGTTCCGTGAGAGCAACGAAGCGCGCGTCACCTAGAGCGGCGTTCTCCACCACGTATCGGATTCCGTCGGTCAATGGCGGCGTGGGCTGATGGCTGTCGCTGCCCACGCTCATGTTCGGCCCCCGTTCTTCGACCAGTCTCAGGACGTAGATGAAGAAGTCGAGGGCCCCTCGACAATCCTCAACCAGGCGAATTGTGCCGGTGTTGAATTCGAGAAAAAGACCCTCCTCCATCACCGCGTCGCACACCCGGTGAACATCGTCGGCACAGATCAGAAGTTCATGGGCAACCGGTGTGCCAGCCATGGCTGCCTCGCGGGCCTTTAGCACGAGCGGCCTGAAAGCATGGTTGAGGATTCCGGGTTTCCCCGAGGATCGGATCTTCCGGCCTAATCGGCGAATATCTTCCGCTGCCCGGCGCCCGCGCGCAACACCGTCGGCCGTCGAGATCCCGAAACAGTTCGACACGTACTCCGGGTGAGCCAGAAAAGACTCGGGAAGACGGTCGGCGTCGGCGAATTCAAGTCCGATGAAGAAATCATGTGCACCGGTCGCCCTGACAGCTCGCAGTTCCTGACAGAACGCTCGGAGCCCGGCTTCCGATCTATCCCCGACGTCTATGCCGCGTTCCTTCTGTGTTCTGATGCTGTTGGCGACCCAGTCCGGTTTGGATTCGAAGTAGAACTCCGCATGGTCAAGCAATCCCGACATTCGGATCCCCAAGGCATCGAGCGCAGTGAAGAACGCTTCCCGTGGCGTGCTCCACATCTCGCTGCCCGCATGAACATGAAAATCAATCTGCAGCACGTTCATAAGCACTTCCGTCATTAGCTGCTAGACGGAGACTGGGCAGGAACGCCCTGTTCTCGATCTTGCGGCGACTCCACCAGAGCTGGAACAGAACTCGACCACATTCCGATCAGTTCCGTCCAGCTCCAACAGGACTATCTCGTTCCGCCCCTCCTGGAATAGTGGTTTTGGCACATAGAGCGTTTGCTGTGGACCACGCTTCCAGTATCTGCCGACGTTGAAACCGTTTATCCAACAGACTCCCTTGGACCAGCCAGCAGGTGAAAAGAACGAATCTTCCGGGGACGCGACGTGGAAGCAACCGCGATAGAACGCCGGGTAGTCTGATGGGGCGCCAGTCTCAAACTCCAGGCACGACAGATCATCGAGAGGCAAGGGGTAAATAGTCCAGCCATAGAGGATTTGCTGACCAAGCATGACGCAGTCGGTTATCCCTTTACGGTCATCAAGGTGATTCCCGTAATTAATACGCCCCATATTCTCGACCAGTAACTTAAGGACGACACCCCCGGGGGGAATGGTCAAATTGATGGTCCTTTCGGGAAATTCTCGCTCCATGATTCCGACTAGCTGTCCATCAACAAAAACATGGGCTCTATCGTGAAGGTCTCTGATTGTCAAGGGCGCCGACTTTCTCGGGCCTGTGATGCGCGTTTCGTAGGCGATCAGACCGTAGTTCTGATCTAGACGTTCCATCGGTTCGGGTGTAGCAGAAGCTATCGGACTGGACAGCCCATTGAGCGAAGCGAACAAGCTTGCCGACTCGGCAAGTTCAAAAGGTGGAATCGACATGGTGGGCGCCGGCGAAGGCAAAGGCGTGTCCGGTACTTCTGCAACCTTGCTGATTACATCACGAAATGACCGAAACTTGGGCGTGATATTCCCTTGTTCATCCAAAGGCGCATCATCGTCATAGCTGGTAATCGTTGGCTGGTAATGTTCTCCATGATTGGCGCCATTCATGAAACCAAAATTGGTGCCGCCGTGGAACATATAGAAGCAGACCGATGCGCCGGCAGCGAGTATCTCGTCCAGGGCCGCAGCCGCATCCTCCGGCGCCCTTGTGTGATGCTCCTCGCCCCAATGATCGAACCAGCCGTTCCAGAACTCCGTGCACATTAACGGGCCTTCCGGCTGGTACTCGCGGAGTTTCTTGAATTGGCTCTCGGCATTGGATCCGAAGTTAGCCGTCTTGAGAATATGGGGAAGCGTTCCGTACTGCAGCATCTCGTCGGTAGCACCATCTGAGGTAAAGAGGGGAACGGTGATGCCTTGGGCTCGCATCATCTCCTCGAGGCGTCCCAGATAGGCCTTGTCATTGCCGTAGCTGCCGTATTCATTCTCGATTTGCATGGCGATGATCGGCCCTTCGTTGGATATTTGCAGCGGCGCCAATCTTGGCAGTAGTTCAGAGAAGAATCGCTCCACGGCATCAAGATAGGGAGCGTAGTTGCATCGGAGTCTCATTCCCGGGCTTTTGAGTAGCCATGCGGGGAGCCCCCCGAATTCCCACTCGCTGCAAATGTATGGACCAGGCCTCACAATAACCTTCAGGCCAAGTTCAGCGGCGATCTCTATGTAGTGGGGCAGATCCATCCATCCGTCAAAAACGAACTCTTCCGGTTTGGGCTCATGCATATTCCATGCGACATAGGTCTCGAGGGTATTCAGTCCCATCAGTTGCATCTTCTGCATACGGTCTTTCCAGTATGCCGGATGAACCCGGAAATAATGCATTGCTCCAGCAAGAAGTCGGAAGCGTTCTCCATCCAGGCAAAATGCATTGTCCTTAATCTCGAACATACTCATTAGGAAGCCTTCCGTTTGTAATATCTAACGCTCCAGAGGACCGGTCAGTCTGGTCCCTCTGCTTTTCTTGTCAATCCAGTACTGCAGGTTCTTGCGGAGATCAGAAACTGACAAACCGTGTCCGGTCAGGCGCTTGCCGCTCCACCGCGATATTATCACCGTCAGTAACCTTCTGCACCTTCGCTTCAAACCGATCTGCTGAAGCGGAAAGCACCAGTACGAAGAAAAGCGCTAAAGATCCACATTTCATAAGAATCCTTTTCTGTATAAGGTTGCTTACGGATAATATGTCCACTGCGATCTGGAAATCAAATCCGCATCAACATACCGCTGTAACCATCCAGCAGTGATGCTCCGTTTTCATACTTTAAACCACTGTCATCCCACAAGATGATGGATTGATGGAGTAATGGAGTAATGGTTTTGAACTCAAGTCCGGAATCCATAGTCCCCAATTCGGTGGAGCTCACCGGAAACGATCTTTGGACTTTGCAGCGGTTTTATTGTCGTTTAACTTGTTCTTACCCAACACTCCAACACTCCAGTACTCCAACACTCCAGTACTCCATAGGAAGTCTGTGACTTTAAACAGCATCCAGTTCTCCTGCAGCATCGGGGGTATGTCTGAGTATGGATGAGGTCCCTTTGTGCGGCAGCGTGCTTTAAATGGCCTCGAGACTTTAAACCAGTCAGGTGATGCTAGTGCCCGATCTACTGTTTAACCGGCAAGCCGGCACTCGTCAACTTTCTCTTGGAATTCCGTTTGACAGCCCGAACGCCGGAACTATACTGCGTAACCGTAGGGTGGTCCATTGGTTCAATGGCCGCGACAATGCCGCCGACCATTCTTAGTTAAGTGGCCGCCTGTATTCTCTGA
>SDBT01004339.1_pt1 | contig 24127 bp, 19 predicted proteins | sample 2277101 | NCBI WGS metagenome assembly SDBT01 (sample SAMN10404973, study PRJNA504765) | marine sediment metagenome | isolation source: marine sediment core GS10_PC15, 103 cmbsf | place: Arctic Ocean: Southern Knipovich Ridge | collected 2010 | reverse complement strand
AAGGAGGCTAACGAAGGGAAACGCCTCTGGATTGGGCCTCAAAACATCCCGAATGTATTGAGGTCCTGATAAAACGCGGGGCCAAGACGAGCGAGGAGTTGAAAGCTAAGCGTGAGCGGCGCACGCGCCTGCACTGGGCGGCTCGGAAAGGCCAATTGGAAAGCGTCAAAGCCTTGATCGCCGCTGGGGCAAAGGTTAACGCCAAAGCCAAAGCCAAGGATAAGCAAACACCCCTCCACGAAGCGGCAGAAAACGGCCATACTGAAATTGTCAAAGCGCTGATTAAAGCCGGCGCAGATGTTAACGCGAAGGACAAAAAAGATGCGCGTACACCCCTGCATTACGCGGCGCAGGGAGGCTATACTGAAATCGCCAAGGCGTTAGTTAAGGCCGGGGCCGACATCAATGCCACAGAGGGTTTTCTTGGCGCGACGCCGCTGCACGGCGCGGCAGGGCATGGCCGTACCGGGACTGTCAAGGCTCTACTCGCAGCCGGGGCCAAAGTGAATGCCAAGCACAAGTATGGCGTGACGCCCTTACACCAGGCGGCGTCTCAGGGGCATGCCGAGACCGTCAAGGCGCTGATTGAGGCCGGGGGCAAAATCAATACCAAAGGCGGTTATAGTGGCGAAACACCACTGCACGAGGCAGCTTGCCGCGACGCCGCGACCGTCAAGGTTCTACTCGCGGCTGGGGCCAAGGTCAATACCAGAGACGCGTCTGGCCGGATACCCCTGCACAAGGCGGCACTGTGGGGCCGTACCGAGGTGGCCAGGATACTGCTTGCAGCTGGGGCAGATGTCGATGCCAAGGACGAGTATGGTGGAACGTCGCTGCACGACGCAGTGCAACGCGGTTACAGCGAAATCGTCAAAATGTTAATCAAGGCCGGGGCTGACATCAATGCCAGGAACAAAGACGGCAAGACAGCCCTGGACCGGGCCACGTTCTGCCGAAAGCATAAATGTGCCGAACTCCTCCGCAAACACGGCGCAAAATATGGCTGGGAACTAGGCGCAGAAGCAAAGCAGGGCAAGAAAGAATGAACCGGCTGACAAAAATACTGACGCTGGGCCTGGCGAAGAGGCGGGCCTGGCAATTACCGCTCATCGCCGCGGTCCACGAACCCCGGGCTACACTACGACACCTCTCCGAGGTGTAAGGAAGCAAAGAAATACCTCTGCGGCTCATCATTAAAAGCCTGAGTTCACCGAGAGAACCACTAAGAACTAAGCACTAAGCGCCAGCGATTCAAACCGTGATAAAAAAGGGAAGGCGGAAATGATCAAGCGTTTTGTCCACAACCCAATCATTAGTCCGCAGGAAGTCCGCCCCTCCGCGCCGGATTTGGAGGTGATGTGCGCGTTTAACCCCGGCGCTACGGAAAGGGATGGCGAAATCCTGCTGTTGTTGCGCGTGGCCGAACGCCCTATCCCCGAGCCGGGCTGGCTGAGCACGGCCATTCTTGATCCCGAGAAACCCGGCGGCTACAGCCTGTTGCGCGTTCGCCGGGACGATCCTGAGCTCGAGTTCAGCGACCCGCGCTGCTTGACGTACAAAAACATCCCCTACCTGACCAGCATCAGCCACCTGCGCCTGGCCCGCAGCGCCGGTGGCCGAGACTTCACCGTGGACGACACGCCCGCGCTCATGCCGGCAGGACCATTCGAAACCTATGGTATCGAGGACCCGCGCATCACCTTTCTCGATGGCGCGTGGTACATCAATTACAGCGCCATATCATTGCGCGGGGTCGCCACGGCGCTGGCCCGCACCACCGATTTCGTCCGCTATGAAAGGCTGGGCATCATTTTCCCGCCTGACAACAAGGACGTGGCCATCTTTCCCGAAAAGATCGGCGACCGGTATTATGCCTTCCACCGGCCCAGCATGAGACACCTTGGCGTGCCGTCGCTATGGCTCGCCAGCAGCGACAACCTGCTTGATTGGGGCCGCCACCATTTCGTTATCGGGCCGCGGCCGGGAATGTGGGACGCCGAGCGGGTTGGCTGCGGCGCCGCGCCCATCCGCACGGAGGCGGGCTGGCTGCAGATTTATCATGGTGCCGACCACCATACCTGTTATCAGTCCGGGGCGCTGCTGCTGGACCTCGACGAGCCGTGGAAAGTTATCGCCCGGTCACGTGAACCCCTCCTGCGGCCCGAGACCACCTATGAGAATGAAGGCCTGATGCCCAACGTCGTCTTCTCCAACGGCCTGGTGGAATGTGGAGACGGCACGGTCGTGCTCTATTACGGCGCCGCCGACACCGTTACTTGCGGCGCGGTTATGGACGTGCAACAAGTCCTCGCCTCGCTCCGCGAACCAGGATAACAGCGTGTAACTATGGGAGTATGGGGACGATTACGATTAGGATCTTTGATTTTGGGAGACCGGAGAGGTGCGCGGAGAAATGAAATACAGATGAAGCGGCTGGGAAAGATACTGACGCTGGGTCTGGAAAAGAAACGGGCCTGGCAATTACCGCTGCTGGCCGTATTGCTGGTGCTGTAGCGGCGGGCTCTGCAGATTCTGGCGGAGTTTCAAGTGGCGGGGAAACCCGTGGAAGTCGGGGATCTTATTATGCCAGTTCCACCGGAAGCAACTTGATCTTTGGCGTTTTCTTGCATCGGCGATTGCCAGCCACACTGTAACGAGTTATCTTGGTGCTTTGCGATCCGCACCCACTTGACCCGGAGGTCCAGCATGACATCAGCACCTGCTTCCAACCGCCCCAGTTTCATTCTCTTTATGACTGATCAGCAACGTGGTGACTGCCTGTCGCTGGCCGGCCACCCGGCGCTGCTGACCCCCAACATGGATCATATCGGCGCTGGCGGGGCGTTCTTCCGCCGGGGCTACTCGACTTGTCCGTCGTGCATTCCGGCGCGGCGCAGTTTGCTCTCGGGTCAGTTTCCTTTCACGAATCAAATGGTCGGCTACCAGGAAAAGGTTCCCTGGGAACCGGCCGCAACTTTGCCGGGGGAACTGCAGAAAGCCGGCTATCAGACGGCCATCGTCGGCCGCAACATGCATCAGTACGCGCCGGACAACCATTTCGGGTTTGAATGGATCGGTAACGACTACGGCAAATATCTGGCCGCAAACGCGCCCGCGGCCAGCGGCGGCTCGTGGGGGCACGGCATCTCCGGCAACGGCTGGACAGCCCGGCCCTGGCATCTGGCCGAGCACCTGCATTACAGCCACTGGGTCGTAAACGAAGCGTTGGATTTCCTGGCCCGCCACGACCGCACCCGGCCATTTTTCCTGGTCATTTCCTTCATCGCGCCGCATCCGCCGCTGGTGCCGCCGGCGTTCTATCTCGAACGCTACCTGCGCCTGGAGCTGCCCGCACCGGCTATCGGCGACTGGGCCGAGTCTCCCCCCAACAATGGCCTCGGGCTGCGTATTGAATCTGATCGGGTAAATCTACAAGGCGAGGCCCTGCGTGCCTGTCGCGCCGGCTACTACGGGCTGATTAATCATCTTGACGACCAGTTCTATCGGGTCCTGGGACGCAACCCGCACGTGGACTGGGCCAACACCTACACCATGCTCACTGCCGATCACGGCGAGATGCTGGGCGACCACTACCTGTTCCGCAAGTGTTACCCGTATGAAGGTTCTGCCCGCATTCCCTTCCTCATGCGTGGTCCGCAGATCAAGCCCGGCGTCGTCTGCGACCAGCCTGTCTGCCTCGAGGACTTCATGCCGACGGTCTTAGAACTGGCTGGGGTGGCCGTGCCCCGGTCAGTCGAAGGGGCCAGTCTGGTGCCGATCCTTCGGGGCGAGGACGTTCAAGTCCGGGCCGTTCTGCATGGCGAACACGCCACCTGCTACCGCCAGGAGCAGGCCAACCACTTCCTGACCGATGGCCGGTTCAAATATGTCTGGTTCAGCCACACCGGCGAGGAGCACTTGTTTGATCTCGAGCGCGATCCGCTGGAATGTCACGATCTGCTTTTGGATCCCCGGCAGCTCGAGACGGGGGTCCTTTGGCGTCAACGCCTTATCGAACGCCTGAAAGACCGTCCCGAAGGTTTCACTGACGGCCAAAGCCTGATAGCGGGTCAACCACACACACCCGTGCCGCCAGTGGCGTAGTGCGGCCCAGGCAAAGTTACACCACCGGTCTCAGTGTGGTTCCTCGGCCAATAGGTGAAGGAGGCCTTCTTCCTCGGCAATCTGACGGATATAGTCCGCGGCTGCGGCATATTCTTCTGCATTCGGCAAATGCTCCATCATGACGGGAATGTCTCCGGGGAGCTTCGCAAGTTCAGCAAGATACGCGCGGTAATCGAGTTGGCCGCAGCCTGGCCGCACTTCGTCCAAATGGACCGTCAGCCGGTCCTGAAGCAGAATGTCCTTCGCGTGGCACGACTTGATGTGTGGACCGAGCTTCGCCACGAAATCCCGGATGATCTCGGCGTTGCCGAAGTATCGTTGGGGACTGCAAATCAGGTTAACGGGGTCAAAATGGACAGCTGAGGCCGGCCGGTCAATGGCCTTGAGAAGAGAGAGATAGGCATCGGCGGAATCCGGGTACATCCACGGCATGGTCTCGAGCGTGTAGAAGCTTCGCGTCGGCCGCACGTCATCGATAATCTCCCTTACCGTGTCTACGATCAGGCTGAACGTATCTTCTGTGAGGTCCTGCCCACAGGGGCCGTCCCATTTCTCACCCACCGAACCGGCGATATTCACACAACAGCACGCGCCAATACGGTCGGCCAGCAGCAAAGAGGCTTTGCACTTCTCGAGGGCGGCGCTTCGCGTCTGCGGGTCCGGGGACAGTGGATTGCTCCACGCACCCACTTCAGCGATTACGATGTCTTCTTTTCCAGCTACGGCAGCATAGGCTTCGATCTGTTCCATGGACGCATCTGTTCCAAGCGGGCAGAACGCCGCGCTATAGCCGGCCCTTCGCATGGCCGCAACCCATTGATCAGGCGTTTCATACTTCTCAAAGAGTGGACCACCCAGTCTCATATTATCCTCCTTTCAGTGAACCTATTATTATGCGGAGCCGCATAATAAGGCATTTGATTCGAAGATCCGGGGGAGAATGAGACTACACGCTCACCCCGGCCTGCATAGAGCACTCAGAAAGCTACCCGTATCCGGCGGAAAAGCTAACAGGTCCGTCAGATTTCATGTTTTTATGCGCGGCCGGCTGTCAAGCTCCCTGTCGAAACAACTTGACTCAGCGCCGGCGCCGGATATACTTGGTAAGAAATAATAAGGTGCAACAATGAACCGGCTGCGGAAAATACTGACCCGGTCATCCGACCGGGCGCGCGCTGGGATTTGGAAAGGAAACGTTAATCTGCCTTTGAGCAACAAGCTTAAAGATGAGCAAATCCCGTTCGTGGCCAAGGCGCTGAAAACATTGCCGCAATAGGAAGGTGTAATTATGGTGTTCGGCGAGGCTTACGCTCGGCTTTACGATGCGATGTACCAGAACAAGGACTACGCTCATGAAGTGGCCGCCATCCATGCCCTGATCAAGAAATACCGGCCGGGAAGCGCCAGCATCCTGGATTATGGCTGCGGCACCGGCAACCATGCCTGCGGCCTGCTCGACCTGGGTTACCGCTATATCGGGATAGACCTGAACCCCAATATGCTGGCTATCGCCCAGGAAAAACTGGCGGTATACAGCCCTCTGTTGCTCGAGCCAAGTCAGGCGGACCAGGTTCCCGCCGGCTCGGTTGATTGCGTGGTTTGCCTCTTCGACGTGATCTGCTACATGAACAGCAATGCTGAACTGAAGGAATTCTTGGCCTGCTGCGAACGTGTGCTGGCCCCCGGCGGGTTGTTGATTCTCGACTTCTGGTATGGCCCCGGCGTGGTTACGCTCGGCCCCGAGAACCGCTGGAAAGAGTGGACCAGCGGCGCCCTCAAGATATTGCGGCTGGCCACCCCCGTTCATAACTGGGAAGATTCAACTGTCGAGGTCACGTTCGAGGTACTGGTGCTCGAGGACGACCGTCTGCAAGACCGGATCGTCGAAACTCATACTATGCGCTACTTCTTCAAGCCCGAGCTCGAGCTTCTCCTGGACATTCACGGTTTCGAGTTGAAAAGTCTCGGAACTTGGGCCGATCCCGCCACACCACCGGCCACGAACGACTGGTCCGCACTCATGGTTGCCGAAAAAAGAACCCAATGAAGTCTGAGAGGGGGGGTTGGTCAAAGTACACGAGGTAGTGTAAACAAGAAAAGGGAATGGACATGGATCTTGGACGCGGCGTAAATCTGGGCGGCTGGTTGTCACAGGCGCCGGATGATGAGGCACACCGTCGGACATTCGTCACCGAAGACGACGTGAAACGCCTTGCGGATTGGGGCTTCGACAACATTCGACTGCCCTTTGACTATCCACTGATCTGCCCTGGAGACGGCATCAACTCACTCAAGGAAGCAGGTCTAACGTGGATTGACACGGCCTTTGACTGGGCCGAAGCTGCCGGTTTGAAGGTGATCCTGGATATGCACCAGCTTCCCGGCTACACCTTTATGGACCCGGTCAACAATCCTGATGCAACCCCGCCGCTCTTCACCGAGGCTGCGCCGCGGGAGTTCTTCTTCGACTTGTGGCGGGCGATCGCGAAGCGCTACCTGGGACGCTTCCCGAACATGGTATTCGAGCTTGCCAACGAAATCGCCGCCCCGACTGCCGAGGAATGGAACGACCTGGCTGCCACGGCGGCGTCGGCCATCCGTGAGCTTGACGCGGCGCGCCCAATCGTAGTTGGGAGCAATTGCTGGAACGTGTGCAGCACCTACGCGGAACTGGCAGTGATCGAGGACCCGAATATCATCTACAACTATCACTTCTACAACCCATTCCCCTTTACGCACCAACACGCGTCATGGAGCCCGGAACTGACGTACTATGGCAAGACGGTCAATTACCCCGGCAACTCTCCCGGACTTCGCGAGGCTGCCGCACGGGCCGAAGCCGAAGGCAAAACTCACGTTGCCGGAATGCTGCGGAATCTGGCCGAGTTCTTCGAGGACCGCGTCAGCGACAAATCGCACCTGGCCGAACTGATGGCTCCCGCGTTCGAGTTCGGCACCAAGCATCAGGTCTCCTTGTACTGCGGCGAGTTCGGCGTGATCGATCAAGCACCGAAAGCAGATGCTCTCCACTGGTACCGGGACACCCTCGAGGTCTTCGCCGAAAACCAGGTTTCCTGGTCCGTGTGGTCTTACAAAGGCATGGCTTTTGGCATCGTCGACAACGACGGTAATGTACGCAACCAGGAATTACTGAACACTCTGTGCGACTAAGACGGCCTGGAGCTACCGATGAAATACCTGATGACGACAGCAGCGTTTCTCGCCTTGATACTGGCGATGCATGGAGCCGATCTCCCAGTTTTTAGGGACGCCCAATCATCTGTCGCTTTTCGCGACAAGACGCCAAGAGTTTTCCGGGGCGATCTGAGTAAGAAGGACAAGGGAGTCATTATCGAAAAGGAGCTCAAGCTGCCGGCAGGGCGGTACAGGCTGCATTACTCCGTGGCCGCGGCGCCCATCAACACGCTCGCCGTCGGTGCGGTTGACCTGCACGTCAAAGCCGGTGGATCAAGCATGGTTCTCCCGCTTCAGGTCCTCGGCGAGAACGACGACTTCCTGCCACGCCACCTCGATTTTGTCCCGACAGGTCGGGACAAGACAACGCCGATCTCCTTCACCTGGCAGGTGCGTTCGATGAAGCTTGACAAGAACCTTGCGTCGAAACGGGCTCTGGAAATGCGCCGGCTCGTCAAGACGAAGGACACCGGCGAGGGCATGGGACTTGGGGACGACGATGAGGATCTGGACATGGACCTGGATCTCGACGTTGATGCCGGGGAGTTGCTCTCGATGAAGCAGGCAAAGACAACACCGGTCCGCGTTCTGATCAACGGCGCTCATCTGGAACGCTTATCGCCAATCGAAGTCGTTGAAGTGTGGCCGGCGAAGATCGTCTTCGGCACCAAGGACGTGGTCTCAGCCAAGGTTTCCCTGCGGAACCACAGCCGGAAGAGCCTGCCGGCCACCGTACGCCTGGCCCTGGCCAGTGGCCTGGACCGGGGCCGCGAGTTGACGAAGCTGTCTCTGTCCCTTCCTCCGGGCAAACCGGTCATCAGGAATTTCAAGGATCTGATGCCGGCAAGAGAACTCCGCTGGGGCGCGGATCTGGTGGTCACAGTGACGACGCCAGGTAATCCCGATGCTGTTGGCCGCGGCGTATTCTGCGTGACCGACAATTTCTGGGACGTGCATCAGTATTCATTTCAGGGCGCTCTGGCCGATTTCAGTGACCCTGACCGTGCCCGCCAACACGCCCTCAAGATGCGGCGGAAGGGCTATACGACTCTCGAGGCCCTGTTCTGGGCGCCGTGCGACATGTTCGACTACACGCCGGAGACGGAGGACTTCTTCGGCTGCCAGGGAGCGTATCCGGGCACGATCAGCGGCACGAAGAATATTGTGCAGGCCCTGCACGACCAGGGCATGAGCATGACGTTTTACGCCAACTGGTGGGGTGGCGGCGGACCGCCGGTGATGGAGATGATCCGCCAGCACCCGGACTGGTTCGCCATTGCCAATTATCAGACACACATCATCGACGACTGGGATCTGATCGGCTATCACGAGAACATGAAAGACAAGAAAGTGCGCGCCCCGGGAGTCGAGTGGTGCTTTGCGCCGATGAGCCTGATTCCCTTTGACGGGCCTTTAACAAGCACGCTGAGGAAATCATCGGCTCCTACAGAATGTTTAAGTGGGATGCCATCCGCTATGACTCGGCCTACAGCCGGCGCTGGAACGTGCGCGGCATTGGGCTGACGCGCCGTATCGTGAAGAAAGAGGTGCCCGAGTTTCGTTTCAGCGCCAACTCCTTCGCCATCGGCGATGCGCGGGCTCTGCAGTTGCCCAACTTCGAAGGCGGCTGTGTCATGGGGGAAGGCCTGCGCATGGAGCGCGTGGCCCATCTCGGCCAGTGGACCCGAACCGCGGAACAATGGCGAGACACATGCTGGCCCTACAACGTGCAGGTGATGCCGCTGTATCAGATCAGCGGAGACAAGCATGAGGGCAGTCGACTCGATGAGTTGTATGGCGTTATTGTGCACTTCCCGGCCGGCATGCATCTTGGCGCCCACCCTCCCGAGACGCCGGTTGGCAGCCTCTCCGACTTCTCCAAACGCTTCTCAGAGTATCTCTGGGACCCCATGCTGCGTGCCCCAAGCGCTCCGGAAAAGCTGGTTTCCTTCGCCGCTAAGAAAGACTTCTTTCTGTGGCCGGAATTCGTTCGCACGCGCAAACTGCCGAACGGCCGCCAACGACTGGTCATGCATTTGGTTAATATCCCGGAGGATTACCGTCTGTACCGCGGCCATCAGATCGCGGCGGCGCCGCCGGTCCGCAACCAGAAGCTCAGCATCGCGCTGCCCAAAGGCGCGAAGGCGCCTGTGGTATTTGACGTTGACCCGTTCCGCAGCAAGACAACGCGCAAGCTCGATGCTGCAATCAAGGCCGGCAAACTCACCTTCACCGTTCCGGACATCCGCTACTGGAACATGCTTGTCGTTGAATTTGCGGAGGACGAATTGATCTCCACAAAGGTGAATCTGCGTCAGCAGCAGGAGAGCTACATCCAGGACTGGAAGGTCATTGGGCCCTTCGCCGGCGACCTGGAACTGACCGGCTTTGAACGGCCGGGGCCGGTACCGGTCCTGCCCGACTTCCGCAAGACCTACAAGGGCAAGAACAACAAGACAGTCAAGTGGATCGACTACCGCAAGCCGGACCAACCTAAGTTCGCCGCCCTGCCGACCGACCTCGGGGAAGCCTTTGGCGTGTCCTACCAGCCGGCCATGTTCGCCTACGCGGCGACGAATGTCGAAAGCGACCGTGAGCGCGATGTCCTGCTCTTCGCCAAGGGGGATGAAACCATCGCGATATGGGTCAATGGCAAGCAAGTCATGGCCAAGAATATGGGGGAAATGCCTTGGAAGGATGAGGAGTCGGCAAAAATCCACCTGAAGAAGGGCAAGAATATCATCTTCGTTAAGTGCCATCAGAAATGGCTGTACTGGGAATTCGTCCTGCGCCTCGCGGAGTTGGACGGATATCCGCTGACGCAGGGCGCTGTCATCGGAGTTCCCCGATGACTGTGTTCAGTATTCAGTATTCAGTGTTCAGTAATCAGTGAAGATCAGACCGATCAGACCGATCAGTCGGATCGGACAGATCTAAGGAATTGGAAGATGAGCAAAAGACATATTGCCGGCGTTCTCCTGGCCGCTATGGCAATCCCGCTGGTGCAGGCCCAGGAGCAATCCTTCCCGCCGGCGAAACCGTTACGGGTACATATCACCCGCGGGCTCTGGAGCCGTCAATTCCGCCTCGAGGAAGCGCTGGCGGCACGTGGCGGCGCCGTGGTGCGCGAGTCCTGGGACTCAGGCGGCGCCGGAAGCGGCTGGCTCTCCCCGCCGACCCAGGGCAATCCCGGATGGGTGTGGTGGCATCCCTCCGCTCAGCAGTTGATGCAGCGCCATCTGTTGATCGTCTGTCACGTACACCCGGGCAGTTTTCACGGCGAGGCCAGGACCACCGTGGAATACGTTAAGGGCGGCGGCAGTGTCCTGTTCCTTGGCGGTCGCTTTGCTCTCGGCGCCGTGCATCAGAAGTCGCCACTGGCGGCAATCACCCCGGCCGACTTCCCTGGTAAAGGCCCGTTCCAAGGGTCCGATTTGGTGTTTGTCGAGTCGGGCACGGCGATCAGGCCGGGACCGGATGCCGCGTTACTGAAGCTCGCCGGCATTGACTGGTCGAAGAAGCCGTTTGTCTTCTGGTATCACAAGATGACGCCGAAACCCGGCGCCAAGGTCGTTCTAACGGCCGCGACCGGCGATCCCTTGCTGGTCGTTGGCAAGGAGGGCAAGGGTACGACCGCGGTTTTTGCCGGCACGGTGATGGGCGATCCGGCCAAGGGCCGCCTGCCTTTCTGGCAATGGGACCAGTGGCCATCCGTCCTCGGCGCCCTGATCTCGCATCTGACCGGCAACGCCGGAGCCCGCAATCACGGACCATCAGCGGCGCAATTGGCCGCGCTGAAGAAGGCCGTGGCCGATGTTGCCGGCATGCTTGAGGACGACAAGAAAAAAGTGCAAGCGGCGAAGGCGCTTTTCGAGCAAATCGCCTGGTCCTGCCACACGACAGCGTCACTGCATAACTTCGCCGCCGCCGCCGTCAAGTATCCCCAGGACATCCCACTCAACGCGGCCACGGCCATCGGGCGTAATGCCTGGATGCACACCTATGCAAGGCTTGCCGGTCCGGCCCGCAAACTCATCGCCTCCGGCCAGCTCGGCAAAACCATCTTGGGGCTTTACCTGCTTGGTGCGTCAAGGAAACCCGGAACCGAAAAGACGCTGGCGCGCTTCTGGACGACCGGCGCCGTCACCGAACGCAATGACCCTGATGACGATGATCTTGATCTGGGCGATGACGACGACATGGGGGTGCCGAAGATGAAAGTGGTCACCCCGCAGCGGGCGACCGCAGCCAAGTACAACATCCAACTGGCCGCCCTCAGCGGCCTCGGCAATATGAGAACGAAGGAGGCGGCTTCAGCCCTCCGCAACGCCTTGAAGACGCTTCGGGGGCCCGGCCGCGTTTTGCCGGAGAAGTACCCGGAACTGCTGACTGACGAAAATCGACTTTATCAGCAGTGTCTGGTTTCACTACTGCGTTGCGGAGATGCTGCAGCGGCCAAGGCATTAGTCCGCGAGTTGATGGAGAATGTGTACGTCATGGCGCGGGCGAGGATGGAAAAGAACAAGGTCAAGGAACGCATCCAGGCGGCGCACGCCCAGGTTTCGAGCAATATCTCCTGGCAACAGCACTTGTATCTACAGCTCAACAGCAGCTCAGAGACCGCCTTGCCCGCCCTGGCCAGGGCGATTGCCGCCGTACAGGACCGGCGAGTGGCGCCGCTGGCCTTGGCCGTCCTTGCCGACCGAAAAATCTCGACCCACGTCAGGAAGGAACTGGCAAAAAGCCCGGTACCGGGTGTTGCGGCCCTGGCGCGGAGTCAAATCTTTCAATGGGCGCCTTGATATTGGGCGGCCGAACAAGAAGCATTAAACCTGACGAAGCTGTTAGCTTTTCCGCTGGCTGCGGCTAGATTACTCAGTGCTTATCCGGAACAGAATCACAGGAGAAGAAGATGAGACTAGTTCCATTCGGCGCCACAGGAGTCAACGTTTCCCATCTCTGTCTTGGCAGCATGATGTTCGGCGAACGTTGCGACGAAGCCGAAGCGGGCCGCATTGTCGACGCAGCCTTGGACGGTGGGGTCACTTTCATTGATACCGCTCCGGTCTATGCCGATGGCGAGGGCGAGAAGATTCTGGGGCGACTACTCAAGGGACGGCGCGACCGCTTCTTCCTGGCCACCAAGGTGAATGTGCCTACCGGCGCGGAATATCTATCGCAGATCACACCCAGCCTTGAAGCCAGTCTTGAAAGGTTACAGACGGACTTTGTTGATCTGTACCTGATACACCAACCACGCCCGGGGATGAACCCGGCAGCGATGCTCAAAGCGCTCGACCAGGTGGTCCGCGACGGTAAAGCACACTTTGTCGGCTGCTGCAATTACCCCGCCTGGCTGTTTGCCCATTTTAACGCCGTCGCGGCAGAGATGGGCTTGGTCCGGATGATCAACAACCAAATCCCCTATAACCTTATCGAGAGGGGCGCCGAGGTAGAGGTGCTGCCGCAAGCCGACGCGGAGAATATCGCCATCACCTGTTACCGTCCTCTTATGGCAGGCGTACTGTCCGGCAAGTATCGACCGGGCGAACCCATGCCCGCCGCTTCACGCGTGGACGAAGATGACCGCCTGATCGCCTGGACCAATGATCACGCCAGGGGGCTATCTAAGCTCTTCGCCGTGGCAAAGGAGCACGACGTGCCGGCCGCCCGCGTGGCTATAGCCTGGCTGCGCGATCAACGAGCAGTTACCTGTCCCATTGTCGGAGTCAGCCGCCTGGAGCATCTTAGGTCTGCCATCGACTCTTTCGATCTGGAACTGACCGAATCGGAGACAGAAGAACTGGCCCAGGCCTTCGGCACCGAAGTCAAAGAAGTGTCGCCATACTACGGCCCCAATCGCCGGGCCTTCGACATGATCGAGGATTCTTGAATGTGACCGCGGACCACGCGGCTAACAACGGCAATAACGGGTCCAAGGTCACCTGGTTTATTTATGTTCATTTACAGGTAATTGCCAGGCCCGTTTCTTCGCCAGTCCCAGGGTCAGCATTTTCCCCAGCCGGTTCATTCCGTCACCTTTTGTATTTCTCTGCAAGTATATCCGGTGCCGGTGACCAATTGATGGCACGACGCTTTTCGGGAACGAAGCATAACATTCCGGAGTGCTTTTTCAATCTGCAGCTCCATCCTGCCGCAGCACCTTGACTATACCCGTCTGGCCCGGTTCCCGCTCTGGGTAATGACGTCACCCCAGCCGGTAGGTTTCTGCCGGGTTGGTCCACATCCACCTGCGGGCGATCTCGGCAGCGTCGTCCCTGGTGATGTAGCCCTCGGCGACGCGTCCGGCGAGCATGGCGGCCAGTTCGCGGGCCACCATCCGCCACTTTCCGTAGCCCCACTCCACCATGTAGCTGTCGGAAAAGAAAGCCGTGACCTTATTCATCGGGCACACGTCCAGCCGCTCGGCCAAGATCCTCCTGATGTAGGAAGGATACATGTTGTGCCACCAAACGCCGGCGACGTGAAGATTCGGGTGCATCTTGACCTGAATGGCAGCCTCCTGTGAAAAGAGAATGCTGCCGATGAACAGGTCGAACTGCATCTGCGGATTGTCAACGAACAGGGCCGACAGTCGGCGGAACGTTTCGTCTCTGTACGCGCAGATGCTGGGGCCCTTCCCCGCCGTGGGCTCGGACCCGAAAAAGAACTGGAAAGGAATGCCATGCGCTCTGAGCGTTTCGATGAAGGCGCTGAAGGCGAAGCTCCACACCGCGTTGTCCTCCTCAACAGTGGTCCTTTCTCCCGCAAGCGCCTTTTTGAGTGCGGCGTCGGCTGCTTCCGCACACGGCTTCTCGTATAGAAAATCCACCGAGGCCCACCCCAGGTATGCCTTAATGACCTCCAGCTCCGCCGGGCTGACGTAGTGTCTTGCCGCCTCCGCGAGGCCGGCGGCGTCGGCGACTTCCACGCCCGAGCGCTTGGCCGCCCTCCTGACGATGGTGGCGGTGTCGGCGGCGACGAAGCAGTTGTCCTCGATCACCGGTACGAAGATATCCGTGTATCGGGCTGCCTCTTCGTCTCCGGCGGCCACCTTTCGCGCCCAGTCGGGATAGGCCAGGATACTGACAAAGGATTTCTTGATCCTGGCCCTCTGCGCCAGGACCTCCCGCGGCCACTCCCTGTCGCCCGCCGTTTCGGTGACCTTGCCGATCATCTCGTCGAGGTTGTCCTCGGTGAGGCACTCCTCCTTCATGCCATAGAGGTCCTGGAGAATTCGTTTCAGGCAGTAGTAGGTCCCGCCCGCGCGGATGAGCGGCAGGAAAGGCAGGGCCCCGAGGAGCTTCTCCCGCTCGTCATCGAGCCGTAGAACTTCCAACGGCATTCCGGCCGAGCAGAGCTCGTACGTGATGAAGTGGTAGAAGACTATCTCGGCCAGGCTTCGTGCCTGGGGCACGTCCCACCGCAGATGGGTGTGTACGTCCACCACGTCCGAGGCGTCCAACTCATCGAGAATGTCCATGAAGATCCGCTTGTAATCGGCCATAGTTCCGTCCTTTTCAGTTAAGCTATTTCGGTCCAGACTTTGGTTCTTCATCAAGGGGGTCTAACTGGTCTTCTTTCATGGACGCTTTCCAACTCGCACTTAGGATCCCCAGTTCAGCGGCGGTTTTGGCGCCGAAACTCCGCAAAACAGAAATCGCTTCCTTTGTACGAAGAATCGCTTCCTTGTCGTTCCATTGAACGCAGTTCTTGTACAGTATAAGAAACGTGTCCAAAGGGGTCATCCGCTGATCGTCCAACTCATTGATTCGCATTCCTGCCGCGCAGAGCATTCGGATGATCTCTCCGTCAGTCCAACATCTATATCTTCCAGCAGATGGCAACTGGTTGTAGTGGAGCGCTGTCCGATTATCCGGATCAGTCTTCTGGTTAACATCAATCCCCCGGTCGAGCAACAACTTCACCAGCGACCGATTGCCCCATTGGGCCGCGAAGGACAACGGTGTTTCTCCTATGTCATTCACGGCCTCCGGGTCAGCCCCGGCGTCAATCAGCAACTTACAGATTTCAGTCTGCACTGCGTCCTTGTCTTTCCTTTGCCTCTCGCCAAGATCCCGAGTGCGCCAGTGACGGTGCCACGATGACGACGAATCTATGTTCGCGTATCGATGAAGTGGCGTGTCGCCTAGAGCTGATTTGGCATTCACGTCTGCACCTGACTCCAGTAAAAGCTTGACCATATTAGGGTTTAAATATACCGCGCCGTAGAAAAGCACATTACGACGAGGTCCCTTCTCGCGGTGCGTTACATCAGCGCCAGCTTCAAGCAGAATGGCAGCGAGCACAACATTGTTACCATCCACCGCATACATCAAGGGTGTGGCCGAATAAAAGCCACCTGTTCCGTTTACGTCAACTCCACTGGCGAGCAAGAATTCGACGATTATTTTGCTCTTATGTTTAAGCGCTAACTCGGACGTGCGATTGTTCTTCTCTTTGAACGTAAGCTCAGGGCTCTGGTGGATCCGCACCCAACGAGGATCTTCGTCAAAGCTCCCGATCGCTCGACTAAGTGCGGTTGAATATATTGTCATCTGCTCTTCTGCCAACACATCCGCACCGGCCTCAACCAGACGTTTCACGATCTCGAGGTCCGCGTGGCGGGCGGCCAAATGAAGAGGAGTCACGCCCCGGTTATTCCGAGCGTTAACGTCAGCCCCTTTGCTCAGCAACAACTTTACGATAGCTTCATTATTCCGCCGTGCCGCGAGATGCAGGGGTGTGTTCCCATTCTTATCTTTACGGTTTATCGAAGGCTTCCGGTAACGAAGAGCCTGAGCCACCGCTTCGAAGTCATTGAGCTCAGCAAAGTCGTTTATAGTGGCCACGCCCGCTGCCAACCAGTTGGCATAATACCATATAGCACCAGCAAACAACAGTAGAAAAACGGCAATCAATGGTAATTGCCAGGCCCGCTTCTTCTCCAGTCCCAGCGTCAGTATCTTTCCCAGCCGGTTCATTGCTTATCCTGCTTTGCTTTTGCGGTCAAGGGCTTCGCTGTTGGTTCAGCTTAGCGGGTGCGGCCGGAAAAGGTGGCGAGGTCCTTGGGCAGGACGTAGCGGCGACCGGCCTTGAGCTCGACGACCCGGGTAAATTCCTTGAGTTTTTCCCGCTGTAATTTGATCTCAGCCGGCGGATCGTCCGGCGATGGATACCAGTGGCCCTGGCAGGCTTTCTTGAGCAGCTTGGGATCGCGGTAGAGCTGGCCGGTGCTAAGTTTCCGGTCCCAGTTCGCCGGGATCGGAAAGTCATCCTCGAACAGCCGGTAGTGGGTGGGGATAGCGATCTTGGGGCGGATATAGTCCATCATTTTGAGCTTCTCTTTGAGCGGCAGCTTGCCCAGCGGGTAGACCAGCACGTCCACCTTGCCCCGCAGCCGTTTCATTTCCGGGTAGGCGTTCCAGATGTCGCCCAGGTGGGCGATGCTGAACCCGGTCTTAGTGTCGGTGATCAGGTAGGCCATATTCGGCCAAGGGCCGGCCAGGGCCGGATCGCGCTTCAGTTCCTTCGGGAACGCCTGGGTGTCCTCGTGGCTGCGAATGCCCTCGACCCGCAGCCGCCCCAACGTCGCCTCGGTCGGCCCGTGGTAAAAGGCTTGCTTGGCCTCCGGGCGGACGTGCGGCCCGACCCGGTCGCGGTACTTGGGGTACAACGCCATCGCCTTGTCCCGCGGAACATAGCCCAGGTCAGTAAGCGGGTTATCGCTGAAGTTGTTCGGCCCCTGCAACCGCGAGGCGTAGAAGCAGCAGCGCGCGGCGAAAAGCATTTTCAGCCGTTTGGCGCCCGGCCCGGCGACCAGCTTGCGGAGGGTGGCCTCGTGGCCGTGGTCGTAATGATCGTGCGAGCAGAAGATGTAATCGAAGCGGGGCGTATTGGGCTTTACGTAAGGATCGAACACCAGACTCAACTCGCCGATGCTGACCTCGAACGACATGCAGCCCCACCAGGTGACGGCGATCTCATCGGCCGGCGCGCCGGCAGCCGGGTCCGGCAGGAACACGTGCATATCGTCCAGCCAATCATAGCCTTTGCCCCCCTTCCCCGCTCGGGCCCCGCCGCCGAGGTAGATGCGGCCGTCAACCATACAGGCCCCGCTCCACGCCTTACCCTTGGGCAGCGACCCCGCAGTAGTCCAGTGATTGGTCTTCGGGTCGTAAACCTCGACCTTGCTCAGATAACCGTCCTTACCGTTGACCCCGCCCATACACCAGATGCGGCCGTCAAGCACCGCGGTGGCCAGGTCCCGCCGCGGCGTGGGCATGGGAGCGCCCTTGGTCCATTGGCCCTTAGCAGGATTAAAGATAAACACCTCGGCCTTTTCGCCGCCCGCGCCATAACCGCCGAACACGTACAGTTTCCCGCCCACGGCCTCGAGTCCGGGGGCCATGCGGCCCTCCGGCAACGCGGGGCCGGGCGACCACCTCTTCCGTTTCGGGTTGTAGACCTCGACCCGGTCGCGATGATGGTTGCCGCCGAGCACATAGAGCCTGCCGCCGAGCGCCGCCGCCTTGAGCCCGGCGTCCGAGTCGCGCAAAGGCTTGCCGGTAGTCCAGCGATTCTTCCGCGGGTTATAGATGTTCAGGCTGGCGAGGTACTGGTAATGGTCGTCTTTGCCGCTGCGTTTCTTTTCTTGGGCGGTGCGGACGCGCTTGCCGCCCACGCAGTAGATCTTGCCGCCCAGAAAAGCCGCGCCGAACCACCCGCGCTTAGCGGGGATGCGGGCCGCGGGCCATGCCCATTGGTTTTTCTTCGGGTCGAACACTTCCACCACGTCCGTAGTCAGGTCGCCCGCGCCGGCGATAGCGTAGATCCTGCCGGCCACCGGGATAAGCTGCAGATCGTGCCGGGGCGTCGGCAGGGCGGGCAGTTCCACCCAACGGCCGCGAATATGGCCCGGAGGGTCGCCCAGTACGGGGATGCTGACCAGGGACACAAACAACGCAAGCAAAATCCAGATTCGCATGACACCGCCTTTCATAACTATTTTGGTTCACAACAACATTGGCCACCAAACCCATCTTGTCCACAAAAAGCCACCGAAAAAACCAAGCCCGGATGATGAAATGGTGAAAGGTCGGCGAAACCGGGCAAAAGGAAATCCGGGATTGCTAGGCCCGGGCCAAGCGTTCCAGCCCGGCCACACTTGGAGGCGCCACTGCCGCCTCGGCATTTTCCGCGTGGTAAATGCTGGTCAGCTCGCCGAAGTGCTCTTCCGACTTTTTGGTGGCCGCGCCATTTGACGCCAGGAGTTCGGCGTCCAGCTCCGCGCGTAAGCGCAGGATGCGCCAGCGCCATGAGTTCTTGGCATAATCGTCCAGCTTCATCTCTGCCCGGCGCAGCGAGTCCCGGCAGGCTTCCGCGGCCTCGGCAGCAGGCAACAGGTACAGAGGACCCGTATACTCCATCGAGCCCAGGGCCACGTCATCCTCCTGATCCCCAACATGTTCGGCACGAGCCCAAAGCTTCTCGAGGATGCCTTGGCTGAGCCGGTGATTCATGTTGTCTTCGAGGGCATTCACCGCCTGGACAATCTCCCCGGCGATGGCCGGGGAGTATTCATACGCGGCGTATTCGCTGATAATGTCATCAACGGCCCGACCGGGGTCCCACTCGAGTTGCAGTATGGTCACTTTGTTCAGGTCTTCGAAGATGCCCTCAGAATACGGGAAGCTTCCATCCAGCAGGTCTTTCGACTCGTCCCAATGTTTCTGCCAATGCTTGGGTCGCGGATTGGCCCCAAAGCCGCCCCAGGGCCACATGAATTCCATGCTGATTTCCGGGAAACCAAGCGCCGGGAACCCGCCGGGGATTCCATGCTTGAGCGGATACTCAGGGAATCCGCCATAATCATCGGCCATGATGTAGTCCACCCATTCAGGCTTCTTTTCGCTGAATATCCGGTGCAGACCTTCCCACTCGCCGTCAATGAAGTGGTCAAAGTACCAGGTTGACAACACGGTCTTTGCCGTCGGCCAGTACTCGTGAATCAGCCTCGCCTCCGCCTCCGCGGCCCGGAGAAAACCGTTTGCACCCCAAGGCGCGCACTCCGAACATGTACAGCCTCCCTGGTCGTATGGCCAGATCCACACGTACTCCATCTGCAAGTCCTTAAACGCCTCGAAAGCCTCACGCCGATATTCGATGATCTTCGCCAGCCCCCCCGGTTTGCTGGGGCAGATCTCGACGTGGTAGTGGCCGCCCGGCGCGGTGCGGTAGCCATCGTGACCAGCGGTCCAATCCGCCCGCAGTTCCTTGGGGCTGGCCGCGAAGGCCTCGTTCGCCAAGGTCGTCAAGGCGGCGCCCATGCCGACCCGGTTTGCGGCCTCGAGGATGGCGTGAAGCCGCTTGATCATCGTCTGGGCCCGCGGGTCATCAATGCCGCTAAAATGATGCATGTCAAACCACACGCTCAGCGAATTACACCCCCACAACGCCAACTCCTCGACATAGCGCTCAACTTCCGCGATCGGGGCGTCGTGATAGAAATTATGGAAGTGCGAGGCGAAGTACATGGCTCTGACCGGCTTTATCGGGACGGATTTGCCCTGCCATTCACCGGGGATGAACGATCCGCCCGCAAACCGTGAAGCACGCAGGAATTTCCCGATGCCGTAGATCAAGCCGCGAGAATCGTTCCCGGTTATCGCGACGCTGTCGGCAGAACGTTCGAGGCGGAACCCCTCCGTGCCGATGCCGGCGTGAATATCCAGGCGTATGGTGAATGAGCCCTCCTCTCCCAACATGGAGATTCCGGTCCGTTCCGCCACCGTGCGTTTGAGGATTTCCATTGCCGTCTCGACCTGTGCGGTGCGTTCAGTGTTGCATATCAGTCCAATGGATGCCGCCATCGTGCGTCTCCTTTCGTCCTTCTGCGAAGGACTGACTTGTGTTTTTAGCGCAATATATACGGCGCCGGACCTCATCCAAGCGGCGCCGCGCAATCTCTGGATTTATCAGAATCTAACAAATATCGTCTGCGCAGCGATCAATCGGCCGGACAAGGGTGGCGGGCCGGTTATTTCTTTTCGAGGCGGTTCAGGGCCTTGGCGGCCTGGGCGGAGCCGACGGCAGCGGCGAGTTTGTAGAGCGCTTTTGCTTTCCTGAGGTCAACCTTGCCGCCGAGGCCGTACTCAAACATCAAGCCGTAAATGAAGATGGCTTCGGGGTCGGCTTTATCGGCGGCCTGTTTCAGCCACAGTTTGGCCATATGGACCATTGACCTGGCGTCACCTTTCTCCGCGGCTTTGCGATACCACTCGTGTGCCTTGGCAAAGTCCCGCTCGACCCCCTGGCCGAGCCGGTAAACTTGCCCGAGGTGGAACATGGCCACCAACTGACCCTTTTCCGCCGCCAGGTTCAGCCATTTCAGGGCTGCCTCGCTGTCTTCCTGGCAGCCAATGCCGTGCAGGAGCATCTTTCCCAGGTTGGTCATGGCCGGGGCATGGCCTTTGTCCGCGGCCTGGCGGAATTGTTGCAGGGCTTCGAGAGAGTCCTTCTTGCTGCGCTTCGGGTTAGTGAAATGGATATAACCGATATTATACATGGCGTCGACAAGTCCCCCTGCCGCAGCCCGGCGGTACCATTTCAGTGCTTCCCCAAGATTTTTCGCCGTGCCGTGGCCATACTGATACATATACCCGGTCTGGTAGGCCGCCTTGACATGGCCCTTGGCCGCGGCCCGGCAGAATAAGCTCAGCGCTTGCTTGTGGCTCTGTTTCAAGCCTTTGCCGGTATTGTACCGGTTGGCGAGTTGAAACAATTCTTCAGGGTCGGCGCGATCCTCTGCAGCCGCCTGGTCCCCACGTGGCGGGAGTCCGGGCTGTTCCCAGGTCGTAGCGCAAGAGGATGCCAGGCAAAGCGCCAGCAACGCCGCCGGAATCTTCAGATGGAGGGTCGCACTCCGTGCGACCGCGGCCACACGGGAGTGTGGCCCTCCACGGCAGGTTCGTTTCGTGGTCGGCAATCGTTCTCTCAAGTTCATGCCTCACAATTTTCGGTTGTATTTCCGTAGCTCTCGGAGAAATGTCCGGCCCAGCCCATGGCCTGTTGCCAGGAAGCGAAACGTCGGGGAAACTTTTCGGCCAATTCCCTGGCGATGTCACCGAGGGTGCGGCCGGCAGCCATGCCCTCGAGTATCAGCAGGTTGAGACGGCCGTCCTGGTTCAAGCCCGGCGTGTGCGTGTGCGCGCGCCGGGCCAGCCCCTCTGGCGAGAAGCTGTCGCCAGCAAAGGTTGATTGCCGGAACTCAGCCTTGAGTTCGCCGGCGGCGGCCACCACCCGCGTATCCCAGCGGAAGATGTAGTCGAGGTAGAGCTTATCGGCAGCCAGGCGAAAGGTTACGCGGTCGCCCGGCACCAGGTCCACCGGTTTGGGCCAGGGGAAGAAAGCGCTGCCGTAGACGCTCGGGCGTTCTGGAGCGCGGGGGCCGGCGGAGAAGCCGATTCCGTCGCTCAGTTCGGTCTCAAACCACAAACAGGCGCCGTGCGCGGTGGCGGCCACGTCAATTCCCCAGTCGAGCGTGCGATCAGCGTTGTGCTCCAGTTCGGCGCTATAAGCCAATTCGGCCCAAAGCTGCGGCTCGGTGATCAGGCTGTCGGCTGCGAGTTTCGGGGTGCTCCAAGTGTTGGTCAATTTCTCCGCGGCGGCCTGAAAATCGAACCCGTAGTCGTTATCACCCCAGGGCCGCAACAGCTCGCGATAAGCGTCAACAGCCTGGACCAAGGCCAGGTAAAGCGTGTCCCGGCGCGGAATGATGATGGCGCCCGGCTTGAGCAGCCGTCGGCGAGCCTCCTCGATGAGGTTAAAATGTTCGCCGTAAAACGGCAGGATGCCGCGAAGGTCGCAAACCAAAAGGTCAGCCGGCTCGGGCAAAGTAACGTCTTCCGCCCGGGCCTGGAAAAACTTGATCCGATCACCGAAACCGTTGTCGCGGGCGAGTTGCCGGCCAACGGCCACTGCCGGGTTTGGATCAATGGCGTAGACCCTCGCGGCGCCGAAACGGCAGGCCAGCAGGCTGAAAATCCCGGTGCCGCAGCCGAGGTCCAATACCACCGTTTCCGGGGTGACGTGCCGGCGCAGTGCCGCCTCGTAGGCCCGCATACGGACTCGGTCGGCGATCATGCTGCCATAGTCGGCAATCGAATAACCCATGGTCCTCCGCCTGTTTCGGTAAAAGGTATACGACGAGACCGGCTTTTCAACTCCGGTCTCTTACTCACACACTTCCTCCTCTCAGCGTTCGGGCGAGCAGGCGCAGTGGTCGCAGGAGCGGGTAGAGCCAAGCCAGACCAGCGGGCAGGCGGACCCATTCGAGGTCGGCGATGGTCGGCTGAAAGAGCAGGCGGCGGTACATCGTGAGCCGGTCGCCCGGGCGCTCGCGGCAACGGGCATAGAAACGGTATAGTGCGCGCGGGGCCGGTTCGGGGCGCATCTCGAACCAGCCCTCCCGGATGTCCGCGGCCAGCTTGTGCACGGGTTCGGAATCGGTGAATTCCCGGGCCTGTGGCGGCAGCTTGCCCCCCGGAATTTCGCCGGCCAGGCTGAGGGCCAAGGCGAGCAGCCGGCGGCAGCGGTGATGTTCAGCGAGTTGGATAAGCCCGGACCAGTCGAGCGCCTGATTGTGGTACAGCACCGCCGCGATGTCGGCCACCCAGCAGAGCTGAAACCAGCGATGGCGCGTGTCGTGCACACACAGCAGCAGCAGCAAGAGCGGCGCCGGCAGGCGGCGAAGCTGGCGATTCTCGAACTTCATCGGCACAGCTTGCTCGAGCAGTTCATCAACAGCCAAGTTACAGGGAAAAAACGGCGGGGCCACGGCCCAGTGCAATTCGACCACTCCGCCGTTGCGAGGGTTAGAAAACGACAATTCGTAGCGCGAAGCCAGCCAGAGCGCTTCGCGCCCCGGCGGCGGCCGCTCCGCCGCCAAGTAGCCTAGCTCCTCGAAGACGGCCGTGGCGGCCGTCAGATCGCGGCGGCGGATGAGCAGGTCCAGGTCGTAGCATTCGCGCCAGGCCAGGCTGCCGTAAATTTCGCGCGCCAGCGCCGGCCCCTTGAATGGCATAAAAGGGATGACCGCGCCCGCAAAGGCATCGGCGAGCTTGACAAGTTCCGCGCTGAGCATCAGGTTGCCCAGAAGGTTCGCCTTGGCCGCAAGCTCGAGAGTGGCGCGGACATCATCGGGCAAGCCGGCGTCTTTGAGGCGATTATAGAGGAGCGGCTGGACCCGGTGGAATTCGGCGAGGGCAAGGAAGTGCGGCCAATCAAGTTCAGTATTCAGTATTCGGTATTCAGTATTCAGGTACGGGGCCAGACCAAGCAGCAGCAGCTCTTCGGCCGGCGATGGCGCCGGGCTCATGACTCATCGCCGTCGGGAGCAGATGCCGCCGCAGTGGAATCATGATTCAACTGCGCGGCGTCACCTTCAGCAGGTTTGTTACCGGCGGCGTAGCTGGGCAGGTGGATACTGATCCGGGTGCCGCGGCCGAAGTCGGTTTCGATGTCTAATTTACCGCCGTATTTTTCGATGCGGCGTTTAAAGAAGTACAGGTCGCGGATTTTCTGATCGACGTTTTGGCGGTCGGCAATAAGGTCTTCCTCGTTGAAGACTATTTCAGCGCCGGCGCCGTTGTCAGCCACGGTGACGCTGATCCATTGCCGTCCTTCGTCTTCCTCATCACCCTTGAGCGTCCCTTCCCGTGAGCTCAGGCGGATAACAGGGTGCGAGCGGCGGGTGGCACAGGCCGACTCCATGGCATACTTGATAATTAACTGCAAGATGTGACGC
>SDBT01004338.1_pt1 | contig 24128 bp, 26 predicted proteins | sample 2277101 | NCBI WGS metagenome assembly SDBT01 (sample SAMN10404973, study PRJNA504765) | marine sediment metagenome | isolation source: marine sediment core GS10_PC15, 103 cmbsf | place: Arctic Ocean: Southern Knipovich Ridge | collected 2010 | reverse complement strand
AACGAATACGGGCATGGAACTATCGTGCAAGAAGCATACGATACGGTTCCAATCCATCCATACTGGGGTGGACCACCAACACCAGACAACACAGAAATTAATCCATACTTCACAACAGACTTCTATCAAGCGCTTTCAGGCGCAGGTGGAGGCGGTGGTATGGGCGGTAGCATCAGCGGCGGCGATGGCGGTGGCGGCGGTGCAGGTATAGGTATTGAAGCGGAGGAAGAAATGGACGACGATTTTTCAATTGAGGATAACGGTAAAGATTTTTCTTTCACGGACTTCTTAGGTAGCGGTTGTGGCGGCGGTGGTGGTGAAGCACATGAAGGTGAACAGAAACTAAGAGGCGGATGGAAATTGTATCGAATAAACAACGAAGAGAGTTATGGCGAAGAGTAAATGTGACCCACTAACAGGCGAAGACGTCTGCACAGGAACGTCCGGGCCCAATTTTGGTTTAGATCCAGAAGGTAATGTTCCTGGTGCAGGGACAGGAGTCTGTCCGCCTGTTGATCCTCGTCTTGCTGATCCTAATGATCTTACGTGTAATGAATATCAACTAACAATCACAGACGAAAACGATTCAACCAACATTGGTGACTATGTCGAAGAGGCTTTGAACATTGCTGGTGCCAATCTAAACTACTTCAAACTTTTAGGCGTTCACGAACAAGGAAAGTTGCTCGACCTAACTGGTCGTGGGTCAGCTATCTCAGGTGGTGCACAACCATCCAACCCAGCTGCCCACGCATTTGATAAATTTATCACGGACTGGCGCTCAACGCAACGTGGACAAACTCGCATTGCTGAGTCGTCTTACATTGGATATGACTTTGGTGAAGTAAAAACAAGTGATGGTAACCGTCGTGCATACGGAAAACGAAACGCAAACGTTCGAAAGCACATTGCTTCAATTGCTATTAAGCAGAGCAGTGATGCAAATCGTCGTGTGACACGAGCACGAATCGAACGATCGCAAGATGGTGCGAAGTGGTTTGGTGTTCAGATTGTTTTGTTTCCTGATGACGATTGCTTGAATACAGTTCTCTTTGCAGCATCAGTTCCATCTCGCTTCTGGAGAGTCCGACCAATAGATTTTTCGGGTGGTGATACAGATGTGTGGTCTGTGCAGGCTATTCAGATGTTTGATTTTGAAGCCACAGACATTGACAACATTCAAGATAAGATCTTGATGGAAAATCGTGACCGTGATTATGCAGAATCAGTTTTGATGAAAGGCTATTACGATTTGCTCGATACGCAAACACCCATCTCACGTTTCACAATTGATTTTAATGAAGAGCAAACATTTTTCATTACAGTTAGCTTCTCATCTGCTGTTGCAATTCTCGGACGCCCACCAGTCATTGGCGACATTGTCGAGATGCCAAGTGAGGCTCAGTTCTCGGCTAAGCTGAATAAAGTTCTGAAGTATGTTGAAATTACTGACGTCGGCTGGAGCACAGAAGGTTACACTCCAGGGTGGACACCAACACTGATGCGTTTAATCGCACAGCCAGCATTTGCCTCGCAGGAGACTCGTGATATCTTCAAGACAGATCTCACACCAGTGTTCGATGAAAGTGGCTTGGCTGATGAGTATGATGGAAACAGTCAGGTGTATCAGGACTATGCAGATGTTACACAGACGATTGATGCAGAGTCAAAGAATGCGGTTCAGGAACGTGGCTTCGATTACAATAATGAAATCCGACAGTTCGAAGAACCACTTCGCGAACAATTAGCCGAGCAGGGCATAGATATAAGAAAGTACGAGCTGAGCCCTAACGCTCTGTATGTCGAAGATGGCATGCCACCAAACAATGCTCCGTTCACTGAAGGGGATGCGTTCCCAGAAGATCCGGACAATGGTGACTACCACCGACTAACGTACACAGAAATAGAAATAGAGAATCAAGTGAAGATCCCACCAAGGTTACATCGCTTCTCGGATCAAAAGAATCGTTGGATCTTTTTAGAAATTGATCGACGACTCGCACATGATCCAACGATGCCAGTGTTGCAAGAGTTCTTGGAGAGTCCAACGAACCGCCCACACGATGAAATCTTAAGGGACAAGGATTGTTAAATGAGTGATGAATTCGAAACATATTTCTACGATGAACAGATTGTAAGTTACATCCTTCAGTTCATGGCAATTTTTTCCACCATGCAAGTTAAGATGGGTGCCAATCCTGACGTCGGTCGAGACGAGCCGTACCTTGCTCCTGTTCCGATTGCCTACGGTAGTAAAGATCGGGTGGCAGCTTGGGTTAAAAGTCAGCAGACTCAAAACCTTCCTGTTCGTCTTCCGATGCTTGCAGCAAATATTTTGAATTATGATCTAGCGGCCGAACGTCGCAAAGGTATCAGTACCGTTCGACGTCGTCCGTTCCTCGAGACCGGTGGAGTATTTCCAGACGATCTAAAAGTTGTCAGACAAAGAATGCCAACACACTGGAAGCTATCTTTCGAGTTGGCTATCTTCGCGAGCAACCAAGACCAGCATTTCCAAATCCTAGAACAGATCATGCAGATATTCGACCCAACGCTTCAAATACAAACTAGCGATGAACCATTCGACTGGACAGCCATCACAACTGTCGAGCTAACTGGATTGAGAAACGAAGAGAATTATCCACTCGGCACAAGTCGTCGAATCATTCAACACGCTATCGATTTTGATGTATACATTCAAATTTCAATCCCAGCAGATATTCGCGATGAGATCATTCGCAAGGTATCGATTCGTGTAGGTTGTGTGTCAAATATCACTGGATCATCCAGCATTATTATAGGCGATATTCAAGACAATCTTCTGTTCTTCGATGAAGTATTCAACGAAGATGACCTCGAAATTGACGACCCACTTGCCTCTGCTCCTGAGCCCGCCCCTGATGCTGTTGACTGAGATTGCATAAACAGCCCAAATCTCGACGAATACATCGCCAGTGCACACAAGAAGCTATCCAAAATTCGTCCCTCCCAGTAAATATACGTAGAAATAACTAAAAACAATCAGAAGGGGAGAGCCGATATTATGGCAACTCTAGTTAGCCCAGGTGTAAGCGTAACAGTCACGGATGAAAGCTTTTTTATCCCGGTGGCTGCACCAACAGTTCCGCTGCTTTTCATTGCAACAGCTGATGACAAGCTTCAGCCAGATGGTCTCACGCCAGCCGCGGGAACGTTTGAGCATGATGTGATTCGAACTGTTACGTCTTTGGAGCAAAGTACACAGCTATATGGCATTCCACGATTCCTGGAAGATCCAGACGGTCGACAATTTCATGCAGATGCTCGAAACGAATACGGTGTATTCGGACTTAACCAGTTTCTGGGTGTAGGTAATCGAGCGTTCGTTATTCGTGCAAACGTTAACCTAAACGATGATCTTGATGATCTTCGTGACTTGTGGGATCGCAAGATGGGCGATGCGGCAGTTGTGTTGGAGAACTTGATTAACGAGTTCATCAACGAGTTCAACGCTTCAAATGGTTTTATTCCATCTGATTCAGGTTTTAAGATTACAGTAACACGTTCTGAGTATTTGTCACTTGCGGACTCGGCGTCACAAGGAGTTGTGTTTAATTGCTTCTCATTTGTGAACTCACAGCCTGGTTTCTTTGATGACCATACCAGCTCACCGTTTGACGTCTTCGCTAACGGTTTTGATCTGCCAGCCACAGGAACTTATCTTGGTCTAACCGGTTTGGCTCTCGACTGGGAGGCAAATAATCTTGGTGGTTCTGCTAATCCAGATGAGTTCACAGCACAGGAAGGTGCAAACCTACTTGTTGGAGCTGCTGATGACTATAAGTTCACTCAGGATTTTCTAACAACAACGAGTCTTGGTGCAAACGATGCTGCCCGTCGAGTTGCTATTACTACAGCACTCCAGGCATCTATCAACAGCAACACGGAGATTCGTGCTGAGACCTTTGACTACAACTTGATTTTGTGCCCAGGATACTGGGAAACAGTTGACGAGATGTTGAATCTTGCTGTCGACATTCAAGAAGAAGCATTGGTTATCGGTGATACACCTAACAACCTTAACCCAGATGGTATTACAAATCCATCGACTGGTTGGTCTGTATCGACAGAGCGACAGAATTCAATTCATGTTGCATATTACTATCCATGGTCGTTTGCCTCAAACCTTGACGGTGTCAATGTTGTTGTGGCTCCTAGTGGAACAGCTCTACGAACGTACGCGTTCAGTGATAGAGTTTCCTTCCAGTGGTTCGCACCAGCAGGAACACGTCGTGGTGTTATTACAGGCATTTCTAATCTTGGATACGTTACTGGTCTCATTGGTACAGCTGCTGTTGATTTTGTTGAGGTTGCTCTCAACCAAGGACAACGAGACGCATTCTACCAAGACGCACCAAGTGGACGAATTAATCCGATGGTGTTCTTCCCAGGTCAAGGATTCTTGGTTTGGGGTCAGAAGACATCGGCACCACAACCAAGTGCGCTGGATCGTGTAAACGTTTCACGACTTGTTAAGTATATCAAACGACAGCTACGTCGGAACACTCTAAGCTTTGTCTTCGAGCCTAACGATCAGCTGACTCGTGACAACCTAAAAGCGGTTGTTGATGCATTCCTAGGTGACTTGGTTGTCAAACGTGGACTGTTTGACTTCGCGACTGTTTCTGACTTGTCGAACAACACACCTATCGTTATTGACCGAAATGAGATGATCATCGACGTCGCAATTAAGCCTGTCAAGGCTGCTGAATTTATCTTTATACCAATTCGAGTAGTTTCGACAGGAGCAGAGATCTAAGGAAAGATAAAAAATGGCTACTATTAATGACATCGGTATTCCTGGCGTTGGTACAGGTATTCTTCAGCCAAAACTCAAGCACAAGTGGAAAGTTACTTTTGCAAACATTGGCGGTGGTGCAGATTCGCAGCCACTCTCGATGCAAGCTGTAACAGTTACGCGACCATCTCTTCAGTTTGAAGAAGTTCAGTTGGATCGTTATAACTCACGAGCATGGGTCGCTGGTAAGCATACGTTTGAACCAATGACACTAACATTTGAGGATGATGTTTCCGGTACTGCTTCACAGGTCCTACAAGATCAACTCCAGAATCAGCAATTCCTTATTGGTGCAGAGGGTCCCTTCTTAGCATCATCTGGTGAAGGCTCGCTTTACAAGTTTGTTGTTTATCTCGACTTGCTTGATGGTAACGAGCAGATTATTGAAGAGTGGACAGTAGAAGGTTGCTGGCTACAGAACATCGACTATACAGATCTCGACTACTCAGCATCAGATGCTGTGCAAATTACTTGCACAATTCGTTATGACCATGCTCGCCAGTCAATTGGCGGCTACGATCAGGGCGAAGGTATTGCAACTGGTGGCGCAGGTCGCACGGATCGGGCAGGTATCTAAGGGTTTTACTACAAGGATGTAGCCAAGGACGGACTGCAAGGACGCAGATTGGGCGATTCAGCGATGGATCGCCCTTTTTTTCGCCTGGTGTATTTCACTAAATACCCTCATGAATCTTATAGAAATAGCAAAACCAACGTACCGAAATAGAATTGTGCCCCAACGTCCGGGAACAACGTTTGCTATATTTGATAAAAAACAAACCAAATACTATAAAACTTTTATGGCTAGAGAACATTGGAAGGATAGACCCGAAGAAGCTAACTTCTACGAATCACAAGCGAAGGCTCATGACGCTGTAGAACATCTGGTAAATCGCACTATGCCGAGTGAAAAGGACATATGGCCGAAATATCAAGCTGAAATTGGTTTAAGCGATGAACAAATAGATTGGCATCACATCGCAGAGTTTTTTGAGATTCACGAAATCGCAATTACAGCACGAGTAACGAGAAAAATTGAAGTAGGGAACGAATGAACCTTCAAGAGATAGCAAAGCAAACATACCGGAAGCGTCCTTCAGCGCGCAATCGTGGGTTTGTTGTGTACGACAAAAAGGCCGAAAAATATCGGAAGGGAGGAGCATCGATGGTGTTAGGTCAGACATGGTACGACTCAATAGACGATGCAACGATATATAAAACATCGGAATCCGCTCACGAAGCGATTAACTATATGGTAGGTGAAGGATATAATCAGGGTTCAGCCACTAAAAATGTCTGGTGGCACTACTATAGAGAACTTGATCCCGCTGGTGAGATGCCTTTAAATTGGTCGGATGTTGAGAAATATTTTGAGATTCAAAAAGTTGTAATTCAAACAAAAGTAACCGGCACAGTAAAGTTAGGAAGTTAAAATGGCACTAGATCCACGATCAAAAATGGCAGCGCGATGTGCAGCACCTCCTGGCTCGCCCAGCAGGATGCAACAGCAATCGGAAGGTGCAACGAGTAAGGATTTCTTTAGTGCGATCAAGAAGGTTGGCGATCTCGAAATTCTTAACGATGTAGGCTTTGGTGGAGTGGCGGAGGGCCTTCGCAATTTGGCTTCAGTGTCGGATACAGTTCGAACAACTGGTACGGTTCCATCAGCATTATTGAATGAAGCTAACGATACAAATAACATATTGTCAGCAGTTGGTATCGATTCGAACGCTGTTAATCAGGTTGCTAATTTTCATCCAGAAGTTGCTAACCGAGCACTTGGTCAAGCGAAGTCTATCGCTAGGAGAGTTTCACAAGGTGGATTCCAGCTTAATGATATTCCAGGCGCATTTGCTGACCTACAAAACCTAAAAACGCTTGCCGAAAGTATTCTTGTTACGGATTCTGGCACCGGTGTAAGACGTCGTAATGAATTGATTGAAAAGTGCGATCCGTCGCCGTATGCGCAGGATTTGATTTCGTATTATCCAAAGTACAAGTTTCTTTTTGTGGTTGAGTTTCAATATACAGAACCGTTTGCTCCACTATCATCTCTGAACCATGCGTTCGTTGTTAAGAACACAACGCGTCCAAATATTGAATTTGAGTATGATGAAGTGAACATGTACAACTTTTGGACACGCGTCGTAAAACGAACAATTTTCCAGCCGATGACAATGCGGTTCTATGATGATAACTGGAACCAAGCAATGCAATTCTATAACTCATATCTCCAGTCCATGAGTCCAATAACCAACCTCGACTTCCAGCAACGCGTTGAGGGAGCTGGTGAACTAGAAGAAAGTGGCATGGACTTCTCGAAGTTAAGTACTGGAGCAACTCCAAAGCAAGGTGGTAAGGAAGGTGCGGCTACGACACATAGATATGCTGCATCGATAGGTCCTCTTGCTTCATCCTCGACGACAAAAACTATCCTGTCTCGTATCAATCTATATCACGTTTTCCGAGAAGGTGCTCGGATGAATGTATATCAGTTCATTAATCCAAAGATTACAAATCTTGAATTGGATGATTTAGATATGGCTGAGAATGGAGATGGTGGTGAAGTTAGTCTTCAATTTGCATATGACACCGTGAACATTCTCACGAACGTAGACGTTATTAACTCGACAGAGTTCCGCATCGAAGATCTTTCTTCAGGGTCGGTACCGGGTGCTCAAGTGTTGTATCCATTGAGTCCAATAGCGCCAGAAGGAGCTGATACAAGTCGGAAGGACTTTAACATAGCCGTCAGCGAAAATGAATTTGGACCTGGTAACTCTCCAGTCGCAGCAGCGGACGTAACATCGCCGCAAGTTCAAAGTGAAGTAACAACGACAACAACGACAACCGCGTCTGGTGTAACTACAACTGAAACTACAGAATCGATTACTGGTGGTGATGTTACCATACGTCGATCGACTCCAATAACAGGTGATGCTGCAGAACTTCAAGCCGCCGAATCCGCTGTTCGTTCAGGCGAGCGGGATCTAGCGAACAGTGCGAGATATGCAGCCACATCCGAGCAGGCTGCAGGGTCGGCCGCCGCATATACAATCAGAGCCGACGAGGCTCTAATGGCTGGTAATCCTGAAGAAGCAGCTCGTCTTACCGAGACGGCCGCTAACTATCAAAGCAAATCTGATCGCTCAGCGAGCTTCTCCAATGCAGCTCGAAATATCGGTAACGAAAAAATTGCGACGAACTCACCAAAGGTTGAAACTCTTCAGCAGGTTACTGGAACAAGGAAATCAACTGCTGTTGTTGATAGGACGACAGGTCAAGTTAAATCTGATCCTCCTGTGCGGTTGATTGAAGTTACAGGAGTTGGACTTCGTGAAGTTAATGCGCAGGGGTTCATCATCCCAGGCTCTCCTATTAGACCGGTTACAAATACTGATACCTTCGGCGACGGTTCCGATGACGACTTTGGTGGTTAAATGAAATTAAAAAGTCTTCACGAAGGAATTGCCAAAAGAACCTATACAAAGGCTCGTATTACACCTGTCTCACGTACATATCAATTTGTTATGGGAGATGATCTCGACTGGCAAATGTCTGCAACTGTCGTAGCTAGATTGCTAACAGCACTAAATGGTGGTGACAGAAACCCCAACGCCGACGATCCCAACTTCATCAAAGTTTGGCGTGAAGCTCTAGGTGACCAGGGAAGCGTTTTAATTCGCGTGCCTGACAATATAACAAAGCGACATATAGAACAGGTTATAGACGACGTTGTTACATCCACAAAATACGACTACAAAAACTACCAAGGGTAAACACAAGAAGGGATACCGCCAAGGTAAGTACCGTCTTAAAAATCCTCACAAGTACAAAGGCAATCCTCGTCGAGTGTTCTATCGCTCTTCATGGGAGTTATCGTTCCATCAATTCCTCGACAATAATCCTAACGTGCTCGAATGGGCTTCGGAAGAAATTGCTATCTCATATTTGAAGCCAACAACGAGGCGCGTTCACAAATACTATCCTGATTATTGGGCGAAATACAGAACCAAAACGGGTGAGATTGTCGAAGAGATGATCGAATTAAAGCCCCTAAAACAAACTCGAGTCCCTACCCGTCGTGGAAAAAGCAAGAAGACACAACTTTACGAAGGGACGATGTATAAAATCAATGTCGCAAAGTGGAAAGCAGCACAAGCATTCTGCAAACGAAAGGGTATCAAATTTCGGATCCTAACCGAAAGGTCTCTGTTCAAATAAACACTGTAAATATTCTGAAATGGAGACAATAATGGATATCACAGAATTAGACCTAACAAACTATGGCGGTGGCATAATTTTCTGCTATATGCCCATCGGTAAACTGCCCCCTTCCAAAGCATCTCAGTTTATTGAACGGGAGCGGAAAAATATGCAATCGATCATTAAGTATCTCGAGGACCAAGGATTTGTTCTTATGTTTATTCCATCGAGAGAACCCGCCGAAGCCAGATGGGTAATTTGGGGCATGAACGCACCATATCGACCAAGCATCTATGAGCAATCCACTGATGAGATAAATCTCGACGTTATTGCGCGACAGCCTAATGGTAAATCTCGACGTATCATTGACGTTGTTGCACAAGCACAAGAAGCGATGAAACGAAGACTCGACTATAAGGGTGACTAAATACCCCTATGAAAACAACACGTGAAGAATTCGAAGAAGCCGTCGAACATCCATTGGAGGAAGCGTTCGAAATAGAGCCGGGAACCACGCTTGTCCCTCGTGTAGAGAGGAGTACACAACTTGTACCGGTGGAGGCCTATGACGATAAGGACGTCGAGATAGAGGACCAATTTCAGGAGGTTTACGACGCGGCAATGGAGGCGTTCGACCAATCCTCAGGACGGATGCATGAGCTAGAAGGCAAGTATCGTGCTCGTAACGAAGAAGTCGCCGTTCAGTACTTGAATACAGCACTTCAAGCTGCTCGAGAAAAATCTGGCCAAAAGCAACATAAAGATAAAATATCACTAGCAGAAGGCAAAATTAAGGGTAATGCAAAAATAACAAACAATAACCTTATTATTGCTGACCACAAAGAACTAATGGACATAATGGAGAAGGCTAGAAACACCCCTGAGTCAGTTAATGAAGATTAATTGGCGGAACAGAACGTTTGTCCTCGTCGCTCTTTGGATACTTGTGCTGTTCTTAATTACGTTTGTTGGGTAGCCACCGGTTTTGGTTCATAGATATTAATTATGGCTTTTAAAAAGAACGACAACATAAAAGTAGCAGGTCAACAATCAGAGCTGTCATACAGTCAAGTTGAAGAATTTCTCAAGTGTGGAGAGAATCCTCTATATTTTATCAACAACTTTTGTAAGGTTGTTCATCCAAAATTAGGCCCCCAACCATTTACCCTTCGTCCCTATCAAGAATCTATGATCAATGCATACTGGAACAATCGTTACTCGATTGTTCTATCCGCAAGACAGACAGGTAAGTCTGTTGGTGCAGCCGCATACATTTTATGGTATGCGATGTTTCAGAGACACAAAACTATTCTAATCGCTTCTAACAAAAACAAAAACGCAATGGAAATGATTCATCGTATCAAATATATGTACGAGAACGTTCCCATGTGGTTGAAGCCTGGTGTTATGGATGATGGGTGGAACAAACACAGCATATCATTCGATAATGGCTCCCGTATAATGTCCGAAGCAACATCTGAGAATTCAGGTCGAGGTGGTGATATTTCGCTACTGTATCTTGATGAGTTTGCGTTTGTTCCCCCTCACATCCAAACAGAGTTCTGGGCATCAATCGAGCCTACTTTGTCAACTGGTGGTGAATTAATTATGACATCAACACCAAACGGCGACCAAAACATTTATGCACAGTTGTGGCGCGGAGCAAATATTCCCGCTGGACACGGATCTAAACTCGGATCGAATGGCTTCTTCCCTGTTCGAGTAGAGTGGAACGAAGCACCAAACCGAGATGGAAAATTTAAAGAAGAAACAATCTCTCGTATTGGTGAACGTAAGTGGATGCAAGAGTACGAATGTGAATTCGTATCGTCTGATGGTCTACTGATTGATTCGTTGTTTCTTGTTAATCTTACGAGCGAGCTCAATAAGATCGAACCGAAGTTTGCATTCAGAGATGTAATGTTTTGGGATGAACCGAAGCGAGGTGGAACATATCTTGTAGGTGTCGATCCAGCTACTGGTACAGGTAAAGACTATAGTGTTATTACTGTATTTGATTTTCCTAACCTTATGCAGGTTGCTGAATATAGAACAAACTCTATGTCGACAAGTAAGTTGTATATTGTACTCAAAAACGTTTTGAAGTATCTCGAATCAAAAGACACAACCGTATACTTCTCCGTAGAAAATAATGGTGTTGGAGAAGGCATCATTGCGTTGTTCGAAGCTGACGAGAACCCACCCGACGCATCAGAGTTTGTATCTGATGAAGGTCGTCTAACTCGTGGTATGAACACATCAGGCAAAAAGAAGATGGCTGCATGTGTAAACTTTAAGGAAATGCTCGAGAAAGGCAATCTAAAGATTCGGTCGAAAATTCTCCTCGAAGAACTCAAGTCTTTTGTAAGTCACCGTGGCGCTTACAATGCTCAATCGGGTAGTACCGATGACAGCATTTCCGCTGTACTAATCGTTGTTCGTCTTCTTGAAGAGATCGCTACATATGATCAACACGCATTCGATAAACTGTATACCATTGAAAATGATGAGCAGTGGACAGCGGATGATTTTGATGGTTACGGCGACTACGACGAAAACGATATTCCCCTATCAATCGTATTATAAGTTGACCCTCTAGTTGAATTCTGTTAGACTTTTCCCTTGACTAGGGAGATTTCAATGATTAATGTGTCAACCAAAGATCGGTTTATTACGTGGTATTTCAACAAGTTCCACGCTGACGAGCTGTTTCACGATATGCTGCGCACGACAGAAGCTTCGCCGTATCACCGCGAGGTGAACGTCGGTGTGCACACTGATATGGTTGTCACTCAGTACATGAATCGGTGGGACTATCTCTCCAACACTCGAGTGCTCGGCGCACTTGCATGCGCATTTCACGACGTGGGGAAGCCTGACGCGTGGACGCGAAAGTACTCCACAAAACGTGGTCACTATAACTCCTTCGCTGGACACGAGAAACTTAGCGCCCGTCTATGGGAAGACTGGGCCGTTCGTCATTGGGATTTTCTCCAGGATCAGTTTGGCTTTACTGCACAGGACCTTCATAGTGTTGCTTGGTTAATCGAGTACCACATGCCGTGGGAAAACAAAAACAAGACCACGTTATCGTACATGTATACGACGGCCGACAAAATTGGGTTTGACGTTTATACCGCTGTTCTCAAAGCAGACACGTGGGGACGAATTTCGGACGACCATCCTGAAAAGAAACAGAAAGTTTCCAATTGGATTGAGACGTTTCGTACGCTCGAACCACAGAAGAAAGTTTCTGGTAAAGGACCAAAGATTGTTATGCCTATCGCTCCTTCAGGCGCAGGTAAGTCTACGCTCGCTTCCGCCTACGGCGGCTGCGAATACTTTTCGTGGGATGCACTTCGTGTGTTGTGGTATGACGATGATTACGCAAAAGCGTTTCGGGCATCGACGAAGGACCCTCAGTTCAACAATAAGGCCATGAAGGTGTTCAACGCCCACCTCAATGAGGGTAACGATATCTTTGTCGACAACACAAACCTTTCGTTAAAGCGTCGCCGCGGATTGCTGACAGAGGCACGTCGGAAAGGCTACTACAAGATTGCAGTTCTTCTGCCAGTCGATCTCGACACGTTAATGGAACGTCGAGTTACTCGCGAAGACAAATCGCTTCCTGTTGATTCGATTATCAAACAATACGAGTCACTGCACGTTCCTTCGTACGGAGAGTTCGACGAGATTGTCGTGGTGATGTCGAATGTCTAATCCTGATTTGGGAAAACAACTAAGAGACGATGTAGAACGACGTCAAGCCGAGCGTAAAGATGTTGTCGAATTTAGCGAAAACGTTTTAGTTGACCTTGGAAAGATGACAACCGACTTCGACGTCAAATCACAATTTTTAGGTAATATAACTGCTCAGCTCGATGAGAAGTTTGGGATTGGGTGTACGTTAGGACTCGATTGGCTCGTTGACCATTACCTTGCTTACGAATTTGAGCGAAATGTATATCCGTGGGTTTTAGAAATTTATCGTCTCCTAGAGGCCAACAAACATCATTACCAAAATAAATGGCAATATTTCAACGATGCAGAAGCTTATTTCATTCCACACAAAGAGAAAGATATCTGCGTATTTGGGCAATCGTACCACGACCGGCCAACATACCTAGTTATAGACGAAAAATCAGACATCTGTCACAAATTTTATGTTCGACAGATATGGTCAAGAAAGAAAGCGAATGCATACTTCGTCGAGCAGCCAACTCTCGCGTATTATCGAGAGTATGATTTTAAACTTGGATACGGAGACGATAGTATAAGTTATGGAGATTGTAGAGATAATGGTCATATCTTTACTTACGAGCACATGAAATTTCTTAATAATGAACACGGAAAATGTGATCACTCTATATGGACTCTTCAAGAAACGATTCGTTGGTTCTTTGAAGTAAACACTCTCTATACTCAGTTAACGGAAGAGATTGATGAGTAGATTCCAAACACTAATCCGCATTGGTCGATTGAAAATGGGAATGGAGCCTGGAAATAGGCACGCGCCTCTTATTCAAGTTGTCATTCCTGGTTGGAATCACAGACTGATAATCGAATTACCTTTTCGGACTTTACCAAAAGAAATCCGAGATGCTGTAGATCAACATTTTTCCGAAACACCGCTAGAAGGATTTCGTTGTTTTGCGGAAGTCAATATGGACGCTGACCGATGGGAAGATTTAGTTTTCAAAAAGTGGGAGCTATCAGATGGCAAGCAAGATTGAACGCGATTTTCACGGACTAACAGTCGAGGAAGCCTCTCGTCAATTGCACCAAATAATCAGCAATGTACGCTCGTCAATTGGACTTGCGCATGTATTTTTGATTGTGGGTCACGGCCCAATTCGCGAAAGGATGTTTGAAATCTATCTCCAATATGGCATTGATGCGCATCAGGACCTCGGAAATGCAGGAGTTATTGTAGCTGTAGTTGAATAAATAGCTACATGAAATTGCAAAATCTACACGAAGGTATTCAAGCTCGCACTCAACGTTCACGATACAAACGGCATCTGAGTCGGGATATACATGTGTACGGTGATATCGTTCAAGAGGTTACGGACGCAATCATTCCTATTCTTGAGCAAGACGAATTAGCAATTTATCAGAGCATGGTCGCTGATCGACAGTATTACGATGAGTTGCCGGACTCTGTGGAAGAACACTATCAAACAGTTGATACAATTCACGCATCGGAATATTTCCAACAACAATTACGAAAGACATTACAAGAAACTTGGGATAAGAAATGGAATTCAAACTAATTCGCGGCGTTCGATTCTTCGAAGCTATCTTAGAACAAGAACGACTTGACGAAAAATCTCTTACCAGTTTGTCGCAAAGCACATTGCGTTTCCAACCGCCTACAACAAAGCGTCAACACGCAACTGGTCCTATTCGGATCGTTCAACTTCAACTCAACCCAGCTATTCCATCAAGAATTTTGAAGGTAGAAGCAGTGGCGCAGAGTGGACAGAAAACATACGATCCTGTTCTTCAATTCAGTGAGATAGATTTTGACGAAGAGGATACAGATCAGAATGTTACGTTCATGGGGTCGGATGGCGAGCAGCATCACATTGTTCCCATATCAATGATGCGAAACAATGTACAGGTTAAGTGCACATGCCTTGATTTCTTTTATCGATTTGCTTCATACAACTTTGTCGATGGTAGCCTTTACGGCGAGAAGCCACCTCCATATCGTAGACGAACATTGAATCGTCCACCTGCAAACATTCTAAAGATACCTGGATTGTGCAAGCACCTAATTAAGACTGGTGAGGCTTTGAAGCAATCAGGATTAGTCGTCGCCTAAGGTCCCAAATATAAGATGGTATCGAGGCCCCCTACCTAAATTGTCTGCCTTGTGCAGAACAGCCGTATCGAGAACCCAAACGTCGCCATCAGCAGGTATATGTTGTTTATGATACGGGTCTTGAACATAGATAAAGCACCTAGGGTTTGTTTTGATTGCAATATGATATCGCAAGGTTGCATCATCTGTATGCCACGCATAATGTTGTTGAGACCCCATTTGAATAATACGAACTCGTCCAATCGTGTTGTTTAGTCGATCCTGCAATTCCTTATAGACTTCATACACATACATATGTTTGAATTCTTCATTGAATTCTGTAAAGTTTGATTCTAGTTCGCGCGTATTAACGCTAAATTCAGACACGTAATCAAAAAGTTGGCGCCCAGCATAAACGGGATCTGGATTTCCAGGCTCGTGGACTAACGAGATGCGATTACCTTTATGGATATCTCCTCGAAAAGATAGATCGGTTCCTGGAATCGGATATCGCTTTAAGATCTCAAACACATCTGCCTTAAGGCGAGTGATATCAAAATTCCACCCAGTATTATAAAGATAAGGATGCTTAGTTAACAACTTTTCCCTTCTTGAACACAATTGTTGGCTTTTTGGCGACTGGGTCAGTTTTTACATCACGAAGAATATTCAACACTTCTTCGTCCTTTTCCGTCTTAACGGGCTCTTGAACGTCCTCAACTAAGGCGACATCACGAAACCGTGGTTTACCGTTCGTTGGCTGATTAGTGAGCTGGATGATCTTACGATCGCCTTTTGATTCAACCTTGACGTTCTTTGCATCCTCGAACACCTTTGCGATGATTTTATCTTTATTGAGTTTTTGGACTTCGGCGAGCGCTCGCTTGACAGCTTCATCCTTCAATGAAATAACTTTATCGGGGATAGGAGCAGACGGAATATCTTTTGTCTCCGCAATGAACACGGCATCCTTAACAGATTCTTTGAAAGACTTGGACTTCTTCTTTGACGTCTTCTTTTTCTCGACCTTCTTTTCCGTCTTTGGAGTAACTCTACTGAATTCTATAGTCTTCGTTGGTCGATCGGTCTTCTTGTCGAGTTTCTTCTCTTCCTTCTTGACGACTTTCTTTTCCTTATCAGTGGAAGCAACCATCTTAGGCTCTTCAACCTTTGACTCTTTTTTCTTTTCAGCTTTCTTGGGCTCAAGAGTAACGTTCTTCGGAGCAGATGTGTAGATATCATGAGGACCGACAATCGTTACGAGGCCTGAAGCAGGTTCAAAGTAGTAACCGTCTGTTACAACGACGACTTTATAGTCGTATGACGTGCGCTTGAGTTGGGAAAGAACGGGAATATCAAATTTCCACGTGTCGCTTTCACCCTGCGTACCTTCAAACGAAAGTGTCATACCGTCAGTCTCGATGCAAAAACAGACTCTCGTCTCCTTAGTTGCATCAACACCCTGCACGGTTAGCTCGATTTCGAGTTGTTGCTCTTTGGTATTCTCAATTGTTAGTGCGTCTGCCATAATATCCTCGCCTTTATTTACGCGTGATCCTAAGTTTCTTTACCTGAATCGCGATTTTAGACGTGATTCGTTTGATGCTGTTGACAGCGACTTTAACACGATTAATCGTCGTATTAAGTATGTTTGCGACAAAAACGATAATTTTTGCTCGCTCAATAGGAACGGCATATTCTTTTTCAAATTTAAACGTCCCAATGTTGACCTTCATGACAATAATTTTCTTACGTCGGAAATACTCTGCTTCTTTGTCTAATGGAACAATAAGATCAGGGTCAACAGGTTGATAGAAATCTTGAATCTCGCCAGGCTCATATCGGTTCCAAGCAGGATACGGATATGGACCGCCGCCGCTGTCGACTACTGGACCAGGAACCGGGCAGTATAACGAAAAGTGAGCTGTAATTAATCCGTCGCAAGCTGACCCGCAATTTAATCCCTTCGTTATGATTTTAGTTGCTGCTAATGAGCTCACGTTATTTCCTTACGGACATACAGGGAAGCCATCAGTAGAGCCGTCAGGCTTACGTTCACATACTATATCTGAGCTTGGGAAACCAGAAGAGTCGAGCAAGTCAAATACACGGAGAACAGTTGTGCAATCATCGTCATAGACCGTCAATGTGTTTAATACTGGATCTACAACCGTGCGGTTTGTCTCGTATTTGCGGAGCGTATTGAGCAGGCCACCCATCGTAGTAATACTTGTATGGTCTGCATGTGGCTCTTCCCAAAAAGCATCAACCTTCACGTCGATATTTTCGTTTGGACCAAATTTTACAGTCTGATATCTTTCACCCGCTGGAACACTTGCGCCGCCATCAACACGAGCAACATAGTTCAAAGTAGGCAAAAAGCCCATTACAGTCGTGAAGTCAAATTTATAAAAACCATCGATAGAACCTGCAGGAGGCGCACCGCCACTTCCTGGTACACCAACGGTTTTATCGAACATAATCGTCATAATGCCGTCTGTGCCGACGCCGCCACCTGGATCGCCAGTCCCCTCAGGCGCACCAATTACAAGCGTTTGATCCGGTGCTGACACTTCCCAAATGCGAATTGTAGGGAATCCTGGGGTCACGGTTGGGATATCCGTTGCTGGAATCCCACTGCGTGTGAAAAAAGATGTAATCAATGCGCTCATAAAAGCTCCTATTAACCCGTCTTACTATTTAGGAAGGATAAATACACGAACCATAAATATTTCATCATAGAGGAACGTGGTTAATGACTAAATTTCCGCTTATACATAAATTCGAACACCCCCATAAAGAGGAGTCAACTCCGCTGCCAAGGGGCATTAAATACCAGGAATATGAGCTCCCGTATCTTAACGAAAGCATCACAATTTTTGTCCCCCTAAAGGAATCTGAAAGATTTGAGGCAGAGGTATCAAAAATAGAGCAGGAACTCAATAGAGATACATTGAAGCGACTCTTACATAAGTTTCGCGGCATAAGAGGATAATACACAGTGCCTTTCGACACGTTCGTCCAAACAGCCGTTACAAGTACAGGTGGTCTAGGTGGTGGCAGTGGGCTCACGCTTACTGTTATCAACGGGCAATCAATCCCAACCTTTGAAGATTCAACGCGCGGCGATAAAATTCTCTCGATTTCAGAACAACCAATAATGTTCTCCGAGAAGAGCTTGACCGACCTCGCGTGGATCGATATTGGTGATGCCATCGATGCAGATTCAGGCTATATCGCAGATCTCGACGGAACAGTTGTTTTTGCAACCGGACATTGCGAAGACACCAGCGCAAGCTCAAAAGAAATACATCTCTTTATCAACGGCGTTGATAACGGGAGCTTAGGAACACTATCAGGCGGCGCAAATGCGACGTTTGTAAACACCACTTTAGACCTCGATTTTAGCCAAGGAGATAGGCTGCGCCTGCAAGCGCAAAACGGGGTGGATGGAAAAATTGAAGATACCGTCATCAAAGTGTCTTTTCGATGGCGCGGCTAATGAATAAATACTGGATAAATTCCAAGGAGAAGTAACAAATGCCATTTACAGTAAGGAAACCAGGAGCAGGTGCCGTCACGCTAGACGATCTAGGTATTACGCTTAGTGGCATCGCAGCCTCCGAATTCGATCTAAGAAATCTAGAACCAACCGACGTTTCAGACTCAGGTGATCTTGCCTCTGCAATTTCTGGTGCCACACTAGTTGTTCTTGATCCTCGAGACAACTCAACTGCACTATCAATCGCTGACGGTACGCTAGCGCAAACAGCTGCAAACGATTCACACTTTGGAATCTCAGGAGGTCGCTTTGGCCCTCTTGATGATCCGGGCACTTCACTCTCAGATAACTTTCTAGTTCAATATGATCTTAGTGGTGACGTATATGAATCAGTTGATCCAGCAACAATTATCGGTGATCAAACGGAAGTAATTGAAGATATTGTTGGCGCAATGGGCGTCAATGGTACGGACACAACGTTCACGTATAACGATGGTGCTGGGACGATCGAGTGGAGCGTCGATGACGTTTTTCTAAGAAATACAGGTGATACACTTGATAGTGGTACCCTAACAATTGCATCAGGAGCAACCGTTGATTTTCCATCAGGCTCAAGTCTAACAATTGCAGGTGCTGTTACAGCAGCAACAATTGAAACGCCAGGTGGTGGTTTTGTTAACGATAATGACCTGATTAATAAATTCTATGTTGATCAGATTGCGGCTGCAATAGACTGGAAAGAATCCGTTCGAGTATCAACAACACCTGCCGATGGTGATATCACGGCGGGACTATTTGGTGGTGTATATGCTGCAGGTGGTGGTCCAACAGGTACAGGACAATTTACTGGTGTTGACCTATCTTCGGGTACGGGTGACTCAGTCGATGGTCTATTCTTCACTGGTGTAGCTTCAACTGGTTTCATAATTGGCGATCGGTTTCTTATTAAAGACCAGACAGATGCTACACAAAATGGGATCTACTTTATTGATTCTGGTTCCGTTGCTGCTAGTGTTATATTAACGCGCGCTACTGATCAAGATGGTTCTCCATCAAGTGAAGTGTCTGGTGGTAACACAACATTCGTTGAAGATACTACAGCAATCAATGCTACTTCCGTCAACTCAAATACAGCGTGGTCTGTTCTGTTTGACGGTGAACTAACTCTAAACACAGACGACATGGATTGGATCCAAATCGCTGGTCCAGGCGCAATTGTTGCTGGTCTCGGTTTGTCGCGCGACGGTTCTGTAATCGATCTTGATGTTGATGACCTTGCTAATACAGCAATCACAACATCTGACTCTCTTGCATTCCATGATGCTGACGGCGCAGCTAGTGCTTCAGGATCACAAACACGCAAGCGTCTCCTATCAGAAATTCTTGCTGATCTTGATATTGTAAACAGTCTTGGTGGTAATGGCTTTGCCGTTCAAACCGGTGCAGATACTTACACAGCAAGAAGCATTACTGTTGACGGTGCTGGTAATTTAGATGGTCTTGTTGTCGCAGACGGTGACGGTGTTGCTGGTGACCCAACTCTTGGTCTAGATATTCAAAACTTGCCTGCTCGCTCCACAGCTGTTGACACAACTGACCGAGTTGCAGTTTGGCGCTCAGACGGAACGGATGCAAACGAATACTACCTCATTTCTGAAATTGCTGGCGCTGTAGGTGCTTCCGATTCGTTCTCAACATGGGCACGAACAGGTAACGGTTCTGGTGCTTCGCTTGTAGCTGATTCATCTGCTGACACAGTCACATTAGATGGTGGTATTGGTATTGATCTTACCACAACCCCAGCATCGGATACAATTTCCTTTGCGTTTACTAATTCAGGTATGGCTGATACAGCTGTAGAGGGAGCTGATACAGTTCCGTTCTTTGATTCAGGTAATTCATTCGAACCAGAGTTCCGCTCTTGGACAAACATTATTTCTGACCTCGGAATACTAACGGCTGTCACAGCATCTGCTGATGAGGACGAACTTGGTATTGTTGTTACGGGTGGCGACACAATTGGTTTCACAATCGACACACTAACTAACCCAGTCGAAGATATGACAGCAACAGACGAATTTGCTGTGCATAACAAGTCTGAAGGAACCGCTGGTGCTAACCGTAAGATCACTGGTCAGGAAATTGCGGATGGTGTTTCATCTATCCTTAATATTTCAACCCTTGGATTTGCAGTATTTCCAGCTGTAACAACTCCTGCAGAAGATCAAACCCTTCTAGCGTTTGATGAAGATCGAGGCAGTGGTACGGAAACATATTCGGTTGAATCTCAAACTTATCAGTGGAGCGACAATTCAGTTCGCGACAATGACTGGATTGCTATCGGTGATGCAGTTGATGCTGATTCTGGTTGGATTATGCCACTACAAGGCACGGTTGTAGCAGCTTCAGCTCATACAGAAGACACAGGTGGTGGTAACACGTATGAACTAGATTTATACATTGATGCCGTCGACAGTGGTGCTATTGCAACACTAACTGGCGGTGCTGATGTTAGTGATTCAGATCCAACGCTGGATCTTCCTTTCACAGCTGGTCAGAAACTTCGTATACGCGGCGACCGAACAGCTGGCACAGGTAACATGGGCGATATGACAATTGCAGTCACAGTTCGCTGGAGAGTATAAACGGAACGGTAAATGGCTTTTAACATAGAAAATGGTAGTGGGTCGACGCTTGATATTAACGATTTTGGTATTCAGCTCACAACGGGTGAAATAGTTGACCTGGCACAACTCGCTGATCCTCAAACAATTACCATAAGTGCGCAAGCTAGTAATGAACTATCAACGCTCATTACATCTGGCGATGTTATCATTAAGGATCCATTAGATGGTGTTACCGATCTATCTGTCGCGGATGGTTTAGAAGTTGCTCGATCTCAAAATGATCCACATTGGCGTGTTGGTGCGGGCTCTAGAATAGGTGACATTAGTGATGTTGATCTCACTGGTGAGGCTGACACAGTCGTTCTACAGTTTGATAGTGGCTCTGGTAATTATGTTGTAGCAACACCTTCTCAGCTTGCAGGCGATATTGCTATCAACGATCTAACAGACGTTGACACAACCGGCATAGTAACGGATGACATTCTCCAATGGACCGGTTCCAGTTTTGTAGCTGTAGATCCAGCCACTGTAGGTAGTGGCGCTTCATTCGCACTCGAATGGCGATTTAGCACAAGCATAGTAGCGGCTGATCCAGGCAACGGTCGATTCCGATATGACAACGCGACTTTAGCATCGGTAACCAATATCTACTTTGATGACTTTGCAGATTCTGGTTTTGATGTAGGAACAGTTTTTGGTACTCTTGGATCGGGTGACAAGATCTACATTCAACAAAATAATGACGCCACTAAAGCTGCCTTGTTTACATTATCAGGTACACCTACCGATAACGTTGGTTGGTGGACAATTCCAGTTACTGTTGATGCAAGCGGTACACTTCACGATAACAATGCAAAGTGTGCTACAATATTCTTTCAATCAGGTGCTGGCGGTGGCTCACAAAATTTATTTGAGACATTTACGCCCGATAGTGGTGGAAACATTGTTGCAGATACGACAACCGATACGTTAACGTTAGCTGGTGGTTCAGCAATCACTACAACAGGCACTCCAGCAAGTGATACGATTACAATCTCTGTTTCTAATAATCCCACGTTCCCAGGAATCGAATCTACAACACTTACAATTGGAACAACCGCAGAACGTCCGGTCTCCCCTGTCAACGGAATGATGCGCTACAACACCGACACCAATAAGTTCGAAGTATATGAGAATGGTTCATGGCGTAATATGGGCACAGGTGGCTCTGGAAACTTCGAACTATATGATGAGAATCCAGTATCACCTGTGCCGCCTAGCGCAACTGGTGACAATGCTGTAGCTATTGGCGATGCAGCAACAGCTTCTGCTGAGAATGCGATTGCATATGGTGCGCAAGCCGATGCAAGCGGGGGTGATTCTATTGCCTTCGGTATGAACGCGGAAGCGAACGCCACTAATGCTGTCGCCCTTGGTTCAGATACCTTGGCGTCTGGTTCTAACTCAATGGCCTTGGGGGAAGGCGCAACAGCTTCCGCTACAGACAGTTATGCGTTTGGACGTGACGTAGAAGCGAGTGCTGTTGGATCTATGGCCCTACTAGAAGATGCAGATAGTCGCCTGGAAGGAGGTATAGCACAAGCAGCCGGTCAGTTCTCTTCTAGAGGCGATGCTCAGAGCACTGTTCTGGTATCACGAAATTCAACAACTGATGCAACTGTAACAGAATTGTTCCAAGATGGGTCAAGTGCAAGATTGGTCTTGTCCAATGACACATCGTGGGCATTTAAGATTCTTGTAGTTGCGCGTCGGACGGATGCAAACGACGAAAGCGCAATGTATCAATTCTTGGGAGGCATAGATAGAAATGCAACAGCCGCCACAACAGCGATTGTGGGGAACGTAAATAAAACCGTTATTGCAGAGGATACAGCACAATGGGATTGTGATGTTGATGCTGATACAACAAACGGCTCATTGAGGATACAAGTGACAGGACAAGCAGCAAAAACAATTAGATGGGTCGCGCGCGTTGAGTTGGTAGAGGTAACAGGATAATGAATTTTGATTTTGATCTAGAACAAATCATACCAATTAGTAGTACAACGCTGACAATCAGTAGTACGGGGTCTCTTACGCTTCCAATCGGTACAACAGGAGAGCAGCCTGGAACCCCTGTCAATGGAATGATTCGCTACAACAGCACCACAGATAAGTTTGAAGGCCGCGAATCTGGCGCATGGGCGGACCTGATTAGTGCCGGTGGCGGTGGCGGACCAACATTTGCGGATGATGTGTTCCGTGTTACAGGTTCTGCCGATGCCACGAAGCTATTAGCATTTGAAGTTGATGGCCTAACAACAGCTACAACTCGAACCGTCACCATGCCGGATCAGAACATCGATTTGACACCGAGTTCTGGAACATTTGCTGCATCGAGCACCACAATAACTGCTGGCGCTGGACTCACAGGTGGTGGTGATCTATCTGCCAATAGAACTCTTGATGTTGTTGGTGGTGACGGTATCACAGCAAATGCCGATGATATCGAACTAGATTATACCGTGGCAACGGTGACTGCTGTCGCAGGCGACTTCATTCAAATAAGCGATGCCAGTAATTCGGGCGATGTGAGAAAAGTAGATGCAAGTGACTTCCTCTCTGGGGGTGGTGCGCCAACTACTGCTCAATATGTGACTCTCGCTCTTGATGCCACACTAACTGCCGAACGGGTATTAACAGGTGGCTCGGGTATTACTCTGACCGATAGTGGTGCAAACGGAAATGCCACTCTTGACCTTGATATCAACAGTCTTGCTGTTGCCACAATAGCAGCAGGTGACTTTGTTCCTTTCTGGGATATTACGGCGACTGCTACAAACAAGAAGATTACCTTTGCTAACTTTGAAAGCACTTTGAACCACGATAGTCTTGCAGGAGTTGTTTCCGATGAGCACGTAGCTCACACGGGCGTAGTGCTTACAGCAGGAGCTGGATTAACAGGTGGTGGTGATATCTCAGCATCCCGTACATTCAACGTTGTTGGTGGTGACGGTATCACGGCAAATGCCGACGACATCGAACTAGATTATACCGTGGCAACGGTGACTGCTGTCGCGGGTGACTTCATTCAAATAAGTGATGCTAGTAATTCGGGCGATGTGAGAAAGGTAGATGCGAGTGACTTCCTCGGAGGCGGAGGCGCAG
>SDBT01004337.1_pt1 | contig 24137 bp, 22 predicted proteins | sample 2277101 | NCBI WGS metagenome assembly SDBT01 (sample SAMN10404973, study PRJNA504765) | marine sediment metagenome | isolation source: marine sediment core GS10_PC15, 103 cmbsf | place: Arctic Ocean: Southern Knipovich Ridge | collected 2010 | reverse complement strand
GGAGCAGGATTCTTTTTTGGTGCTCGTTTTACAAAAAGGACAGAAGATGTTAATGGACCTGTCGCAGCCTTTGGCGTACCATTATTGGTTTTGGGCGGTACATTTTTCCCTGTGTCTATATTGCCTTCATATCTTTTAACGCTGGCATATTTAAATCCTATCTTTCATATGAATCAAGCGTTGAAAAGTGTATCAGCCTTGGGTAAGGGGATTGGGGACATTTCAGCGCATCTAATCTTTTTAATTGTATTTACTATAATGGCATTACTGCTTGGCGCAAGATCTTACAAATCAATGTTACTCCAGGAAAAGAAAGGGTAATATGATAGAAGTTCACAATCTTGAAAAATCGTTCGGAGATAAAGACGTTTTGAATAAATTGACATTTTCTATCGACCAGGGTGGTATTTATGGCCTGCTTGGGCCAAATGGTGCAGGAAAATCAACAACAATTAACATACTTTGCAATTTGCTTGATGCCGATGCTGGAAAAGTAACAATCAAAGGAAATAAGGTTTCAGAAAAAACGAAGTATCTCGTCGGGATTGTTCCGCAAGAAATTTCCCTATATAAGGATTTAACCTGCAAAGAAAACTTGATGTTTTTTGCGAGAATATATGGTTTATATGGTTCAAAGATAAGTGAACGAGCTAATGAGCTTATTCACATATTCAATCTTAACGAATATATAAACACACAGGTTTCTAAATTAAGTGGTGGGTGGCAGCGTCGGGTCAATATTGCTGTCGCACTTATCCACTCCCCTTCTGTTCTGATTCTTGACGAGCCAACGGCAGGCTTGGACATCGAGGCCCGATATGAGCTCTGGGAGTTAATTACTAATTTGAGAGATGCTGATGTTACTGTTTTGTTGACTACTCATCAGTTGGAAGAAGCCGAAAGACTTTGCTCACGAATTGGAATAATAAAAAATGGACAAATAATGGCCGAAGGTTCCCTTAGTGAGTTAAGAGCAATAGTTCCTGCAAAACAAATTGCCATTTTAGAAACAAGAGATGAGAAAACCCTTTGTCAAAAAGCGGCTTCATTCGGCTGGAAGTATCGCCACTATGGTGGACGGCTGACGCTTTTGTTACCGGAACAATTTACTCTTAAGGATATTATCAAGAAATTTGATGGGATTCCACTTTCCTCAGTATCATTACGGGAGGTTAGTCTTGAACATGTCTATATGGAAGTGACTGGGAAGTGAAGCAAGAACTCAAACGTATTATTACTGAAAGAATTTCAACTTTTGGCAGAAGTGACTCTTTGTAATCGGCCTCTATCTTGCTGTATTTGGTCTGGTTCTAGCTTTCTTCAACCAAAAGCAACTAATGGATTTTACTTTTAATAATCAAATCAACCCCGTTTTTTGGAATTCTGAGGGTATTCCAGAAAATACAGCGCTTCAATACGGATAGCTTCAGCTGAGGCATGCCTACTGACTTCTGCTAGCATATAGTTATGATCGGAATATATAATGTTTATAAAAGATGAAACTAATAAACCATTCGTACCCCATAAGAAAGTCATGATGGCGACGAGCAAATTTGCTAAGGATCCTTATGGGAAGGTTTAGGAACCGATAACAGGAGATTATTGGACAGAGGTGTTCATTTAGAAATTGGATCATTTCTTTGCTGTTGGGTAGTTCATTAATTTTAGAAATTGCATGTAGATACACAAACTATTAATTTAATCTTGAATGAATCATGTAATACAAAAATGATTATGCATAAGAAACAACAAATAAATTTTGTCCTGAAAATTTTCTTTCTTCTCGTTACTTTTATCTTTTTAATAAAACAGGAAAGTGAAACAAATAAGTTTGTTGATTATTCTAATTATTCTGAGAAAACCTACTCGGAATTTGTTGTCGATCTGGACGATAACCTTGACGAGCCATTCTATAAATATTATTCCGCTGAAACATACCAGAATAATAATGTCCAAATAAGTAATGTAAATTTTACGCTTAATCAATCAACTCTTAAGTTTTCCATTCATTATTTCGTTGATAATTTTTATAATTTATCTCTAATCATTTTACCTAAAACAAAAATCTTAAAAATCCTTCAAAAGAAAAATATTTGTCATAAATCCTCTGATGATATGCCTGCCTCCTATGTTTGTTGCTAAGGAATGTGAATCATTCACTGCTTATTAAGTTGTGAAACATTACTATTCAACTTTCTGAGAAATATTAAATTCACACTACTGATGCACTCGTTTATCAGACAAAATGTTCCTTGTTAAAGAAATCCGGGTGTGAATATTTTCCTGGCAAATAACCAAACATTAATGAGCTAATCATCAAAGAGGGCAATACCATGATAATAAAAACATTAAAAACAAAAATTAAACATATATATAAGCGTATTAACGGCTGTACCATCGAGTATGATCTTTCATATTATTATACCATTTTAAATAATATCAAAAACCTGGAACAAACATTAAAAAATAAGACCGATTCTCAGCTTCAGCAGATGTCTGAAAGTTTAAAGTCAAAGACACAAATTGACGGTTTGACCGATCACCAGGTAATTGAATCTTTTGCACTTGTTTATGAGGCGGCGTGGCGGGTGCTGAAATTACATCCATTTGATGTGCAATTGCTTGGCGCATTGGCTATGCAACAGGGCAAGCTTGTCGAAATGCAAACAGGAGAAGGTAAAACCCTGACTGCCGTATTTCCAGCCTATCTTTCTGCACTTACTGGAAAAGGTGTACATGTTCTCACATTTAATGATTATCTAGCGCGCCGGGATGCGCAATGGATGGGGCCGATATATCAATATTTAGGTTTAAGGGTTGGTTATATTCAGGAAGGAATGAGTCTTAAAGAGCGCAAACATGCCTATGCTGCAGATATTACTTATTTAACTGCCAAAGAAGCAGGCTTTGACTATCTCCGTGATAGTCTTTGTTATGAGAAGGATAAGATCGTCCATCGATTATTCAATTTTGCTATTATTGATGAAGCGGATTCTATCTTAATTGATGAAGCCCGCATTCCACTTGTTATTGCCGGAGCATCAGATGATTACCTGACAGATAGTTATTATATGGCGGGAATAGCGCGAAATTTGAAAAAAAGCGTTGATTTTGAATTAGACGAAAATGCCCGGAATATTCATCTAACGGATTTCGGTCAAGATCATATTGAAAGACTATTAAAATGCGATAATCTGTATGCACGGGATAATTATGATTTATTAACACGCTTGAATTGTGCTCTCCATGCGGAATTCCTGTTACACAAAGATATTGATTATATCATTCGTAATGGTAAAATTGAACTTGTTGATGATTTTACCGGTCGCGTCGCTGATAAAAGACGTTGGCCCGATGGTTTACAGGCTGCCATCGAGGCAAAAGAAAATATAGATATTCAATCTAACGGAAATATCCTAAACTCTATAACTCTGCAGAATTTTATTCAATTTTACCCAAAAATTTGCGGAATGACCGCCACTGTCCAGTCTGCTGAAGAGGAGTTACGCTCATTTTATGATCTGCATATTGTGGTTATCCCGCCCAATAAACCATGCATACGGATAGATCATAAGGATATCATTTTCGGAACTAAGGCCCAAAAAGAAAAATCTATCATTGATGAAATCATCAGGGTCCATAAAACCAGGCGTCCCATACTTGTAGGTACACGAAGTGTGGAAGAATCGGATTTATTTGCAGAAGCTTTACAAGATCGTGATGTAAAATGTGAAGTACTTAATGCAAAACGCGATGAATATGAAGCCCAAATTATCGCTCAAGCCGGTAACTTAAGCGCTATCACAATATCCACTAATATGGCAGGGCGCGGAACGGATATCCGTTTGGGTGGTTCTGATGAAAAAGAAAAACAACAAGTTATGGATTTGGGCGGACTGTATGTAATTGGTACAAATAAACATGAAAGCCAACGAACTGATCAGCAGCTTCGTGGACGTGCCGGTCGGCAGGGAGATCCGGGGTCATCGCGCTATTTCATCAGTCTGGAAGACGATTTGTTCATTAAATATCGGTTAAACAAACTACTTCCCTCAAATACTTTGCCCATGGTTGAAAATAGTAAAATCGATGATCCAATTATTAAAAGAGAAGTGGCACGAATTCAACGTATTTGTGAAGGTCAAAACCTTGATATTAAAATGACACTCAATAAATACTCTTCCCTAATGGAAAAACAACGCACGGTTCTTTTTAACAGAAGGGAAAGTATTTTTTACAATCATTCAGCTTCAGATTTTTTCAAGCAGGAATCGCCGGAGAAGTTTAATAAATATCACTCGGTAATTGATGACAAAAACTTAAATAGCATTTGTCAGATAATTTCCCTTCATCTGATAGATAATTATTGGCAGCAATATCTGGCCGAAATAGCTGAAATTCGCGAAAGTATTCATTTAAAGCGTGTTGGAGGACAAGATCCTTATATCGAATTTCAAAAATTGGCTATTAAAATTTTTGATCAACTTTTGCTAAAGTTAGATAGACAATTAATTCAAATATTTAATACTATTCAAATTGATAATAATAGGGTTAATTTGAAGAAATCAGATATAAAAGCGCCATCAGCAACATGGACATATCTGATAAACGATAATCCTTTTGAGCATGTTGTTGGAATGCAGTTGCAAGGCGATGTAGGTAAACAAATAGGAGCTGTTATTATGACACCATTTCTGGCATGGCACTTATTATTCAGAAAAAAGCAGAAACACTAAAATATCAAATTCAGGTCATTTGCAGATGGCATAAACATGCAGAAGCAAAACATCTGGCATCAATCCTCTGACGATCCCCCTGTCTCTTTCGGTTGATTTCTCAAACTACTCATTTTTAATTCTTTTTGATGCCTAAACTTAGCTGGCTTAATCTTAACCGGATGTCATACAAATCAAAGATAAAGAGTATTTTAAAGTTCTGTCTCGCAGGATTTGGAGTCGCTAAGGTCATTATAGTCGCTTTTGGTATTTGGGTATTGATGATTACCTATATACCGTGGTTAAGTATGGGAATAGGGGAGTTTTAATCGATTTAAATAAATATTTATTGGGAATTAGGAACTTGGAATTTGGAATTGGGAATTAGATTCTGGATGCTCGATGCTCGATGCTGGATACTGGATGTCGATTGTCCAAGGGACTCCTTCGGAGAAAATTGAAAATTTAGACAAGGGATTGGGAATTGATTCGAGGCATAATGTTAAGAACTTAATGAACCAAATCTGTTAATAACAATATTGTTTTTTGGAACAATGATCTATGTTTAATATTTTAATCAACTTGTATTAAAAAAGGAGATTTGTCATGTTTAAACAAACTTTTATTGTAGTTGGATTCCTGGTTTTTACATTTGTCATCTCATCATGTACAAAGCTCAAATCTAACTATTATGTTGGTGAGAAGGAAAAAATTTCCACTAAAGACCTTAAGAAAGAAACAATCTGGCAATATGAGGATGATGTTTTCAAGGTTAGAATTCTTGATTCATTAACTGTGATCGCTTCATCATTGGAATGGGACGACTCAAAAAATGAGTATAAAATTGTCACTTTTGAGGTAGTCTATTCCCGGTTAGGTGACGACTATTTTTTAAATATTAAAGAGGCAGATGAACTATATACTATTTTACGGATAGCTGTTTCACTGGATGGAACGATCGCATTTTTCACAGTGAACAAAAACCAAATAGAGAATGATATTAAGCAAGGCATCGTAAAGGCAGCAAAAAGAGATTCAGATTATATTCTTGATATCAATAAAAAAGAACTGGATAAATATGTATCAGAAAATATTAATGAACTATTCAAAATAAAAACACCAGGTATGATCAAACCGTTAGTCAGTATTACAGAGTAATGAGTGTAAATATTCAAAAACTTTCTGATCTATGAGAGATCTATTGCTCTTGTATTGACTTTATCAATAGCCGTGAGTTCAGTTATATATATAATAATAGAACTACCTATTCGGTGATTGGCAGATAGGGGCGTATTTTACACTATTCACGGTCATTGTCTACTTATCTTACATTATTTATAACCTTATTCACCATTAATATCCATTGACCAAAACAGCATGCTGTTGTTTCCCTACTTGAAAATTGAATATTCCGTGTTGACTATTGAATATTCGATTATTGATTAATATCCATAGGGCAGACACATGGGTCTGCCCCTACGTTTCACATCTGATATTTCAAGTTTCACGTGATTGTTCCTGAATGTCTCATGGACCCTTTTTACAAGGGAATCAGTTGGAAGGAGGATGCTGAATATTGATTTGGGCGGGATAACTCGAAAAGGGGGATTAAACTATGGCTTTTTTTTGTTACTATGCTTAATCTTATCTAAATTTTTATCTCATTCTGATCGGTTAGAGTTCCTCAATGAAATCATTCTTTTTTCTTTTTTTGTTCTTTCTGAACATGGCAGCCCTGGGTCAAAATATTTCGAATTCCGAAGAATTTAAATCACCCTATAGCCTTGAAACAACCCGCGAGACCATTCTGCTGGGTGGTGGAGGAGCTATGGGGATCACGGGCCTGATCATGATGAATAATATCACACCTTTGACCCCAGAGGAGATCGCCCAGCTAGATCCCAATGATATTAACGCCTTCGATCGTCATGACATCGGCACCTATCGCGAGTCAATGGCCGGAGATCTACTCTTGTATGCTTCTTTTTTGTTACCGCTAAACTTTTTAGCCAATGAAAATACAAAACGGGACTGGAAAATACTTGCGGTGATCGGGGCAGAAGTCTTGCTTGTTCAGGCTGGATTGAATGCTATTTTCAAGGGTGTCACCTTGCGAACACGGCCCTATGTCTATGATCCGGATACGCCTATGGATATAAAAACAAGTAAGAATGCCCGTGTATCCTTCTATTCAGGGCATACGGCAACGACTACAGCCCTGTCATTCTATGTGGCTAAAGTATTTTCCGATTATCTTGAAAACTCAACCACAAAAACCCTCATATGGGCCGGTGCGGCTATGTATCCGGCTTTGGTTGGTTACCTGAGAAGGGATTCGGGACATCATTTTCGCACGGATGTTTTGACCGGGTATGCCGTGGGTGCCCTGATTGGCTATTTTGTACCGGAACTACATAAAGTGAGCAAGGATAATCAGGTTTCTGCAGATTACAGTTTCTACCCTGGATTTACGGGAATTAGTATAAAGTACAATTTTTGATCTTTTTTATGAACTTAAAAGCATAGCTTTTACCGTTATGCACCTGCAACAAAATTAAATTCCTCACTATTGGGTATATGAATAGGCTGAATATTCTCCCATTCATTTGTTTTATGAGCAGCAATCCACAGGTCATAATTTTTCTGTAAGTTTAGCCAACTTTCAGGCGAGGAATTTGGAAAAGCTCTTGATAAACGTAATGCCATTTCAGGTGTTACAGATTTGTGTTCATTAACAATACTTGAAATCGCCTTGCGAGAAACGCCAATGATTTTTGCAAATTCTGTATTTGTTATTCTTAGCGGTGTTAAATACAGATTTCTTAATATCCTTCCCGGATGAGCGGGGCATCTTTTTCTATCTCTCATAATTTATTTCCTGTTTTTAGTATAAAACCTATTAATGATAATCAGTATAATTTACTTCATATGCATCACCATCAATGAATTTAAAAGTGACTCTCCAATTTCCAGAAACAGTGACAGACCAAATATTATCTTTTTTAGGTTCAAGTTTATGTAATTTTGAGCCAGGAAAATTCATGTCCTGTATTTGAATCATGGCATCTAATAAATCCAATATATCCTCTAATCTAGTTTTATGCTTTGGTTGGATTCCTTTTATTGAACCTTTATAAAATAATATCTCAAGACCTTTATGCTTAAAGGATTTTATCATTTTTCCATCCGATTATGTAGTTTATTAAATCATCTGCAACCTTTCCGGTTACGAACGAATGTAACTTATTCGGTTACACAAGTCAAGGTAGGTTAACAATAAAAATTTTCAATACCCAAGCCTAAACGCCAAATTCCCAATAAAAAACATATTCTTCCAGCCCACTTATACGCTGGTTCAAACTGTTGAAGTATCACTTTTTATACAGCTTTTGATATATGAAAGGTCTGTCTCCCCTTGGAAAAAGGGGATTTAAGGGGGTATTAAAATAAATAAATCGGGAATATATTACATTGGTTTTTAGATTATAGTAGGGAAAGCATGAAGTTTGATTAATAGATATAAAATTATATAGGGTAAATCGATGAATGTTAAAAAAATTAGTGGGTTAATTATAATGACACTTTTATTTGCATGTTCGACAAGCGATTCAAATGCGGAGAAAAACAACGATAAACTGGGGAAGATCTCCGGGAAATTAGAAGTGGCGACATTTGCCGGTGGCTGTTTCTGGTGTGTGGAAGCCCCATTTGAGATATTTGATGGGGTGGATCGGGTGATCTCGGGTTATGCGGGAGGTGAGGAGGAAGATCCCAGTTATGAAGAGGTATCCAGCGGAAAAACAGGTCACCTGGAAGCTGTACAGGTCTATTTTGATCCGGTTGTGATTAGCTATGTGGAGCTATTGGATATCTACTGGAAACAGTTTGATCCTACCGATGCCGGTGGTTCGTTTTTTGACCGTGGACTACAATATCAGTCGGCCATATTCTTTCATAGTGACAAACAAGAAGAATTGGCTAAGGCTTCAAAAGAAAGATTAGAACGATCGGGGAAATATGATAAGCCCGTCGTTACACCGATTAAGCCTTTTACCACCTTTTATGCTGCCGAGGATTATCATCAGGATTATTACAAAACAAATCCGGACAAGTACAATAGTTATAAAAAGGGATCAGGAAGAAGTGACTATATCCTCCGCTTATGGGGAGAATCTGCTACGTATCGGGATAATATTCTTTCTGAATCTGAAATAAAAGAAAAACTGGATGATTTACAATACCAGGTTACTCAGCGGGATGCGACAGAGCGAGCCTTTGCCAACGAATACTGGGATAATAAGCAGGAAGGTATTTATGTTGATGTGGTTTCCGGAGAACCATTATTCAGCAGCAAGGATAAATATGATTCCGGAAGTGGGTGGCCAAGTTTTGTGAAGCCGATTGATACAAGATACCTGACAAAAAAGGTTGATTATAATCTTGGCATGGCTCGTGTTGAAGTACGAAGTAATATTGCGGATTCACATCTCGGTCATGTGTTTAATGATGGGCCGGATCCCACGGGTTTGCGATATTGTGTTAATTCCGCATCTATGCGTTTTATTGAGAAAGATAAGATGCGGGAAGAGGGGTATGGGGATTATTTATGGTTGCTTTCTGAATAGCGGAATTGGGAATTAGGAACTTGGAACTTGGTTCTGGGTTCTATGTACTGGATTCTTGATGCTGGATACTCGATGCTGGTCGGAGTGTAGCGGAGATCCCGATAAGTGGGCTGGCAGAACATGTTTTTTATCCGGAAGACTGGAATCCGCAGACCGGAGACTGTAATCTCTTCTGGGAATATTTAGAACTTGTCCAAAGGACTCCTTCGGAGGATATTCTCTGTTGAATATTTGTTAAACGCATGGCAATACCGATAACCAGTAATAACGCGGCGGCAGTAAAAATTTCCCGTAATCCTGTTTTAGCAATTAAGCGAAAAAACGGACTGATCAGATACCTCCCGGCTAAAATTATAAGTACAACAACCGCCACGACAGAAATTGTCTGTGCCCATATTGGTAAGGTATTTATCCAGGTGACGGCATGGACTGCAGGGGTTCCTGGCCCGGTTTTTGGCGCAATACCAGTAGCCAGCAAGGGTAAGATCGCGAGAATCGGGATGACAGCAATATCCTGAAATAGTAGAACAGAGAATGAATTTTGCCCACCCTGGGTATTGATCAACCCCTTTTCATTCAGGGTCTGCAATACGATGGCTGTTGAGGAGAGGGCCAGGGTCAGACCGATTGTCAGAGCAGTTTGCCAGGCCAGGCCGATGAGGAGTCCGACGGACATTATCAGAAGAGACGTGAGTAATACCTGAAGCCCGCCCATACCCAATATTGGTCCACGAAGTTTCCACAAAACTGAGGGTTGTAATTCAAGACCGATCAGAAAAAGCATCATCACAACGCCAAATTCTGCAAAATGCATGATATCCTGACCATTTTTCCCAACTAAACCTAAAACAAACGGTCCGATCAATATGCCGGCTAACAAATAGCCTAAAACAGATCCTAAACCTAGCTTTTTAGCGATTGGAACTGATAATACAGCCGCAGCCAAAAAAATAAATGCCTGAAAAAAGAAGCCTCCTTCGTGCATACGATTGCCTTATTTCAAATAGTCGTTTAGGTATGAAAGATCTTTTGCCTTTTGAAGATCAATTCGATCGGAATGCAATTGATCAAGAATTTTGATAAGGTGATTTGATAATTCTTCTACAGTCTCTGGTTTTATTGCGTGTGTTCCGTGAATAACATAAGGGGGGAGATAAATCATCTTACAAAGGACGGCGGTGCGCTCAATTGGAGCAAGGAGCATGCGCATGGTAAACTGATTGTATCCTTCGGTAGAGTAAGCTTCCTTTTTTCCACCTGTCGTGATTATACTAAAGAAAACCTTATCTTTTAACGCATTGCCCTGCCCACCGTAAGCCCAACCATGTTCCAGAACAAGATCCTGCCATTCTTTAAGGATGGCGGGCGTACTATACCAGTAAAAAGGATGATGGAAGATAATTATATCATGGGCTTGAAGAAGTTTTTGCTCAGCAATGCGATCAATATCAAACTCGGGATAGTGTTGATATAAGTCATGGAAAGTCACACCTTCCAGGTTTCTTATATCCTTTATCAATACCTGGTTGATTATAGATTTTTGTAATGCTGGATGTGCGAATAAGATGAGTATTTTTTTCATTGTATTTTCCGATGCTGGATACTTGATACTGGGTTCTTGGTACTGGTACAGGTTTTATTTGAATTTCTAATTCCTAATCTTATTTCTCATGCGCCAGATCTTTTTTATCGTGCACCTTCACTATTCATCCTCTACGAGGATATTTTACTAATCTCGATTACTTCACAATTGAGATATTGCCATAACATCATAATGGTTCAAATATTCCCACTCAATATTCATCCTTTAATGGGATAAAATATTGGGTTTTTAAATTCTGGCAGACTACTGATTTAAAAACTTGTAGAGGTTTTAATTATTGTAGCAATCCGTACAGACCAGAAAATTAATCCTCGTAGAGGATTAATTATAATATGATTTGTGATAATTAATTCTTCACGATTTAACCTAACATGGAGTAAAAATATTCCAATTAAACATAAACAGTTTTGTAGGAGGGAAATCTGGGGACCTTCTTCCCTTCTAGTCATCCTGAGTTCTGCCAATCAGGCTGTTGCCGTAATATCAATTTCAGGGCTGAAGCCCATAAATTTAAGTAGACATTCTGGAACTCCGCGCAAAAGCGCGGAGTTAGTTAAGGCACATAACCTATTGGAAAACAAATGACTAACCCCGACTTATAGAGGTTGTGTGAAAACAATTATTTACCACGGATATACACAGAATTTTACGGAATAGATATAAAAGATAAACACATAATTCTGCAATTTTATCTAAAGTGTACAAGATTTTTTTCTGCTTTCTGTTTTGAAATCATGGACGATTTCATCCCGACAAGTCGACAGGAGGTCGATGCTTTTATCGGGATAATAAACAAGTGTTGATTGGGAAAATGGTCAGAATGAATAAGTAGCTCCGAAATAAAAGATATTCTCGAAACCGGAATTAAACAGATCAAGGGAGAATGTCCAAAAAATGGAAATATCATCATTAATCCCTTTCGCCGCTGAAAGCAACAACAGAGAAACCGGATCTTTGGTTTCTCCTTCCGGCATCCAGCGGCTGGCATAGGTGCCATGTCCTATTGTTACCGATAGATCAGCTCCGAGCCAGGTACCCACACTATAAAATTCCAGCCAGTAATTTGACCCGTTCAACTGATCTTTTGTACTATTTTGTTTGGGAACATAAAAGGCATTGAGACCCACCGGTCCATAGCCAATTTTGGCATTCAGTTCATATTCTGCATCAGCGTACCGGTTAAATGTTGTGAAGTCAAGCATATAGACCGTTATACCAATCGACGAGGATACATCTCCGGTGGGTAAGGAAAAATCTGCATACAAATCGGTTTCTACCTCTATATCATCACCAAAGTTTACACTGGATCCCCAGAAACCAAATTTAACAGATTTGTAGTTAATTGCAGCATCACTTTGTAATGCGGGGCCATTATTGGCCTTAATACCTCTCCAAATATAGGTTGAGACACCTGTTAGATTACCCGCGAATTCAACAGCTGCGTTTAGCGGCAAAGCAAATGCCATAGTCAGGGTAGTCAATAAATGTAGTCGTCCAAAAGGTGAAATGATCTTCATGGTCTCTCCGGAGTTAGTTGATCTGTATTTTTGTATTTTAGATTTCTTTCTGTATTTCTTGCCAGGTATATGATAATCCGCGCCTTTCTTAGTCATTTGGATAATGCTGTCTCAATCACTATTCATCATGAGGGCCCCACAGAAGTTTATTCGTCTACGGTACGGCTTGTTTAATAGACAAACATCGTGCCGATTCTTGGGCGAACTTATAACTCTCTGTTATTAAATGACTTGTGCGATAGTATGTCATGAGATTGCAATGTTTAAATACATACAAATATGTATAGTAATAAAATAAAAGTACAATAATGTGAATAAATATTTGACATTTACATAGGAATTGGCAATAATCTGATGTTGATATAGATATATTTTTAAAGATTACGTTTAGAACAACCCCCTAACCCCTGATTTGCTAAGGGGGAATTATATCGTTGATTATATGTTGTTTATACCCCTAACCATTAATTTTTATGAATAGATCAGGTTAACAAAAATGTATATTACTGAGTATCTATTAACAATAATGTTAAGGATGTGTAAATGAAAAAAACTTCATCTGGTGCTCTGACCCGCAATCTGTCGGTCCTGCTTGATATAAACGAATCTGTCAGCCGTCATATGGATTTAAAAATATCGCTGCGCGCTGTTTTAAAAATCCTTGCCGATTTTTATGATCTGAAATCGGGGAGCGTTTTCCTGGTCGATCCTGATGAAACCTTTTTGTCACTCGTTGCTTCTGTTGGATATAATACTGATAAGGCAAAGCGGGTGTATAAACTTGGAGAAGGGTTGACCGGAAGGGCGGCTGAAACAGGAAAACCCATCATTGTTCCCCAGGTGAGTAAAGAACCCTTATTCCTCAATCGAATGAGTACCTGGGATCCGGAAAAGGGGATGGAACAAACATATATTGGTGTGCCGATTAATCTGGATTATAATACACTCGGTGTTCTGGTTGTTACCCTCAATTTTAACACAACACGTGATTTTGACAGCGTGTTAAAATTCCTCACACTTGTGGCATCAGCCTTACTGCAACCGATTCGTATGCACCAGGAAATTCGCAAAGAGAAAGAAAAACTTGAAAGTGAAAATGTAAACCTGAAACAGAAACTCCAGGATGAACATAAATTTAGTAACATTATTGGAAACAGTCATGAAATGAGGGATGTATATGGATCAATTTCTCAGGTTTCCGGAAGTGATACCACCGTTCTGATCAGGGGTGAATCCGGTACGGGAAAAGAGTTAATTGCCGAAGCTATTCACTATAATTCTGATCGGATGAAGCGAAGTATTGTTCGTGTCAATTGCGCTGCTATTCCCGAGAATCTGATCGAAACTGAATTCTTTGGCCATGAGAAAGGTGCGTTCACAGGAGCCTTGAACAGAAAAAAAGGAAAATTTGAGTTAGCTGATGGTGGAACCATATTTTTGGATGAGATTGGTGCTCTGAGTCCTGCAACACAGGTAAAACTTTTGCGGGTTCTGCAGGAAAGACAGTTTGAAAGGGTCGGCGGTAATGAAACCATTGATGTAAATATCCGTCTGATAGCTGCAACTAACGCGGATCTGGAGCAACTGATATTAGATGGCAAATTTCGTGAAGACCTCTATTACAGGCTAAATGTCTTTTCCATCTTCCTGCCGCCTTTGCGTGAGCGAAAGACCGATATTCTCCTGCTGGCTGATCATTTTTTGTTAAAATATGGCCGGAAACAAGGCAAGGCCATTAAAAGAATCTCCACACCGGCCATTGATATGCTGATGCGCTATCATTGGCCCGGGAATGTCCGCGAACTGGAAAATTGTATTGAAAGAGCCACGCTGGTCTGTACAGAACAGGTGATTCACAGTTATCATCTGCCGCCAACCTTGCAAACAGCTGAAAGTTCAGATACCCGGCAAAATCAATCACTGCACCAGGCTGTTGAAGCCTATGAAAAGGAGTTAATCCAGGATACCCTCAAATCTACCAACGGGAACAAATCTAAAGCAGCCAGACTTTTAAATACAACGAACAGGATTATTGGGTATAAGATTGAAAAGTATAATATTAATCCGGTACGGTTTAAGTCTTGATGCCAGAATCGAGTATCAAAGCATTGCTTCTAAGCGCGAGAAAGTCTCAAGTACTTCAGACACCGGGATTCCTGAGACATCATAGTCAGGAGCCATCAGAATCCGATTATTTTTGGAAAACGGAGGAAAATTCTGTAAATCCAGAGGCTGACGGTAAAGTGCGAGGACCGGTGTGTTATAACAGGAGGCGATATGGACCAGGGCTGTATCCGGGGAGACCAATGCTTTACTGTTTCTGATTAAATGACCGGCATCGAAGATACTATTTGTCGAAGGTGTGGCGGTGACATGGTCAAATGTATCCTCAATTATTCGTTTCTGTTCGTAATGTTTTGGCATTGAGATTACAATCGTTGCTTGATTCATCTGTCCCAGAAATTCCATCCATTTTTCCATCGGCCATTCTTTATATGTCCGGGAGGCACTCAGATTAATTGCGATAAATTCACTTGTTCCGATGGTCTTTGTAAAATCCTGTATGTCTGGAGAAACAGGTCCTTCGGGGAGGTAGGGTCTCTGATCTTGTTCGGAATAGGGGATTCCCAGATAATCCAGCAGACCAAAATATGTACTCACTGTTGTCTGAGGCGATGCGGGTATTTGAATGGTGTGATGAAAAAATCCCTGATGATCAGGATGTGAAACACCGACCCGATGTTTTGCCTTAATTTTTCGGGTCAGGTACAAAAATGTTACAGATGGGTGATCTTTGGTGTTAAACAGGATATCAAATTCCATTGTCCTTAAAACTTGTTTTACCTCTTTTGCAGGATGTTTCGCTTTCAACACCATCTTAATATTGGGGTCATATTTTAAATAGTCGGCAATTTGGTTGACACTGATGATGTAGATGTCTGTATCGGGATAAGTTTTTTTTAACATTCTGATCAGTGGCGACATCATAATAACATCGCCAAAGCGCTCCTGCGCCAAAAGGGCAATCGAACCCGGCACATCCTGATAAATTGATGGTGTGTTTATTTCACCAAATATCCTTTTAATCAACTGAATGGTGATATGTTTTTGCTTCTTTTTTAGAATCTTAAATAAATCCATTGATATGCTTATTCGGTGGTCAATATTCAGGGCTTATCTCAATTTAAGGAAAATACTATCGTCAGGAAATACAAATGTTTCATTATTACCAGAGATATAGATTATTAGAAAGTATTGATGTCCAATTGAATCAATCCTGCAGAGTCAGTATTTTGTCAGGTCTCGTCGATATTGAGGATGATTTCTTGTAGATTCAAATACTAACCTGAATTGTTCAATAATGCAGGTTAACAAAGCGAGGTGGAAAAATAGATATTATCAAGCGATTCTATAAAGAGAATAAAAATGTGGTTCTGTTCGTGGCGGTCCTGACAGGTCTCCGTCTAATCTATATTACTGTCATCCCGTTAGTACCGCAGGAAGCCTATTACTGGTATTACTCCCTTAATCCGGATCTTTCCTATTTTGATCATCCACCAATGGTGGCCTATTCCATTTGGATTGGTACCCATCTCTTTGGCGATACGATTTTCGGGATCAAATTCATGGCTGTGGTATGGTCTGCTCTGACAAATATATTTCTATATCTGACCATGCAAAATGCCTTAAAAAATTTTGAGAGCAAAAAAAGAAATAAGATCGCTTTCACCACCGTTGTGTTCTACAACCTGACAATATTTGCCCATTTATATGCTATAACCATGGTTCCGGACACCCCCTTGATTTTTTTCTGGCTGCTTGTGATCTTTTTTGTCCAGCGGTTTATAGAAAATAGAGTCCCGGCCTATCTGTATCTGGCCGGTATGTCACTCGGTTTTGGATTACTCAGTAAATATACGGCAATTGCGATTCTGCCTGCGATTTTTTTGATATTTCTACTCAATCCCTCATTACGCCGTCTGTTGATCAAACCTTATCCATATTTGATGTTGATTTTTGTCCTTATCGTCTTTGCACCGGTTCTGGTCTGGAACCTGAATCATGACTGGGTGTCTCTGAAGTTCCAGTTTGCTGACCGCTCAACGGAATTAAAACCTTTTCAGACAAAGTACGTTTTCCAGCTGATCGCAAGCCAACTCTTTATGCTTACACCTCTGCCGTTGATTATGTTTTTCAAAACCACAAAGAATGTCATTGTTAACTGGAAGCAAAACACACCGGAAAGATATTTCTTTATAACAGCTATATTTATCGTAGGCGGTTTTGCGGCCCTTAGTTTAAAGACATTGATTAAAATGAACTGGCTTCTTCCAGGTTTTATGGGATTGATTTTGACTGCTGTTATTCTGTACTATCGTGATGATTTATTAAAGTCCCGCTGGATAAAGTCCGGAATAATGGTATCGGTTTTTCTGGTGATGATTGCCTACTCAATTTTATTGATTCCGAATATCCCTCTTGGGGACGGTAATACCTGGAGTGGTTGGAAGGAGACAGCCGCACAAATCGCTGAAATTCAAGAGCAAAAAGGGGGGCACGAAAATGTTTTTATTTTTGCAAATTCATATAAAACCGCCTCGCTACTGAAATTTTACTTCTCGGATGATCAAAACGTTTACGCTCAAAATATATATGATCAGCCGGCTCTGCAATTTAATATATGGGGGTTACCTGCCTCTCTTAAGGGCAAAGATGCCTTGTTCGTGTTTACGGATAGAAGAGAATATCATCCCGATTTAGAGAAGATTGGCAATTATTTCGACGAAATTATTCCGGTTATAAAGAATGATTTCATGTTCAATGCTACTCTTAAAGCAAGGACGATCTATTGCTATTATGCGAAGAATTATAAAGGCATTGGTAGCGAGTAATGTTATGTTTTGAGATCATGAGTCATTAAAAATATAGCCGACACTTCGAATGCTCTTGATATAGACAGGATTAGCAGGATCGGGTTCAAAATATTTGCGTAGTCGAGATATAAAATTATCAACAGTTCTCGTTTCAACTGCCGACGATATCCCCCATACATTCTCCAATAATTCTTTCCGTGAAATTATTTTTCCTCTATTGGCGATTAAATATTTTAATACCATTGCCTCGCGATGGGTAAGTTGAATTCTCTGAGAACCGGTTTGGCAGGATAGATCCTCAAAATTTATCTTATTGGCACCGAATTTGAATACCGGCTCGATGTCCGATGCCTTCTGATACCACATTTTACGTTTTAGCATGCCTTTTAAGCGCAGCAGGAGCTCTTCAAGATTGAAGGGTTTTGTCATGTAATCATCTGCGCCCAATTCGAGAGCCTTTATTTTATCTTCGATCCGGGTCCTGGCGGTCAACATCAGGATTGGCATCTGCGGCATTTTAGTACGAATCTGTCCGGCAACTTCAAAGCCATCGAGATAGGGCAGCATAACATCGAGGATGATCAGATCATAGGAGATTTTGTTTACGGCCTCGATTGCTTTTTTGCCATCATTTACCCAGTGTACGTTGTACCCCTCTTCGCTAAGATTATATATCAAGCCTAGCGCTAACGATTCTTCATCCTCCACAAGAAGGATATTGCTACCTTTAAGTATTTGTTTACTCATTAGACTGGTATTCTATGTTGTTTCTTCTCCAGGTGATTTTTAAAAGGCGGTTGGTCAGTCTTTTTTTCGCTGTTTGATAAATAGGTAATTCAATCCGGAAGGTAGATCCAAGTTCTCGCTCCGCACTACTCACAGTAATTTTACCTCCATGGGATCTGATAATCTCTTTTACCCAATACAGTCCGAGACCGGTTCCCTTAACATTCGGACTATCAGGTTTGTAGATCCGTTGAAACTTATTGAAGATCAATTTCTGATCTTTGGCACTAACACCTATCCCTTTATCGCTAAATTCTATAACTACATATTTATTAGTATTAGAAATACGGATACCCATTTGTACAGGCTCCCGGGAGTATTTTATGGCATTATCGAACAGATTGTTGATCACAATTTTGAATGCTCTTTCATCCAGTACAATTTCAACACTGGCTTTTCCTTCAAAGGTCAGGGAATCATCCGGAATTCTAAAAGCTTTCAGGGCCTCGTCGATGAGAGTTTTTAAAATAACATCAGCATTATATACCTCAAAACGATAGGCCAATTTTTTTAGTTCCAGACCCGAAACATCAAGAATAGAGGTAATGAGCTTGTTAAGTCGCCGCGTGTCCTGCAGCATGGTGGAAATAAATTCCTTCTGTTTTTTAACTGGTACATCGCGCTTTTTCATTGTCTCCAGATAAAGCTGGATCGATGATAAGGGTGATTTGAGTTCATGTGTTACATTAGCGATGAAGTTATCATACAGGCGGGTAAGATTCATCTGACGGGTCAGATATATAAATATCAGAGACATGCTTACTGAAATGGCAATCAACAGAATAATGCCCCCTACTAAAGCCCAGATATGAGTCTTTTCCAAATTTATCTGGGCGGAGATATTGTCACCCAATTCGGTTAAAAGAATATAATTAGAGACATACCAATAGATCCATAAGGATAGAAGGGAGAACCATGCCAGTTGGGCCACAATAAAAATAATAATGTGGTAGATGATTGAATCTTGTTTTTTCATAATAGGTTTTACATTTCTTTTACAATAGCAGTCTTCTAAAACTGATAACTTGACATGCGGTTATAATATAAGCTAAATAGGGGAATGGAATCATGAAAATATTACTCGTTAATCCGGAAATTCCCAATACATTCTGGAGTTTTCGCCATGCGTTGAAGTTTATAGAAAAGATGTCCGCAGAACCCCCCCTGGGGCTTCTGACCGTTGCGGCAATTTTACCCGGGGAGTGGGAAAAGCGCCTGATTGATATGAACATCGAAACATTGTCGGATAAGGATCTGCAATGGGCAGACTATGTTTTTATCACAGGTATGCATATTCAAAAAAAATCTTTTCTGAATGTTGTCGACCGCTGCAAAGTTCTGAAAAAAAAGGTGGTTGCCGGTGGTCCCATGTGTACCATGGAAGAAGAGAAGTTTAACCATATCGATCATTTGATTCTGAATGAAGCTGAAATCACGTTGCCACTTTGGATAAAGGATCTTGATGAGGGTACAGCAAAAAAAATATATGCCTCTTCAGAATATCCTGATGTAAAAAATACGCCTGATCCGCTATGGGAGTTACTGGATATCAATAAATATGCTTCTCTGAGTGTGCAATATTCGCGTGGTTGTCCTTATAATTGTGATTTTTGCAGTATCACTCTGCTCAATGGTCATAAGCCCAGGACCAAAAGTACGCAGCAGTTTCTGAATGAATTAAATTCATTATATCAGATTGGCTGGCGAGGCAGAATTTTTGTGGTTGATGATAATTTTATCGGAAACAGGAGGAAACTCAAAAATGAATTTTTGCCTGCATTAATAGCCTGGTCCGAAAAGATGGGGCACCCGTTTAATTTTATGACCGAAACTTCAATTAATCTGGCTGATGATGAGGAATTGTTAAAACTGATGGTAAGAGCTGGATTCGATGGCGCTTTTATCGGGATAGAATCCCCAAATCTATCAAGCTTACAGGAATGTGGGAAATCTCAGAATCAAAACCGGGATCTGATCGGTTCGGTAAAAAAGCTTCAAAAAGCAGGGCTGCTTGTCTCGGGGGGATTTATTGTAGGTTTTGATAATGATCCCAAAAACATTTTCGAACAGCAGATTAACTTTATTCAGGAAAGTGGTATCGTTACAGCGATGGTTGGGTTGCTGAATGCCCAGCCCGGTACCCGGCTGTTTAATCGTTTGAAATCTGAGAATCGCCTGAGAAAAAGTTTTGAAGGCAATAATATGGACGGCTCCCTAAACTTTATGCCCAGAATGAACTATGAACAGTTAATGACCGGTTATAAAAAGATATTGAATACTATTTATTCACACAAGGATTATTATAAACGGATAGAAACCTTTCTCAGAGAATACCGCCTACCGGGCAAGTCAGCAGTCAGGATAACATTCCAACAATTAAAGGCGGTGTTCAGATCATTTTGGGTGTTAGGGATTTTAGAACGCGGTAGAAGATACTTCTGGCGATTTGTCATTCTTAGTATTATCCGCTACCCCAGAAAATTCCAGATGGCTATTACCCTGGCAATTTATGGTTTTCACTTTCGCCGTGTGGTTCAGGCCGTTTAATGATAAGCCTATAAATTGCCTAAATACCACGATTCTACTTGCTTTGTGAATTAAAATGTTGTAAAATGGAAAACATAGTTAATGTACATGCTTTACCGACTATCCGTTTTTGACATTTGGTTTTGATAAAACTTGTTTTATTGTTAAAAATCGTGACGAATGGTAAACAAACCGTTCCGAGTGATTTTTTTTATGCCCGGAGGGCCGGCTAAGATTTAAGATGTACGAAGTATTTATTTTTTTGAGGTATTTTTTAATGGAAACAGGAGTTGTAAAGTGGTTCAACGGTTCTAAAGGCTTTGGATTTATTTCCAGAGAAGAAGGTGAAGATGTATTTGTTCACTATCGTTCCATTGAAGGCGAAGGTTTCAGATCTCTGGAAGAAGGTGAAAAAGTCCAGTTTGAAGTTACTGAAGGTCCGAAAGGCTTACAAGCTACTAACGTAACGAAAATATAGTTAGTTAGTAGTTCATCACAATTTAACCCCGGTCAGAGATGGTCGGGGTTTTTTTGTTTCTGGGGATTACTTGATACTGGATGCTCGATACTAGATGCTGGATAAGGGAGTTTGAATGGCGCTGATTCCCGCGGATTTCTCAAAGAACTCTTCCACGAATTAACACAAATTTTGACGAATTTCACGAATTACTTTTTATCTATCCAGCTTCTCCATTGTCTAAAATCCTTGGATATTAATTAACTGACGGGCAGACACATGGGTCTGCCCCTACTTGAACATTGAATATTCTGTGTTGATTATTGAATATTCAATTTGTTTTCGCCAGCGCATCTAGCGCCTTCTGATAATAATCCTCCACAGTTTCCACTATCCGATAATCCGGATAGGCGATCATAAATTCTTCCGCGGATGTTTTTAGTCGGTTATAATCGTTCAGGCTGTAAAGCGCTACCAACCGAAAATATAGGATCTCGGGAAGAAAAGGATCGCTTGCAAACGTATCTTTTGATTTATCACCAATCTCAACAATTTTTTATAGAGAATCTCTTGTTGATTTGCATCAGTATAATGGTGAATGGGAATAAATAACTATATATTTGCGTAATTCAATTTTAAAACTTATACTTTTCCACCAATCACCTACCTGAAGTAGATATATCAATGCGAAAGAACACAAAAACTTTTACCGGGGCGTTATTCGTAATGTTTCTCGCATTAATTACGAGTCTACCCGGCACCAATGGTTGCAATTATGGCAGCCATTGATAGTGGGGAGATAAAAATTGAAAATGGAAACAAAGAAGATGTGCAGAAATTCTTTAGCTACTTTGACAGACCTGTTGATGTTGGTTCAATCAATCTGATCGTGCGCTGAACGGGTTCTATAAATATTTTTTTTAATCAATTAAAACAGGAGACGTCATTATGAAAAAAATTATAATTTTATTTGCAATCTTAGCGTTCTTACTGGCGTCATGCACGAGTGAATCGCCTGAAGTTACACGAGAAAATTTTGCCACCGCTGAAACACAGCGATATATGCAGGAATTTTCAGATCAGGGAGCTGTAAACAAATTTATACATGAAGAAGATATTGCAGTAGCTTTAGACAAACAAACTGTAATCAGGTCTAATATCGATATGTATTATTCTCATGCCGTTGTCGATATTTCAAAAGGTGCAACCATAACCCTCTCAAAATCTGAAAATAGATTGCGCATGGCGCAAGTCATTGACGAAAACCACTATACTACGGATGTCTTTTATGATGAGGGAACCTACGAATTAAAATCAAACTCCGGGAGCAACTTTGTATATATCTTTATGCGTACTTACGCTGACCCTACTGATCTTGAGGATCAGAGAAAAGCGCTGGAAATTATGAATTTAACAACAATAGAATCAAAAGGAGGCAGAACTTTTGAAAGTAAATTTGATCCTGAAGAGGTAATTAAAATGCGTAAAGAGATCATATTTGGTGCTACTTATACCGATAGTAAAGGTGCTTTTGGAGATAAAGATGATATAAAGGATTTTGAAAAGTTCACATTTGCTGCTGCTGCCGGATGGGGAGGTTTGCCGGAAAAATATGCAGTTTACTGGCCTATAGAACCCAGTCTTGGAATGGAGTGTGCTACCATGACAATTGATGCCCCACCGGTAGATCAATACTGGTCACTAACGGTATATGATGTTGAAGGTTGGTTAGCTCACCCCTATCCCTTACGTAGCTCCTACAATACAACTATCAATGAAGATGGTACAATTACCTTTCATTTTGGTTGTGGTAATGATGCGCTCAACGATATTGAGATTACAGATAACTGGACATTTATACTCCGTTTCTATGGCCCTCAGGAGCCTATACTGAACGGTACATACAAACCAATAATTCCACATTTAGTAAAGTGATTTAGTGATGATAATTAATTTCATAAATTGATTGTGCGATAGCAGAAAAGAATAATAAAAAATAATTGAACATTAATAATGGGAACAAAAATGAAAAAAATTACATTACTATTTCTAACTATAATTATGGTGGGCACCTTTACCTCCCGGGCTAATGCTCAGGCGGCTTTACTGGTGTTGCTTTTTGGTGATAAAGTCGCCAGTGAAAATTTTTATTTCAGTTTAAAACTAGGTGCAAACTATGCTAATCTTAGTGGAATTGATGATACTAAAGGAAAAATCGGTTTTAACTTTGGTTTGCTGGCAAATATTAAACTCAGTGAAAAATGGTATTTGGTACCGGAGTTCGCCGCATTGTCAGGAAAGGGGGCTAAGGATATACAATATATTTCATCTGGCATTCCTGAGCTGGACATTTTGATGGAAGACCCGGATGCTTCATCGATGAATCTTAATTATATTGATGTGCCGGTAATAATAAATTACGTGGTATCAGAAAAATTTTGGCTTGGAACGGGGCCTCAGTTTAGTTTTAATACCAGTGCAAAAAACGAATATGATATTGAAGTACAGCCTGAGGATGAATTAGATTATTTCCAGGGGTCGCAGCTTGAATGGAATACATTTGATTTTGGCTGGGCATTTGAACTCAGCTATAATTTATGGGACGCCCGGAATGGAAAAGGGCTTAATATTAATGCCCGGTATGTATTGGGGCTTACTGACATTATAAAAGACAATCCGGGTGATGCGGTCACAAATTCTGTATTTCAGATCAGTGTCAGCTTTCCGTTTATTATGGATCCAGAAGAAGAGAGTGATAAATAAAATTATCAATACACGGCTCTCTCATACCGTTTTTACTGACTTATCGTGATTTAATCTGTCGCTAATTTAAAAAAGTGCATAATCCAATAATCGTGTTCTCGTAGAGAATAAATTATCGTAACATTTTTAATCAACATATTTAAACTTTCTAATTAGTGTCCATCCGTATAGATTTAAGTTTTTAAAAAACAATTAATTAAGAGAAAGAAAAACATTGATTTATTGCCCCCTAAGTTCTATATTATATTGCGGTAAACAAAATAAAAATAGA
>SDBT01004336.1_pt1 | contig 24142 bp, 17 predicted proteins | sample 2277101 | NCBI WGS metagenome assembly SDBT01 (sample SAMN10404973, study PRJNA504765) | marine sediment metagenome | isolation source: marine sediment core GS10_PC15, 103 cmbsf | place: Arctic Ocean: Southern Knipovich Ridge | collected 2010 | reverse complement strand
TGTACATACGACCGGGGAGGGAGCGGGACCTGCCCACCATGAAGGAAGGTGGGACGGGTACGATCAGCGAGCAGCCCGTCCAGCCCGAAACGATGCCCGATAAGTATGAGATAGGTTCGCATAACGCGATCGGGCTTGCGGGGTTGAGTGTGGGTGTTGCGTGGTTGCTGGAGAAGGGCGTCGGAACCCTGCGCGAGCATGACGCTAACCTTTGTGAGCTCTTCCTGGAGCGCACGGAAAACATCGAGAACTTGACTCTCTACGGTCCGCGCGACGTAGCGCACCGCACGGGTGTCTTTAGCGTCAACGTAGCGGACCTCGACCCCTCAGAGCTCTCCGGGATTCTGGAGGGCGACTTCGATCTCTGCACTCGCTCGGGTGTGCATTGCGCCCCGCTCGCGCATAAGACGATCGGAACGTATCCCAAGGGCACTTCCCGCCTGAGCTTCGGACCCTTCACCACGGTTGACGACGTCTGCGCCGCCACCGACGCCCTCACCAGGATCGCGCAACGGACCACCGTCAGGGGGTGAGCTCACCGGCGGAAGGACAGGAAAAAGACAGAAAAAATGGCGAAAGGTATTTCCGATGATCTTCTTGCTGCGCTGAAGCGCAGCGCGATGTTCGCCGCTTTGAGCGATTCAGCTCTCGCGGAGTTCCTTACCGAATGCGAGGTGCGGAAGTGGCCCGCGAGGTCGCAGATCTTGCGGCCGAGCGAGCGGGCCGAACGGTTCTTTGTAGTGCTCGCGGGGAAAGTCAAAATCTTCAAGCTCTCTGCGAAGGGCGACGAACAGATACTCCACCTCTACGGGCCCGGTGAGACGTTCGGGGAGGCGGCGATGTGGAATGAGATAAACTATCCCGCCTTCGCCGACGCCCTGACCGATACGACGCTGCTCGCAGTTTCGCGGAAGACGATCCGCGATGGGATATCAAGGAATCCCGATCTGGCGATAGGGATGCTGGCGGGGCTCTCCGCTAAGCTGCGCCAGTTCAATCAACTCATCGAGCAGTTGAGCCTGAAGGAGGTCCCCGCGCGTCTGGCGGGGGTCCTGCTTACCGAACGGCGAAAGGCTGGGTCCGATCAGATCAAATTGAGACAGTCCAAGCGGGAACTCGCATCCCAGATCGGTACAATCGCCGAAACGCTCAGCAGGGCGCTGGGGAAGCTCAAAACCGAGGGGCTTATCGAGGTCCGCGGTTCAAAGATTACCATTCTGGATGCGGATCGGTTAGAAGACCTGGCCGAGAACGGGTGAGCCTTGTCGGGACCGTTGGCTGTACATGCACCGCCCAGCTCTTTCTCGGGGCCCTGCGGGAACGCCCAAAAAAAAATTCAAAAAAATCCCCGCATTTGACCTGAGTCAAGGTGCAAACAGTGCATTTGTGCGATAAATGGGGTAGAGAATACGAGGTCTCCTGTTATCACCGAAAGGGCTGAAAGATGGCCACGACCGTTAAGCGAGAGATCGTGAAGATCGACGAGGACAAGTGCAACGGATGCGGGCTGTGCGTCCCGTCCTGTGCGGAGGGGGCAATACAGATCATCGACGGGAAGGCGAGGTTAGTGGGGGAGAATCTCTGTGACGGGCTCGGTGCCTGCCTGGGCGAGTGCCCCCAGGATGCGATCACCATTGAGGAGCGACCGGCTGAGGCGTTCGACTCCGACGCCGTCGAGGAGCATCTTAAAGAACAAGGCGAACAAGAATCGCCCGAACCCCATGCGGACCACGCCTGTCCAGGCGCCATGCTCCAAACGCTCAAGAAGCATTCAGGTCCACCGACGGATGCGGGTGAGGGGGGCGTTCGAGTATCACAACTCGGTCAATGGCCGGTGCAACTTGCACTGCTGCCCCCCAAAAGCGACATTTGGCGGGGCGCGGACGTGCTCGTCGCGGCTGATTGTGTACCGGTCGCACTGGCGGGTTTTCACGAGCGCCTCCTGAAGGGAAAGACCCTCGCCATCGCCTGCCCGAAGCTCGACGACGTCCAACCGTATATCGAAAAGCTCACCACCATCTTCGCCGATAACGACATTCACTCGGTGACGGTGGTTCACATGGAAGTCCCATGCTGCGGGGCCCTCGTGGGCGTTGTGCGGACGGCGCTGGAAAAGTCGCAGCGGACGGACATAGAACTGAAGTGCATCGTCATCGGAATCGATGGCGAAATAAAGAACGACTGATTCTGGAAGGAGACCGAGATGAGCATGTTTTGCTACCAATGTGAGCAGACCGCCCAGGGGACAGGGTGCACCTCCATGGGTGTCTGCGGGAAGGCGCCGGAGACGGCGGCGTTGCAGGACCTGTTGACCTATGCGATCAAGGACATCGCCCGCTACGCGCACCGCAGCAGGAAGCTCGGGGCGGCCGACCGCGAGATCGACGTGTTCGTACTGGAGGGGCTGTTCTCTACGGTTACGAACGTCAATTTCGATTCGCAGCGTTTCCAGGAGCTGCTCCAGCGTGCGGTGGACATCAGGGACAAAGCTCTCGCCCTGTATGAAGAAGCGGCCCGGAACGCAAAGCAGACCCCCGAGAAGCTCTCCTCCCCCCTCCCCTGGTGGGAGAATGCAGGCGATCTGGACGAGTTGATCCGCAAGGGCGAGACCGTCACCATCCGGAAGCGAATCGACGAGCTGGGGGAGGACATCGCGGGATTGCAGGAGCTGCTGACCTACGGGCTGAAGGGGGCGGGCGCCTACGCCTATCACGCCCAGATCCTCGGAAAAGAGGACGAGAGCGTATACGCCTTCTTCCACGAGGCCCTGGATTATCTGACGCAAGAACCGACGGATGCGGACGAACTGACCGCGATGGTCCTGAGGTGCGGGCAGGTGAATCTGAGGGTCATGGAACTGCTCGATGCGGGGAACACGGAGGGATACGGGCACCCCGAGCCCACCAGGGTTCGCGTCTCGCCTCTCAAGGGTAAGTGCATTGTCGTCTCCGGGCACGATCTTAAGGATCTCGAAGAACTGCTCAAGCAGACCGAGGACAAGGGGATCAACGTCTACACGCACAGTGAGATGCTGATGTGCAATACCTATCCGGGGCTTAAGAAGTACAAGCACCTGGTGGGGAATTACGGGGGGGGGTGGCAGGACCAGCGGAGGGAGTTCGACGAGTTCCCCGGTGCGATACTGATGACCACCAACTGCATCCAGAAGCCCAAGGACTCTTACAGGGACCGCATCTTCACGTGCGGGTTGGTGGGGTATGCGGGTGTGAGGCACGTCTCGGATGGCGACTTTGCTCCGGTGATCGAGGCGGCTCTGGCTGCACCGGGCTTCGCGGAGGACGCTCCGGAGCAGTACATCATGTCCGGGTTCGCCCGCAACGCCGTCATGGGCGTTGCCGATAAGGTCGTCGAGGCCGTCAAGGCGGGGAAGATCCGGCGGTTCTTCCTGATCGGTGGGTGCGACGGGGCCAAGGCCGGCCGCAACTACTACACCGAACTGGCCCAACAGGTCCCCGACGATTGCGTGATCCTCACGCTCGCATGCGGGAAGTATCGCTTCAACAAGCTGGACTTCGGGGAGATCGATGGGATTCCGAGGCTCTTGGACGTCGGGCAGTGCAACGACGCCTACTCGGCGATCCAGATTGTCCTTGCGCTTTCGAAGGCGTTTGAATGTGGGGTCAACGATCTCCCGCTGTCGATCAGTCTGAGCTGGTTCGAGCAGAAGGCCGTCGCCATCCTCCTGACGCTGCTGCACCTTGGGATCACTGACATCCGCATCGGTCCCTCGCTACCCGCGTTCGTCTCCCCAGCGGTTCTGAACGTTTTGGTAGAGAAGTTCAACCTTGCACCGATCACAACTCCGCAGGAGGACTTGGCGGCAGCGCTGCGTTGACCCAGGAAACGCCAATTGCGGGTTGAAGGACTTTCGCGTAATCTACGCGCGCCGTTTTCAACACCTGATCACTGGTCGCTAGCTTACCATTGTCAAAACGCGAATGTTAAAGAAGATCATAACCAATTGCCTACTCTTGACTGTCGTGGCTATTACATTTGTGACAGCGTCCTTGATTATCGATATCGTCAGGGGTGAGATAGAATGGTTTCATCGTTCAGGTTGTGTAATGACCTTGATCGGGGTCGTCATAAGTGCCCGTGAACTTATTACGGATGGGATAGAACAAGCCATCAACTCAAAATGCGTAATAAATGGCGGGACTTGGCCCTCCGAGGGGAACGACCTTAAGACGGAAGCAACAAGAAATGTCATCGCAACTGCTATTGCCCCTTACCTAATAATAATTGGGGGAGCCGTTTGGGGATATGGCGACCTGTTGATGAAGTTAATCATTTCAACCTAACTTTGCCTACGGCCGACGTCTTCAAACGCGACACACCGCGTTTGAAGACCACAGACCAAACCGAAGCCCCCCTTTCATCTGACGAGGTGTAAACCTAACTTCGGGCTGCTGGGTGCAGTCCTACGATCGCAAATCTGGAGTTTGCTTAGAATTCCAGCGGGAGGAGGACGGGTTTGGAGCTGGTCTTGGCGTTGCGGGCGAGTTCGTAGGCTTCGTTGTACTGCTCGGCGACGATGTCCCAGGAGACCACGTCATCGAGGTATTTCTTGAGGTTCTCTCCCATCCGCATCCGGGCGTCCTCGTTGGAGGCGAGTTCGATCACGTGATTTTTGAGCATCTCCTTGGTGGTGAAGAGCAGCCCGCCTGCGCTTTCGAGCGTCTGGGCGGTGAGGCCTTCCATCGGGGCGGTGGTGATGTACGGTTTGTTGAGCGCTATGATGCGGGCGAGCGTTCCGGATTGCGTCTCATCCGTGCTCGGTAAGACGATGAAGTCGCACATCGCCATCATCTTGTAATAGATATCGCCGCGCGGGACGAACTCGAAGTAATGGGCGAGGCCCTTCTTCTCGAGCAGTCCCACTTCGGATTTGTACCTGTCGTACTCTGCCTTGTGCTCCGGGTCCCGCCATGTCCCAGCCGCGAGCAGGTCCCATTCCTGGTTCGTCCGCTTGTAGATTTCCGTAGCGATCTCTTCCCACATATTGGTCAGGATGTCCCACCGTTTGTTGGATTGGATCCATCCGATCAGACCCACGAGGTGATCGGAGAGGTACTCGAGGTTGGTCAGTCCGAGTTCTTCTCGCAGTTCGACGACCTCGGCGAGCGAGAAGCGTCGGTCGGGTCGGGCGCCGTGAGGGACGACCATGACGTTTCTCGGGGTGGGCCAACCGCGCCCCGCGAAGTTCCAATCGAGGCGCCACTTCTGGTAATGGCACTTGAAGAGGACCAGGTCGGCGCGGCGGGACATCTTGAAGATGAAGTCCGCCTCGAACTCCGTCAACCTCCCGTGGACAGTGTGCGGTTCGATGATCGTGGGGATATCGCTGACCGCATCGAGCAGATCGAGCAGACCGTCGTTTCCGTCGCCCTGACCGCGCTCGTCGTAGTATTCGTAGAGTCCGTATTCGTGCTCGATGTGCACGGCGTAGGGTTTGAGCTGGTGAATCTTCTCGGCGACCGGGGCCCACCACCCCCGGCGGGACATATCGATAAGCGGAAATACACCGTCCCCTTCCCCGTCGGTGTGGGAGATGACAAAAACGTCCCGATCCTTGTTGTGCTTCTGAATGAATTCACGGGCTTCCTCGCAGAACGTAGCGATTCCGCAGAGGCGAGGGGGGTAACTACTTATCATCACTATTGGAGATTGCATGTTTCTTAACCTTGGCTCCTACAACAGGACCGCTCGGACCGATGGGTTTTTTTACCGGCCGCTGTCCGGTAATCTTATCGGCCGTCAACTCCCCCAGGGTTTGCTCCATTTGTAAGTCGTGCATCAGTAAGACACTCATCAGCCACGCCAGGGTACTCTCGGCGCCTTGATTCTCGTTGACGCGGTCGGAGTGCAATCCGTCTCTGCACCCCCCGGTCGTGAAGTCGTAGATGGGGGTCCGCAGGTCGTTGTCGCCCAGGAACCAATTGAAGGCCTTATACGCCTGGTCGGTCCAATGGTTCTCTCTGGTTACATGGTAGGCCTCGATGCAGGCGTCGACGAGCGCGTTGGCCTCGATGGGCTGCTGGTCGAACCTGGCGCGTTTCCCTCCGGGTCCGTACCACCCTTGAGTCCCTATAATCGAGAGTATCCCATCGTCGTTGGTCTGGATATCCAACAGCCAGTTCAGCGCGTTCTTTCCGATATCGATGATATCGTTTCTTTGCATCCACTTTCCGCTCATTATCAGGGCGTGAGGTAGTTTGGCGTTGGCGTAGGTCACGAGCGATTCGCACCACGGCCAATCGTCGCGCATGTTGTCCGTGAAGTGTCTGACAAGCCTCTCGGTCAATCTTTCGCGATACCGGCGGACCTCGGAATCGCCTCCGAATCGGCGGAGATATCCGTGGATTCCGACGATGGTGAATGCCCACGCCCGCGGGGAGGCGAAGGAGTCCGAGGCGGGTAGGCCCTGCTTGAACAGGCTCGTCGCCAGGGCGATCAGCGATTCGTGCGGGCACAGCGCGACGCCCATTCCCAGTCCCCACAGGGCCCTGGCGTGGGAGTCTTCGCTACCGATTACCTCCGACCAGGAACGGTCATAATTCATGAAGTTGCGGAATCGCCCGGTCTTGGGGTCCAGGGCGTGCGTCAGAAAGCTCAGATACGTCTGCATCAGCGCCAGTACGGCGTCATCATGCGTCTGGTCCCAATACATGGTGGCGACGATCATCGCACGGGCGTTGTCGTCCGTGCAGTATCCGTGGGCGCGGTCCGGGGTGGAATAGAGGCAATGCTGGAGGATACCAGTATCATCCGTCAGAATTCGCAGGTGCCGCAAATCCACCTCCGGTAACTCATCCGCCTTCTCCTGAGACCGCGCGGGGGTCCCCGCGGGAACGACGTGACGCTTTTCAACCCACGCATCTGTGGCAACACTGAACAAGTCGAGATAGTTTTGAGCGACTGACTTCCAGAGCATCTTGCGTGAGTAGTTGTAGGCGCGTTTGCGCATCGCGTGCAGTTCGACCTCGTTCTCCAGGAGGTCCAGGACCTGCGTGGCGATGGCTTTTGCGTTTCGGAACGGGACGAAACGGCCGCGATCGTCGGCGAGTAACTCGGTGGCGTACCAGTATGGGGTGGAAATCGTCGCCTTCCCGGCGCCCATTGCGTACGCCAGCGTCCCCGAGCTGATTTGCGTTTCATTGAGATAGGGGGTGACGTAGATGTCCGCCGCACCAAGGTATTCGACCAGTTCGTTGAGTTCCACGAAGCGGTTCACGAACATGACGTTGTTCGTGATCCCAAGTTCGTTGACGCGGCGGCAGAGGCTGTTGCGGTATTCCTCTCCGCTTTCGCGCTTGACGTGCGGATGCGTCGCCCCCAGGACGATGTACACCACGTCCGGATGCTTCTTGATTATGCGGGGGAGGGCGTCGATGGCGTATTCGATTCCCTTCCCCGGTGAGAGCAGACCGAAGGTCAGGAGGACTTTGCGGCCCTCCACACCGAAGTGGTCCTTGTAAAAGTTCGGATCGACGAACGGAACGTCCGGGATCCCGTGCGGGATCGTGACGATCTTCTCCTTTTCCACCGAATAGACATCGTGCAGAATCTCGTGAGCGACGTCGGTCATTACCGCTATGCGGGAGGCAATGCGGCATATATCTTTGAGCACGAGAAGTTGCTGATCGTTGGGTTTTTTCAGGACCGTATGCAGTGTGGTGATCAGCGGGCGTCGCAGCCGGCGAAGGAGCTCCAGAACGTGCGACCCGCACGTGCCCCCAAAGATTCCGTATTCATGCTGGAGGCAGACCGCCCACGTCTGATGGATGTTCAGATATTCAGCGGCCAATCGATAATCCGCCTGCACGGCCTGGCGAATCTCGAACCGCACGCGATCCGGATATGGATACCCCCCCGGTACATCGTTGGTGGCGACGGTGAAGCCGTCGTATTTCCCGTCGCTCTCCGAGGCGACCGCGTTACACAGATCGCTGGTAAACGTCGCAATTCCGCATTTTCGGGGCAGGTAGTCGCTGACGAAGGCGATCGAAGGTAGGTCTGCGGCTCTTGCTGATGATGACATACTCTTCCTTGGTTTTCGACAATTGAACACCGGCGGCCTCGCCGGTACCGTTCGGCCTTTCATTGTACGGAGCGCCGTCTGACTACTCAAGGGCCCCGTGGGGCGGGGCGCAAAGCGCGGTGAGTTGCTGTAACGGTGCGTGGGTGCGTCGCGGGCCCTTCGGTCGCATCATCTCTCTTTCATCGGAACAGAGTGCGGTTTCTCTTTATCGCGAATTCCACAGAACCTCCAAGTGATCCCGGTTCCACCCTCTCGTGTCCCCATAATGGAGCAATATGCACGGTGCACGCGATTCTACCGACCCCCCGGAACGCTCGTTTTTTCGCGGGTCCTGATAATTCTCAGCGCCCTGAGTGCATAACGCGAACTGAATAGTGATGAAAAAGAGTGCGCAATCATGCGCCCATTCTGATACATAGTTGTGGGTTGCTTTTCTTCAGTACTATAATTTTCCCGAAAGTTCAACTGCGTTCGCAAAAGCAGTAGACCCGAATTAGGAGAGCGAAATGGCCCCGCGAATCAAGAGCATTCAGGAGCTACGCCGCGAACTGGCGAGCAAGGAAAAGGAGCTGGATAAGCTTTTCGCCCAGCGGGCGAATCTGGCGGGGAAACTTAAGGCAATTGATGAGAAGATTCAGGCAATGGGCGGGGAGCCACCGAAGCGGAGACGCGGGCGGGGGCGCCCTCGAAAGCTGAAAAAACCTACCGGGGGCCTCAGGCGAGGGCGAAAGGCCGGTAAGACAACCAGGCAGGCGAGGCGAGCGACCGGGAAACCGCTCGTTGAATATCTGCGGAAAGCCTTGGGGAAGGCATCGAAAGGAATGCGCCCCGTGGATATCGCTCGATCTGTTCGAGAGGCCGGGTACAAGACATACAGCAAGGACTTCTATGGGATCGTCGCGGCGGCGCTGCGCGACAAGAAGAACTTCAAGCGCATGAAGCGCGGAGTCTACGCGCTCGCCAAATGACACCGCCGATCAGCCACTAACAGCATCCGACACTCATGTCCGGTTGGGTCTGAGCGGGGAGCGCTCCGCGGTCTCTGCACTTCGCTTGACCGCTCCTCGCGTGCTCTTGACACACCCCCCGCAACGTCCTACAGTTGACCACAGATGGGCCGTTAGCTCAGTTGGCTAGAGCGCCTGCTCGACACGCAGGAGGTCACTGGTTCAAGTCCAGTACGGCTCAGTGGCATAAGCCCCTGAACAATAAGGGGTTTTGTTTTTGGAGGACCGCCGGCTTTGTCAGCACAACAATCCAGACGTGAAGAGCTACACCGCCAAGCGCGGCCCACGGATATTGGCGCATTTGGACCAACACGTTGATCGCAGTTCGGCCATGATCTCCGCGGGGTCAATCGATACCCTTGAGGGATAGGGCCAAGATCGGTATCCTTCCGGAAGTAAGGCGTGGCGGGAGTGGCCCCCACAGCGGCGCTGCCGTATCGGGAATCAGGTCAGCATTGGAGATAACGATGAAGCGACAAGAGATGAAATGTGTTTGGGGTTCGGTGGGGGTCTACGTCCTGGCCGCGTCGTTCGTGCTGTGCGCCGGGTTTGTGGTCAGCGGGTGCAAAAAAGCCAGAACGCCTGAGAAGGTGACGCAGGAGACGGTCGAGAAGGCGCCCAAGACTCCCAAAGAAACTCCGGCCAAGCCCGCCGAGGTCGAGACCTCGGAAGAAGCCCCCCCCGCCCCGGCGAAAACCGAGACCCCGAAGAAGGCGGAGCGGATGATCGCGCGGATGGTGACGGACAAGGGCATAATCGTGCTGCAGCTTCACTACAAGAAGGTCCCAAAGACCTGCGCGAACTTCCAGAAGCTGGCAGATGCGGGGTTCTATGACGGATTGATGTTCCACCGCGTGATTCCGAATTTCATGATCCAGGGCGGCTGCCCGGAGGGGACCGGCCGCGGCGGGCCGGGCTACAAGTTCGCCGATGAATTCCACCCCGACTTAACGCATACCGGGGCGGGCGTGCTCTCGATGGCCAATTCCGGCCCGAACACTAACGGCTCGCAGTTCTTCATCACGCACGCCTCGACGGCGTGGCTGGACAATAAGCATTCGGTGTTCGGTAAGGTGATCGAAGGTCAGGATGTCGTCGACGCGATCCGCAAGGGTGACGTGATGAGCAAGGTCACCGTCACGATGGAATAGTAAACTGCGGCGCGGCCCCGATGGTCCGTGAACCCCGGCCCACTTTCTTTCTGCCGGAGGCCGCATGCGATGAATCCCGAGCGAAGCGTATCTTCGAGGTATGGCCTCCTCTGGACACCCCCTATTCACGCCACCGTAATACATTCTAGCATCATGCCATAGGCGCACTTTTGCCCGAAAGAACCGTTCTCAATTCAGCGATCGACGCCTCGGCATGCCTCTTGTGTCGTAGACGCTTGGGGCATTTTTTTCTCGCCGGTGTGACGGTTCCCTCGTAGCATAGTTCACCACGAAGAGGATTTCCGCCGCAGGTCTTTCAAGAAAGAACAGAGAGGCATGCCAATCCCAGAAGAAGCTAACGTGTCACCGTCGGGAAACAGACACACGGGAGAAGGCCTTAGTGAGCGGGCAACCGGACAGGAAACCCAGTTGCGTGTTGATGAGCGAAACATGCAGATCTCGTATGCCAACGCATTTCGGACGAATGAAACGGCAGAGGAGGTTATGCTGGACTTCGGCCTCAACGTGACCACTCCTGCCGCTGTGTCCGGAAGTTCATCAGGAATCGCTTTCCTGGTTACGAGCGGATCATGTGGTCCATGTGCCGCCCGAATGGCTGTCTTGTTGAAATCCGATAACATCAAATGAGAGACACTGCGTGAAGACCGAAGCCCAAGGACAAGGAAGAAGAGTGCTTGTAAATGATTGGTGTCTGTATCGTGGAGGCACCGGCATATCAACGTATCTTCGCAATGTGCTTGCTCATTGGCCAGAAGACAACGATCTCAGACCGGTCTGCTACTGTGAAGAGTATCACAGTCTTCTTAGTTGCGCTCTCAAGTGGTCTCCCATGAAAAGCAACTCGCTCAGTTTTCATCCGTTGCGGGATGTAATCAAGCGAAACCAGCGGCCCTTTCGTCTGTCGCATTGGTTGCGTGGACCTATCCAAAAAGCCTACGCAAGAAACTTCAAGAAAGCGTTTGACCATGACAGCTATGCCGCTTATTTCGAACCAAACAACGTGGCCATGCCATCTCTCCATACAACTGTAACGACTGTTCATGACCTCTCGGTGATCGAGCATCCAGAATGGCATCCCAGAGATCGAGTGAAGTGGTGGCATGTCGGATTGCAGCAGAGCCTGGCTGGCACTCGACATTGGATCGCGCCCTCACGCTTCACTCGTGATAGGATGGTAACAGTATTAGGGATCTCTCCTGACCGGATCACGGTGATTCCGCTAGCGGCGAGACCTCTGCCTTATCCTCGCCTTGAAGAGCTGCAGCGAAGGAAGGAATCCGGAGAGCTACCACAGTGCTATTTTCTGCACGTTGCAACCTTGGAGCCCAGAAAGAATCTCACCGTTCTTCTCGACGCCTATGCGGCCCTGCCTGCGCGAGTCCGCAGTGCTTGCAGGCTTATCCTGGCGGGACCTCTTGGATGGGGAGGGAAGTCGTTTTGGGCGTCGCTGATCAATCATCCTATGTCAACCGAGGTTCTGGCAACAGGTTATATAAGCAATCAGGACACCGCTGTCTTGTTGGCTGGGGCGACAGCGCTCCTGGCGCCGTCCAGATACGAGGGCTTCGGTCTGCCTCTCGTGGAGGCAATGGCCTGCGGAACACCGGTGATCTGTTCAACGGCAGAAGCTTTCAAAGAACTGGCGGGAGATGCTGTTCAAATGATTCATACAGATGACATTTCCGGGTGGTCGGCTGCGATTCGAAGGGCCGTTGAAGAACCCGGTTGGAGAGAGAGAATGGCTGACACAGCACTTGCCGCTTGTAACGGCCTTTCGTGGGACAAGACTGCCCGTATGCATGTACAGGTGCTCTCCGCCATAGCAGGGACTTAGCCTGCGGACGGCTTTGTGGCGGGTACTAAGAATGGGTCGCCACAGTGCTTGGAAGGATCCCCTCCCCGGGGGGGTTAAAGCTGTTGCACATTCATTTGGCGACGGTTATAAGAACGAGGGAATGGGATTCCAAGTTCGGGATGGCGTTAAGGACAAAGGTAGCGAGGCAATGGCGAAAACAGCGTTGATAACTGGGATAACGGGGCAGGACGGCTCCTACCTCGTGCGGTATCTTTTGAATAAAGGGTACGTGGTGCACGGCCTGCGACGCCGATGCTCCATCTTCAACACCGAAAGGATCGACGCACTGTACAGGGATCCCCACAGCAACGGCGTTAACTTCTTCCTCCACTATGGGGACATGACGGATAGCACCAACCTGATCCGCGTGATACAGGAAACCCAGCCAGACGAGATATACAACCTGGCAGCCCAAAGCCACGTCGCAGTCTCGTTTCATACGCCGGAATACACCGCAAATGCAGACGGTCTTGGCGTCCTACGGATTCTCGAAGCCATTAGGCTACTGGGCATGGTCGACAAGACACGGCTGTTTCAGGCATCCACAAGCGAGCTTTACGGTAAAGTCCAAGCCGTGCCACAAAACGAAACGACGCCCTTCTACCCCCGCAGTCCATACGCGGTCGCGAAGCTTTTTGGATATTGGATCATCAAGAACTACAGGGAAGCGTATAATATCTTCGCTGCTAACGGCATCTTTTTCAACCACGAGAGCCCTGTGAGAGGGGAAACGTTCGTCACTAGAAAAATTACTCGCGCTGCCGCAAGAATTGCCCTGAACCTTCAGCCTACGCTCTACCTGGGCAACCTCGATGCCAAGCGAGATTGGGGGCACGCCGCGGATTATATCGAGGCGATGCATTTAATCCTGCAGCAAGATGAGCCGGATGATTATGTCATCGCTACGGGACGCACTAATTCTGTGCGAGATTTCGTCAAACTGGCCTTTGCGGAAATCGGCGTTGTGATGGAATTCATCGGCTTGGGCGTTGAGGAGAAGGGGCAAATCTCCTCTGTCGATGAGGAGTTGTTTTCCAAACGCGTAGGGACACAACCTGTCGATCTGCAACCAGGCCGGGTTCTGGTGAAAGTTGATCCCAGCTATTTTCGCCCCACCGAGGTAGACATACTCGTGGGCGATTTCAGCAAGGCGAAAGAGAAGCTTGGCTGGCAACCCAAACACAATCTTGGAGACATAGTCAACGAGATGATGACCGCGGATCTGGAAGTGATGAAACAAGAGGCTAATAATGTCCGACAAGGAGCAGGTTATGCTGCGTATTCCGCTGTACAAGCCTGACGTGTCCGGGAATGAGAAGCATTATATTTCAGAGTGTGTGGACACGGGTTGGATCTCGTCAAAGGGAAAGTTTGTCTCCCTGTTTGAAGAGGCTTTCTCCACTTACTTGGGCGTTCCATACTGTGCGTCGGTCTGCAATGGGACTGCGGCGCTTCAAACCGCTCTGGGAGCACTGGGAATCGGGCTCGGAGATGAAGTCATCGTCCCGACCCTTACGTATGTTGCATCGGCAAACGCCGTCCGAGGAGTTGGGGCGACCCCCGTTTTCGTCGAGAGTCTTTCCGATTCCTGGCAAATGGACCCAGACGACGTACGACGTAAGATATCAGAGCGAACACGAGCGATTCTGGTGGTGCATCTGTACGGCGGCGTCTGCGAGATGGACAAGCTAGTCGCCATAGCGAGAGAGCATGACCTGTTCCTAGTCGAGGATTGTGCCGAGGCGTTCGGATCAAGGTACGATGGCGCCTACGCTGGTACCTTCGGTGATGTTGCAGCCTTCAGCTTTTACGGAAACAAGACCATCTCTACCGGTGAGGGGGGGATGGTGATGACCGCTTCAGCGGAACTGCATGAGAAGGTTTGGGCCTACAAGAGCCAGGGCGTGTCCCGGGAGCGTGAGTACTGGCATGAATCCCTCGGGTTCAATTTCCGGATGACTAACCTCTGTGCTGCTATTGGGTTAGCGCAACTCGAACGTGCCGACACCTTCCTGGTACAAAAACGCCAGATCGCAACATGGTATCAAGAGCACCTGCGTGGGCTGCCCGTTGAGATCCAGCCGGAACCCGCCAATGTACACCATACGTACTGGCTCGTATCGATTCTGTGTCATACTCCGGAATCGGTGAACCCGCTCCGGGAAGCTCTTGCAGTGCAGGGCATCGAGACGCGGCCGGTGTTTCCTCCATTACACACCATGCCGCTTTACGGCAATGGCCAGCAGGTATTCGCCTGTGCAGAAAACATTGCAGCCAGAGGCATCAGTCTGCCCAGTTGGCCCGGGCTTCAAGAGAAGGATGTTGCGTTTGTTTCGAAGGTTATAAAACGTTTCCACGTCACTGTGTTTTCATGAAATGACGGGGTACTTACATAACATCTGGTCCAGCCGATACTTTTGGCTCCATCTGGCCCGTGCAGAGCTACGGGCCAGATTCAGACGTTCCCGGCTGGGTATTCTTTGGGCAATACTCCAGCCGCTGCTGCTGACTCTGTTGATGGCTTTTGTCTTCGGATCGGTGTTTAGACTCCCGATGTCCGAATTCGCGCCATGGGTGTTTTCGGGGATATTGGTGTGGGGATTCATTTCTGCCGCCGTTGTCGCCGGATGCAGCAGTCTGCTTTCCGCTGGCCCGTATATCCGCCAGCGAAAGCTCCCACTAGCGATTTATCCCCTCAAAAATGTCCTTGCAGCCTTCGTAGTGTTTCTCTTGGGTATTGTCGGGCTGGCGCTCTGGGTGCTTGTTACTCAGTCCAGCAATTTTGGCCTTTCTTGGATTAGTCTGGTTCCATCCTTATTCCTGCTCTTCAGTCTGGCTTGGCCACTGGCCATCATCGCTGGCCTGATTAACACCAAGTTTCATGACTTTCAACAGTCCGTTGGGCTGATTCTGCAGGCAGTCTGGTACGTGTCGCCGGTATTCCTTCGGCCGGAGATCTTCCGCCGTGCCGGCATGTATTACCTGATCGAATACAACCCGGTCGCTCACCTGCTGAACCTCGTCCGCGCCCCCATGCTGTATGGTGTCTTTCCTGAACCCGTGGATTACGCCTACACGCTTGGGACTATTGTCTTTTTCGGACTTGTCGCTGCTTGGAAAATTCGTCGCGAGGAACGCAACATTATCTTCTACCTGTAGGACTTCGGATGGCAGGCCCGGCAATAAAACTTGCGAATGTCGACATGTCTTATCCGTCATCGCCACTCAGGACGTTTTCCATCAAGGAATGGGCCTTCAACCTGGTTCGGCTGCAGAAGAACCGGCCGTTGATCCACGATGTGCATGCGCTGCGATCGGTGAGCTTGGAGGTCACCGAGGGAGAGCGTCTCGGCGTGATAGGGCCCAACGGGGCGGGCAAGACCTCGCTGCTGAAGGCGATCAGCGGGATATACCCGATCCAGTCCGGCCGGATCGAGGTCTCTGGGGAGATACAGTCGCTGTTTAACATCAGTCTCGGCTTCGAGTTCGAGGCAAGCGGCCGAGAGAATATCATGTATCGCGGCCTGTTGATGGGTCAGAAGCCGGCCAAGATCGCCGCCAAGCAAAAGGGGATTATCGATTTTGCCGGTATAGGCGAGTTCATTGCTTACCCTGTGAAGACCTATAGCGCGGGTATGCTCATGCGGCTGGCGTTCTCGATCTCCACGTCCTTCGACGCGGATATTCTGCTGCTGGACGAAGTCCTAGGGGCCGGCGACGCTGCCTTCCGGCAGAAGGCCAAAGATTGCATGAAATCCCTGATCGCTCGTTCGCGGATCCTGATATTCGTTTCGCACGATCTGGGTTCCATCCAGCAAATCTGCTCCCGGGTGATCTATATCCACCAAGGCCGCATCGTCCAAGACGGGCCACGCGAAACCGTCGTCGACGCCTACCTTGAGCGTGTGCAACCTGCCGGTGGACCTACGCAAGAAGGAGACGATGTTTTGGTGACAACTGGCAGTTAATATAATCCCCAGCTCGAATGGCAACAGGTAGACTCAGTTTGATTTGACGAAAATTTAGATAATTGAAGCGCGCCGCGAATAGACAATCATGAATCTGATCATTTCAACCGCTTCCTGGGTGTTCCTCGTGGACGCCGATTCGCACGAGTTCTCCGTTATTAAGGGGAGCGAACCGGAGTATTACGGAATCTCTTGGCCGTTCGACGGCAAGCATCTGTGCCTCGGCCACAGCGGCATGGATAACGCCCAGCTGATGAACTCACGGGGTTACTTTCTCAGTGAAAAAGCCACCATATCTCTGGGCGATCGAAAAAGGCTCAACTGCCTGTCCCTGCCTCACCAGATCCTGTGCACTCAGGACCACATCTTGGCGGCCAACACCGGGCGAAACTGCATCACCGTTCTCAATCAAACGGACCTGTTCTACCGCCATCACTGGGTCGATGAAGTCCAATGGGACCACGAAACGGCAGATGGCATCACCGGAAGCCACTTCAACTCCCTTTATAGTGTCGACGATCGTCTTCTGCTGTTGGCCCACAATAACGGCGCCGACAACCACTCGTATATCCTGGAACTTGCTTGGCCGAGTCTGGAAGTCATCCGGCGAATAGATACGTGTGCTTCGCAGGCGCACAACGTCTGGATGCCTTCGGACGGGCAGATAATCGTCTGCGATTCGAGCAGAGGCTCCGTCGTAGAGGTCATCAGCGGCTGCACCCTTTGGCGCAGCGAAAGGCGCAAGTCGTATACCCGTGGGCTCGCGTGTGACGGCAAGACGCTGTTCGTCGGGGATTCCATGGACCTGGGCAGCCGGCGTGCCCGGCTGATCAGCGACGGCGGGATATGGGTCCTCGACAAGGACACGGGCAAGGAACTCGACCACATCCAGCTTCCTAATTCCGGCTGCGTGCACGAAGTGAGAATCCTCGACAAACCGGACCAGTGCCACCACGGCCGGCCGTTCGTAGGAACGCTGAGTACCGATGAACAGGCAGCCCAGAGGTACCTCCAGCACGTCGAGAAGTTCAGGAGGATGATCACAGACGATTTCCGCCTCGGGGATGACTATTGGAGTGTCTTCCAGGGGTTCGTCTTCGTTGTAGGCAATCAAAGCATCTGCACTGATGAACAGACCCTTTCGGTAGCGATCCGCAACGAGCCGATGGCCCTCGACGTAAGAGTAGGCGCGGAGGTGTGGCTTTCGGGCGAGGAGGAGTTCCGTCATGCCGGGTTGGTGGCCAGATACGCCGGGCCCGGCGACGCCAACATGTATCTCGGCATGTTGAACTGTGAGCGCGGCAGCTGTCGGGCGGAGATCTGGCGGAACATCGAGGGCAAATGGGAGATGCTGGCGCATAAGCCGATTCCCGAAGACCACGGGGTAATGAGCTTCGAAGTGGAGGCCCAATTGCTGGCTCTGTCAATCAACAACAGGCCTGTGGTCAATATTTCTGACGATGCGTTAAACGCACCGGGGAAAGTCGGTGTTCGCTCGCTCGACGGGGGTTTTGCCAACTTCCATGTAACAATAAAGCCGTGACCTGCAGGGATGGAGAAGTGCTTGTCCGCCGGTGGTTGCGCCCGCACCAATCAGTCTGACAAGAAACTTGAGGCGGACTTTCACTCGTACTATTCTCCTGGTAATTCTCGCAAGCGGCAAATGAACAAACGGCATCCGGGCTATGCTTGGCAAAGTAAGCTGGACAGGGAAGCGAGAGTCCGCTAGTATCCGATAACTGCGAACGGATTTCGCATAGGGAAAAGGCATCCATGGCATGAGAGTAGTGGGCAATGATCGTGATAGACGTGTTGCCTGGCTGATCAACCACACCACGCTTCGCGCATTCGAGGTACCGCTCATTCGCTCGCTTGGGCTGGAGGTGCTTACCAGCAAGCAACTGCCGTACGCTCCGGACCACAGCGCATCGGTAGACTATTCGCACGACGAATCCCTCACCGTTCCGTCTACGGTCCTCGACCGGCTCAATCAGCACAACTACTACGAGGAGGATCTTCCCTACGACGTTGTTGACTACCTCAATGCCTATTTCGGCACGGTGATCTGTGCCTGTTTTGATAAGCTGGTCACGCAGCTGGTCTACAAATACGGCGGACGGATTCTCGTGCGTGTGTTTGGCCGCGAGAAACCTCGCAATTACAGCGAATACTTTACGGAGTTCGGTGGGGAGGATTTGTGGGACCGGATCAAACAGATCCGAGATCGCTTTTGGCTGGCGCCGGCCTACGATGGGATCGCCGATATTGAGAAGCCGCTGCTGCGCGAGCGGTCGGTCACACTGCCCTTGGGCCTGCCGGATTCCGTCGTGGGAGACGAGGGAACCTGGGTTGGGACGGACAGGCGCATCCTGTTTGTCTGTCCACGGATCGGTGATACGCCCTACTACGGGAAGATATACCGACATTTCAAGAAACACTGTGGGGATCTCGACTACGTAATCGCCGGACAACAACCTCGCCCGGTCGACGACGACCTTGTGGCCGGCTGGGTGCCCGATAAGCGATACAGGCAGTGGTTCCGCGACCTGCGGGTCATGTTCTATCACAGCGCCGAGCCGCGTCACCTCCACTATCATCCATTGGAGGCGATCGCCCATGGCATGCCGCTGATCTTCATGGGCGGAGGGCTCCTGGAGGGCTTTGGCACCCGGGAACAACCTGGTGCGTGCAGAAACTTCCGGGAAGCCAAACACAAGCTGCGCCGGATCCTCGACGGTGACGAAGCGTTCACGCGGAAGTGTATCGATGCGCAGCAGAGCATTCTCGAGAAGTTCTCCTGGAAGTACAACGAGAAGCAGTGGCAGCAGGTCTTTGTCAAGAAGGTGCTGGCTACGCCACTCGATGACGGAGTCCAAAGCGGTCACGTCGAGGTAGGTAACCAATCCCGCCCAACGGTGGCTGTTCTGCTACCAAAGATGTACCGAGGCGGCACGCTTCAGGTTGTCAAACGCCTGGCGATGATCCTCAAGCTCGGCGCCAAGCGACGCAACGCCGACCTGGACGTCGTCGTTTCGTGCCTGGAGGAAGGGTACGATTTCGACTCGGAGTTCCAGAGCCTCAAGGAACTCGGCATCGCCGTCAGACCTTCGACGTGGCGAAGGGTCTCGGGGGAAGAGGCCAAGGCAATTATGGTCATGCAGAACAGGCCCTTCTCCGCTGGGATGGAATACGTTCTGCCGCAAGACGGATGCAACGACTTCCTCGATTGCGGGTTCTGGTTGCTCGTGTCCGATCGCGTCGATCGGCCGATCCTCCCGGTCCGCCGGTACGGCGTTTATGAGTTGGACTTCATTCAGCGATATGTGACGGAGGCGTTCGTGGAGGAGTTCTACGCACTCCAGAAAGACGCTATCGTCCCGTTGCTCCGTGGTGCGGAGTGCGTGATTACGACCACGCCTGCAACGACCGCCGACGTGAATAGCTACGCCGGCGTGCCCATGCGGCAGATTCACCAGTGCCCGCTGCTGACTGATCGTCCCCCGGAACCTAAGGGCGGACCTCCGATCGAGGAGGAATATCTTCTTTGGCAGACGAATACGACGCAGCACAAGAACCACGAACGCGTTCTCGCTGCTTTGCGAAAGTACTACGAAGAAAACGATGGGAAGCTGAAAACCGTCATGGTCGGGCCGCTGTCGGATGCCTTCCACGCCGATAATAACGAACCCCATTGGAACAACAACCCTTACGTGGTGAAGATACTGGGTTTGATTTCGGAGACGAAAAGTCTTCAGGAGAATCTGCTGATCCTGGGCGAATTACCTGACGCGACTTACGCAGCCGCCCTTCAACACGCCCGGTTCCTGCTCATCGCGAATCTGTATGATAACGGCAGCTTCTCCGTAATCGACGCTGCCTACCTTGGTACGCCGACGCTGACGGCAAAACACCCGGCGCAAGAGCATATCGTCAATACCTATCGGCTGAACAGCAAGTGGTTCGACCCCTACAGCGTGGACGAACTGGCCGCAGGGCTCAAGGCAATGGAAACTGAGGCCGACACGATCCCGCTGCCATCCCCCAAGTTCCTCGACACATTCTGCTGGCCCAAGCAGGCTGAGAAGTTCTTCGATCTTGTTTATCCACATGTCCTTCGTGGAGCTCCAGATGCCTACAAATAAGCGCGGATTTAAGATCGGTATCTGGTTCCCAATGAGACCCTTCGCCCCGTTGACAGGAGAGGGAATCCTACGCCTGCTGTGTCAGATCGTGAAGGCCGGCACGGCGCAAGATGGCACCTTCTTCGTCATCGCTACGACAATCTGGACACGAGATGACCTCGAAAGAGAACTGCTCGATCACGACATCCCGATGAAGGACATCGAGATAGTCTCCAACCGGCGCAGAACGCCTTTTTTCTACCGCGTGCAGAAATGGTTGATGAGTCCCGCGCCGGCGAAGCGGCCCATGATTGCCTGGCTTCGGAATTTGCTGCATGCGGCCATGAAATCACCGGCCCTGCAGCGTGTGTGCCTCTGGGTGTTGGCGACCAATAGCTACCTAGTTGCTATCGCCCTTGTTTTTCCGGTGATGCTCTTGCTGGCGGCAACATCACTTTTGTACGCACCGTTCTCGCTGCTTGGCAGGCTACTGTCCAAGCGACCGGGCATCGGCAGGGCAATTTCGGTGGCGTCTCCTCGCAGGATCTTCGCAAGGATCTTGGAGAACCCGACGCGAGTCGGGTATAGGGTGGTCTACAATAAGCTGGTCATCCGCGAATTCGAGCGTCTGGCCGATAAGGTCTCGCGTCGCGACGACGTACGCATGTGGTTCGTTCCCCACCCCTCCTCGGTCGAAGCGACACGAATCCGCAAACCGCTGGTCGTTGCTGTCCCGGACGTGGTGTACATAGAGTTTCCAACGCTGTATCACGCCCCGGACATGATCGGAATCGATAAGCAGATTAGCGATGTGCTCGGCAGCGCCACATCGGTCATTTCCTACAGCAAGTATGTCCAAGTGCATCACGTCCAGCGGATCCTGGGTACGAAGGCAGGCAGTACCGTCGTAATCAAGCACGCTCCCATAGATGTCAGCGACCATCTGGATGACATGAGCAATCGATACGCCGGCGACAGCCGTCTGGCCTCGCTCGCCTTGATCCGAAGATACGTGGCATGCGAATACAACCCCCCGTCTTGGACGAGCAACGTTCCGCTCAACTACCTCCGCAACTTTCCGTTTGACGAGGTGCCGTTCCTGTTTGTCTCGTCGCAGATCCGCATGCACAAGAACTACGTCAACCTATTTCGGGCCTTTGAGCTAATACTGCGCAACCGGTATCAAAATGTTAAGATGTTCATCTCGGGCCAGCTGAATTGTCGCAGTGGGATCCAACCTGCTGATCGGCTCAAGGAGTTTCTCACACGACGCCACCTGTATCTGGACGTGATATCTGTCCCGAACCTCCCGCCCGACGTGCACGCCGCGTTTTATCGGCTTGCAGCACTTACCGTGGTCCCGACCTTGTTCGAAGGAGGCTTCCCATTTCCGTTTACAGAAAGCCTGTCGGTCGGAACACCGGTAGTCATGAGTTCGATACCCGTAACGCGAGAAGTTCTGCCGAAGAAATTGGCTGATGTGACCCTGTTCGACCCGTACGACGTGGACGACATGGCCGACCGGATCCAGTGGGCCCTGGACAATCGCGAAAAACTCTTGAAAAAGCAGCTTACCTTTTACAAAAAGCTATGCAGCCGCACTTGGGATGATGTTGCTGACGATTATTTGAAGGTCCTGAAAGAGGCGGCAACCAATGGCCGACAGGCTTCCTGAATTGCTGATCCTGGGCCTGGGTGGTCAGGCCAGAGTGGTCGCTTCGATAGTTGCTGCCCAGGGCTACAGGGTCAAAGGCCTTCTCGACGCTTTGGGTGAGCCGCAATCTGGATCGCGGCTTTTTGGCTTACCGGTACTGGGGGGTGTTTCTCTTCTGAAAGAAATGGAGACGCCGGCGGTGGCGATAGCAATTGGCGATAATTATCTTCGCAGAGATGTCATGCAAAAAATCTCGCAAGTCAATCCTACTGTAAAGATTGTTTCACTTATCCATCCTCAAAGTTATCGCGAGAAGGATGTTCGGATTGGCTCGCATGTAACTATCTGTATCGGTGCAATTGTCTGCACAGCAGTTGAGATATCTGACGGTGCGATCGTAAACAGCGGCGCTATTATCGAGCACGAGTGCGTGCTGGGCCAATACAGCCATGTTTGCCCGGGCGTAAGGCTCGGGGGACGGGTCCGCGTCGGAGAGTTTACACAAATCGGAATCGGTGCCTCCGTAATCAATAAGGTCGCGATCGGAAGCCATGCAGTTATCGGTGCCGGATCCGTCGTGATCGACAACATCCCGGACAACGTTACGGCCGTGGGAGTCCCCGCCAAGGTTATCAAACGAGGGGAAATCGCGGCACCAACTACCTCTTAACTCCAAAGTTCGTTCTCATAGCCGGTCCCGCTGCCGCCGACGCCGTCAGAAATTGCAACCCACCAGGCATCCGAATCAAAAACGCGACCGAGAATATCATCCTCGTTGTCATTGTTCAGGTCGAGTACGCGAACATTGGCCCACGTTACTCCAGATGACCACCTGGTTATGAACTCGTTCGTGAAACTGCTGCCGTTAGAAACACCCGCCCACCAGTCGCCACCATCCGTGCGGCCTATGATGTCGACCCTTCCGTCACCATTGACGTCAGCTGCCTGAACATCATTCCAGTAAATCGGCGCCCAATTACCCATGAATTGGTTCGTGAAACTGCTGCCGTTGGAAACACTTGCCCACCAGGCGCCACTGCCAGTCCTACCGACGATGTCGGTCTTTCCGTCAGCATTGACATCAGTTGCCTGAACATCATTCCAGGAAATCCCCGTCCAACCACCAAAGAACCCGCGCTGGGTCGTGGCCCAAGCATCCATGAACTGGTTCGTGAAGCTGCTGCCGTTGGAAATACCCGCCCACCAGGCGCCATCATTCGTCCGGCCGATCACGTCATCCTTTTTTCCGTCATTGTCAAAGTTGCCCACCTGAACATCATTCCAGGAAATCGGCGCCCAAGCACCCATGAACTGGTTCGTGAAACTGCTGCCGTTAGAAATACCTGCCCACCAAGCGCCACTGTCCGTGCGGCCGATGATGTCGACCTTGCCATTGACATCGCCATTGACATCTAGTGCGTGAACATCATTCCAGGGAATCGCCGCCCAACCACCCATGAATTGATTCGTGAAGCTGTTCCCGGTTGAGATACCCGCCCACCAGGCGCCACTGTCCGTGCGGCCGATGATGTCGGCCTTGCCGTCGCCATTGACGTCGGCCGCCTGAACGTCATTCCACGTAACAGCTGTGGACCAGGCGCCCCACACCTCCGTGTTGCCCTGAGAGGTCGTCACCAGCCATCGACCGGCAGCATCTGTGCGGGCAAGATCCTCATTGTCGTCATCATTAAAGTCACCCGTGCTGACGATCCCGACAGCCGGCGGATTGACTGATATCTCGATATTGTCAAACCCACGGCCTTTAACGGGGTATGACGCATTGTCGTACTGCTGGAACTTGATCTTGAAGTTCCACGTGTAGCTGATCCCGGCGCGCTGGATCGCAGCATCCAGGTCAAAAGACTGAGCCGCGAAGCTCGACGTCAAATTCGTCAGCGTGTACCAGGTTATTCCATCGGCGCTGAAGGAAATACCATCGCCGTCCCAATGGCTCTTGAAGCTTGTCGGGAGGGGGTGGGATGTGTCGCCGCCCCTGATATTCGTGTGGTCCAGCGTTAGCGTGACACCTGACTTACCAGCCAGGTTCAGGTACAGCCTCGCTTCGTTCAAGGAGTAGGTTGAATCCGCTGCCGTGTCATCCATCCAAAGCTGCCCGCCGGCAACTCTAATACGCCCCTGGTTACTGGAATAGTAGCTCCAGCCGGCGTCCGGCAGGCCGGAGGAAAAGTCCTGCGTGTAAGGAACGGACACCGAGCCGGTCTGCGACGGGGTATATGTCCCCCTATCATCGTTCTCGATAGCGATGGCGCCCACCCCGTAATCGCCAGAGGATTCTACAGGAA
>SDBT01004335.1_pt1 | contig 24144 bp, 12 predicted proteins | sample 2277101 | NCBI WGS metagenome assembly SDBT01 (sample SAMN10404973, study PRJNA504765) | marine sediment metagenome | isolation source: marine sediment core GS10_PC15, 103 cmbsf | place: Arctic Ocean: Southern Knipovich Ridge | collected 2010 | reverse complement strand
TTTCACAGTTGAGTGAATCAATTGGTAATTGCCGAAAATTGCCAGATCTGCAAAGATAAAAACTACCTGGCCTTGTCGAGGTAAGCTCTCATAAATCCAAATTTCATATGCTCTGGAATTATTACTGGCCGGATTTGTGTCAATATCATCCGGGAGCCCATACATTATAGAAACGCGGCCTTGATCCGATTCCCACCCGGGTGTTCTTTTCGAGCCATACTTTGTTTGGGCAGAATAAAAACGCCCCAAATGTATTCTTCTAAATTCCGGCGAGCGCTCGCTCCAAAACTTATTGATGTAATCTACTTTTCCGGTTCTATTTAATTGGTCATATATTTTAAGTTCTTTACTGTTTACCAGGTGATAAATTTGTCCTCTGAAATCTTCAATCGCCTGGCTATCAATTTGTACAGTTGAGACAATTTTGTGTGGATTGTTATACCAAAATCTAGATTCCCGAAATGCCACATCGCCACTTTCTTGATTGATAAATTTCAAATGTAAAACATATTTACCGGAGGCACATTTTAACAAATTTACTTTTTCTACCCAAATAGAATTTTCTGACTTAGGCTGATAGTCTTTTTCGGAAAATTCAACAATATTGCCTTGGTTATCAACAATTGAAAACTCTTTAGTATATTTCGATGTGCCTAAATTATAGATTTCTGCGTAAAAATATAAAAATGGCAATTCCAGCCCATACAAACGTACGGGGTTTGGCAATACTTCAATATTGTTTTTAACAAACTTATTTTTATTCACGGCTCTTTTTACGGATTGAGCAAACTCAATTTCGCTTAATTCCAACCTATCTCCGGCAAGTTTTATAACCGTAATGGGAACGGTAACATATCCGATGGCTTTGGAATTTAGATCGGTAACTTTTACGTCCAGGTTATATTTGCCGGGATCTAGAACAAATCCGGTAATCTCCAATGCAATTTGTTGAAAAGCCTGGGAGATGGAATCCACCTCACTGATGCTTTCCCAATCACTTTGAGCAATCTGATTATCCGCTAAATCCTTTACCAGCACTTCAATTTTGGCCCCGGCTAGAAACTTATTCCCCCTGCTAATATAGGAAAGCTGACCATTCGGTAAAGCGAGATAAATTTCCTGATAGATTTTTCCTTCTTCTTTCAAATCCTTAAACCCGGCCTTATCAACAGTAAACCGAATTTGATTTGGAATATCTTCAGTATCCTGGGCAAAAGAAGAAAGACAAAATATTCCAGCCTGGATGAGTATTATTACTCTAAAAAAAATTTTCATGGGTTTTCCTTATTGAAAATTACTTAATTCTTTTTGTAAATAATCATACCAACCGCTTTCCGGCCATTTTTCCATAAAATATTTATATACAAAAGGTCTGGCTAACATCTCACCATTGGACGCAGTAAATGCTTGAATTTGGTCATAAGAACCCTGGTGAATTTCCCGATTAGGGTGAATGGTAAAATAATTGTTCTTCAAACTAATAATTCGGTTACTTTGCCGGGTATCAAAATGAGTTCCGCTAAAAGCTACGTTTTCACTGCCCCGTATCTGGTAATTATCCACACCGCTGTTAAAGTCTTTGGAAATGGTTAGATAAGAACGTCCTGACATATTGATCCGAATTGCTTTTAAGGCATATTTGCCATCGGGAAGATTAGGAATATAAAAATAGCCGTTTTTATCTGTAAACAACCATCTGCCGAATAGTTTTTCTTGGCCGTTTTCTTGATAATAGCCAATAATGGCTACTTCAAGGTTTTCAACATATATTTCATGTATATTTTGATATCCGTTGTTCTCAAATAGGAGCGATCCAATCAACAAATTTTTTCCAGGTTCCGGTTCTTTAAGTCCACTCATCCCGCCGGCACAACTAAATATAAACAGGCCGGTTAGTAACAAATAATACAACTTGGATTTCATTTTTTCCTCTCTTTATTAGTTATTCATTCTTATATTCCATCAATTTGTAGGGGCGAAGGGCCTTCGCCCTCATTAAATTAGAAAAGAGATTGAAATCCCAAAGGATTCAATCTCCTTTCTAATATTTACTTCTGAATTTGATTTGGGTTTATTTTTTAAAAAGCTATCTCGATGGATGTTATGTTCACATCACCCAAATCGCCATATCTGGCAAAAGCATAATCGAATTTTACTTTCATGCCACTAAGTGGAATTCTAATCCCGCCACCGAAAGCAAAAGTGGCTAAATCATAATTCTCCTTATAACCAGCCCGCAGCGCTAAAATTCGATTCCATTCGTATTCAAAACCAAACTTGCTACGCATTGAATTATCAAAACTATCCTGTATCTCCAGAACCAGGGCCACTCGATTATCCTCACTCTCAAAGAGCATATTGTTCACACCCATTAGCTCAAATGAGGCGCCCATCTGGAAGCTGACCGGCAAAGCATGGGATGCAACATCATGACGAGAATCCAAACTTCTATTTCCCACACCAGGCTGGTTATCTGCTGGTATATCGGAAAATGATCTCAACGGGCCTTCATCCATTTTCATATCCCCGCCAAAATTGGTAACGGACATTCCGAGTTTTAAGCCGCTTACTCCCGGGCTAAAAATCAAACCAATATCTCCGGAAAAACCGCTTGCTTTTTCCTGCCAGATCTGTTCATGGATAAAACGACCGGTCACCCCAAACATGATGCGGTCAGTAAGGAAACGGGAAAAGGTAACCCCAATATCGAAATCATAACTTGAAAAGAATAAACCTTCACCATCAGGTTCGTCAATGGTGGTTTTTTCTATTGTTCCTATATCTAAGTAATTGATTGCAAAACCCAAACTCTGGCTGCCCAATGGGATAACAATTCCGGCAAACCAATGGTTCATGTCTGCATAAAGATTAATGTTATTATAAGCAACTGTGAGTTGTTGTACATTAGCCAAACCGGCCGGATTCCATTTCATCGAATAGATATCATCAGCAACGGCAGTATACGCTCCAGCCATTCCAATAGCCCGGGCACCAACTTCCAGTTTTAGAAAATTAGCAGCGGTGGTGCCAACCTTGGTGACTTCTCCCTGGCCGAACACCGATTGAGCCAAAAACAAGCACATCCAAAGAGTCAATATTTTTTTCATTTTTATTCTCCTTTTTATGAGAAGCCTAATCCTTTATAATACAATGGCAAACTTGCCAATATGTTGTTCCCCGGAATCCGTTTCAACTATATAGAGATAGATCCCGTAAGAAACTTCCAGATTTTCTTTTGTTAACAAATCCCATCTGGCTTCGCCATAAGTTATGCTATTGTGTTCAATGGTTTTAACATGATCACCCATTACCGTATAGATTTTAATTGTACAATTTGGCGGTAGATTGGTGAAACGAATTTCTCGTCGATCCCATGTGCTCTCACCTGTATACAATTCTGCCTCAGTGGTGATTACATAAGGATTCGGTACCACACGAATATTATCCAGTTCATTTTCCTCGAAGGCTTGAGATGATACTGCGGTTGTTGAAAAACGGAAAACGTCATGTGTAAACGGTTTGCTAAAGCTGATGGTATACACATCACCCACTGCCGGTGCCACAGGTTCCATACCGGTAGTATCATCAGCAGGAACAAAATGGGCTCTTAGCGCCCACGTTTGAGTGTATTTGCCATCAGCAGTTTCATTAAAAATAATTAAATCATTATCTGAAAAATCTCCTGTTCTTGGCTGGAGGAACATATCAACCTTAACAGGCGGAAACTTTGAGACATTCCAGATCTGGAAGGGAAGAGTTTTAGAACCGATCGTACTGGTATCAGCATTGGCTCCTAAAAACCGAACTTCGTAATCTGCAGCAAGAGCAGCTTTATAATATTTGGTAACTTCAAATTCATAGGTGCTGGCAGTCCCGCTAACCGCCGTCCAGCCTTGATTAGAAACACGTGCTAACGGATCATCCAGGATAGCCAGGTCATCACTAACGATTTTAAGAGCCCAACCATCAACAATCGGATGTGCGTTTGGCGCTTCTTCGCTTGAATACTCAACAATATTGCCGCTAGTGAAGATTCGGTTTGGCGGGATTAAATCCACAATCTTGCCCAAAGTTTCATTATAAATACTGTATTCCAGAACAGATGATGATGTATCATCAAACGTCACTTTATATGTATTTCCGGTAAGAGCATCAGAATCAAAAATCTCCAATTCCAATGAACCGGTGCCAGTACCGGAAACATGTTCAAACGTGGAGTCCACTGTGCCTTCTGTGAAACCCAACGGACGTTTCCCCGGGATGGCATTTATCGTGTTAAAATCCTTACCCGATGATCCCCGGGGCGATTCATTGGCTGGAAAGAGAAGGTCTAAATAGGGACGATCGTAGGCTATAATCGTGTAGCCATAACGCACACCGTTTTCCACATCCGTATCCGTCCAGGTGTGGACGATACCGGTATTATCCCCCAGATACATATACGGATTAAAAGGGTCCAAACCGTCAATCCCATCGATTTTATCACATTGGAAAACCGGTTCATAACCGAGGAGCTCGCCTCGTTCACCTACATTGTTCACTTCGTAAACTTCGATGCCCCAATCAACAATATCCGAGGTAGGATCAAAAAACGATTTGTAGATTTTATAACCTTGAAAATCTTTCTCTTTGGTTAATATATCCCGGGTTTCTTCGGCATTTGAATCCCAATAAAGGGTTACTTTACCATCCTCAGTATAAATGATCGGGATACCATTTGCATCAAAAGTTTTTGTCCCTACCGCACTTAATGTCGGGGTTCTGGGCGGTCCGGTTCCCTGGAATTTGTTATTATACAGATCCAGGGCTTTTTCAAAGTTTAATAAAATATCGGCAAAACGATCCTCATCGTCCAGATTGGTAGCAAAACCATCCGCATCTAGTGTGCCATAATTATCCACGCCTGCTAATAAACAGACATGTATCGGCATGGTATCACCTGGTACTGCGGTGAAGGGGCCGGAAGAGATAATAAATTGAATATCGATACGGTTTCCCGGATCAGCTCTTTCATGAAATGGTCTCAACAGATCGAGATCATCAAAATGGGGGTTTTCACCATGGAAGTACCTCGCTACATCATCCGGTGATAATATCGATGGATCACCGCTCATCATGGCATATAAACTTCTTTCAATTTGGGCCCCGACCGAGATTTGGGCAAAATCCGCTTCCTGATCAAAAAAATGAAAACCGGTAAGACCGATATCTTCACCGGTGACATCGTCCGGAGGAGTCTTCAAATAGGCCAATCCATAGGTAGATACGGGACCTTCAGCAATACTATTATCATCAGCCGCATACCCGGCTTTATCAAACATGACAAAAAGATTTCTTTCGAGATACGGTTTACAATAGTCATCCTCCGCCCACGGAGTCATTTGATAAGTACCGGGAAGATAGGTACGTCCCGGGAGATCAGGATCAAAAACAAAACCGAAATAGAGGCTGTCGATCTCTTTATTGTGATGTTGATAAGTCGGATCGGTGATATTATCCTGGTAGATCAAATTGTAATTAAAAAAGACAATATCTTCATAAGCCCGGGCAGCATAGGCATAACCGGATACTTCCATCATAAAACCGATGGGATAACCCACGCCGGTCTCGTCACCTAAGCGGATGCCATTATATTTGTCATCCATTTTGAAATAAATATCCTGTGAAGATACAAACTGTCCATCAATCGGTAAACCAAAGGTCTCTGATTCCGGATCCGGATCCAGGGCCCAATAACCGGGCCAATGGCGCTCACCCGGCGTTTCAATGAATTGATTGTTTTCATCAAAATACCCCTCGGGCCAGGACCGAGGTCTGGTACTTGTGGCGGTAAGAGGAGTATTGGAATGGGTATCATCACCTATCAGTTGAGTACCGGCATTATCCACAGATTCCCAATCCACAAAAGACCACTCTTGGCCGCCGTCACAAAAATATTGAGTGTACGATTCAATACAATTATAATAGGAACTTCGGTCAACAGTCGGACCATCTTCGTGCTGAATATCGGTTGCCCAGGACTGCTTGGGCACTCCTAAAATGGGAACCACCCAGCGCAGCTCGCCCCAATATCCATGCTTGATATAGGGTTGATAAGACCGGCCAATGACACCGTAACTTTCAATACCGTTAACTCTTAATGCGCCGACATTTAAAAATCCGACGGAACGGTCAAAAATACTGGCCGATTTATTTAGGCTCTGTGGTGCCGGTTTATCAAATTCATCGCCTACAATTTCCTGTGCTACTTGTCCTAAAACAATTGTGCTTGTCATTAAAACACAAAAAAGAACAAATAAGAGGAATTTGAATTTATTTCCATTAAACATGAGGTTACTCCCTTTTTTCAGAATATGTGTTTTTGTTCATATTCATTTATTTGTCGTTCTGAGGGCTTCCGAACAATCTTCTCATTTCAATTATTACCCGGAACAGTCTTCCTCGCTTTGCTGCTCAGAACAGTTTTAACTCAAAATTAAAACAGGACTCGCAAACCAAAACTTATGGAACGGCGAGGGCCATAATTATTAAAATTGATACCGTCCATTCGAGTGGCACTATAAGACGTATTGGTATCTCCGGGATCGGTCGGTGATCCGGTTCGCGAATAACCGTCCAGCACATTTTCACGATCAAAAAGGTTGCGAACCTGAATAAAGGCTGAATAATCCAAACCAAACGCTTTAAAGTTTTTATAAGCGCGCAGATCAAATTGATGAAAAAACGGCCAGCGGGCGGAATTTTCTTTTTCCTGAAATCCGGATTCACCCATGTAAGGTGTATACACCCTGCCGCTCTCACCAAAATAGGATAGATTGACGCCAAAATTAGACAGCATTTTTTTACCGAAAACCGTGGGCCCACCGTTAGTTGGGATACTAAATTGAACGTTGGAGCGAAATGTATGGGGCTGGTCCCAGCTGGATATCACCTCGCGTTTGGGTTGGGTTTGTTGAGTATCGCCATCCCAATAACCATCCCAGGAACTTTGTTGCAGAACCATTGACCGTGCCCAGCTATAATTGATCCTGCCGGAAAAATAATTGCTGTAGCGTTTACGCAATGTGACATCAATACCTTTTGCGGAACCAAAATTGTTGTTTAAAAACACAGAGTAATCATATGGGTTCATACCCAAAGGATCAGTATAAGCAGGAACGTATACAGAACCTACCTGGTTTGTGGTTTCTTTGGTCCATAATGTGACATTCAAACCGTAAACAGCGCCCAGTTGTTGTTGAAAACCAACTTCATATTGAATTGATTTTTCATTTTCCAAACTTGGATTACCGATGATATTTCCACGAATCATACTCACTTCCCGGACAGCTCCGCTGGCCCGATAGATATCACGGTAATTGGCATTTTGATAAAAGTGACCAAAGTTAAAATGGACTACGGATTTGTCAGTTAATGGGAACGCTACGCCGATACGGGGACTGAATTTAAATTTTTTCTTTCCTTCCTCCCAGCCGTCATATTCCAAACCGGTAACAGTATAGTCCTGTTCTGCCAGCGGCGCCAATGGATTTGTCCACATCGAACCGCCGGCATTGGAATAATCCATCCGGCCACCAATATTAATCACCACATTATCATATTCAATTTTATCCAGGATATACACTCCACCTTCTTTGGGGAACTCACGGTAAAATGTCGGATAGGCTGTGGGACCGCTTTGGCCCTGATCATCATGACGGAAGATGTCATAATAGGTAAATGCCACACCTGTTCTGAATTGATGATGCCTGTTGACCTGGCTGGTTACATCCAAACGAATATCATAAGTGAATGACGAATCTCCGGACCAATAATGGTCGGAACGCCGCATCCAGAAATAATCGTCAATAGGATCTCGCTCTCTATAAGAACCTGTATGTGTGTATTGGGGTTTATCTCTGAAATTGTCTTCCGCCGGCGTCCAGACATTGGTGAATCCCAAAAATTCACCATATTTTTTGCTGTAATCGTTTAGCACCCTTACTTTACGGAATTGGACAAAGCGCTGCATTTTAAGAGTATAAAATGTTTTGGCGCTAAGCGTATGGCTCCAGATCATGTTAATTCGGTTACTCGCACTTAAATTAACCTGACGTCCTGCCATTCCGGAATCATTACGGTGCAAAATCCGATAAGTTGAATCTCCGCCTACTATCACAAAATGATTTGCTACTTCTTCATTATAATAAATCTCTCCGGGGAAGGGATCGCCTGCGCGGATCTCGGTGATATAATCAAAATCACCACCTTGTAAATAAATGGTTTTTCCGTCGGCATTAACCAGCAAACGATCAACACTTGTTCTAAAATCCGATTGTTCTCCGTCATCCACATCTAGCCAGCCACCGGAAACACCGTCAAAAGTTGCACCTGGAAGTTCATAATATGCTCTGGCATTAAAGTTATTACTCTGGTTCCACCGTTGACTTTGGGAATATCCTATCTGTAATTTCATATTTGGGGTGAAACGATAGGTAATATTACCGAGCCAGTCGGCATTGTTGCGAAAACCAAAACCTTTCCAGCCAGTAAAATTATCAAAAGGATGGACATAGCGCATCCTGCCGCCGACAGGGTGGGGAGTCCGGGTTAATTCGACGTCATTAGCGTCCATGATATCCAAATATCCATCATAGGCAAGGTCTTGCATAATTTCTTCTGTTGTGGGTAAATCCACTCGATTTCCATCAGCATCAAAATAATAATTATAGTCGTTCCAAATGATATCGTCCGCTTTAAAAACATCAGCAGCTTGTGAGTTCAGATTAGCGGAGATAAAGAACTTCAATTTGTTAAAAAACGGAACCGGACCATTTAAACTTAAGGTTACATCCTGTCTGTTTCTCTGGATACCTTCAGCAGTGGAAATGGCATCCCAGCCAAATGGTCTAGTAGTTCCATATTCCAACTGTCCGGATATTCTGTTGCCGCCCTGCCTGGTGGAAAGGTTAATAACACCGGATAAAGAATTTCCGTATTCCGGGCTAAATCCACCGGCAGATACTGTCATCTGGTTGATGGCATTGTTGTTCACACGGGTCCCAAATCCACCAAAAAGTGGATTACCCACCTTCATACCATCGATATACAATCCCAATTCATTATTTCGACCGCCACGCATGCGGATATCTTCCAGATCACGAGTATTGTATCCGCTCTTTGCATAAGGCGTGTTGGTTAAAATGGTGATATTGGAATTTAACGCTAACACTCTGGTCATATCTTCGGCCGGCATGTTTTTTATTTCATCATACGTTATGGTTGTTACTTTGGAAGTTAAATCCCTATCGATAAGAGGCCTTTCTGCTGTTACGACAACCTCTTCCATATCGAGAACGGTTTCTTCCATTCTGAAATTAGCTTTTGTCGTTTGTCCAATAATAATCCGTAGATCGGTCATCGTTATATTTTTATAACCCATCATACGAGTAGTCATAGTATATTTCCCCGGTGGAACATTGATGATATAATAATAACCATCCGCTCCGGTGGCAGCACCTGTCTGGGTTTCATTGATAAAAACGTTCACTCCGGGCAGGGGATCACCGGTTGCCCGATCGGTCACCCTCCCATCAATTTTACCGGTAGTTTGGCCAAAAGTAAAACTCCATAAGGCCAGCATAAGGACCAGTAAAACTAAAATAAAGACATAACACCTTTTCATTACGACCTCCTAAGATAGTTTAGTTAATAAAAAGGAAACATTTAGGTTCAATTATTTAACAATACCACGCTAATATATTTCAGATAGGTTCGTTTGTGATTAAAAATGGCATTTTTAAAAACAGTTCTTTAATATTTGATGATTTAATTATGGTGTAAAACATTAGCAAAATTATATTTTCCATCTACCTCCCTTCAATAAAAATAGTTTTGTACTCAACTATGGAACCTATCCGGTTTTTCCCCGTTAGAGTTTAAACCTGTTCTGTATGTAAGAAAGATTAATCAGATTGAAAATGTTTATTTTGAAAATCACAAAATATCCTAAGAATATTCATTAATAGTTACTAGCTAGTAACACATTGCACGCTAAAAGTACTGATTTTGGGTTTTCAAGTCAAGATATTTTTTTATTTTTTATTTTTTATTTTTTATTTTATCAAATTTATTTCATTTTGAATAGACCAGGAGATTAATTCTTTGAGTGTCCAAAGATTTCTTAAATTGGATCATTTCAGTAAAACTAACAGTTTCTCCGCTGTTTTCAGTAAAAAAATCTCAAAAACTGTTATCCCGGAAATTTCCTAACCACCTCCTATATCCTACAAAAATTAAATTTTTGAAATATTTTACTCGAAATGAAGGCACATTTTAAAAGATAAATATTCAACTTATTTATTTCACAATTATCAAAAGGTGATTATTCTAGATAAAAGGTTAATCCAATCGATCGGATGGTTATTGTACTAAAAAAAAATGCATATTTAGTTCATATTTATCAGATTGATAGATAAAATAAAAAAATTCCTTGACATAAATATTAATTATCCGTAATTTTGTTTAAAATTTCATTGGTGTGACGGGTTTTTGTAAAATGCAGATCGAAATTTAAATGTGATTAATGAGCCATTTTAAATTAAAATTCTTATTATTTTCAATTTTCAACTATTAAAAGATAATTATTTTTGTAAATGCTGCTATTTTTCTTTATTCGTGGTTTAATTAATAAGTTTCATTAACGCAAGAGTATATTTAATTTTTATTCGAAGTAAGTAAAAATTTCAAACAAAAATAATAAGGAGGTGATGGGAAAAAACGAATTGTGAGTGGTCGGGGTAATTGTGAAAAATAACACCACTTTGTTAATTAAATTATTGATATTCAGAGTGGTAAATTCTGGTAAAAGTAAGGAGGGCTTAAGATGCGAAAAAGCATTTTACTAATTAGTTTGGTTTGTATTTTAATGGTGTTCTCGGTTAACAGTTTTGCTCAGCCGTCTTCACCTATTGCGGGTTCAAAAACTGTTCTTGTGGATCAGTTTCTTGAACTTAATTCGGACAGTTATATAACACTACAATATCGGTGCAACTCAAATCATGTTTTCTTTGAACCGGTTACAGGAAATATAGTAATTGGCTATAGATTATGGGATGATCCAGCCGATGAAGGGGTTCTTGTTATGCATGTATCCACGGATAATGGCGACACCTGGATAAAAACAGATAGAGTAAATGACGGTTTAGCTAATACTACGAACATGGATGGGGGTTATACGGGTGTAGTATGGGGAAATGAAGCAACTCCTATTATCCTCTTTACCAATAGAGGAAATGATGATCAATATATAGAATATGAACCTTACATTGCCACTGATCTTTTTGGCTGGGGCGGCGGAATTACTGATGCTGTTTCAATAGATAGTTATTCAGGCGCCGATACCGTTAATCATTACCGATACTTAGATTTTGTGATTGCTCCGGATGATCCCAATCTTTGGCTGGCCACAGGCTGGCACAACAATAACGCTGATCCGGGCGAATACTTAGCAGTGTGGCGCTCAACTGATGCCGGTATGACATGGAGCCGGCCCAAAGTCCCGGTTTCTGCGGTTGCTGCTGACGCCGGCCAGGGACATTATTATTACAATATTATGTCCAGTAGTGCGATTATTGAAGCCGGACCTAATGGTATGGTATATATCTATGGAGAAACCCAGAAGGATTCATCAGGTGACATTTATAGAGGAGTGTATAGTATGTCTGCTGATGGCGGTGTGACCTGGACAGATCCCGCAATCGTTCCCGGTACTGAAAACAATTCTAATAATCTGAATGATATCACTGAAAACAAAATGTCCATTGTGGATCAGGCTGGTAACTGGCACCTGGTTCAGGGTGTCAGAGATACCACGGATACCTTAGGTATTGAATATTACATACATTGTTTGTATAACGGTTCAACCTGGGCCATTCAGGATCTGGCCACACCGATGCGTCCCGGTATCCACACCAATGGCCTTACCCGTCGGGGCCGGAGAGCACCTACTGCTATTTCAATGAATGCTGCCGGTACAATTTATTTTACTTATATGGATGTCTTTGATACCACCGGCGGTTATGATTATAATGTTTATGCTAAATATACCGAAGATAACGGTGCAACCTGGAAAGGTCCGGTCCATATCGGAGATGGTTTTAATACAACAGCATATGCCTCTGATGTTTCACGGAACGTGGGCGATTATATGCACATCATGTATAACATTTATGACGACGTTGTTGATACCCTTAATAAAGTCTACTATATGGCGATACCCGCTGCCGGTATAGTTGCATCTGGGGTTAATACCACTGATCAAAATCTGCCGGAAGAATTTGATCTGAAACAGAATTATCCTAATCCGTTTAATCCGACAACAACCATTGAATTTTCATTGGCTAAGAAAACACACGTAAATATTTCAATATTTAATTCTTTAGGCCAAAAAGTAGAAACTTTGGTTGATTATGAAATGACTGCCGGAAAAAAAGCTGTTGTTTGGTATGCCAGAGGCAAACCTTCCGGAACCTATTATTACAAAATGAAAACCGGAGATACTGTCCAGACAAAAGAGATGGTTCTGGTTAAATAAGTTTTAAGTAATAATAGTTACATACATTTGGAGATCAGAAACCGGAAGGTTTTTGGTCTCCATTTTTTTTGCAGTAGGTTCAGGGTTTAAAAGTTCATAGCGGCGCTCCAAGCACCTAAGTTCCAATGACCCAATAACTCAACGACTCTATGACTCTACGATCCTACGAACCACCGACTCTACCACCCTACAACATCGGATCTTCCCGCACGGTTATTTTATTGGAATAGACTTTTCCGTCCACGGTCATTTTAATAACATATACACCGGGTCCTGCTGCCGGGCCGCGCACACCTCTGGTGGAAAAGGACCTTCTCAGAGAACTGACATCACGAAACCGGTTCATTAACCTGCCTCGCAGCATATTTATTTCTCTCATATTTTTAATTGATACAAGATCTTTTTTCACCTGATTCAAAAAATTTTTCTGTTCACGGTTCAAATTTACCAATTGGGGCAATCTTTCTATAACAGACTCCAGTTCGCTAACCCTCTGCCGGATCTGTTCTGCGGTAGGATCAAACCTTAAATCCCAGGCCAACCGGTTAATCCCCGGTTCACCGTTAACTTTTATGATCCTCTTTCTTTCACCGGTTATATCGGATATTTCAAAAACAACATCACTCTCAGGTTTTGATTTAAGATAATAATTGATCAGACCGCCATTGGTTAACTTGGCCCGGACAATATTTGCCCGTTTGGGTATATATGGGGGATTTTCCCCGGCGTAAAACATATGTCCCCGGACTCCGCCCCTGCTGGCGTCCTCCCAAAGAGTGATCGGACGGTTATCAAAAATAAACGCCGGTGAATTTTGAACTTCTTCGGTAAACTGCTGCAGGGGAGTAATATCATCTGCAATCCAGATACTGCGGCCGTGGGTTCCGGCGATCAGATCGTTATCCCTGGGATGAATGACCAGGTCATGAAAAGCGACCGTGGGCATATTTTCCATAAAACGGTTCCATTCCGCCCCACCGTTAACTGAAACAAAACAGGTAAACTCCGATCCGGCAAACAACAGATTTTTATTTTTCAGGTCTTCACGGATAACATACATACTGTTTCCATCCGGGATATTGTTGGTTATGTTAATCCAGCTTTTACCAAAATCTGTGGTTTTAAACACCCAGGGGGATAAATTTGCACTTCTATGACCGTCAAATGTGACATAACAGGTGCCTTTTTCAAAATGGGAAGCCTCAACACAGCTCACCCAGATCCCTTCAGGAACACCTTTAATATTATCTCTGACGTTGGTCCAGACGGCTCCGCCATTTTGACTAATTTGAACATTACCATCATCTGTACCTACCCATAATAATTGGGGATCTAAAGGAGATTCGGAAAAAGCGGTTATGGCACAATGGGTCTCTGCTCCGGTCGCGTCACGGGTTATACCACCGGAGTTGCGGTCGGTTTTTACCGGATCATTTGCCGACAGATCGGGACTGATGATCTGCCAGTGGTAACCCTCATCCACGGTTTTGAACAGATAATTCCCGCCCAGGTATAATGTTTTTGGATTAAAACTCGACATAATTAAAGGTGAGCGCCAGTTAAACCGAAACTGTTGCGGCAGCCGGCTGCCGAATGACCGGGTTTCTCCGGAAACAAATTCCCCATAATTATATATATTTCCCGGGTTTGGCCGGGTGGATTCCACCCTGCGGGTTTCGGCATCGTAACGGCGGAAACTACCCCCTTCCGCTTCGGTATAAACTTTACGCCAATCGGTGGGATCGATCTGGATGAACATACCGTCACCCCAATGCAGTTTCCACCAATCATCGGCCAGCACTCCCCGGACATCCTTACTGAAACTGGGCCCTCCCCAGGTTCCGTTATCCTGAGTTCCGCCGTAAACATAATACGGATCCCGCATATCAACACCGATAGCATAAAATTGTCCGATCGGCATGTTATCAAACAACTGGAACGATTTCCCATGATCGTGGGTTAAGGTCAGGCCTTTATCTTTGCCGAGATAATAGCGATTTTTATTGACAGGATCAAGCCAAAGTGCATGATAATCCAGCCCCCCTTCAAATTTAAGTCCCCCGGCCCGAAAGGTTTTTCCGCCATCCGAGGATAACCTGATTGTAGTAGTCAGCACATATAACAACTGGTCATCACCGGGATTAATCCGGATCTGGCTGTAATAAAACGGCCGATTGTTGTAGCGGTTAACATACTGCCAGTTTTCGCCGCCGTCTTCCGAGCGATATATGCCGGTGCCTAATTTAGTCATATCTCTATAATCAGGATCATTATTTCGAGGTTGGTAACCATGTTCAACAATTGCCGCAAGAATGTCGGGATTTTTACGATAAATATCCAAACCGATTCGACCGGTGGCTCCTTTTGGCAGGCCGTTGGTCAATTTGTTCCAGGTTTTCCCGCCGTCTGAAGTTTTAAAGATTCCGCCTTCAGGCCCGCCGCTGTCAAATCGATACGGTTTACGCAAGCGCTGATAAAAAGCAACAAACATAATATCCGGATTTTCCGGATTCATCACCAGATCGATAGCCCCGGTTTTACCGTCATCCGGGAGGCCGTTGGTAAGTTTAGTCCAGGTTCCCCCGCCGTCTTCGGTTTTAAACAAACCCCGGTCACCGATGTAACCCCACAAATTTCCGATTGCTGCAACATAAACGATATTTTTGTTTTCGGGATGGGTAATAACTCTGGAAATTTGATAAGTATCTTTAAGACCCATATTGGTAAAAGTTTTACCGCCGTCTTCCGATTTATATATCCCGTCCCCCCAGGCCACACTATTGCGGTTATTAGCTTCCCCGGTGCCTACCCAAATAATGTCCGGATTTTTTTGGAAAATTTTAATATCGCCGATTGAGGCGCTGGCGTAATTATCAAAAATCGGCTGCCAGGTAGTGCCGGCGTTAAGCGACTTCCACACCCCCCCGGAAGCGGTGGCGGCAACCACGTGGGTGAAATCATTATCGAGGGCTTCAACGTCCACAATTCGCCCGGCAAAATTAGCAGGACCAATACAACGCCATTTCATCTCTTTAAACAGATTTTTTTCGGTAATCTGAGCTCCGCCAATGGCAGTATAAATCAACATTGCTGAAATTAGACGGGTTGTTTTGGCAATTAAATTTTTCATGAGTATTCTCCTTTTTTTGTTATCGGGATCGGAATCGCCATTGGGATCGCCATCGCTATCGGAATCGCTATCTTCGATTTCGATCCGCTGCCGATCCCGAATTTCGCCGGCTTTTTAATCAAATTTTGACACTACCGCCTTAGCAGGGTGTTGCAAATTGCTTTAGAAACCGTTAAAACGGTTTAAAACTTTTTTGCATCTTTTTAGCACCTGGTTTAACAGGCTGTCCGAAAACTTACTCTTCAGTGTCTTTCCCGCGAAAGCGGGAATCTATAACCTATTGTATTTATTGGATTCCTGCTTTCGCAGGAAAGACAGTATTACCTTAATCTCGTAGTTTTCGGACACCCCCTTAAACCAGGTGTTAATGGCATAAAAAACAAACAGATAACCGTTTCAACGGTTTTTTAGATTTCACAGTACAATTATTTAAAGATGTTTAAAATCCATTCTGCAATACCCTGCTTAGGCGCATGGACGCTTACAGCGCAGGCATCAACAATTGGTTGTGCTATTTTGGAGTGCATCAACAATGTTGATGCAATATCAGATGCAGTATCACTGATACTGCACTCCATATTAGTTTTTTCGCATTTTCGCATTTTGCATTTCCGTGTTCACGCGTTTACACTTTTTCGCATCTTTGACTGAATAAAGCTGTCAGCACTCAGCGGTCAGCGTGGAAAATTTGAAGACGCGTGAATGCAAAAAAGCCTGTTTTTCATGGCCATCTGTATAGTGTTTTAAATCTTATCCCATAGGGACTTTTGAAAATTGCCCAGCTATTAATCGCTGGGGAAAAAGTAAAAATACATTTGCATCCCATTGGGACGGTTGAAAATAATTCGTCCCCACCAATATATTCGCGGATCCGTTTAATTTAATAAATAAAAACTAAGATAATTAAAAAATAATGAAAAAACTTGAGTTTTACAAAAAAAATATTGTACAATACATATATCCAATTAATAATACAACGTAACTACTCAGACTCGAAGTCTCCCCGTCAGCAGTCGACAGGGCAGGTAAAACTTAAAGGGTGGGAAGACACATAATCTCAATGCAAAAAATATTTGAAATTTAGAATTCATATTTCCCGGATAAGAAGATCATATTGGAAAACATACCGGATTATTGGGAAATGCAAAATCAGGAACTTGGAGTATATTTAAAATGAAATCGGAGGAAATCATGTCCAAGAAAAGCGGTTTACTAATTTTAGTTCTGCTATTTTTTACGGCAGCAAATAGCGGTTTTACCCAGGATTTTAAAGCAGATCAACCTTTTGTTCTCACTTCTGCGGGACAAAGCGCCGATGTTCTGATGGTCAAGATTCTGGCGCAAAAATCCGGCATTAAATTTTTATACGACAAGCTGATAAAAGCCGGAGGAATGAAAAATTACACAACCTTGGTCTTTGTCAGCGGCGGCAGCAGCAAAGGATTAGGAGCCGCCAATATTAATAAAAAGCAGGAATCGGAGAGGATCCGGAATTTAATTAATACAGCTAAAAAAAAGAAGATAAAAATCATAACCATGCATGTTGGCGGAAAAGTTCGTCGCGGGAAATTATCAGATGAATTTAATAAACTCACGGCAGAAAATTCAGACTGCCTTATCGTTGTTAAAGGTGGTAATGAAGACAAATTTTTTAGCACTATCGCAGAAGAAAAAAAGATCCCCATTTATCAAATTGCGAAAATATTAAATGCCGGCGATATTTTGAAAAGCATTTTTAATAAATGATTTTTATAAATTGAAAGGAAAGTTCGATGAAAAGGAAAACACTCATTTTTATTTTATCCTTCGTGTTTCTGTTTCACTGTTTAACTGTTTTTTCGCCGGCGCAAGAAACAATTGGTAAATCGGGAATGGTGGTCTCAGCTCACCCAATCGCTACTGAATTCGGACTGGAAATTCTGAAATCCGGAGGCAATGCGGTTGATGCTGCGGTCGGGACAGCAATTGTTATAGGAGTAGTTGAACCGAATGCATCCGGACTGGGCGGCGGCGGTGCCATGCTGATTTATCTGAAAGAAGCGGACAGCTTAACCTACATAAATTATTATGCGCGGGCACCGAGGTTGGTCTCAACTAATTTTAATTCAGAGACGGAACTCAGCAGCGGAATTTCTGTTTTAGTTCCCGGAACTGTTGCCGGACTATACAAAGCACTCACACAATACGGCACAATTAGCTGGAAAGAACTGCTGACTAAAGCTGTCGATAGATTAAAATCCGGTTTTAAAATTAATTCAAAATTCTACAATCTGATTTTTGATTCTTATGAAAAACTTATGATCTACCCCGAGACAAAATCGATCTATTTACTCAATGATCTTCCCCGAGAACAAGGTTCGATTTTAAAGAATGACCGTTTGATAAAAACGCTGAGAAAATTAGCTGACCAAGGACCGGATGTTTTTTATCAGGGTGAGATTGCCGATTCAATAGAAACGGTCATGTTCAAATATGGAGGAGGGATTAGAAAATCTGATTTAAAAAATTATCAGCCGGTTGAAGTGTCTCCAATCAGGGGAACTTACCGAAATCATGAAATCATATCCGCTCCCCCGCCTCAATGCGGTATTACGGTAATTGAAATTCTTAATATTTTAGAGCTCAAAAATCTGTCCCAAATGGCCCATTTTTCCGGGAGCGCCAAAACATTTCACTTTATGGCGGAGGCGATGAAAAGGGCATACGCGGATCGTTTAACTTATTTAGGAGATCCGAAATTCATTTCTGTTCCGGTTAGTACATTACTTTCAAAAGGATATGCCAAGAGCAGATTCCAAACCATCGAAACAACCCGTGCTTTTCCAGCCAGGCTTAAAAATACCAAACCCGGTAATGTAACAGATTTTCAAAAACGGAACAAATCTGACGATACAAACCCTCATGGGAGCACGACTCAGATTTCAATAGCAGATAAATTCGGCAATGCTGTTTCATTAACCCAAACTTTGAACCACTTTTGGGGGAGCGGAATTAGTGTTTGCGGTTTCCTGTTGAACAACGGTATGAACGTATTTTCAAAAATTAATTCCGCTAACACAATAAATTCAGGACGAATCCCCAGATCAACAATGGCACCGACGCTGGTATTTAAGGAAAATAGTCTGTTCATGGTGGTGGGCTCTCCGGGCGCCGGCCGAATCCCGTCAACTATCGTAGAAGTGATAAGTAATATTATTGATTACGGCTACAGCCCTGAAAAAGCAAATGAAGCGCCCCGTTTCTGCAGCAGAAAATGGGCGGACTATATCACGGTGGAAGCCCGGATTCCGGATGAAGTATTAAATGAACTTCGGAAAATGGGCCATCCGATTGAGGTTAAAGAGGATATGGATCTTTTTTTCGGCGGAGTGCAGTTAATCCTGATGGATGCACAGAAAAACATTAAAATCGGTTCGTCCGATCCGAGACGTTCCGGTGTCGCGATGGGATATTGAGGGGGGAAAAAGAAAAAAAAGAACATACCACATAAAAGATGGAGCTGGAGCTGGAGCTGGAGCTGGACGATGGACGATGGACGATGGACGATGGACGATGGACGATGGACGATTAAAGATTAAAGATTAAAGATTAAAGATTAAAGATTAAAAAATTAAGATTAATGAAATTTACCACAGAATTTTCACAGAAAGACACGGAATGGAAGATTGAAAAAACGGAATGGTGGAATAATGGAATGTTGGAATGATGGAATGATGGAGCGGGAAAATAATAGCAAATTACAACGATCAACAATCATTGACCAGCCCCAACGGGGCTTAATAACATAGCCCAGGGTGTAACCCTGGGGGGCTCCCAGCGGGGCGAAAGCATATAGCCCGGGGTGTGAGCCTGTTTTTTGAGGAAAGGTATTTATGAATATTAAATATTTTAAAAAATTAGTTTTAATCACAATCGTTTTCTGTTTGTTGATTTTGGTTAGTGTACAAAGTTCAGCACAATATCTTACAACGGCTGGTCAGGTTATCCATGAAAAATTCTGGGCGCCGAATTCTTATCTTTTCGGCCATTTAATGGAAAAAACCATTTATCAAACCCCGATTTTCCATTTCGACAGCAAACAAAAAGGCCCGGTTGTTCTGATAATAGGCGGAACACATGGTAATGAAGCAGCCGGGTTTGAAGCGGTTCACCGCTTATTGGAGCAATTTTCAAAAAACGGGATAAAACAAGGTGAAATATTTTTAATCCCCGAAGCAAACAAGCTGGCTGTTGATAATAATAAAAGGCGAATTCCGGTACCTGCTGATGTTGATATCGAGAAAGGGAATCTAAATCGTTGTTATCCCGGTGATCTCAAAGGATTGCCAATGGAAAAAGAAGCATATGAAATTGCCGGATTAATAAAAAATAATAACATTAATCTAGTACTGGATCTCCACGAAAGCAGGAAACTTCATATGGAAACCGTCAAACCGGACGGCAGCTACAGCGGTCTTGGACAAACCTTGATTTTTACTCCAGATGAAGACGCTGCCTGGCTCGGAATGATTGTACTTGATCAACTGAACGGTTCCATCGATTCGGAACAGAACCAATTTTCTATGGTTGAAAGACCAATAAAAAACAGCACCGCCTGGATGGCAGGTGAGATCTTCGGCATCCCCGGTTTCACGGTAGAAACTTATCGCGGCTTACCCCTGGCAGACCGTATCAGATACCATGTTCAGATTGTGAATATAATTTTGAAAGAAAAGGGGATGATTTAGAGAGAGCGTTCAAGGTTCAGGGTTCAGGGTTCAGGGTTCAGGGTTCAGGGTTCAGGGTTCAGGGTTCAGGGTTCAGGGTTCAGGGTTCAAAAAAGATAATCACGAATACTTATCTGTCAAGTGTTTTTGACAAAAATAGACAGAAAATCTGTGAAAATTCCGCGGTAAAATCTTTTGATCTTTTTTCTTCAATCGTCCATGGTCAATGGTCCATCGTCCATCACGATCCTTACACAACGTTCAATTCCCTTATTGGTTTCCTTTCAGCAAAACGATCAAAAGCGAACCTGGTAAGATCCAGCGTTTTGTAACAGCCAAATGTTATCAATTCACAAATAGCCCGGCCGACAGCAGGCGCCTGCTGCAGGCCATGCCCGCTAAAACCGTTGGCGAAAAGAAAATTGCGGATCTCCGGATGAAAGCCGAGTATGGCATTTTGATCAAAAGTATTATAAGCATAATGGCCGGCCCATGAACGTCCACGTTTGATCTTTTCAAAACTCTTCACCCGCAAGGCAAGAACCGGCCAGATTAGCTCTTCAAATAATTGATAATCCATCTTAAAATCGCAACAATCCGGATCCCGGTTTTCCGGGGGGTTTACACCGCACAGAAACCTGTCACCTTCGGGCCGAAAATAAACGCCACCCGGATTTATAACCATGGGACAGCCGGGAATTTTATCCCGGCATTCAAATGAGTAAACAAATCTTTTCCGTGACCGAACCGGAAAATCTTTTATACCGACCATTTTTGCGATATGTGCCGCACCGGTTCCGGCGGCATTTATTAAAAAATCACAGGAATATTTGCCCCGTTTTCTAAGTTGAACTCCGGTAATTTTGTTATTTGTATAATGAACATCCATAACTTCATCAGCTATAAATTTTACACCTGAGAATTTTGCCTTTTTAATGAATGCCATCAGCAGACTGTAGGGATCCAACCAGCCTTCACCGCTGCTACCGAAACATCCTGCGGCCAGATCGGAGACATTCAGCCATTTAAAGCGTTTTTCAAGCTGGGCCGGAGATAACAGTTTTACGTTAACATGATTAGATTTCTGCAATTTATAATTTTTTTCTAACTGGGTAAATCCCTTTTTCCCGCTTAAAAACAGATATCCTGCTTCTTCAAAACACAAGTCCGGAACAAAACTTTTCACAGATAAATGTTGTTTAACCGATTTAATAAATTTCCCGCCAAATTGTGACATTTTAATATTTTCTACTGTAGAAAACTGCTGTCTTATTCCTCCTGCAGAAAGGGTTGTAGAGCATAACGAATAACCCGGATCTTTTTCAATCACTAAAATAGAACACGCAGAATCAGTTTGATCCGCCGTAAAGTAAGCGATGGAACTCCCAATTATGCCACCCCCGATTATTATCACATCAAAATGTCTGTTTTTTAATTCCATCACCTCTTTCATATTTTACCACAGAGGACACAAAGATTGCACAAAGATCACAAAGTTCATTAGGGCGAACAGCCGTTCGCCCCTACCTATTATAGACTACTTTCCCCCCGACAATAGTATAATCCACTTTAGTTGACATGATCTTTTCATGGGGGATGGTTAACAGATCCTGGTTTAAAATAACCAGATCAGCGAGATAACTTTCTTTGATAAGTCCTTTACGGTCGTCCATAAATTCAGAATAAGCGGATCCTAGAGTATACAGCTCGATGGCTTCTTCCATAGTAAGTTTTTGCTCTGGGAACCAGCCTTCTCCCGGTTCTCCGGCCCGGTCTTTTCTGGTAACGGCTGCGTATAATCCTTCCATGGGATCAAGGGGTTCAACACCATAATCTGTGCCGAAGGCTATCTTGGTGTTGTTATCCAGCAGGCTGCGCCAGGCATAAGCCCCTTTACAGCGTTCCGGTCCCACCCGCTTTTCGGCAAAACGTTTATCTGTGATACAATGGGTTGGCTGCATCGATGCGACGACATCAAGCCGGGCAAAGCGGGGAATGTCACTATCGATCAGGAACTGGGAATGTTCAATCCGGTGGCGGCTGTCCCTGGCTCCATTCAGCTCAATCGCCTTTTCCAGGGCATTGAGGGTTAAAAAATTCCCTTTGGGTCCTATGGCATGAATTGCAATTTGAAATCCGGCTTTATCCGCCGTTACAATTATGCGCTCCAGTTCTTCATAGGTTTGAAAAGGCAAACCGGTTTTATCCGGTTCATCATCAAAAGGTTCAAAAACCAGCATAGTTCCGGAGCCCAGCGTGCCGTCAATATGGCCTTTCAAAAAACCAAACCTGATCCAGTTATCTGTTAACGGATATTTTTCTCGCAATTTTTGGTATCTGTCCAGGTCTTCCTGGGTGAGCCCGTCCAGGCGTTGTCCAACATAAGCCCGCAGGGTGAGCTTACCCATCTCTTTGAATTTTTGGAACATTTCAAAGTTTCCTGGCGGCAAATGGACGGTGGTAACACCCAATCTTTTTGCCATATCCAGGGCAGCCTGCCACTCTTCTATTCTTCTGGTTTCCGCCTCTTCGTCTGTTCGTTTGATCTCCACTTCGCCATATTTTAATAACCGGCGGGCCAGCTCTTTGATTATACCGGTAGGTTCACCGGTTACCGGATCCTTTTGTATTTCGCCGCCGGGGGGATCGGGTGTCTCTTTTGTGATACCGGAATGTTCTAACACATAACTGTTGACTAACGACGAATGGCCGTCGGCACGGCGCAAAACCACCGGATTATTCGGTGCAACATCATCAATAAGCTCTTTAGTCGGCCACTGTTTGTTTGTGAACATCTCATGTTCCCAGCGCCCTCCGCTGCTTAACTCGCCGGGTTTTGCACCGGCAACTTTTTCTTTTACCCGTTGGGTTATGATTTTGGGATCGGTTATATAGCGAAGATCTATATAGTCGGGATTTATACCGCCAAAGTGAACATGTGCATCATTAAATCCGGGGACCACTAATCTCCCTTCGGCATCAATCACCCGGGTTTTACCATCCTTTATGAACTGATCAATATAACCGTCGGAACCGACACCGATGATAAACTCACCGCTGATAGCGACTGCCTGAGCTATAGGGTTGTTTTTATCGATGGTAACAATTTTGGCGTTTTTAATCACTAATTCAGCAGGGGGACCGGTATAATTTTTGGAGCAACCGGAAAAGTTAATAACTATGAAAACTACTGCTAATAAGGTTGTTATGCTTCTTCGAATCATATGTGCCTCCGAAATAATTATTAAATTATTGTTGAATCTAATTTGGGTAAACCTGAATAATCAATCTTAATTTCTCTAATAAAATTGATATTGGCAGACAGTTAACATTTTTTGTGAGACGAATTGATTCATCTGCTATTGAAACTAAAAATCCGGGGTGGATCTTAATACCGGGGAACAGCTTAATAAATCGTTCAATAGATTTTGCCATACCAACATTAAGTGTCTTTGCCAACTTTATCTCAATTGGATATATTTCATAATTCTTCTCAATAACCAGATCAATTTCAAGCTGATTGTGGGTTCGAAGATAATAAATATTTGTTCTTTTGCCGTTATTATAGTGAAATTTGACGACTTCTTGAATCACAAAGTTTTCAAACAGTGGTCCGGCCATCGGACCATTCAATAGATGACTTTCCGTTTGAATACCTGCTAAAGAGCAGACCATTCCCACGTCCAGAAAATACAATTTAGGACTTTTGGTGATACTCATGTAATCTCTAACTT
>SDBT01004334.1_pt1 | contig 24146 bp, 19 predicted proteins | sample 2277101 | NCBI WGS metagenome assembly SDBT01 (sample SAMN10404973, study PRJNA504765) | marine sediment metagenome | isolation source: marine sediment core GS10_PC15, 103 cmbsf | place: Arctic Ocean: Southern Knipovich Ridge | collected 2010 | reverse complement strand
GTAATTTTTATACCCGCAATTTTTAGAAAAGGATTTAATTTAGAAAGTCTTAATCTTGGTATTCTGGACTCAGTAATTCCTCGTAGAAAATATAGGAGAAAGAGGATTTATTATAGTAATTTTGTAGAAGAGATTGACGATGGATAAAGTTGAAAGGTCACAACTTAGATTTAAGGTTTTTAAACAGTCAAAACGTACTTTTCGGAATATTTTGATTTTGGCTGTTTTGGTTTTGATGACCCTGCCTTTTTGGACCAGTTTGCAAAGTCTTTTAACCCAAGTGGTTATGAGTATCGGCTGGTACAGAAGTTTACAGGATCTGATTGTTCCCCATGAATTGAAGATAACAGGAACGATCTTGACCCTTTTTAGGTTTCCGATAAGAGTAGGTAATAGCTTTATAGAGTGGGATAAAGCAGCCGGTGGTAGGGAAGTAATCTACCTTGCTTGGAATTGTGTCGGTTGGCAGACATTAGTTTTATTTGGCATAACCCTTATTACTGGTCTTTCAGGAAGGCACACTTTTTTCTCCAAACTTGAAACATTGGTAATAGGGATACTTGGTACGTATCTTGTCAATACTCTCCGCTTAGTTCTTGTTGTCATGGTTTATTTTGCCGTAGGCAGACCTTTTGGTATTGTTTTCCATGATTATTTTTCCAATCTTTTAACGATAGGCTGGTTACTTTTGTTTTGGCGATTTTCGTATAGTTTTGTTTTAGAAGAAAAACAAGTAGCAGAGTTATTGAAAAGCTAATATAATGAAATTTGAGGATGGTCAAGGATAAAATTCCGAAAACAAGTGAGACGATTGCCGCCAGGCGGGCAGCCAGGTTAGCCGAAAAGATAAAAAAGGCAAGAAGTCGTTTGGCTTTTACCCCTGCTTGGTGGAGTAATGGGGCAACCGATTTTTTCAGTCTTGTTCTTCTCTCTGCCCTAAATTTTTATCTAATTTACCCCTTTTTTGGCAAGCCTGCCGTCGCCACCACTTTTTCAGGCCCGGTAATTCCCTTGATAGCCCGCATCATTGAATTTTTTGGAATTCCGATGACATATACTTACCAAATCGTTAACATTGCCTTTTTTCTTGCTTTTCCTATCTCTTTTTATTTATTTATCAAGCTGGTTTCCGGCCGTAAACTAGTGGCCCTTCTGGCGACACTTTTCGCCAGTTTACCGGTCTATCCGTTTGTGAAGATAAGGATCGAGTCTGCTTTTTTTGCTGTCGAGGCGCCCCATGTCGCCAGTTTGACCATTATACCTTTGGCGCTTTTTGGCCTTTTAGCTTTTCTTCGTAGGGGCGGGGTTAAGAACCTAATTCTTGCCAGTATCTCTTCAGCCCTGGTTGCTTTAACCTCACCCTTTGGTTTTATTACCTATGGTTTATTTTCGGCAATAACCGCTTTCTCAGAGATGCTTTTGGGTCAGGGTCGCTTGAAGCTCTTTAGATTTTTAGTGGTTTTTGTCTTGGCCGCAGGGCTTTCCTCTTTTTGGTATAATCCCGCTTTTTTTACTTGGATGATTGCCGGGCCAATGGGTGAGGAGATTAGACAAACCGTAGCAAAACTTTTACCCATTTCTTTCTTTTTAATCCCGGTTTTAGGCGCCTTTGGCTTTTTGCTTTTTGATAGAAAACCGGGCTTACAAGCTGTCTTTTTGGCCAGCTTTTACACATTATTTTTTGGCATAATAGTTTTAGCAGGAGGCGGTTTTTTCCCCTCACATCCTTCCCGTTATATCCCTGAATTTGGTATCTCTCTCTCATTCTTACTGGCGATTTTCATTACCCGGTTGACAGACTTTTTAAGGTTTCAAAAAAAGTTCAAACTTTTTAAGTGGAAGAACCAGATACTGGCCAATATTGCCCTTTTTTCAATATTTTTACTGCTTGTTTTGATAATAATTTTGGGGAGAGGCAGAATTGGGGTTGGGGCAGAGAAGATTTTGGGTATTTGGACAAGTGTCAGCAAGGGAGAAATTTGGATGGCCAAGGATAGATTTGGTGGAATTTCTGCTTATTCAGGTTACGTAATAACCGGATTGACAATTTTGAGTTTAAGTTTTTTGGGAACAAAATCAATTGCCAAATTGAAAAGATGAAGAAATATTCTCTAGACTTTATCCTTCACAATTGAAGTAGTTATGAAAATCACGGTCGTTATTCCTACCTATAATGAAAGACAAAATATCGGCCCGCTCATCGATAAAATCCTCGGTCTTGGAATAGAAGACTTATCGATTATTGTGGTAGATGATAACTCCCCGGATGGAACAGGTGAACTGGTTGATAAAATCGCCAAAAAGAAAAAGGGGATTATGGTTATCCACAGGCCCCAGAAACTTGGTCTAGGAAGTGCTTACAAGGCTGGTTTTCAAAAGGCGCTTAAACAGTCAAGTCAGGTTTTGGTAACTATGGATGCAGATTTTTCCCACGATCCCAACGAACTCCCGCAGTTACTTAAGGCAATTAATGGGTATGATATAGCTGTGGGTTCTAGGTATGTCAAGGGAGGTAGAATTATTGGATTTAATTCTTGGCGCAGCATTTTAAGCGCCATGGCCCAGAAGATCTGCCGGGTATTTCTCGGTCTAAATACTCATGACTCAACTAGTGGGTTTAGGGTCTATAAGACAAAGGTTATACAAGGGATTGACTTTTTTTCTATAAAAGCTGAAGGATACTCCTTCCTAATCGAGGCAATTTTTCGTTGCCAAAAAAAGGGATTCTCGGTTAAAGAGATTCCTATTGTTTACCGAATGAGGAGAGAGGGTTCCTCTAAAACTTCTCAAAGTGAGATAGTCAAGGCGTTAGTTACGGTGACAAGGCTGAAGATATTACCATGAATTGCAAGCTGCCATGAAGAAAGGTAAGGTGTAAAATAGCTTAATAAAGTTAAGATATTTTGAATATGGAAAAAATAAGAAAAAAAACAATAATTCTTTTGATTTTGCTGTTTATTGTTGCCCTAAATGTTTTTTTGGTTTGGCCACTTTTCCAAGGAGAATATGATAAAAATCTAGCCTCTATAGGGGTAGCCCATATCCTCAATGCTAGATATCTGTTGCGTTTTTGGAATTATGGATGGAACCCCTTTTGGTATGGCGGTTTTCCCAACCATTTGATTTATCCGCTTCTTGCCCCAATTAGTCTTGCAGTTTTTCAAAAGATCTTTTCCGTATTTTCAATGGCCCAGGTTTACCGGATGGCCGTAGGGACAGCTTACGTTTTGACCCCTGTTAGCTTGTTTTATTTAACCCGTTATTTAACGGGCAAAAACCTGGCAGGCTTTTTAGCTGCCTTAATATATCTACTGGCACCCTCTGCCAACTATTTTCTTATCCCCAGTTTCTTAGAGATTGGAGAAACTCTACATTTTGCTCCTTGGCAGTTGTCGATTATTGTTGATTATGGCGAAGGGCCTCATATTATAGCGCTGGCTCTTGTTCCTTTTGCAGTAATAGCTTATTGGAAATTTCTTAGAAATCCTTCTTTTTATAAGTTTATCGGCACGGCGGTTTTAATCGGCTTGATTATCTCGATTAATCTTTTTTCTGCTTATGCTTTGGCTTATTTTCTTTTGGGAGTTTTTCTTTCAGAAATTCTGCTAGGAAAGGCTTCGGAAAAATTCAGGCTAAGCGTGCTATTGGCTCCTGTAGTTTACGGCTTGATTGCCTTTTGCTATGACGTTTCAATGCTATCTTCACTTGCGAAATCAGGCTATATTCATCCAGAAAACACTTTCCATTTACCGCCAATAACGATCCTATTTTTAATTGTGGTTTTTGGACTCCTGCCTTTATCGGCCGCCATACACGAGCTTTTTAAAAATAGACCCAAATTTCAAAATAGCTTGGTCTTAGGAATTTGGTTTGTTATCTTCTGGGCTATTCCTTACGCTTTTTACAAAGGTTTTTGGTTTGGCTCACAACCCAATCGTTATATGCCGGAATTAAATATGACAGTTGCCGTTATCGGAGCAGTGGTGTTTGTCAAAATTTATGATTCTATCAAAGCAAGATTGGGGAAGTTGGGAATTATAACAAACTTCTTGATTTTTCTCTTTCTTGCTTTCTTGGTTTACGCTTCTCAGGGGTTCATACAAAATGGCCGGGATGTTGTCGCTCCTAATCCAGATATTAAGGTTACTTCCGAATACAAAATTGCAAAATGGCTAGAGAAGCATATCGATTATTCAAAAGGAGAAAGAGCTTACTTATCAGGCAGTCCTGCCTTCTTTCTTAATGAATTTGCTGACGTACCCCAGATCCGAGGTGATGAAGACAATGCCCAGGCAAATCATTGGTGGGCTGATGTTACCTATCAAGTTAATACCGGAGAGGATGGTGTGCTGGCGACTGGTTGGCTTGAGGCCTACAACGTTAAATATGTCGTCGTCGCTTTTAATGCTGCCACTCCATACAATGATTTTCGCAACCAAGAGAAATTTCTAAATTTACCCCAAGTTAGCGAAATAGACGGGTTTCATATTTTTGAAATTCCTGGGAGCGGAAGTATTGTTCAAGCTGTTGATTTAGAAAAACTGGCTAGAGTCAAACCTTTTTCTCATGAGGGTGGTAATCCCGTTTTGGATAAAGAAGGTTTATTGGCCTATCTCAAAACGATTAATGAACCTACTGGAGCCAATATAGAATACAGTTATCCATATCGAACTAACCCCGATTTAGTTGAAATTAAAGTCTCAGGAGCCTCTGAAAAGACCGGAGTTCTCTTTAAATCAACTTATGATCGTGGGTGGAAGGCAAAAGTAAAGAAGACAGGAAACACAAAAGAGAAAGTGGCAGGAATATCAAAGATTGGTCCAGATTTGATGCTGGTTAAGCCTGGGATAAGTGGCGACTATACGCTTGAGCTTTTGTATCATCGACCACTGGTTGAGTATTTGGGTTATTTAACCACGTTTATAACAATTGTCGTCCTTAGTGTTATTGCAATTAGAAAGAGGAATTTTAAGATAACTTACAAGGAAAGTGATGATGAGAAAATTTCTTAAAGTTATCAATCTTGTTGCAGGTGGCGCAGTTATCGTATTGGTTATTTTAGGTGTTGCTTATAACATGGGGCTTTTGACTGGAAATCCCAAAGGAATTGACACTTATGCCTACTTAACCAAAATCAGACTTATTCTTGACCATTTTCCTAATATAGATTGGAACCCATATTGGGATTCGGGGACACCGTTTTCTATTTGGTCATACCCTCCAGCAGCAATGGTTTTAACCTCACTTTTTGTCAAGCTTTTTGGTTTGACGCCGGAGTTTGGCTTAACCGCCCTGGGAGCAGTTTCATTTATTCTTTTGGGACTAAGTATTTATGGGTTGGTTTACAAAGTATCAAAAAGTAGTCTTGCTGGAATACTTACGGTTTTGGTTTTGGTTTCGTCTCCAGCCTCTTGGTCTTGGTGGAATGGGGGGAACTATGTTCGGGTTTTCGGTCTTGGTATGGCCGGCATGGCTATCTTTTTGGCCACTTCTTATCTGGAGTCTTTGACCTTAGATAAATGGAAAAAGAGCCTTTATGTTTTGACTGTTTTTGCTTTTTCCTTTGCTTTGATGTCGCATCTTTTACTTGGTGGAGTGAGCTTTGCTTTGATTTTTCTTTTTTTTCTTTTTTCCAATCTTTCTTGGGGGAAAAAAATCAAAGAATTTATAAAACTTTTTTTGCCGGCATTTGCCCTGGCTTCTTATTGGTATTTGCCACTATTCTTGACCGGCAAACCGGTTTCACGCTTTATTGGTCGAGACCCGGCTTTTCCGATCAATTGGCAAAATTTTATCTCACCCGCATTCGGGCAAGAGAACTTTTCTTTGTCGACAAATGTTTTACCCTTTCTTGGGCTCGGATTAGTCTTGTTTACTCTGGTTTTACTGCTTAAAAAGCGAAAAGTTGGTCGTTTTCAAAGAGGTTTGGTTTGGGCTTGGGCCGTTGCAGCTTTTTTCAATTTTTTATATAACTCAATAGGGCACTTGCCATTTTACCCTGAAACAGGCTACATTATTGGTTTTCCTCCAATTACAGCCTTTTCATTATTTGGGATTATCCTTGTTGTTTTTTCCGGTATATTGGTCGGAGTTGCAGTTAAAGGACTCCCTAAAATTGTAAGTTTCTTGATATTACCCCTGGCAATTATTGTTGCGACCCTCGGTATTTATAAAGACTTGCCTCATCTTAGAAAATCTGTTGGTAATGTTATGGCTTCAGGAAGTCTTCAGGGTCTTAATCAAAGTGTGATTTCGGTTAAATATCCAAGAAATTATCGTTATGGAACCGATAGCGCTTTCGTTGCCGATTGGTTTAATTGGAAATATGATGTTTACCAAACAAGAGATTATTTTGGTCAAGGAATTACTTACTTGGAATGGCAGAATTGGTTTGAGACGGCGGTTTGGTATTGGGAAGATAACTACCCGGAAACAAAGTTTCTTCTTGACTGGTATGGGGTTCGTGAATTTTTTGTCGGCGATCCGCACTTTAAATACGGGAAGTTTTTGAAGAAGCCGGAAGATTTTATGGTTGCTAACCAGAGGACACTGGATTGGCAAGAAGGGTTGCCGTTTCTCGAAATTTACCAATTTGAATATCCGGCAGCATCGCCAATATTGAGTGCCCGCAATACTCCGGTTGTGTTGTTTTTTGGCAAAAAAGAAGGTTATGACTTTTTCTTCAGAGCTCTAGCTCTAACTGGACTAGATAGCCAGAAGATTATTCCCACAAGAGGGGGAGAAAGAATTGATAAATTTAGCGATGAAGAATTGTCCCGTTTTGATGGAATAATTATTTATGAATATAGTTATGAAAACAATTCGAAGACAATCTCACTACTTGAAAACTTCTTAAAAAGCGGAAAAACAGTTATTTGGGATACACATGGTGATTTTCAGGAAGGTCGGGAGTTACCGGAATTCATGCCTTTAAAAAGTGTCCAAAAGCAAAGAACTTCGTCGGGCTGGGAAATCCAAAAGGCCCAAGATGTCAAATCTGATAACCAGATTCTCTGGCAGGACAAAGGTGAATCTTTGGTTGTTTCCAGGCCCGTTGGAGAGGGGAGAGTAGTATGGAGTGGCGTGAATTTACCTTTTTTGGTTCGAAGTAAAAAATCTAAAAAAGAGGTTAGTTTTTTAAAGGAATTGATCGAGAATGAATTTGTTAAAGAACAGGATGACAAAATTAATTACCAGGCAATATTTGTTCATCCCGAAAGAAGGGAGATAGAAATTTCCTCGGCATCAAAGGGTGTTCTATTAAAAGAATCCTATGTGCCGAGCTGGCGAGCAAAACTCAACGGTAAAAGAGCTAAAATCTACCAAGCCGGCCCGGATTTGATGTATATCTTTACTCCCGAGCAAAAGAGTAAGAAAGTAGTATTTGAGTACAAAATACCTGTTTTTGAATCGGTGGGTCGGTTGATTTCTATTTTGGCCTTAATATGGCTTTTGATTTACGCTTTTGAAAGTGTTTTTTTTCCACATGGAATTAGCAAAAAATTATTAAGTCCATTTACAAAACCCTTTAAAAAGATAAAAACTTGGTGGGAAGACAAGGAGGAGTAGTGAGGAGAAAAATACTATTAAGTGCCGTTTACTTATTGATAGGCTTAGCCCCCGCTTTTGTTGTCTCCTATGCCTTTGGCCACCATCTTTTATTTGGAATTACTCAGGGCAACGACTTCCCCTATGCTTTTCTTTATACAAAGTGGCTCAGTTATTATTTCCCCAAAATTCCTCTTTGGTTTCCTCTTCATGGTGGTGGACAGTCTTTTGTTCAGAATGCGCAGGTTGGGGTTTATTATTTATCAATATTCCTTGATAGGCTCACTTCTTTAACTTTAGTTCAGGCCTTTCGCCTTTGGGCATTTTTGTCGGTTCCATTGACTTGTTTGGGGATTTATCTTTTTGTTTGGTATAAGCTTAGAAGTCAGACTTCGGCACTTTTGGCTGCTTTCTTTTATACCCTTTCCCAGGCTACTTGGACTTGGTTATACGATACGGGCTTATATGCTCAATCGGTTTCCTTGCCTTTTGTCATTCCTGTGGTTTTTTCCTTTGATCGTTTTCTTTCCAGTCAGAATCAAAAAAGAAAAATTTGGTTAGTAATTACCAGTATTTCTTTGGCTTTTCTATCTATTTTTCATTTGGCAAGTGGTTTGGTGACAATGGAAATTTTGTTTTTATACGGTTTATTGTGGCTGATTTTGGAGGGCAAAGATAAATTCAAGTTTACTGGCATTATTAGGGTTTTAAGTCGGGCACTATTGGTTAATATACTAGCGACTTTACTGATGGGCTTTTGGTTTTTCCCGTACCTTCGCTACTTTAATATTACAAATCCCGGAGAACTTTTATTTCCGGATTTAAGTGCCTTTCCTCATTTTAAGATTGCGGGTTTATTGGGGATTTTAGGACCCCAACAGTCTCAAGGAGCGGAAACTGCCTGGTACATGTTTTTTGCAACTCCAGTGATTATTTTGGCTGTTGTTGGACTGATTTTTGCTTTCAAAAGAAGTAGGCTAGTCATCGGCTGGGTAATGATCTCATTGTTTTTTATGTTTCAAACTGCGTTGCCGGGGTATTTTTCTCATCTACCTTCCATTGTTGCTAAATTCTGGAGAATTGTAACTATCCGAGCTATTATTCCTGCTATGTTTTTTCTTCCCATGGCGGCGGGATATGGAGCGGAGGCGCTTTCGGAGTATGTTCTCACTCCAATGAAAAATATAAAATTCCAAAGACTACTGGGTGCCATAAAAGCTATTCTTGCGATAGCGCTGAGTATTGGGGCAATTATACTTTTTAGGCACGTTCCTGACGGGATAAGAAATTATTTGGGATCTGATATGGGAAATTATTTGGGATACGGGCCAGCGGGGTTTTATCGAATTATTTATGAAAAAGGAGCCTTGGGGGTTTTTGAAGGAGAGATTTGGGCACCTTTGAAGATTTCCAAAGACACCGGATTTTATTTTGGCACTTTAGTAAAAGAAATTAATAGTCGACTTGAATTGACACCAAAGGATCGAGTAGACATCGCTCCTCAATGGGGAGGAATTATTCAGGCTTGGAGTGTGTTCTCTGATGTGCCAATATCAACCTCTTACAACATTGCGGGCTTGCCGAATCTGCCGATATGGAATTACCAGCAGACTGCTTTTTATAATAAAGATATTTCGGCAACTTCCAGAGAAGTTAATCAGCTGACAAAGTATTTTGGTATTGATTATGCTTTGTTTTACGAGGGATATACTCCTTTTGAGCGCTTTGACGAAAGTTGGCAAGAGGTTATTGAGGGGTATGAGGCACTGAGGATTTTCCGTTTCCAAAATCCAACCGGAGTAATTGAGATTACGGATAAACCAAGAATTTTGGTTATTGGAAGCTCCGAGAAACATGTTTATGAAACGATTTTCCGCTTAGCAAACGCAGGAATTCTCGATTATGAAGACGCGGTTTTGGTCTGGGGTAAAGATGATATTGGAAAATATTCTTTGGAGGAGTTGAAAAACTTTGATGCTCTATTTATGTACGGTTATTCCTATAAGAACAAAGAGAAATCTTTAAGTATTATTGATAATTATGTCAGGGAAGGGGGAAATTTGTTCATAGAAACAGGCTGGCAGTACGTTAATCCTGATTGGCAAATGGACTCAACCCCTGAGTTTATTCCGGTAGAAAAAACCGTATGGGAAAATTTTGACTCTTGGGACTTGGAAGGATTTTCCCCTCCTTCATATAAAGATGGTCCTTGGGGGGCATCAGTTGGGAAAAATCTAAAAAGTTGGGCTGAACCGGTTTTGACAGCTAATGGAAAAACGTTGGTTGCCAGGGGCAGTTTTGGAAGAGGGAAAGTGTTTTGGTCTGGCATGAATTTGCCTGGTCATGCATATATTTATAAAAATGAGAAGGAATATCAGTTTATGAAAGAATCTTTTTCCTGGCTTTTGCCTTTAGGTGGTGATATAAAAGTGGAAGCAGAGATAAAAAGAGAATATCCGGATAGGGTGGAGTTTGGTTTTTCTCCGACAGATGGTAACCAATATTTGTATTTCAAAGAAAACTTTTTCCCGGACTGGAAGGCTCAAGTACAAATAAGTCATGGTTTGCAAAAGACAAATGTTTATAGGGCTGGAGCGGGGCACATGTTAATAAAGTTGCCCAACGGAACGACCCGATTAATTTTAAAATACCGACCTTCGAGCGTGTCTGTTATTTCAAAAATAGTGTCTTTGCTGACTTTTGGGGGTTTGGTTTTTTGGATGTTTTGGAAGAAGCCCATATTTAAAGGGGGAGTTTTTGGAAAGACAATAAGGGGTAAAATTAATAAATGGTGGGACACAGAAGATGAAATTTAAAATTCCACAGTGGATTTGGCACGCGGCTGTAGTCGTGGTAATGGTTTTTGTCTTTTATCCAACAGCTAAAGCTTATCTGTCTTCGGAGCATCCTGTGGGAGGGGATTTACCTAACTCCCTAACATATATTGAACACTTTAGAAAACATCTAACTTTTCCACCCTCTTCTTGGCAGCCTTTTTGGTACAGTGGCATCTCAACCGTCAGAAGCTATCCCTGGCTTCATTTTTACCTAATGCAGCCTTTGGTGAGAGCTTTTGATATTGCCTCGGCAGTTGAGATTTATTCCTTGGGGGCGATGTTTCTTTTCTTCTTTTTTTCATACCTCCTTTTTAATTTTCTTTCAAAAAATCCCTTGGTGAGTTTGTTTTTTGTCTTGCTTCTTTTTTACACACGAGGTACTTTGGCTGCACTTTTCTGGAGCGGTTTTGTCAATGCTGCAGATACTCAATTCTTCTTTCCACTTTGCCTTTTGCTGACTTTAAAATACCTGAAGGATGGGAACAGAAAATATTATGTTGCTGGAGCGGTTCTTTCGGGAATTTCGATTCTTGCACACCCCATGGTGGGAATATTTTTTGTTTTAATCCCATGTTTAATTGCCCTTTTATTTGCCAAAGAGGAAGGTTTTTCTTTTTGGCAAAAATTTAAGTCTCTATTTTCTTTTGGGTTGATTGCGATACTCATCGCTGGAGTTAGCCTCTGGCCGTTAGCTTTACTGTTTTTTGAAACAAGTGGCGTAAGGACTTGCCTAAATTGTATCTGGCAGCTTTCGGATATCCTGACTTGGTTTAACCCTTTAGTTTTTTACATTTTTGCCGGCTTTTTAGTTTTGGGAACACCATTTTTGTTTTTAAGAAAGAAAAAGAAAGACATAAACCTGTTTCTAATTTTGTTTTTTGTCTTGGTCGAATTTTTAATAATATTTATCTCGGTAACATACAATCTAAATATTGTACCTTTGGTCGGCGGAACCCTTTGGCCGGAGAGGATGGCTTGGGCAATCTCACTTATTCTTTCGGCAATCGCGGCCTTATTGGTTCGGCAAATATTGGCTTCGTTTGAGAAAGGTTTTATTTTAAAGCTTTCTTCGAGTCTGGCTGTGATATTTGCTATAGCTTTTCTTATGTATTCCTCTCCAAGAGAGATGTTTTCTTTATTAAAAACCCATCCTGGTGTATATCCTTATGATTCGGTTAAACTCTTGGGGAAATACAAGACAAAAGACCCAAGTAGTTTTGTTCCTTCGTGGCTAGATACAAACGATTTTAACCACAGAGTCGACAGCCTCATTTATGAAGTCTACCATTGGTGGAATGCTGTTTTTGATATTCCCAACACCAGAGGTTATGCTCAATTTACCAAAGGAAGGTTTGACGATTGGAACGCTTGGCTTTGGGCTGCTGAGACGGATAACCTCAATATTGGGGAAGAAGCATCAAAAAACAGTGCAAAGTATCTTCTTGATTGGTTTGCCATATCCTATCTTGAGAGGAACAGTGAGTCTTTTACCGACCGGGGCTTTTATGCCCAGTATCTGCTCGATCCAGATATGGTTGAAAGAAGTGAACAGGTTGGAGAACTATATTTTCATCAATTAAATCCTGAAGTTACCTCTCCAATTATTTCTGCAACTAATACCCCCGCAGTTTTATTTGTGGGAGATCCAAAAACATTTGATGATTTTACCCGAACTTTAGCTCTTGTCAATATGAATTCCCAGAAGGTTATTCCGGTATCCGGACCAAGACAATTAGAAAAACTTTCAAAAATTAATCTTTCGGATTTTGACGCGATTGTTTTGGCGGCGTATGAGTACAATACAGGGCAGAAGGCCTGGAAAGTTTTAGAAGATTATGTAAGGGAGGGCGGAAAGCTTTTTGTTGATACTGGAATTGAAGTCAAGGAAACCAACTCGAATGTTTTACCGGATATTTTCCCTGTAACAGAAACCGAGCGCAACAGCCTTGGGGGTTCGTGGCAGCTTAGGGCTTCAGATCATCCGGTTAATGCAGGAATTTCTCTAGATTCTTTCTCTCCACTTCTGTACCAAACCGACCCATGGAAGCTTTCATATATTTCGGATGAGAACCTCATTAAAAGTGGAGCAGAGGTCTTACTTTCGCAAGCAGGAAAGGCTATTTTGGTGGAAGGGTCGTATGGGCAAGGGAAAGTGATTTGGTCAGGTATAAACATTATTTACCATGCTAAAAACTATAACAATGTTGAAGAGGGAAAATTTCTGGAAAATATAATTTCGTATTTACTGGGAAGTTCCAACCCTGAACCTGAACAGGAAGTTTCTCGACCAAAGCCGGAGAGAGTAATAGTTAATTCAAACAAAGCTCAAGGAGTTCTTTTTAAAGAAGTCTATGACTCTGGCTGGAAAGCAAGGTATAGTATCGATGGCGGGGGATGGAGGAAAACAAAAATATATCCAGCAGGTCCCGGATTTATGTATATTAGATTGCCTGAAAGCAAGGATGGTGTTAAGGTAGAGTTTCTTTATCGTGGATCGTTTTTTGCTTGGTTGTTCTTTTTAATTGGGATAGGAACAGTAATCTGGGGAATTTGGTATCTTGCGGTGGGGGACAAAGATGTTTTGAAGAGTGGGCCTTTAAAAAATATCACGGGCAAAATGACGCATTGGTGGGACAAAGATGAAGAATGAGTAATACGAAAGGAATCTTAAATAGAAAAAATCTCCTTTTTTCGTTTTTAACAAGAAGAGAAACAACAAAGGGGTTACCCCTTGAAGTGGGTATTGAGCTGACGAATAACTGCAACTTGTCCTGCATAATGTGTCCTTATAAAGAGATGGTAACTAAAAAGACAAGACCTCAAGGAAAAATGAGCGGTTCTTTGTTCAAAAAGATTATTGACGAGATTGCCCCTTTTGCCGAGCTGATTTACCTTCATGGGCTGGGCGAGCCACTACTGCATCCTAAAATTTTTGAATTTATTAAGTACGCTAAGAAAAAGGGGCTCCGAGTGGGAATCTCTACAAATGTTATGCTTTTGGATAAAACAAAAAGCAGGAAACTCCTAGATTCAGGCATTGACTATGTCATCTTGGCCATGGATGGAGCGACTAAAGAAACCTATGAGAAAATCAGGGTGGGAGGAAAATTTGAGCAGGTAGAACAAAATATTAGACAATTTTTACAGCTGAAAAAAGAGAGAGAAAGAAAACCATTTACGGTAATCCAGTTTATTACTATGGAAGAAAACGAAAAAGAGATTGATTTATTTTCAAAAAAATGGCAAGGAAAAGGAGCTGACGTCGCTCGGATTAAACCCAAGATTGCCTTAAAAGACGAAGACAAAAAAGGTAAAGTGAAAGTTACCCCTTACTGTTTCCATATTTTTCGGAACCTGAACATTTACTGGAATGGAACAGTTGTCCCTTGCTGCGAGGACGTTCATGGTCGTTATCTTCTGGGGAATGTTAAAAAAAAGAGCTTAGAAGAGCTTTGGAACAGCAAAAAAATGCGAGATTTGAGGAAGAAGAATTTTCAGAAAAAAAGAGGACAAATTAACATTTGTCGGACGTGTCTTTATCCTCAACCAACTATTAGTCAAGCGATTGGTATTTTGGCTATTGATCACCTAACGCTTAAGAAGATTCTCCCCCGGATTGAAAATTTGGCTAGGGAAAGGTTAGGAGCGCTTTATGGTTAGACAAACAACGGCTCTTAAGAAAAAGATTGCTAAAAGTAGACAGATTATCAAGAGGGCAGCGAGACGTTATCCAAAAGAGAAGTTAGCGGTTGCCTGGACGGGCGGAAAAGATTCAACAGTGATGCTTCATTTGATCAAAGATATATTTGGTAAAATACCGTTCCCTGTTGTTTTTAACGACTCAACCATGGAGTTTCCAGAAGTTTATGAATTTATTGACCAATTAACCCAAAAATGGAATCTCAACCTAATTAAAGTTGCTCATTTAAAAAAGGAATTGGCAGAATTTCACCGGACCCACGATCCGGAAAAGAAAAAAGAGCTTTCTCGGCTGATGAAAATTTCTGCCATCCGCTGGGCAACCAAAAAATATGGATTCACTGCCTATATGGCGGCCATTCGTTGGGACGAGCATGCGTCTCGGTCAAAGGAAAAATATTTTTCTCCTCGGAAAGATCATGATCGGATTCATCCATTTTTGCACTTCACCGAAAAAGATATCTGGGATTATATAAAAACAAAGAAGGTTCCTTATGTTTCCCTTTATGATAAAGGATATCGTTCTTTGGGGGAGGCACCCTTTACTAAACCAGCTAGAAAGGGAAAGGGAGAAAGATCTGGTCGGGAGCATGATAAAGAGTTGGTGATGCAACGATTAAGGGATTTAGGTTATTGGTAAGATGAAAGAGAAGAGAATTATTCCTGTAAAAACCAGGCTAGAGAAGCTAGAATTTTCCCTATTTTCTTTCAGTCCTAAGCTTTTTGACGTCATCGATAAAGTTTTTAACATTCCTCGAATACTAGATAAAGCTTATCTAAAAAGATTATTCAAAAAGAAACATAAGCTTGGTCTAGATATCGGAGCAGGGAAGGGGAGTATGACAGGATTTTTCTTAAAATATGCCAATAAGGTAACCTGCCTTGACAAAGAGAAGAAAGAGATAGTGATTCTTAAGAAACGGATGGAAGCTAAAGGAGATAATGTCTCTTCTATTGTCGGGGATGCCAAGGACTTACCGTTTAAAGATGGCTCTTTCGATTTAATTTTTTCAAATTGTGTATTAGAGCATATAAAAGAAGATGAAAAGGTTTTGGCCGAAATTGGCCGTTGTCTTAAACCCAGAGGATCGCTAATAATAACTTTCCCCAACAAAGAAATGAAGGCAGGGTGGTTTAAATCTTTGGTGTTCAACCATCCCGGTTTGCGTTTTTTGGCGGACTCTTCTTTAAAAGGATATTTTTCTTTCAAAAACACCAAAGAGGCGGAAAGGTGGTATGCTCTTTATCGTTGGCAGCATGTACGACGTGGTTATAGTCTTACAGAAATTAGAAAACGGCTGGCTCGTTACAATCTCAAGGTTCAGGACTTTGTCTATTATCCCAGCAAGACTTTAACCGAGCTTTGGGAAGTAATCACTTTTTCTAGAATAAATAGTCTATTTCCCTATGTATTCTTTGTTTTTATGCCATTTTTTTATCTTTTACCTAAGAGGCAAGGAGATAAAAGACATTCGTTGGAATTTGGAATTTTAGCCCAAAAAGTAGAGTAATTTATGAATAAAATTAAGCGAGTAATTGTGATTGGAATAGATGGGGCAACCTGGAAACTTCTTGATCCTTGGATTGCCGAGGGAAGCCTGCCTAATTTTGCCCGAATAGTACAAGAGGGAATTTCTACTAATTTAACGAGCACTATTCCGCCCATGACTGCCCCTGCATGGACCAGTTTTGCCACAGGCAAAAACCCAGGCAAGCATGGTGTCTTTGATTTTTTCCAAAAAGTTAACAATCAAAAACAGGTAATTGATAGCAAAGCAATTAAAAGTAAGCAAATTTGGGATATTCTTTCAGAGCAGGGCAAGAAAGTAATTGTGATTAACCCACCGCTTGCCTATCCAGTTAAAAAAGTGAATGGCTACTTTATTGCCGGCATGATGACCCCCTCATACGAGGTTAATTACACTTATCCACCCAGTCTGAAAAATAGGCTAAAAAAATGGGGCTATCAAATTGGAGTTGAGCTAGATCCTGGTATGCGGTCCAATTGGGCTCGAAGTTTCGTGATGAGTAAAGACAAAAAAAAGCGACAAGAATTAATTGACTTTTTTAATCAAATAGCCATTAATAGATGGGAGACTTTTAAAAAACTTAGCAAAAAGGATAATTTTGATTTTGCTTTCATTCTATTTGAAGGGACGGACAGGCTTCAGCACTATTATTGGCAAAAGGATGACTTTTACGTTATTAAAAATCACTATCAAGCCCTTGATAAAATTTTGGGCGAATGCTTGAGTTTCATCGAGAAAGATGGAGCCCTTTTTGTTATTTCTGACCACGGTTTTGACGAAATCAAAGAAAAATTCTACATCAACAATTTCTTGGCTCACCACGGGCTTTTGCGAAAGAGGAGAATCAATATCGTCAGCCAGCTGATTTTGAAAGGGGGAAAGGAGGCTATTTCAAAACTTGCCCACTTAGGGATTCCTCAAGAGAAAATCCTTACCAATCGTAGGATCTTTAAATTATATCAAAAGCTTTACCGACCAAATATCGACCTCGGGGCAAGTCAGGCCTTTATGCTTAACGAAACTTCGCGGGGGATTTGGGTAGATTATAAAGATGATAAAGACTATGAAAAAACAAGGAATTTCATTATTAAAGAACTTAATAGTCTTCGTGATCCTCGAAATGGTAAGCGAATTATTAAAGCCTTCAGACGGGAGGAAATTTATCAAGGACTGCATCTTGAGAAGGCACCAAATATTCTTTTAATGACTTGCTCTGGTTATTCTTTGGAAGTAACTATTGAGGAGGAAGATTTGAAAAAAATAGCCTTTTTAAAACCAACGAGTTTGGGGGAGAGGAATGCTGACCACGAGAGGGAAGGGGTTTTAATGATTGTTGGCCCGGGCGTTAGGATAAAAAAGAAAAGAACAGTCAAAGATAGCCCTAAGATTATTGACATTGCCCCAACAATTCTGAGGTTTTTCGGCATTCACATTCCAATTGATATGGACGGGGAGGCAATTTTCTGAGATGAAAATTTTGTTAGTTCAACCCAGGCCGAAAGTTTGGCAACAATCAACCACAATGCCCTTAGGCATTGCCTATATTGCTACATTTCTTGAGAGATTTGGTTATCAAGTTGAATGTCTTGATTTGAGTATCCAAAAAGGCAAAAGACTTCCCAAAGCCGATGTAGTTGGAATAACCGCTACCACCCCACTCATTAATCAGGCTTGGAGACTTGCCAAAAAAGCAAAAAAATTAGGAGCAGTGACAGTTCTAGGTGGTCCTCACACAACCTGTTTACCAGAAGAATCTTTGAGCAAGAGAGAAGTTGATTTTGTTGCCCGAGGGGAGGGGGAAGAGACAATGTTGGAACTGGTACAAGCTTTAGAAGGAAATAGAAACTTTAAGAATATTTTAGGTCTCTCTTTTAAAGTTAAACGAAAAATCATCCATAATCCACCAAGACCGTTAATTAAGAATTTAGATAAGTTACCCTACCCAGCGCGTCATCTTTTTCCTCCTCTTGAGAAGTACACCAACCCTCAGCCGATTCTATCAACCAGATCACCGGCAGCAAACATAATGTCTTCTAGAGGCTGTCCTTTTGATTGTTATTTTTGTTATAAGGGGACTTTTGGCCGAATTTGGCGACCCAGAAGCCCAGAAAATGTCGTTGGCGAATGGCGCCAGCTTGTTAAGGGCTATCGGGTGGCAGAGATTGGGGTCCAAGACGATATTTTCAATACTGATGTTAGGCGGGTAACAAAAATATGTAACCTTATAATTGCCGAAAAATTAGTTATTCCTTGGACTACACCGAATGGCATTCGAGCAGATCTAGCTCCCGAGAGGTTACTTAGAAAAATGAAGCAAGCCGGTTGTTATCGGGTTGCCTTTGGGATCGAGTCAGGGAATCAAAAGATGTTGCTTGAGAAAATCGGCAAACAATTGGATTTAAGGAAAACACGCCAAGTAATTAAGGCTTGTAAAAAGTTAGGAATCAAAACGATTGGATTTTTTATAGTTGGCCATCCCTGGGATACCAAAGAGACAGTTAAAGAAACACTAGATTTTGCCATAGACTCAGGTTTAGATTATGCCCAATTTACCGTGGCAACACCTATTCCTGGAAGCAGACTCTGGCGGTTTATTAAAGAACATGGCAAGTTGGCTGATTTGACTTGGGAGCAATTTGATCACTATTCCGCTGGAGCGTATTTTGAATATGGAAAAGTGAATGATGAATTCATCAATTGGGCAAAGGACTATACCTGGAAAGGTTTTTATCTAAGACCAAAATTTATAGCCAAAATATTTTTTGATTCCAATACTTGGGTCAATCTTCCTCATGTTATAAAAGGGGTTAAGAAATTTCTACTTCCTAGCTAGCGGCTTAAGAGATATCTTCCAAATTCCCAGCTGGAGATGGCAATTCTTTTTGCTTCACTGGGAGAGGAAAATGCTCTTTTGGCAGTTTTAAATATATAGCTTGGTCGGAAGTAGTATTTGAGATGGAATTTTTCCACTGCCTTTTTGATTTCTTCGGCGGAAAGATTAGGATAAGAAATGGCTGGCGTCTGATAGCCTGCCTCATCCACCAATGGCGCTTTTTCCAGATAACCTTTCTTTTGAACAAAGCGATAAAGCTCGGTTCCGGGGAAGGCGGTAGCAATGGAGACCTGAATCATATCGCAATCCAAACCGCAAGCAAACTGAAAAGTCTTTTCAATCGTCTTTTTAGTTTCTCCTGGAAGACCCAAAACAAAAGTTCCATGAATCATCAAGCTTGCCTTTTTAGCCTTTTGAGTGAACTTTTTCATCTGGGCAGTAGCAACTCCTTTTTTGATGTTTTTTAAGATTCTGTCGTCTCCAGACTCATAACCAACAACTAAAACTCGACAGCCGGAATCTTTCATTTTTTTAAGAAGCTGGTAGGGCAAGTCAGCCCGGGCGTTAACTGACCAGATAACCCTTAAAGGTTTAATTGCCTTACAGAACTGTTCCACCCACTGCTTGTTGATAGTGAAGGTGTCATCGTCAAAAAAGATTTCTTTAACTTCGGGCAAGTTTTTTCTGATCCAGACAACCTCTTTAATTACATTGGCAACACTTCTTTTTCGATAAGCTCGACCAGTAAAAGTTTGGGGCCAAAGACAGAAGGTGCAGAGATTGGGACAACCCCGACCAGCGTAAATGGCAATATATGGATGAAGACAAAAAGGAAGATGGTAATTGCTGATGGGTAGATCACGTTTATAAATTTTTGAAACAAAGGGTAGTTGATCAAGATTGGTGAGCAAAGGTCGATCAGGATTATGGATGATTTTTTTAACCTGGCGGTAGCTTAGTCCTTTGATTTTCGACCAGCCTTTTTTTTGAGCTATTTCAAGAATAGTGTAGTCAAATTCTTTTCTGGCGACGGCATCGATTGCTTTTGAGGCTTTAAGGGTTTCTTCCGGCAAAGTGCTAACATGCGGGCCGACAAAGATTATTTTTGCTTTGGGGTTGATTTTTTTGATGCTCTCAGCGACAGAAACATCATTAGCAAAAGAAGGGGTTGAAGTATAGATAACGATTAATTTATACTTTCCAACTCTTTTCAGAAGCTCCCTTAAGTCAATATTCGAAGCTGGACAGTCAATGAGTTTGCTTTTGGGAATTAGGGTAGCGACATATCCCAACCAAGCTGGATACCAGAGGGAATGGGTTTTGCGGGTGGCAGCAAATCGGGCTCCGGCGCTGTCAAACCTACTAAATGATGGGGGATTGAGGAAAAGAGTTCTCATGCTTTGAAAATGCCAGGCATCCGAACGGCATCCTTCCTACCAAGTTTATAACGCAAAAACCCTTTTAAGAAACCCAAACCATAGCTTAGGTGAATCAGAACGGTTGCAGGAGGAACAACCAACAGCACTCTAGGGTCTCTTTCTCGGACCCAGAAAATATATAGGGGCTGAGCAATATTGAGGAGACAATAGACAAGAAGGATGGCTAGCAGGCAGCCGAAGGCTAGTTGAGAGAAAAAGGAGAGGAGAACGAGAGCGGGGAGGGTAAGGATAAAAAGAGCGGGGATCCAAAAAAGGGGATGGGAAGCTTTGGGCCTTCTGGCCAAGAGAATGCCCCGGCCGGTGGCGTAAAAAAAGACTTTACGAGCATAGGGAAGAAAAATAGGCTTTGCGGGATGTTGGCAGGCGATTTCAGGAACGTAAAGTAATTTTCGACCCATTTGGTCTAGTTTGTAATAGAGGAAGTTTTCTTCGCCAGGAACTTGGCTGGAATCAAAACCGTCGACTTCTTCAAAGCACTTTTTTCGAATAAAAGTATTGGCGAGAATTAAATTGAAAGGATTTGCTTTTTGCTCTGGGTAAAGCCTTCGCCACCGAGAGGCGGAAGGGCCGACAGTAAATTTTGAGCCAGAGAGATATCCCCCGATCCGGTAAGCAAAGGGGCTGTCTTTTAGAGGAACAATTGGTCCACCGATTAAATCAGCTTTTTTTTTGGTAAAGTAAGGGATTGCTGTTGAGAGCCATTTTTTAGGCAAAACACAATCGTCGTCACAAAAAGCAAAAATCTCTCCTTTGGCTTTGGCAACACCAATATTTCTAGCCTGAGCATGATTAGTCCTCTTTTCAATTTTGATGACCTTAATCTTTTTGTTTTTAATAGCAAGATTTTCCCTAGAAACAAGTATAATTTCAAACTTATCTGGAGGATAATCTTGGGCTGAAAGAGAAGAGAGACAGCGGGTTAGAACTTTATTTTCTCTCCATGTAGGAATAATGACAGAGATGAATGGTTTCTTCATTTCAAAAGTCTTTGACGATTGACTTAAAAATAGCACAATATTGGGTTCAACAAAAGAATCTCTGAGAAAATTTGTAATTAGTCTAGGAGTTCCAGGAAATAAAGTTTATTATGAAGAGTACTATAAAAATGAAAAAGGACAGTAATCGTCGCAAAGTAATTGTTAAACGCGATTTATGTATTGGTTGTGGAATCTGTGTATTATTGGCACCGAAAACCTTCAAACTTAATAAAGAAGGAAAAGTCGAAGTTATAAGTCAAGGAAAAGGATCAGAGAAAGAGATCAAAGAGGCGATAGATAACTGTCCAGTTGAAGCAATTTCATATCAAGAGGAAAGCTAATAACACTTTTCAAAATAAATCCTTTTTTGAGGGAATTTAATTTTTAGCAAGGCTTCTCGGCTTTCTTCAACAAACTCATTTCCTCCGCAAAGATAAATGGCTGTTTTATCTTGTGGGAGAATTCCTGCAAGCTTAATAACATGGGGAGTTATATGACCATTTTTGCCTCTCCAGCCGCTTTTGGTTTGAGAAAGGACAATTTCGTAGGAAAAGCAGGAATTTTTCCTTTTCCAATCATCTAAAAGATCTTTTAGAACAATATCTTTTTTATGTCTTAGTCCCCAAAGAAGGAATATTTTTGGCTTATCTTTTTGTTTTAAAAGCCTTTCAATCATCGGTTTTAAGGCAGCTAAACCGCATCCAGTGGCGGCAAAGACAATGGTCTGACTTTTGTCTTTCTTGAGGGTAAAATTACCGGATACCCGAGTTGTTTCAATCTTGTCACCAGGTGTGAGATTTTTTAAGAATTGGCTTCCTGGCCCTCCAGGGGTTATGTCGATAAAGATTTGCCAAAAAGGAAGTTCATGAGGCAAGCTATAGATTGAATAACAGCGGAAAATCGTGCCGTCTATTTTAATAACAGTAAATTGGCCAGGCTCAAAAGTGAAACCTTTAACTTTAGTTTTAAATTTTAAAAGGTGAAACTTATAATTTAGAACCTGATTAGAAATAACCTCGTGGAACATCTATGTTGACAGTACTTAATATATAGATTATTGTCAATATATGAAGTTTGAAGCTGATTGTGCTGATTGCTTTGCTGGACTTTCTTGCGGGATTAGAGTTGAAATTATTAATCTCTTGCAAGAGAAAGACAGAATGAGTGTTTTGGAGATTACCAAACACTTTAAAGTTACTCAGCCAACTGTCTCTCACCATCTTAAATATTTAAAACAGGCGGGGATTTTGAGTTTTAAGAAAGAGGGGAGAAAGGTTTATTATTTTATTAATCCCAAGTGTGGAAAGGAAAAGTGTAATATTTTCTGATGAGATTGGTTTACCTTGATAACGCGGCAACAACCTCAACTGACCCTGAAGTTTTCAAGGCAATGAAGCCTTTTTTTTCGAAAAAGTACGGCAATGCCTCAGAATTCCATCGCCTGGGCGGAGAAGCCAAGGAGGCAATAGAAATATCGCGCCAAAAACTAGCTTCTTTTTTGGGAGCAGAGGCAAACGAAATAATTTTTACTGGTTCGGCAACAGAATCTATTAATCTTTCTCACAAGGGGTTGATTGAAGCCCTGCAGAAAGAATTTAAAGGCAAGAAAAAGCCCCATATAGTTACTTCCAGCATCGAGCACAAGGCCGTTCTCGAAACCTGCCTGCATTTAGAGAGCTTGGCTAAAGCTGATATAACCTACCTTTCTGTTGATGCCTACGGTAGAGTTGATTTAGGAGCCTTAGAAAAAGCGATTAAACCGGAAACAGTTCTTGTTTCCATCATCTATGCTAACAATGAGGTGGGGACAATCCAGCCAATTCGGGAAATCGGGGCCTTAGTTAAAAAAATCAATAAGAAAATTTACCTTCATACCGATGCCTCTCAAGCAATCCAATATCTAAATTGCAACGTTAACTTTCTCAATGTTGATCTTTTATCTTTGACTGGCCATAAGATCTATGCGCCAAAGGGAGTAGGGGCTTTATATGTCAGAGACGGGGTTTCACTTACTCGCCAAATTGATGGTGGAGGACAGGAATCAGGATTGCGATCGGGTACGGAGAATGTTCCTTATATCATAGGACTAGGTAAAGCAGTAGAGCTTATTAAAAAATCAAAGAACAATAACCCCAAGAAAGTCCAAAAATTCCGAGAGAAATTAATTAAAAGAGTACTAAAAATACCTGGAGTTAAATTAACAGGTCATCCTGTAAAAAGGGCACCCCATATTGCTTCATTTATCTTTGAGGGAGTTGAAGGAGAAGCTGTGGTTTTACGATTATCTGATGTGGGAATTTATGTTTCATCTGGTTCAGCTTGTACAAGCTCCGACCTGAACCCCTCGCATGTTTTAACAGCGATGGGAATTCCGCCCGAGAAATCTCATGGTTCTTTAAGATTTTCTTTGGGTAAAGATACTCGGAATGAAGAGGTTGACTATCTGATTGAGAAATTGCCGAGGATTATCAAAAACTTAAGAAAAATGGCACCGGACTTGAAAAATTTATGAATGATCTATTAAGCAAGTTTTATACACCTGAGGTTTTAAAACATGTCAGAGCCCCTAAAAATATGGGGGAGATGAAGAATCCTGACGGCGTGGCCACGGTTGGTAATCCTGTTTGTGGAGATATTATGAAGTTTTATATTAAGGTAGGCAAAAAAGGTAAGATTGAGTACATCAAGGATGTAAAATTCCAAACACTAGGTTGTGGCGCAGCCATTGCCACTTCAAGCATGATGACAGCCATGGTTAAGGGCAAGCCAGTTTCAGAAGTAAAGAAGATTACGAAAGACGCTCTTGTTAAAGCCTTGGGCGGTTTGCCTCCGGCAAAAATTCACTGCTCAGTCTTAGCCGATAAGGGATTGAAAAAAGCAATCGAAAATTACAGAACCAAGACTAGCATTGACTGATTTTTTCAAGGACCTGCAATATATATAATTCCACTAATATGAAATGAGAGAAAGTGTCAAGGCTCCTTGATTATCTGTGGTTGCTAGTATGGTAGTCTATCTACTGAGCTGGTGTTGGAGTGGGGGAAACCTTCGGTGCAACAGGTGGCTCAGCTTCTTCAGGAAGTTCCAATGGTGGTTGAATTACTGGTTCTTCAGCCGGTTGAGGTGGAGTCAGAGTTTCGGTTCCTTCAGCTGCCTCAGTCGGAAGTCTTTTCTCGAGATTTTCAAGTTCTGTTCTGACTAGTTCATAATCATCCGAATCTCGGTCAACCAAGGATAAAACTAAAGTTATCTCGTTTATTGATTTTTGAATATCTCCTTTTTCT
>SDBT01004333.1_pt1 | contig 24147 bp, 19 predicted proteins | sample 2277101 | NCBI WGS metagenome assembly SDBT01 (sample SAMN10404973, study PRJNA504765) | marine sediment metagenome | isolation source: marine sediment core GS10_PC15, 103 cmbsf | place: Arctic Ocean: Southern Knipovich Ridge | collected 2010 | reverse complement strand
TGCCGACTGCAATATAAAGGTCTCCGCACGATAAGGACGGGCTGGAGAAGTAAAATTAGGATTCAAAGTCTGCCCGTAAAAATTTGCTATAGGATAATGCGAAAGTGAATTATCAAAAGGCACTGGTGCACTAATAACCCGCTCATTATCACGAACATCGTATATGTTCAAGTCAAGCGTAGCTGCATCATGATTGAACTTCGAGGTATCGGCTTTGTAATAGAGTATTGGCATTCCGGTCTGTTTTTGGGTTACCAGGTTCTTTACCTTCCCGAATGTATCGGCGAGGATATATGTATCGGCTTTCAAAGTACTATCTGTTACAAGCTCTCCTGAAATGGCATACAAATTTTGCAGCTTGACCGCATTGGCTGTTTCCAGTTCGAGATAGAGACCTTTTCTTTCCTTGAGATTGCATGGGTCAGGGCTATAAACCATCGGGGCCGTATCATCACACTGGTCACTTGTATTATGTCTTGAATAAACAGAATCCGGATGAAAACCGAATGCATCCCAACCGACCATCGCCTCGGCAAGTTTCTGCGCGCCGCAGTAAGTATCGGCAACACTGCCACAAGCATAGCGATTTTCATACGACTGCGGATAGTCGCCGAAATCGGCTCTATAGCCCTCCAGCGCGCTTTCTATACTGCTAAACTGGGCGCGCTGCCTTACATTATCGGCCATCTCGCGAACCATATTTAGGGCCGGGATCAGCAGGCTGACAAGTATCGCTATTATGGCGATTACCGCCACCATTTCGACAACGGTAAATCCTTTGCTGTTTGCAAGCCGTTTATTTTTCATTTCCAACAACTCCCTTCTGTTCTATGCCATTATTTTCTACAGTTTTTTCTAATTAAAATTCGTAACATCATCCATTGTTCCATAAATTCCATCCCATCCCGCCGATATCAGAATATATGTATTCGGATTATACGGGCCATCGTACGGAAGTTTCTTATTAGTAACCGTCTCGTAAAATTTATCCATATCCAGCTCGTGTGATATGTCAGGGTCCCGCATCGACTTGAGCTGGACAATTGGGTCGTTGTCTTGGAAATTGTAGATATACTGGCCAACCATACTGGCGTCAGGTCCGGGAATTGGTCCAGGGCCGTACATAACCGGCCACTCTCTGGACGAGCTATCGGCCTTGTAGTAAAGAACGGGCGGTCCGGACTTGATCATAGTATCGTTTTTGAGGGCAATCTGCTTTTTGCCAAATACATCCGTAATAACCGATACCGCAGACCCAGCCGGAGAAGGATAAATGTCGCCGATATTGCCGGAGTATATCTCGTCTATCGTATATATACCCATATCTTTCTTCAGCTCCAGATAAGGCCCTTCGCGTCGGTTCTCGCTGGCTTTAATTTCAGGAGTGGTTGAACCTTTGGCACTGCTGGCATAAATCTCCATATCGCTTCGATCATCAGGAGCGTACCAGGTAGATTTTGGGTCAAAGCCTTTCAGGTCTCTGCCAAGCGCAGCTTCTACAAGATGATGCGCCCCGCAGATTAGCTTGTTGCCGGCTGTGATAGATGGCAATACCCCGGAATCCGGGTAGTTGTCGTAGTCATCGCGGAAGAACTCAATGGCGATATCTATTGCATGGAAATGCGATTTCTGCTTGAGATTTCTTGCTAATCGCGTAACGCCTTTCATACCGGGCACAAGAATACCTATCAGCAGAACTATTATGGCGACAACAACAAGCAGTTCTATCAGCGAAAAACCATTTTCAATTTCCGATTTCCAATTTCCAATTTTTGATTTTCTGTTTTTCATTATATTATCCTGACAAAATACTTTTTACATTTTTTAAAAATCTGCGTATTATTTACTTGTAATATTGTCGCCGGCCGCATCAAAATCCCTGTCAGCACCTGCCGACTCTATCAATGGGAAAGTATCGCCTGCGGTGTAGGTATATCGCAGAGCCGTACCCCACGGGTCGATGAACCGAACCAAATCAATTGGGGTACCTCCAGTTGGTACTTCAATTATTAAATCACCACCGCTGGAACCCTGGTTGGTTATCTGAATATCGGTTATCGTATCGATTATCTTTCGGCTGTTCGGGCTTTTATATAGAAAGTAAAACAATGCCTCGGATGATGCATATTTGCTATCGTGGCTTCCGGTAACTGTACTGCTTACAGCCCCTCTATCCAACTCAATTACAGTTTGCAGCGCATTTTCATCAAAACCGAAAAGAGGTGATTCTATATAAACATCGGCCTCAAACGGGAAACCATTTGGAACGCTATCGGTGTAATACTGCTCCAACGCCAAAACGATAATATCTATCGTACCTTGTGCGAGTTTTTCTTCGGCCTGGGTTACTAAGCGCCTGCCAACACCAAGAAGTATCCCAACAAGAATTGCCAGTATCGCGACTGTTGTAATTACCTCAACTGCCGTGAAAGCGCATTGTTTTCGCAATCTATTCATTTTCCAAACCGCCAGCTTTTAGTCCATCCAATGTCCTGCAAAAATCGAAAAATCAACGATATTTACTCCATCCCTGCCGTCATAATCGCAGGCAGCGTTATAATTGCCATCGCCTCTCTGGCTAAGCCATGCCTCCACGAAAATATAAAAGTCTGAAACTCCGACACCACCGCCGTCAAAATCAAACACATCTTCCGATGCTCTCCAACTTGCCTGCCAAAGCCATTCATTTATAAAAATAACATAGTCGGCAGTATCAATAACATCATCAACCTCCAGGTTACACCTGCCATCCCAATTTGGGTCACTGGGAGGTTTATCCCAGGTTGGGCCAAACGCCGCATAATCAAGTAGATTGACAATACCATCTAAGTTTATATCCGCCAGAGTATCAATATCGGGCCCTGCCAGTTCATCACCGCCAATATCAACTATTCTGCCGTATCCACTGCCGCCATGTACAACTCTCATCTGACCGTCAATATCTACCTGTCCGGTATAAACACCGCACGGATCGCCGGCGTCAATACAGTTTGAATCCACGCTGAGGTGAAAATTACGAAGCTCAGGATTAGAAAATGCAAACCAAGGGTCGCTGTGGATAACGCCATCGCCAGTGTCACAAGGATCCTCAATGCAGGAGTAAGTAGCTTCGCAGTGGTAAAGGTCGTCCCCGTTACCCCAAAAAATACAATTGCTAATTGTCGGAGTATAATATACATTGTTTTCATTGTTGTAAATACCGCTGCCTGTATTATAGACTATCGTATTATTTTGAACGATGCCGCTTGAATTCGGCGAATAACAATAAATGCCCTCCTGGCCATTGTGATGGATCCAGTTGTTTTTTATAGTGTCATTTATTCCATAGCAGTTTACACCATCCTCGCCATTATCCCCTATTTTGCTGCCGGTCAAAATCATTTCGCTTAGTCCCCAGCAACGGATACCGTCTCTGCCATTATTGTTAATAGAACAATCGGTTATATCAACATCCGAACCAACACTGCAATAAATTCCATCAATTTTGTTATTGGTAATGGTACAATTGGCTATAGACAGGTTCGTACCACTAACCCATATTCCATAGTCGGCACCGCTTATCTCGAACCCATCTATTACTGCCGAATTGTTAATATTTACGGCATAAATTATCCTAATGCTGTTATCGGCGACAAGTTCACCGCTTAAATATGTTTTGTTGGCCCGGGTTGGAACACTTGTGGCGTTATCCACCTCGGAACCATCTTTATACAAAACCTCTATTTCTTCAGCGGTTAGTGCTCTGTCGAATAGCATTACATTGTCTATCGAGCCGCCAAAATTATGACCCGTCAGAAATCTTCCAATATATGTCGTTGTACTCGGATTCTGAAGTGCTACACCCGTGGCAACGGCTTTCGGGCCGGATACCGGAGCACCATCTTTATACAAGACCATTCGCCCTGAATCCACTGCCGGGTCATAAGTGACAGCCACATGATACCAAACATCAGCTACCAGTGGTACAGTATCCTGGACCACGTAATAACTGGTATTGTGGCCTGCTGTAAGCATATATGACTCATGATACGGCGCCCAGAGGAAGTGAGACTGTGTATCAGAGGAAATTATATTGTTGGAGAAATTCCCTGCTGCTGTTGTTCTCTTAACCCATGCAACTTTTGTGTATGCCCCTGTAAGAGCAATTCCAACATCCACATAATCGCTGCTTCCGTCAAAAGTTAAGGCCCCGTCTATCTTGCCTGTTGTGTGCAGTAGATCAGTGTTTAGATTGGCGGTTCCGTCGTTTCCGTTGCCGGAACTGTCTATAACAGTTGGATTGGCGACGTTGTCGTCCATTGGCCAAAGACCTACACAGGATGATGCCAAGTCATCAAGGTTGACTTCGTCGCCGGCAAAGCCGCCATACATATCAACGCCATCAACCAGACTAAATCTGGCGCCGATATCACTGCCGGTTGTGGGTTTGTATACTCCCGCCGCCACCCATATCTCATCGCCGGATACTAAACAAGGATCGCCGAGAGCGGACTGCAGGTCAGTATAGGCATCGGCCCAGCTTTCACCGTTATTAGCTCCTGGAGCATTTGCATCGACATATATAACTTCGCCGCTGCAAAGCCCTGCTGTGCATAACACCAAAAATACCAGCACAATCATAAACTTGTTTTTTAGCATAGTTTTATCTCGTATCATTTCAATCACCCTTAAAAAAACAATCTTTTTATTTTGGATTCAGCATTTTTAGTTTTTCTTGAAATTGAATATATCATCAGGCGAGCCATAAACACCATCTTTACCTGCTGATACTAAAATATAGGAATCAGCCTTGTATGGTCTCCTAACCTGAGTAACTTGTATATTTCTTATCATATTATCAAAATCCAGCCAATTTTCAGCAGGAGTACCATCAGACAAAGGGTGTGCTGTGGTATCCTCCGGAAGGCCAAGTTCTAACAGATTCTGGTTATCCGGATAATAATAAATATCATTGATAATAGTACCCAAGTCTGTGCTATCCTGTTGAGTCCACTCTTTATGCGCCCTGTAATAAAGAATTGGCATGCCAGCCTTTTTAGCCGATTGCCGTTTTGCCGTATATACGTCGCACAGAACTAAAGTATCTATATCAAAGCTTCCGAGATTTGCGATCTCATAGACATCCTGCATTTCAAAGGCATTGGCATTTTCCAGGTCAAGAAACGGGCCTTTCCTGGCTGCTACATTTTCTTCTGCAGTCTCTGGCGGTATTACCGCATTTCCCAAGTCGTCAATAATAGGGTGGTAAACAGGAACATGCTCAAGGCCGCCAGCACCATCATCACGAGCATAATCACCATCCGAACGAAAATCAGAGTTAGGGTGGAACCCAATCATATCCTGCCCTACCATAGCCTCGGCTAATTTATTAGCTCCTCCGTAGGGAGTCGGGTCGTATAGATGGTCCGGTCGCAAAGTTGAGGCATCCAGATTATCATTTGATTCCGGGTATGACCCGAACTCTGTTTTGAACAGTTCAGCACCGACCTCAATACTGTGAAACTGCGCTCGCTGCTGGATTTCCTTTGCGTAATCCCGAACCAGCGTAAGTGCCGGAACCAGCAGGCCTATAAGAATCGCTATGATTCCCATAACCGTCAGCAGCTCAACAATCGTAAAACCCGTTCTCTTTTCTTTTCTTTTACTTTCCATCGTACTGTCCTTTCAAAAATTAAACATTAGTTATCGTTATTCTTTTATAGAGTAGTCTCGGCCACAAGGTCGAATTCTTAATTTTGCACTGCCTAAGGCATAAATTTACACTTTAACTTTTACACTCTCAAACCGGCCATCGGTCAGTTTGAGTTACATCATTACCGTAATCATTTTGACCATCGGCAGGAACATCGCAATAACGATCGTTCCGACCAGACCGCCCAGCACCAGGATCATTATCGGTTCCAGCAGGCTCATCAGCGACCCGACCAGCACATCCGCATCTTCGTCGAAGTTGTTGGCTATTTTTTCAAGCATCTTATCCATATCGCCGGTCTCTTCGCCGACATCGATCATATTAACCACAATTGAGTCAACGGTTTTTGACTGCCGCAGCGGATGTGCAAATGTATCTCCCTGCCTGATACCGTTATGCACCTTGCCAAGCATATTTGCGTAAATTTCGTTACCTGCCGTCTCTCGTGTAATATTCAGAGCCTCGAGAATAGGAACACCTGCTCCGATAAGCGTTCCAAGCGTCCTGGTCCATCTGGCAACTGAGGTTCTATATGTTATTTGGCCGACTACGGGCATATGCAATATTGTCCAGTCAACACCGAGCCGCCCATAACGAAACTGTTTTATCAGTTTTATGAGCGAAATAAAAACAAACGGAAAGGCAACAACAATTCCCGCGTTCAGCCCGGGCAGTTTCTTCGGTCCTAAGAGCCAATCGCTTATTTTCATAAGCGTACGCGTAAGCGCTGGCAGACCAGCCTCGCCATCGCTCATATCACTGAGTACCTCCGCAAATGTCGGAATAATAAATATCATCAGACCAAGTACAATACCTAGCGCCGCCGTCATTACAACTACCGGATAGACCATAGCACCCTTGATTTTGGCTTTGAGCCTTTCGGCCTTTTCCATAAAGTCAGCAAGTCGGGACAGGATAACATCAAGAACACCGCCGACCTCGCCAGCGGCAACCATATTCACGAACAGCCGGCTGAAACATCGGGGGTATCTGCCCATCGCTTCCGAAAGTGTCGCTCCGCCTTCAATATCGTCACCGAGATACCCAATAACCCTTTTCAGTGTGCCGGACTTCTGCTGCTGTTCAAGAATCCGAAGCGACCGCAATATCGCAAGACCGGCATCCTGAAGTGTAGAAAGCTGCCGCGCAAACTGACAGACCATTTTAACCGCTACTTTACCGCCCGCACCGCGCCGTTTAGGACCACGCGCTGCAGTTGAAGCCTTAACCTTTCGCGCACCGCCCTTGGCACGAACTTTCGTGGGGAAAAGACCCTGGTTGCGAATCTTGCTTATCGCCTCCTTGCTGCTGAGGGCTTCTATGTTATTTTTGACTTCCTTGCCATTGGCATCAAGAGCTTCATAATGGAATACAGGCATTATAAACACCTCCTATCTGATTTTAGCTGTTAACTTCAATACTACTCACTGGCGGAAAGGGTTTCACGAGCAACCTCTTCTACTGTGGTAACACCGTTATAAACAAGTTCAAGTCCGCTTTCTCGGAGTATTCTCATACCGTTTTTGACCGCCGCGTCACGAAGAATATTCGTCGAGGCATGGTTTATTATTAAATCGCGCATTTCGTCGTCGAAAGTCATAATTTCATAGATACCGATTCTGCCTTTGTATCCGGTGTTGTTACACTTATCACATCCCTTGCCATAGTAAAACTTCTTACCGGCGGTATCCGACAGGCTAAGACCTACCTCCATAAGAATATCCTCTGTCGGCTCGTATTCGCTTTTGCAATTCAGGCATATCCTCCGGACAAGCCGTTGAGCGATGATAGCCTCGAGTGTTGCGGTAATAAGAAATGGTTCAAGACCAAGATCGACAAGCCTCGCTATCGTACTGGGTGCATCGTTGGTATGAACCGTCGTAAACACCAGATGGCCCGTCAGTGAGGCCTGTATTGATATCTGAGCGGTTTCAAGGTCACGAATCTCACCGACCATAACGATATCAGGGTCCTGACGCAGGATGTGACGAAGACATCTTGCAAAAGTAAGCCCGATATCAGGCAGTATCTGTACCTGGATAAGACCATCAATATCATATTCGACCGGGTTTTCAGTAGTAATCAACTTCCTGTCTATTGTGTTGAGGGCTTTCAGGGCTGAATACAGCGTCGTTGTTTTGCCGCAGCCGGTAGGACCCGTTACAAGAATTATTCCGTTTGGTTTATTGATAAGCTGCTCAACGATCTTGAGGTCTCGTTGAAAGAAACCGAGCGAATCGAGTTTCAGGTCAACCTGTGTACGGTCAAGAATACGAAGTACAACGCTTTCACCGAACATAGTTGGAAGAACACTGACGCGCAAATCCACCGGATTGCCATGGACGACCAGCGGAATTCTGCCGTCCTGAGGAAGACGTCGTTCCGCAATATCAAGTTCGGCCATAACCTTTATCCGGCTGCTCAGGGCAACGGCTACATGTTTGGGAGGAGGAATCATCTCATAAAGGATGCCGTCGATGCGATAACGCATTTTATACTCGTTCTCAAATGGCTCAAAATGAAGGTCAGAGGCCTTATCACGAATAGCCTGAAGAAGAACAAGATTTAAAAGTTTTTTGATAGGATTGGACTCTGAAAGCTCTTTTAACTCTTCAAGGTCGATACTTGCATCGCGGTTCTGATAACCGGTCAACATAGTGTCGCCTTCTATCTCACCTATCAACTCCTTGATGCTTTCGTCTTCATGAGGATAGTACTTGCTTATCGCATCTTCCAGGGCGGCGGTGTCGGAAACTTTCGCATTAACTCCCATTCCAAGCAGTGTGCTGAGGTCATCGGTGGCACGGAAGTTATCGGGGCTGTCAATAGCAACGGTCAATTCATTTTTGTCGCTGTCATATTCAAGAGGAATAGTTCGATATGTGTGTGCCATCTGGGCGGGAATATGTTCTATCACTTCCGCAGGAATTTCAATTTTGGAAATGTCGACATAGTCCATACCTCTTTGCGCAGCAAGGGCGATTCGGAGCTGGTGTTCCTTGATGAGTCCAAGTTCGATAAGAATTTGCCCAAGTTTGACTTTACCATCACGCTGTTGCTGGATTTGCAAACACTCATGGACTTTTTCACGGGTCAAACACCTCATCTTGATGAGGATTCGGCCAAGTGTTCTTCCCTTTAACTGTCTTACAGGAGGAATTTTTGCCATGATTAACAAGCCTCCAAATAACTGTCAAATTCTGGTGTGATAGTACCCTGCATGATCTGTATTTGCTGCTCGGCAATTCACATCGTTTGGATAATCACTTTTACTATCAGTTTCCTTCTACCACTCTATTATACGCACATAACTTCAGTATAGCAAGAAAATTATAAAATGGACACTCGGTATATAAGACACTTTTCGGCAAAAACACCGCTCCTCTGAAGAAATAATATCAAATTCGGTTAACAACTCAAACTGACCGAAAAACCAGTTATTTTGAACATAACCGTTTTTATTGCAATAGCTTATATTAATTATTTTTTTTTAGTAAAAATAGATTCTGCCAAAGAGTCTGTCCTGAGCGAAGTCGCGAATGGGCCGAATTATTAACTAAGAACTAAAAATTTTTGCCTAGGGTACTAAGAATTCAAAACTCTCAAACCGACCATCGGTCAGTTTGAGTTATGTCTTCAATATAGGACCGAAGTCCTCAATATCCTTACCGCTAAGATCGCCACCAGCCTTTTCGGCCTTTTCAAGCAGCATACCCGGAACTTTTGCATTATCTAACATATCTTCAATCGCGATCGTACCCGATTCGTAAAGCCTCCAGAGATGGTCATCAAGAAGCTGCATTCCCATACCCTTGCCGGTCTGAATGCTCGATTCGATTCGATAGGTCTTGTTTTCACGGATGAGATTAGCGATAGCAGGTGTTACAACCATAAACTCATAGGCAGCCACCCGGCCTTTACCAACCTTCAGAGGACAAAGATTCTGGCTTAAAACTGCTATCAGGTTTGTACTGAGCTGAACCCGTATCTGCTCCTGCTGGTTTACCGGAAACGCATCGATAATTCGGTTAATTGTTCCCTGACAGCCGGTGGTATGAACCGTACTGAATACCAGGTGGCCCGTCTCAGCGGCACGGATAGCAGATTCCATCGTTTCAAGGTCACGAAGCTCACCAACAAGTATTACATCGGGGTCCTGTCTTAGAACTCGTCTCAGGGCCTCTGCAAATGTCGGAACATCGACTCCGACTTCCCGTTGATTGATTATCGATTTTTTATGGTTGTGGTAATACTCTATCGGTTCCTCAACGGTCACGATATGCCGGTCAAGATTTTCATTGATAAAGTTTATCATACTGGCAAGTGTTGTCGTCTTACCGCATCCAGTGGGACCGGTTACCAGAAACAGCCCTCTGGGCCGTCTGCACAGCGCAGAGACGATTTTCGGCAATCCGATTTGCTTAAAGGTCAGCATTTCATACGGTATAAGACGCAATACCATTGTAACATTACCCTTTTGGCTAAAAACGGCTGTACGGAATCGTCCGGCATCGCCGAATGCAAAACCAAAGTCAGTTCCACCTTCTTCCTGCAGCTCATGCTGGTTCTTCTCAGGTGTGACACTTTTCATCAGCGACACGGTATCATCAGGCTCAAGCACTTTTGTATCGAGCGGGCGTAACCTACCCTGGATTCTCAGTACAGGAGGCCGGCCAACGGTAAGGTGCAAATCAGACCCGCCCATTTTGATACAAGCATCCAGTAATCTGTCAATATGAAGCATTGCCATTATATGTTCCTATAAATTAATTGGTTTTACTTATTATTCATCCACCACCAGGCCCTCAGCCTGAGATGTTTTTGCTACTTCTTCCGGAGTAGTTATGCCGTTAAAAACTTTTAGCTTTCCATCTTCAAGCAGCGTCCGCATACCGCTTGCTCGAGCGGCCTTTCTCAATTCGCTGGTAGGTGCACGCTCAAAGGCCAGTTCCCTCAGTTCGTTATTCATCTCTAACATTTCAAAGATGGCGACTCTGCCTTTGAACCCCGTTCCCTGGCATCGGCTGCATCCGGCTCCCTTATATACAGGATGGTTTGTTATATTATCAGGCTTGATGTTAAGCAGCCGAAGGTAATGCGGATTGACATTTTTGTCTACCTGTTTGCACTCCTTGCATATTACTCTGACAAGCCTCTGGGCCATAATTGCCTGTATTGAACTGGCAACCAAAAACGGCTTAACACCCATATCAATCAATCGGGCAATCGCACTGGGTGCATCGTTGGTGTGAAGTGTACTAAAAACCAGGTGTCCAGTAAGAGCCGCCTGTATTGCGATGTCAGCCACGATTCCATCTCGTATTTCACCAATTAGAATGATGTTCGGGGCCTGACGAAGCATAGATCGCAGGATTTTTTCAAATGTCAAATCGATCTCAGTCCGTATCTGGCACTGATTTATACCGGTGATATTGTATTCTACGGGGTCCTCGGCGGTGATAATCTTCTTGTCCGGCTGGTTCAGCTCCATCAGGGCAGAGTATAATGTCGTTGTTTTGCCGCTTCCAGTGGGCCCTGTAACAAGAAAAATACCGTTTGGCCTCTTGATTATTGACTGAAAACGGGCATAGTCATCTTGCTCGAAACCAAGTGCCTGAATACCAATATTTACTGATTCCGGCCTTAAAATACGCAAGACCATACTCTCGCCATGGTAGCCGGGAAGGGCCGATACACGAAAATCGATATCGCTTCCATCGACTGTGCGTTTAATTCTGCCATCCTGAGGCAACCGTCTCTCAGCGATGTCCATACCGGCAAGGATCTTAACACGCACCATCACAGGGGCCTGCATGTTCTTGGGGATATTGTCCCTTTCGATACACACACCATCGATCCGGTATCGCACCCGAAGCCTGTCAGACATCGGCTCGATATGGATATCACTGGCCCTCATCCGGCAGGCCTCATCTATTATCAGGTTCACAAGCCTGATAATCGGCCCTTCTTCCTCTTCTTCGGCGGCCTGCGCCAAGCGGATTTCGGCTTCTATTGCGTGTCCGGCTTCGGCAAGTTCGGCGGCAGTGGCATCTATACTGCTGCGAACCTCATCCATTGTACTGAGGATATAACTGCGTATCTTTGAAGGACTTGCAAGACAGCATTCTAAATCCATATTCAGACGAAAACGAAGCATATCCATCAAATCAAGGTCGAGAGGGTCGCTGATTATCACTTTCAGCACACCATCATTGACAGAAAGCGGCAATACGAAATGTTTTTTGATAAGTTCCTGCGGAATAAGTTTTTTTGCACTCTGCGGGATACCCTGTTTATCGAGGTCGATAAATTCAAATCCCTGCTGTTTGGCAAGGGCACGGGTAACATTATCCTCAGAGACGATACCCATCTCGATGAGTGTTTCACCGACCCGTTTGTTATCTGCACGGGATTTTTTAATCGCTTTTGTAAGACCTTCTTTATCCACTAACTTGCTGCGGTAGAGTATCTCACCTATATGTCTGCCTTTTTTAGCCATACTTTTTCGAATTCCTAAAGGGTTAGATACCCCATGTTACCATATTCAGGTCAATTTGTCAAATTTACTGCTCTATCAATCCAATTCTAACAATATTCAACGCCGTAAGAGCAGTTCGTTTCCGGATATACTTTCGGCTGCCGGAAAAAACATATCGCTGTACCGTCGTATCACGTCCCATATTAACTGCGATATACACCAGTCCGGCCGGTTTATCGGCACTGCCTCCGCCCGGACCTGCAATACCGGTTACTGCGATGGATATATCTGCGTTTGCTTTTTGTTTTGCTGCCTCTGCCATAGCCTCGGCAACTTCGCTGCTGACGGCACCATTTTTTTCTATCAATTCTTCGTCTATTCCGAGCTGTTCCACCTTTGACGGGTTGCTGTAAGTTACCCAGCCGGTTCTAAAATACTCACTGGCCCCGGGGGTATCGGTAATCATTTTTGCGATTAATCCGCCGGTGCAGGACTCAGCCAGCGCAAGTTTCAGTCTTTTTTCTGCTAATTGCTTCCCTACGACCTCAGCCATAGTTTGTTCTTCTCTGCCGTAAACAAAATCGCCCAGTATGCTATGCAGTTTCGCAGCATCTTTTTCTATCATTTCTTCCGCTTGCTGGCGACTCTTTGAATTTGCAACTATATATAGAGTAATAACCCCACCGCTTACCGTGCAGTTTATAAGCGGATTTCTTTTTCGACTCATCAAATCGCCCAGCATTTCTGCTATTGTCGATTCGCCAACGCCGAAACATTTCAGCTTTTTCGTTATCACTACTTCAGATGCACCGAGTTCGGCAATCTGGTCTGCGACGGATTCTGCAAACATCCGTTTGGCCTCAACAGGCACCCCGGGCAGTGCAATCACTATCGTATCATCCTTTAACGCAATAATCCCTGGTGCGGTTCCTTCGTTATTTGTAAGGCCCTCAGCACCTGCCGGGATGGACGCCTGTATCCTGTTCTTTTCGGGCATTTCGTATTTGCGATTGGCGAAGTATTTTGATATTTGCCGGAACAGCTCTTCGCTGAACTGCAATTCGGCCCCAAGAAATTCCGCCAGCCCATACCGTGTAACATCATCATCGGTCGGGCCAAGTCCGCCGGTAATCAGAACTATATCAGCTTTTTGAGCCGCTGATTTTATCGTTTCGGCAATTGAATCCACATCATCTCCGACCGTATAGAAACCAGCCGCAGGTATACCCAGTGCCAGCAATTCCCTGCTGAAATATGGTGCATTGGTATCTACATTCCGCCCGCTCAGAAGTTCATTGCCAACACTGATTATGCAAGCCTTTTTCATCATATCCCTACATTTGAATCATCGCTTTGACTACGCCGTCGCGGTATCCGGCGACCATATCGAACGCCTCTTTTGAATCTGCAAAATCGAAATTATGTGTCATCATGAAATCGAGATTTACTTTCTTTTGACCTATCAGGTCGATTGCTTCCCGCGTACAGCCATTCTGTCTGCGAACATTTACGATAGTGATTTCTTTCCGCCGGATTTTGTCAATAGCAAACGATACCCTGTCAACTCGCGGTATCCCGATAAGCATAAGCACTCCGCCGGGCACAAGAATCTCCACAGCCTCATCGAGAGTTTCCTGCTCACCTGCGCATTCAAAAACAACATCAACACCCGATGGTTCGCGGGAGCCGATAGCCTCGACAATATTTTCATCCAGCGGATTTGCCGACCAGCAGGCCCCGGCCTCTTTTGAGATCTGCACTCGCTGTGGTATCTTGTCGGTCATATAAACTTTGTCAACACCAGCCGCCTTCGCCGCCGCAAGGCAGCTAAGGCCTATCGGTCCTGCTCCCAGTATTACTCCTTTTGCCCCCGGGCCGATTGCAGATTGCTTTACAGCATAGATTCCTATCGAAAACGGCTCGCACAACAGGCCCTGGTCAAGTGTAATTTTGCCACCCGTCGGATAGCAGCTTCTCTGCGGCATTACGATATATTCGCACAAACACCCATTGCCCTGGCCCGGTGTACCAAGAAAAAGAAGCTTTTCGCAGGTATTTTCTCTGTCCGCTTTGCATTGGCTGCACTCCATACACGATACCGCAGGGTCAACTACAACTTCATCGCCGACCTTGAGAGTCGTAACACCATTGCCGATTGCTTCAACGGTTGCGGCGCACTCATGGCCGACTATATACGGATACTCAACGACTTGCGAGCCAATCCTGCCGGTTTCGTAATAGTGTATATCGCTGCCGCAGACACCGACAACTTCTATTTTCAGCAGAACATCATCATCGTTGGCTATAGCGGGCTTTGCAACCTCCCGCATTTCCATCTGCCCAATTCCAGTAAGTACCTGTGCCTTCATATTTCTCCATTGAAAAACTATCCCTCTGTGGTTATAATGAACAAGTTAGATCCTTTTGCACCCAACTGAAACGATGACTTATAGCAGAAAATTTTAGTTTTTGCCATTAATTTGTCGAATAAGAGAATAAAACCGCGATTTTCCATCTTTTTGGGACTTAATTCTATGCCAAGAACATTATTTACTGTTGGATACGAGGGATTCAGTATCGACGATTTTATCGCTCATTTAAAGGATTATGCCGTCAACTGCCTGTTGGATGTACGGGATATTCCCCTTTCGAGAAAACCTGGGTTTTCCAAAACCGCTCTCAGCCAGCGATTGCTGCAAGATGATATTCTTTATGTTCATTTCAAAGAACTCGGAAGTCCCAAGCATGTCAGGGAAAAACTTAAACTTGATAAGGACTACACACGTTTCTTTGCCACAATGCAAAAACATCTTACCGGCAAAAAAGATTCTATAGAAAATGCTTATCGTTATGTAATAAACAAAACCTGCTGCCTTATGTGCTTTGAACATCCTGCTGAAAAGTGCCACCGCAACATAGTCGCCAAAAAAATTAAGGAACGAGATGGTAATGGCCTGAGAATAGACAATATCTAAACAATCCAGAGAGGCTTATTCTGAGTATTCAAACCAAAAAAGTTTTGATAACAGTCAAAGCGCCTCCAAACCCCTCAAAGAAGCATCAGGAAACTAATTGCTGCGCCGGAATAGACCTTGAAACTGGAAATTTAATAAGACTGTACCCTATTCCATTCAGGCTCCTTGACGACTCAAAAAAATTTCCGAAATACAGTATCATAAAAGTTAAGTGCAAGAAACCTATTAGAGACAAACGAATCGAAAGTTATGAAGTTGATCAGGATAGCATTAAAATATTGAATCACCTGGATACAAAAAACAACTGGGCGGAAAGAAAAGAAGTTGTGCTTCCTGCCGTTTCTTCGTCATTTTGTGAAATATGGAAAGATGCCAAGAAAAAATCGCTGGGTATTTTTCAACCTACCGAGATAGATTTTGAATTTAGGCCCGCCTCAAAGACTAAAACAAAACTACATGCTGCTTATAATCAATTATTTCTCTTTGATAAAAAACTCAAACTTGCTGAACAAATACCTTACAGGTTTTATTATAAATTCAAATGTAACGACGATGCTAACTGCTCTGGGCATAACCTTTTAATACACGATTGGGAATTAACGGAAGCATACAGAAACTGGCGACATAATTACGAAAATAAAGAGGCTTTATTAGACAAAATCAAAGAAACCTGGTTAGATAATATTTGCGGACCCAAAAAAGACATTTACTTCTTTGTTGGCAATATGTGGCGGCAACCAAAACGATTTATGGTCTTAGGCGTATTTTATCCTCCGAAATCTCCCCCAGTTTTATTCAAACATTAAACCTGAAATTGATAATATCACCGTCAGCCACGATATAGCTTTTTCCTTCGAGTCTGGCCTTTCCAGCCGCCTTTACAGCCTTTTCGTCGCCGTATTTCCTGAGGTCCGCATAGCTGATGGTTTCTGCTCTGATGAATCCTCGTTTAATATCGCTGTGTACTTTACCTGCCGCATCGAGTGCGCTGGTACCTTTTTGTATCGGCCAGGCACGAACCTCATCTTTGCCAACCGTAAGAAAGCTTATCAATCCGAGCGTCTTATAGCAGCTCTGGACAAATTTATTTACCGCTGGTTCGGTTATCCCCAAATCGGCCATAAACTCTTCTCTGCTGTCGCTATCGAGTTGTGCCAGTTCACTTTCAAGAGTCGCGCAGAGCTTAATTACCTCAACTCCCTGGCCGCCGAATTTATCTGCATCGAATGGGCTGGCCAAATCATCTTCACCAACATTAACCACAACCATTATTGGCTTGAGCGTCAAAAATCCCAGCGACTTTATCAGGGCCAGCTCATCATCATTTTCTATAATACTGCTTACCGGTTTTTCTTCTTCCAGTCCCTCCTGTAGTTTCAATTGCAGTGCAAGTTCGGCTTTGTCCCTCTTCTGGGTACTTGTGGGTTTATGAATCTGTTTTTCGAGCCGTTCAATTCGCGTGGTAACAAGCTCAAGGTCGGAAAGCAGCAGTTCGGTTTTCAAATCCACAAGTGCCTTCGCAAAATCCGTATTGCCGGAAAACGCCCCGGAGACAATTACGAACATATCCACTGTCCGTACCTGGCCAAATATCCGCCTGGCTGCGGCACGGGTATTCTCATCGGCAAATGACAGACCCGGCAAATCCAGACAGTCTATAGTACCATAGACTTTTTTCTTATTATTATAAATACCGCCCAGCCATTCTATCCGTTCATCAGGAACTGGAACTATCGCCTCGGTAATATGTGTATCTCCAATAGCCGCCGCTGGCTTTCCCGTAATCGCCGAAAGCAGCGAACTCTTTCCTGATTGCATCAATCCTGTTAGTGCAACTTTCATTTACGTTGTATCCTTATTATATACGTTTCCTCCACTTGAATCATATGCTACTATTGCCGGAAAATCTTCAACTACCAGCCGGCGGATCGCTTCTGTTCCCAATTCTTCATACGCTGCGACTTCGGCTGCGACTATATGTTTGCTCAACAGTGCACCTGCTCCCCCGATTGCGGCAAAGTGTACCGCTTTATATTTTTGCAGGATTTCCCGTACTTTGCCGCCTCGGTATCCTTTCCCAATCATCCCTTTGAGTCCCGCAGCTATCAGTTTCGGGCTGAATGCATCCATTCTTGAAGATGTCGTCGGCCCTGCTGAGCCTATCACTTTTCCTTTTGCCGGCGGCGTCGGCCCGACAAAGTAGATAACAGCCCCGGCAAGTTGGATTGGCAGAGGTTTGCCGGCATCTATCAACTCGCACAATTTCTTATGCGCCTGGTCCCGTGCCGTATAGATAGTGCCGCTTATAGCGACCTTATCGCCGGCCTTTAGCGACTCGACCACCGAATCGTCCAGCGGAGTTTCTATTTTGATAATATCTTCCATTAATTGGCTTTTGGGCTTAACAATCACATCGGCGCAGATTATAGCACACAATCGCTCCGCAGGCAAATATGTATCTTAACCGATATTACTTGACACTTTTGCTTAAATCAATAGACTCGTCACTATGTCCATTTCGCAAAACGAGTACGAACAGGCCTTTGAAACATGGCTGTTGGACAACCGCATTCAATACATATCCGTTGACCAGCGGAAGCGAAAAATTTTCGCCCGCAGTAAAATCAAGAGTTTTGATTTCCTGCTCTATCGCCAGGACTCGACACCGATCATCGCTGAGGTTAAGGGCAGAAAATTCCGCGGAACATCACTCACCGGCCGCACCGGGCTTGATTCATGGGTTACTATGGACGATGTTCGGGGTCTTATAAGATGGGAACAGATATTTGACAGCAGTTGCGAGGCTGCTTTCATATTCGCATACAGATTTGAGAAGATTGATGTCGAACCGGACGGCAGAGAAATTTACGAATTTGGCGATGATAGATATGTTTTTTACGCCATCCTGCTGGACGATTACAGGGATTTTATGACTGTCCGCAGTCCGAAATGGCAAACGGTTACGATACCCGCCGCAAAATTCAGAGAATTTGCTATACCTATTCGCAAACTTTTATTAGAATAAAAAAGATGCAACAATCAATTAGAAGCGTGGCACGGTCAAGCTCTGCTTGGCCGTGGATGGATATAATTCACAGCGGTAGAAAATATGGAATGACCAGTCGGTGGTGTGTGCAGAGTCTGCACACACTGTTTTTGTTTTTATCTTTTGAAAATCAGTGTAAACTTGTGCCCCAGGTATTTATGCCCAAGGTATCCGTGTCTAATTCTTTTTGATAAAATTTTGCCGACGAAGTCGGCCTCCTTAGTTTTGCGTTTTGATATTTAATTTTTAAGTTTATTTATGATTACCGAACTTGCAGAAATCATTTTAGACGGCGGCTCGCTTGACAGGTCTCAGATAGATAAGCTCGCTCTGGTATCGAAGGATAATTCCGACGATTTGCTCTACTGGGCAAACAAAATACGAATTGCAAACTTTGGTAACAAGATAAAGGTCTGTTCGATCGTCCCCGGCAGGTTAGGCGGCTGCGATCAGGATTGCGCATTTTGTGCCCAGTCTGTCCGCTATGATACCGCAATTGACAAACAGCCGAAGATTCTGACCGACAGCGAAATTCTTGCCGCCGCCGCTGAGGCAAAAGCTAATGGTGTTCCAAATTTCGGAATAGTCTATTCCGGCAGAACCGTTAGCGAGGGCGAGTTCAAAAGGATCATAGAGCTGACCAGCCGAATTAAAAACGAATACGGTCTTGGCGTCTGCCTTTCCTTGGGTATTATTTCAGAGTCCCGGGCCAATCGTCTCGCAGAGGCCGGTGCAGACAGATACAACCACAACCTCGAAACATCGCGGAGCCATTTCGCCAATATCGTAACAACTCACAAATACGACGACCGTATAGCGACTGTCCGCGCGGTCAAGTCTGCGGGGTTGGGTATTTGTTGCGGCGGAATCTTTGGAGTCGGTGAAAGCGAGACTGACAGAGTGGATATGGCGATGGAGCTTCGCAATCTGGCCGTTGATACTGTCCCGATGAATTTCCTCCATCCGATAGATGGCACGCCTTTGGCTGTTTGCAGGCCGCTGGAGCCGGCTGAGATCTTGCGAATCATTGCATTGTACCGGTTCATTTTACCGAAGGTGAACCTGAAAATCGCAGGCGGCAGGGTACTCAACCTCCGTGATTTGCAAAGCTGGATATTTTACGCGGGCGCAACAAGCATTCTCAGCGGCAGCTACCTGACAACCGCAGGCCGGACCGTCGCCGAAGATATGCAGATGCTGAAAGACCTGGCCCTCGAACCGCAATAACGGCCAAACCGCTGCTAATCGCGCCATAAACTTCCGTTTTTACAAAAAATTTACTTTTATCCGTCAACCATTTCGTTACGATAAGCGTCTATAAGGATAGATACAGCGGAATTGTTTATGGAAAACAGTGACAAGAATCTTCTTTCGGCCCACCGCAGCGGCAGTCCGACTGCCTTTGCCGAACTGGTTGAACGCTACGGCCCCGCTGTCTCTGGCCATCTCCGGCGGTTGTGCGGCAGAATCGTTGAGCCGGAGGATGTATTTCAGGAAACATTTAAGCGAATCCATGAAAAGGCACATACATTCAATGGCGGATGCTTCAAGACATGGCTATTTAGAATCGCGACCAATACTGCGATAAACAATATGCGAAAGCAGAAACGGCAGAGTTTTTTCTCGCTCAGTCAGCAGGATGATAATCAAAAATCGCACGAGCCGCAAGCTGCGGATAGTAACCCTCTCGAGCAGGCTATGAAAGCGGAAAGAAAAAAACAGGTTCAGGACGCAATTGATTCGCTCCCTTCTGGCCAGCGGGCGACACTGCTGCTGGCGTATTATCAGCAGCTGACTTATCCGCAAGCAGCGAAAGTATTGGGCTGTTCGGTCGGCACGGTAAAGAAGCAGATGTTCAGGGCTCTAAAAAAACTTGAGCGGTTATTACCCTCAGTCGCGGAGAGCAGGTCGCGGGAGAATTAATATGAATGCCCATCTAACAAAAGAAGAGCTTATAAAATACCAGTTTGAGCTTACCTCAGATGACAGGGCCAAAGAGATAGCGGCCCATCTTGAAGAATGTGCCAGGTGCAGGGATGGCCTCGAAGCGATTAAAAACAAATTCGCGGCTCTGGACGTGCTACAGGGCCAGCCGCAGGTAAGTCAGGAATTAATTGATAAGGTAATTGCCGAAACCCGCCGGACAACCCCGCTGAGAATTCGTTTCCAAAAACCAGCATGGATCGGCGCTGCCGCCGCGGTGCTGGTAATCGGATTATTGCTGATAGGCAGGGGGGGTGATCGGGAGACAGAAAAACCTTTTGCCGCTGCCCCGCAGGAATTGAACGAAAAAACCGATTCGCCAATCGTTAGATCAAAATCCGTCAGACCACAACCCCCCAAATCGGAACCTGCATCGTTAGGCGGTATAGCCCATGGCGCTGTCGCCACTGGTGTGATGCCGGAGAGGCCTCCATTTGCCCCAGCAAGTGCGATCGAACTGGTTACACTGCCGCGCAGGGATAATGTTCAGGTAACGATTTATAACTCCGCCGATCTGACACTGGTTCGCGAGAAGCGGAACCTCACTCTCAAGAAGGGCTGGAACTGGCTGCAGTTCATGTGGGCAAATACGCTTATCGACCCGACTTCGCTCAGTTTGCAGCCGTTAGCGAATTCAAGTGATATCGACATCCAGCAGTTAGTCTTCCCCGCCAGATTGAAAGATATCGGCAGATGGCTCATCCACTCGAAAGTCCAGGGCCAGGTCCCTTTCGAGATAACATATTTCACCTCCGGCCTGAGCTGGCGGGCGTTTTATATGGGCACTCTTTCAGAAGATGAGCGGAAAATGAACCTTTCAGGCTTCGTCCGGGTCGCCAATAATTCCGGCGAGGATTATGAAAACGCCCAGACCCGGCTGATCGTCGGCAAGGTAAACCTGCTCGACAAAATCGCAGAACTTGCAAAACGAAAATACCCCTATAACCGACCGGGAATAAGACACGGCATCAAGGATAGTAAGGGAATTGATAAATCATCCGTAATAGGTAACGAATTGCGGGGCTATATGGCTGGTGATATAAGAGCCGAACTTTTCGATATGGACATGGAAAGTTTTCGTCGCAAGGAAATCAAAAAGGAGGGATTAAGTGAATATTTCCTCTATACTATTGAGGGCACCGAGACTCTTACCGATAAATGGGCCAGACGGCTGCCGTCTTTTGAAGCCGAAGATATCCCCGTCGAAAGCCTGTATAAATATGACGAGTCCAGATGGGCCTCCCGGACAATAAGATATATTTCCTTTGCCAACGACGAGGATCACGAATTAGGTGAAACTCCGATTCCCAACGGTAATATAAAGATATACGCCCGCACCGGCGATACTGGTAATTTAACTTACACAGGCGGGGCGAATATAAAGTATATACCCGTCGATGAGGATATTGAACTCGATCTCGGCCCTGCCAGATTAGTCAAGATCGAACCGAAGCTGATGGATTTCGCTACTGCCAATTACCTCTTTGCCAAAGGCAAAAGGCCCAAGCGAGCCGGCAACATCATCGGCTGGGATGAAATAAGGGCCTGGAAGATAGAAATAACAAACACCCGCGACCTTCCTGCCGAGATTGAAATAACCCGCGGCTTCGGAACGGCGGACTGGACGCTTGAAATGGAACAGGAGTACGAAAAGTACGATGCCGAGCAGATACGGTTCAATCTAAATGTCGCTCCGAGGTCCAAACGGACCATTGAATATACAGTAACGACCTATCACGGCACCCGCCGGGAAGAATTAATCGAATCGAAAAATCAATAAACATTTTTTAGGAGAACCGATCATGAACACGAAAATGAAAAAACTGGTTTTGGCAGTGTTAGCACTGTCAACAGTATCGGCAGCGCAGGCGAGGATTAAGCTTGTCGCTTTGCCCGAAAGGGCGGCAACGGTGATTCGTCTCGACAATCCCAGCGCCACTCTCATCGAGGAGGAACGGGTGCTTACTTTGCAAAAGGGTCTAAACAAGGTGGACTTTTCGTGGAAGGGCGTTCAGATCGATGCCGATTCCATCCGCCTTGCCATTCTTGACCACCCTGGTACCGTCACGCTTTTGAATGTCAGCTATCCGCCGAACGAAGCTGCTCTCGTCTGGGAGATTTCCTGCAAAAGCGATTATGTCGAGACGGTGCGAATAAGTTACCTGCTGGGCAATATCGACCGGCTGATCACATACAAGGGCATCACCAATAAGGCCGAATCCACTATTGACCTCAAGAGCTACCTGGTTATCCGTAACTTCTCCGGCGAAGATTTTGATATGGCTACGGTCTCGCTGGACTACGGCTCAGCATTTGAGCAGGGGATCAAACACGAAGAGACAAAGCAGATGCTCTTTCTAAGTCCCGGAAAGATCCCGATAACCAAGGTCTGGACATGGGACGCTCTTAAAATGAAGGGGAAGTGGGACCCGGAAAAATTAAACAATAAAAATGTCGGCATACCTGTAACTTACCGAATAGTAAACGACAAAAAGAGCGGACTCGGCAAATTCGCAATGGCTGGCGGCAAGGCTCGAATCTTTCAGGACGACGGCTCCGAAAGCACTATCTTCCTCGGTGAGGATGTAACCGCACTCGTACCCGTCGGCGAAAAGACCGAGCTTTATATCGGCGACAGCCGCGACATTGTCGTTACCCAGAAGAAGATGGAAGAAAAACAGATCAATGTCAGAAGAAACGGAAGTCATCAAATCGTACTCTATGATACGGACGAAACGATTACCGCTAAGATCGAAAACTTCAAGGATTCTCCCGCGACCCTTACGGTAATCCAGTACATACCGGGCCAGTGGAAAATGAAAAAGTGCAATATGGATTACGAAAGGGAGAATGCAAGTACCCTGAAGTTTGAGATAAAGATGCCGGCCCGCAAAAAGGGCGGCCCATCGACAAAAGAATTAAAGTTTCGATACAACCGGCTAAATGTCCGGCCATAAAGTGTTATATGTCTGTTGTCATCCCTGTTGGGGTGGCACGGTCAAGCTGTGCTTGGCCGTGTTATGGCTTATTGAGGCTGATTTTTAATCTTTAATTTTTAAGGAGTAACACAATGAAACATTTACTTTCTATCTTACTGATACTTTTCGCGATTTCGACCGTAACTGCCAAAATCGATTTGGTTACTCTGCCCCAGCGGGACACCGTTCAGCTCACTATCTATAACTCCGCTGATTTGACATTGGCCAGAGAAAGCCGCTCACTAACTCTCAAGAACGGCCCAAACAAGCTGCAATTCTCCTGGGCCAATACCTTGATCGACCCGACCAGTCTGGAGATGCTGCCTAAAGCCGATGCGGACAAGATTGACATTGCCGATTTATCTTTCCCGCCGCGTGTAAGAAACCTCGGGCTATGGAACATCGAGAGCAGAACATCCGGCAAGGTACCGGTCGAAATTTCGTATTTGACCAGCGGCCTGTCCTGGCGGGCATTTTATATGGGAACATTGACAGAAGATGAAAAGACAATGCGCCTCCGGGGTTATGTCCGCGTAACAAACAACTCCGGCGAAGATTACGAAAACGCCCAGGTCCGCTTAATTGTCGGCAAGGTCCACATCCTCGATAGAATTGCAGATCTCGCCCGAAAACAATACCCCTACGGCCGGCCCGGCGAATTTTACCCTACCCCCGAGGTGGAGGATAAATTAGAGTCTCGTTCCAGACCGCTAAAAAAGGTAATGGAACTAGCCGCTGGGGCCCCTGTTAGGAGGAAACCCAAAGAAATTAAAAAAGAGGGTTTGAGCGAATATTTTCTTTATACGATCGAAGGCACCGAGACTATCCCCAACGGCTGGTCAAAGCGCCTGCCGAGTTTCGATGTCGATGAAGTTGAAGTAGTTAATCTGTATAAATATGAGCAGCAGCGGTACGGCAATAGTGTGATCCGATTTTTAAGTTTCAAGAATGACGAAAAGCACAATCTCGGCCAAACCCCCATCCCCGGCGGCCGG
>SDBT01004332.1_pt1 | contig 24147 bp, 13 predicted proteins | sample 2277101 | NCBI WGS metagenome assembly SDBT01 (sample SAMN10404973, study PRJNA504765) | marine sediment metagenome | isolation source: marine sediment core GS10_PC15, 103 cmbsf | place: Arctic Ocean: Southern Knipovich Ridge | collected 2010 | reverse complement strand
CTGGGTGGTACAGACTGGGTGGTACAGACTGGGTGGTACAGACTGGGTGGTACAGACTGGGTGGTACAGACTGGGTGGTACAGACTGGGTGGTACAGACTGGGTGGTACAGACTGGGTGGTACGGGCGTCTCGCCCGTCGGCATGCGGGCGAGACGCCCGTACCACCCAGACGACGGGCGAGACGCCCGTACCACCCAGACGACGGGCGAGACGCCCGTACCACCCATCCATAATGCTCTCACGGTCAGAAAGGCCGCGATGGCAAGCCGCGGAGCGGTTGACGGATGATGATGGCAGGATCCTCGAACAAGCCGGGCAAGGTGATCGTGATAAGCGGTCCGAGCGGTGTCGGCAAGACTACGATCTGCCGACGGCTGTGCGAGATGATTCCGGCGTCGTTCAGTGTGTCGGTCACGACACGGGAGCCGCGGGCGGGGGAGGCCGAGGCGTGCGACTATCAATATATCAGTCGCGAGGAATTCGAACGGCTTCGAGACAGCAATGGCCTGGTCGAATGGGCGGAGGTGTATGGCAACATGTACGGCACGCCCATGGCCCCGATCGCCGAGGCGGTGGGCTCCGGCCGGTCGATCATCCTGGAGATCGACATCCAGGGCTGCACGCAAGTTCGCCGCAAGATGCCCGAGGCCCTGACGTTCTTCATCCTGCCGCCGACGGCGGAAGAGCAGCGGCGGCGGATCGAGGGTCGGGCGACCGACGCGGCGGAGGTGATCAAAAGACGTCTGCAAAAGGCGGACGGAGAAATCCGCCATGCCAAAGATGCGGATTGCTACGATGAGTTCCTGATCAACGACGATTTGGAAGAAACGGTTGAGCTTATGCACCGGTCCATTGTCGGAGACGGGTAGCGAGCTGTGTGGGCCGATTGGCCCGAGAGGTAGTCGCGGATGATCGAAGATCTTAGAAACGAAGACATCATCAACATGATCGGCGGGCGATTCAAGCTCACGGCGTTGGTCCAAAAGCGATGGCGAGAACTGATGTTCGGAGCCAGACCGATGATCGAGCCGGGCAACATGACGCCGATGGAGATCGTCATGCGGGAGATCAAGGAAGGGAAGATCGCCCCCAAGTTCGAAGAGCCCCACCGTGACGAGGCCGACTGAAGATAGCGATCAGCCCGGCGGCGCGGGGGGAGCCGATGAGCTGCTCGGGCATGAAGTGCTCGTCGCGGTGTGCGGGGGGATTGCTGCTTACAAGGTCGCATATCTGGTCTCCCGGCTGGTGCAACGAGGGGCCGGCGTCACGGTGGCTATGACCGCGGCGGGCCGGCGGTTCGTCACCCCACTGACGTTTTCATCGCTAAGCGGTCGGCGGGTTTATACCGATTTGTGGGATTCGGCGGATTCCCACGATCCGCAGCACCTGAGCCTCACCGAAGCGGCGGACATTCTGATCATCGCCCCGGCGACGGCGAACATCATCGCCAAGATGGCCCACGGCATCGCCGACGATCTGGTCTCGACGATGATCATGGCGGCGACCGGCCCGGTCCTGGTCGCTCCGGCGATGAACACGCGCATGTGGGATAACGCAATATTGCAGTCAAACCTGCGCGTCCTCGCCGATCAAGGCCGCCATATAGCGCCTCCTGGCGAAGGCTGGCTGGCCTGTCGCACCGTGGGCAAGGGTCGCATGGCCGAGCCGGACGAGATCATCCTCCAGGCGGAGGCCATCTTGAAGCAAACGCCGCCGAAGCGAGCGAAGTGAGTCTCCTGCCCGCGGTAAGGCGATGTGGCACGGCCGTGGCACACTTACACTGGGTATTCGCATGGGCGCAAGGAGTAGCCGAAGCAAGAGTCGGCGGCGGCGGTTTCGCATCGTCGTGACCGCGGGGCCGACGCGCGAATTCTTCGACAGTGTGAGATTCATCTCGAATCCATCTTCCGGCAAGATGGGCTACGCGATTGCGGAGTCCGCGGCGGCCGCGGGACATTCCGTCGTCTTGATCAGTGGGCCCGTCGCGTTGGGCCCGCCGAAAGGCGTGCGGACCGTTTCCGTGGTGACGGCGGCTGAGATGGCCTCGGCGACGAAGGAGGCCTTCGCCGACGCCGATGCCGCGGTATTTACCGCCGCGGTTTGCGACTACCGACCCCGACGCCGAGCAAGTCGGAAAGTCGCCAAGAAGGGGCGGGGCAAGTCCGTCGAACTCATTCCGACAGAAGACATCGCCGCGTCGATCGGGCGGATCAAGGGTGACCGGGTGACCATCGGCTTCGCGATGGAGGATCACTCGGGCCGAGCCCACGCCGAGAAGAAGTTGCTCCGGAAGAACTGCGACGCGATAGTCCTCAATGGCCCAGGCAACGTGGCCTCGGATCGGGCGGAGGTCGAGTTTCTTGCCCGGGGAGGGCGGTGGACGCGATGGGCGGCCGGCTCGAAGAAGAGGGTGGCCGGCCGCCTGGTCAGAGAACTCGAGCGTCTCCTGTCGATTAGAGCGGTTTCCGCCGAAGAGTCGGCCACCGACTGAACAACACGCCCGAACCTCGGGTACTGGTAAAGCTGGGGAAGCATCGGCGTCTCGCCCGTGCGGGAGCCAGCTCCAACCTGCGCACCGGCCAGAGGCCGATGCTCCCCGATGGAACACCGCACCGAGATCTCGGGCGCGGCGACACAAGGGAATTGTCCGCGGCACGGGTCGCGCGTACCATTCGTGCCGCGCGATGTGTTTTCATGCACCGCGGCAACGGTGTCGATTCTCCGGGATGTGCAACTTCTGACGGACGTGTCGTCGGGTCGCGAGAGAAACGATACCAGTGGGCAATCTCATGCCTACTCAGGTCTCGGAGGTTCGCCCTGATGCGAAAAAGCGTAGTTCCACACGGATTGACGGCACAACATATTACGGGCGTGGTGCTGGTCATGTGTATGGTCTCGCCCGCGGCCACCCAGACAACCCAGCCGGAAAAGAAATCCAGACATGCCGAGTTGTTGCAGTCCGTGGCGAAAATGCCGCTGCGCGGCGTCGTGCTACGACCCCCTTCCGCCGCCCCGCTGGGATCCGCTGAACGGGCCGACGTAGAACGCAGCAACTCGCTCATGGCCGAAGCGACGGGAATGCTGCTGGAGGGGGCCTTCGCCGCCGGCGTCGCCCTGGCCAGGGAATCCATGGATATTCGCGGGCGCCTGCTGGGCCCGAATCACTTTCTGACGATCTCAGCACGGGTGATGGCCAGGACCATGTCGAAGTCCGCGACATTCTCCAAGGCCGACCGAGAGCAACTGGTCGAGTCATACGGCCTGGTAACAGAAGCGGTCGATGCCAACGGCTTGGGACTGCACTCCAAAGCGGAGAAGGCGGCGGCACGAGCGGTCGAGATTCGCGAGCGTCTATTCGGAAAGATGCACCCCACACTTGGTCCGGCTCTGCGCGAGCAAGGCAGAGCCCAGACCGAATCGAGAGATTTCGCCGCGGCCGAGGCTTCGCTTTCGCGCGGCCTGGAAGTAACCGAGTCATCGCTCAACTTCGGGAAGGATCATCCTGAGACGGCCCTCGTTCTCGATCGCCTGGGTTGGTTGCGGATCAACACGGCGGCCCTGGAGGGTTTCGGCCCTGAGGTCGTCGAGCAGTCCGCGCGGGACCTGCGTAGGTCAGTCCACATCTTCGGGAAAACCGTCGGCGAGACGACCGCTGCGGCTGAAGCAACGGACAACCTCGGTACCGCGCTCTTCTTCACGCGCGAGTACGAGAGCGCAATCCAGAGCAAGCTCAGAGCGCTGGTAATCCGTCAAACGCTCCTGGGCCCCTCACATAAGGAGACTGCCGTCTCGCTCAGCAACATTGCATGGCTGTACAATCAACTGGGCATGCGGGAAGAGGTGATTCCCCTGCGAAAGAAGGCCCTGGGAATCCTCGAACAGGCTGTCGGTCCGCGTCACCCGTATCGTTCGGCGGAAGAGATGAACCTCGCCGCCACTTACCTCGAGCGCAGCATGCACGCCGAAGCGATCACCCTGCTGGAAGCCGCCGTAGCGCGCGAAAAGCAGCAGCCTCGAACTGAACCCGACGTGGGTGCCGTCGGACGCCTGGCCGGCCTCGGCCGAGCATATATAGCCGCTGATCGCCATGCCGACGCGGCGGCGATACTCGAAGCGGCGTTCGACCTGACCAAGAAAATGTACGCCGCGGGACAAGAAAACCAGGCAATTCTGGAATCAAACAATCTCGCCGAGTTGTACAACGATCACCGCAAGCTCGATGCCGCCTCGCGGGTGTACGAACAACTCGTGTCCTGGGACCGGCGGGGCAGCATGCAGGAATCCACCGCGGCAATCAAGCGTGCGACTCGACTGGCCGAGATCCATATCAATCTGGACAGATCGCGCGAGGCCCGGGCAATACTGCAAAACGTCCTGATGTGGTTGGAGATGAAGCACGGAAAGCTCGCACTGGAGTCGTTCGGACCGGCGCTCATGATGGCCCGCGCCTGCGAAAACACGGATGATCCAGCCGCGGCGGGGAAGTTCTGCCTCGTTGCCCTTCAGATCAGCGAGGCCAGACTCCCTCCCGGCAGCAGACACAACGCCCTGGCCCTGCGGATGATGGGGCGTCTTCACGTTCTCGAGAAGAAGCTCGACCTGGCCAGGTTCGAGTTGAACGAAGCACACACCATTATCGAGAAGTACTCCGATGAGGATCCTGTGCCCCTGGTTCTCGTCTTGCGCGATCAGGCGTTGCTCCATCAGGCGGCCGATAGGCCGGTCGAGGCGATCGAGGTTCTGCGGCAAGCCCTTGAGCGAAGTCGCAAGTTGGCGGAACAATCCGCAAGTGTTCATCTCCAGGTGCTGCTCGCCAAGTCCCTGAAGCTGCTGACCGATGCCCTGGCGACGGACAAGTCGGGGGCGGCCCGGAAGCAAGAACTCGTGGAACGCCGGGCGGAATTGCACTCCCTACTGCAGCGCCTGAAGGCGGCCGGAGCGCTGGACGCCGAAAACCAGCGTTGGTTGAAAGAACTGGGATGACAACGAGCCACCGCGACTCACTGGACGGATATGGACGGCCGCACGATGCAACAAGGCGTTGCCGAGGTGGGGGGCGGGAGCGGTGCGCTCCGCGAAGTGCCGGCTGACGATCGCGCGACCGATCAGAAGTAGCGTCGGCCCCCCGCGGCCGACGTTGATCACCAATTGCGTGCCCATCTCATCCGGCCAGGTGGCGCCTTAGAGGCCTCGGCCGTTTGCACGTCGGCCAGACACGCCGGGGCCCCTGGATCCAACCCCAATCCATAGGCACGCCACCTTCCTCACACGATCCTGAGGCTGCAAGAACAGCAGCGCAGCTAGTTCTCCTGCCGCCTGCCTCGAGAGAGCCGTGACTACCGCCAGTCCATCGCCACACGGAAACCAAAGCAGGAGTTCCGGGCCGTGGGCGTGAGCGAGAAGCGTTCGGCCGATCGACAGCCCTTCGAACTGCTGTTCCAGGCGCCGCCGCGAAGCACACGGGATCCCTGGGATACGAGGTCAATCGGATCAGACACGACTCCCTTGAGTGAGAACTCGTACTCGCCGTACCAATCGGCGCACCACTCCCAGACGTTGCCGTGCATGTCGTACAGGCCCCACGCGTTTGGTAGTTTGCCGCCGACAGGGTGCGTCTTTCTTTCGCCTTTAACGGAGAGCCACGCGTACTGCTTCACATCGCCATCACTTTCTCCGAAGCTGAACCGTGTAATTGTGCCCGCCCGGCATGCGTACTCCCATTCGGCTTCGCTCGGAAGCCTGAACGCGCGATCAGGAAGGCGACGTCCCAACTTGCTGATGAACTTCTGACAGTCATCCCAACTGACATTCTCGACCGGGCTAAGCGGCTCTTTGAATTGGGCAGGGTTCTCACCCATCAACAGCGACCAGACTTCCTGGGTAGTTTCATGCTTGGCTAGATAGAAGGGCTTGGTGATCCGCACGCGATGGAAATGCTCGTCAGCGCCGCGGCCCTCTTCCGAATGCGGGCTCCCCATGTCGAATTCCCCAGGCGGGATCAAGACCATTTCCAGAACCACACCCTCGCCAAGGTCGAGCTCCAGCTCCCGCGGTAAGGCGCTCAAGGTCGGCTTCGTCGGCGAGGCGTCGCCCGCCTCACCATCGTTCCGCGGCCTGGCTCCAACCTGGGCGAGCGCTGCCTCGGGCGCGTGGGCGACGAGAATCCTGGCGATCTTGTCTTTGTAAACTGCCTCCAGCTTGATACCCAGATCGAGATGCAGTGTGATTTCCTCGGGGTCCAGCACGCCTTGAATGACATCCTTGTTCTTCTTGGTGATGAGGGTCGTGCCGGCATCGCCACCTTGCATCTCAATCTGGCGTACATCGTTCCAGGACAGCTTCATGGGACCATCGTCGATGGTGATACCGATATTCTCTCCGGCGGGATTGCCGGTGAGTAAGTCCCCGTTGGTCATCACAAAGTAGTCCCGCCGCTCCTTCGCCTTGAGAGAATCAAGCTCGTTGGCTGAACGACGGAGAATGATGTACAGGATCAGCTCTTTGTGGAAGCGAATCTCCTCTACCGACGAACCGATGCGGACTCGGATTACACGGTCGGTGAGGATGCCCGTCAGGCGGTTGCCGGTGATGGTCACCAGGGCATCCCTGTTGTCACGGGCAGCCTCAAATGAGACGCCCGCGCATTTCCGCCGGTCGAGCTTCACCATGCTGTAGGGCGTGCTGATCGCCAGAGTCTCGTTGAGGACCGTGCCGCGGACCACGGTCTTGTCTCGGAAGTAGATGACGTCATCCTTGTCCGAGCGCGCTATGTGAAACACAGTCTCAAGCAAGGAACTCCTGGTCGGTGGTCCGTCAGCGCTCGCGGTTGGAACCGAGAAGGCGACCACGAGGGCAATTACGGCCTTGGCTGAGAAGCTCCTGGACATTCGCCGTTCCTCCCAGTGATGCAATCGGTATCGCGCGGCCCACTTGCAAGACCTGTCCGCGGAAACTCAGAACAAAGAACATCATAACATGATGCAAAGGGGTCAATTCAACTCCAGCACCAGTCTGCACCCCTGGTGATGCCGTCTGGTGCCGAATCGCGATCGCAGGCGACAAGCCGATCGGAAAGAACCCGGTTTCGAGTGATCGTGGCCACCGCGAAGAACTCCATCGTTATTGGATCCACGCCATCCTATTGGATCGATGAGGACGACCTTGATCGGAAGCCAATATACGTTGTATGGGTCCTGACACCATTCCAGCACACCGCCGTGCATGTCGTGCAGACCCCATGCGTTGGGCGGCTTTGTCCCTGCCGGCTGTGGGTGATTGCCCGCAGGATGGCCCCGAGCGTCTTTCACCAGATCGCTGTCATTGTCACCAAACGAAAATCGGGTCTGTGTGCCGGCCCGGCATGCGTACTCCCACTCCGATTCCGTCGGGAGCCGGAACTTGCGCCCGGGCAAGAGCTGCCCTAGCTGCTCTATGAAACTCTGACAGTCATACCAACTCACGCCCTGGACGGGTTTCTCCGCTGCCTGGGACCTGGAAGGATCGTTCTCCGTGACCAGTTTCCACACCGCCTGGGTGGTCTCGTACTTGGCCATGTAGAAGGCCTTGCTGATACGCACCTTGTGCAGAACCTCGTCCGTGTTCCGCCCGACCTCCGACTCCGGGCTACCCATGTCGAACTCGCCCGGCTGGATAAGCACCATCTCCAGAACCACACCCTGGCCTAGATCAAGCGTGAGTTCACGAGGAGGGCCCAGTGCCTTTGAGTCGTCGGCCTCGTCACCGCGAGATTCGCCCTTCGTCGGCTCCAGCGTTCCAACACGAGCGACTATCTCCTCAGGCACGTGGGCCACGAAGATCTTCGCGTACTGGTGCGCGTGCACGCCTTCGATCTTGACCCCAATATCGAGGGCCAGGGTAGTCTCCTCCGGCTTGAGACGCGTGTGACTGATCCTGCCGCTCGATGATGTGATAGTCACTGTAGCGTCGTCCCAGCCCTGCCTCTCGATTCTGTATATGTTGCAAAAGACTCTGTTGTAGAAGCGGCCGTCTTTGGTGACGGTGGTGATGACGATCCTACCCATCTTGCCGGTGAGCAGATCGCCATTACTCATCACGAACAGAAACCGGTTCTTGAGATCGTCGAGGAAACCACGCTCGTTCGCCCGCCGGCGGAGAACTATGAACCGGATCTTCTCCTTGCGGATGGATACCTCCTCGCCGGACGAGGCCACGCGGAAAAGAATGATGCGGTCCCTGATGACGCCGGATATGCGGTTGCGGTTGACGGTGACCACGGCTTCGGTGTTGGCATCAGAATCCTCGAAGGACACGCCGGCGCACTTCCGCAGCTTTACTTTGATGCTGGCGTATGGCGTGTCGATTTCCAACGTCTCGTTGAGCACTACTCCGCGCAACACGTCCATATTCTTAAGGTGGAGCAGGTCTTCCCCGGCCGACCTAGCCTGCCCGAATACGCTCTTGAGCAATGGGGGTCCGGCTGCCGGGCCATTCGCCATCGCGACCTGGCATGAAACTCCAACTCCAAGCGCCAAGACCAACTTCGCTGGAAGACTCCTCGTCATGCGGTAGCTCCTCCCGTGAAACGCCGACGCCTCGCACAGACCGTGTCGCGGATCATGCGGCATCCGGGCGTTCCTCCGGAATCCAAGCCACTGAGGGTCGAGCCGCTGAGGTCAAAGATGCTGAGTCCACTCTGCCGATCGATTCATCGCGATTCTACCGTCCATACCAGATTGACTTCAACACCTTGCTTTCCACCATCGAGAGCTACGATGGCATGTCATACCATAATAGCAACTACTGCCGGCCCCTTGTGCCAAGTTTCATCGAACCCCGGCCCTTTCTGTCGGACTCGCCGCCCCCCAAACACCGTCAGCCACGACAGCCGGGGAAACCGGCCGTTCGTGGCTGACGAGTGATTACCAATGGCCAAGTGCTAACAGCTTCCCCTTACGGCAACAGCACATCGACAAACGGCTGAACATCCAAGCCATCGACGCCGCCGTCCATGTTCAGGTCCGCCCGGCAATCCACGACGCCGGCCAGCAGGGCCTGGACGAATGGGCCGACATCGTTGATGTCGACCACGCCGTCGCCGTTGAAGTCGCCGGGCGAACAACCGAGCAGCACCGCCTGCTGGCAGACGTTGCCCACCAGGTCGGTCACCTCGATGATGCCCTGCCCGTATCCCTGCGGGTCGGTCAGCTCGGCCGAGTAGCGGACGATCTTGTCACCCACCGTGAAGGGGTCGACGACCAGCGTCAGATTCACCGCGCCGGGGAGCAATACAATGTCGTACAGTCCCGTGCTGTACGGGCCGGCGTCTTCCGCTCGACCGTCGTACCTTTCGGGGAAGGTGGACGACTCGAGGGTCAGGGCCCAGTTGTCGAACACGCCGCTGTAGTTGTTGTAATCGTCAGCCACCTTGAGCATGTAGGTCCGGGCGGCCGAAACGCCGTCCAGCATGGACAGGAAGCCGTTCTCCGGCTGCCAGGAGCCGGTGAAGGGGGCCGCCGAGGAGGAGCTGGGGATTACTTCCGCCGCCTCGTCGTCGAGCGTCACGTCGATGAAGTCGTTGCCCGTGCTGCCGCGATCGGAGAACAGATCGATGCTGATCGGACCGAGCAGCGTCATGTCGATATCCGTGGCGTTGGGGTGGGTGATGTTGAAGGTGATGTTGGCATCCTCCACGATGTCGGTGTCGCTCACCACGATGGTAGAGACGACGCCGGTCGGGTTATTCTGGGGGATGGCCTGCGGAAGATCGAGGCTCACGTAGCGTTTGGTGTTCTCCACCGACCCCGTGCAAACCGGGGCCGCCGCGTCGATCTCCACCAGGGCATATCCCCGCAGGCCGCAGCCATCGGTGACGCGGACGTAGCCACGTCCGTTGACCGCCGGGTTGATAAGGCCTACGACGAAATCGACCGAACCGGCTCCGTTGGGCGGATCGGGGATAACCGAGACGAACTGAAGATTGTCCGCATACGGCCCCATCTCCATGTTGTAGATGCCGCTATCACCAAGCTGGTCGTCGGTCGCCGTACCCTCGAACTGGTAGGCGGCCTGGTTGACCGAACCGCTGACGATCGGCAGGTTCTGGTCGCCGCCGGCCTCGATGAGGTTGATCGGCAGGCTCTCGATGTTGCCGGCGCAGTCGGCGATTTCCAACACACCGCTGCCTGGCAGACTCGAGTCGATCAGGGACACGACATAGTCCACGACCTCGTCGCCCGGAGTGAACGTGGCATTGACGAAGAGATTCACGCCGCCGGCGGCCACGTTAATCGAGCAGATTCCGGTGCCGGGATAGATGTCGATCGCTCGGCCGACATACTGCTGGGCGGCGCAGGGGTTCTTGATGGTCATGCTCCAGCGCCTGAACGCGGTGTCGCTGGACGAGTTGAAGCCGGGCCGCATGTCGGCCACGTTGATGGTCCAGTCGCCGGTGGAATCGGTTCCCGCCAGATCGAAGAGCATGTTGTCACGGTTGTCCGTGCTGATGGCGTTGAACTGCCACTCGCCGCGGCCGTCCGGCTGATGCAGCCCGCTGAACATCAAGGAGCCCAGCGCCGGCTCCAGGTGGGCGTCGTCCGCGGCGGGGGCGTCGTCATCGAGGGTGATCTCGATGTTGTCCTTGGTACGTCCGACCGAGAACCGGTCGGTCATTCCCGTACGATTCAGCAATTCCGCCCGCCGATCCGCATGGTAGAGCGTCGCACACACCCGGCCGATGGCTTTGGTGTCGATTGACAGATCGACTTCCACCTCGCCCACCAGCATCGACTCCGTCAGGGAGACGAAGGACGAGACACCGTTGGGGTCGTTGGGAATCACCGTCTGAAGGACCTCCCGGGCGTACTTGCGATCGGTGGTTACCTCGCCGGCATTGCTCGGGTTAGTCGTATCCACGGCCCCTTGCAGGGAGACCGGCGACTGGCAGGTGTTGTCGCCAAGGTCGCTCACCACGACCGTGCCGGAACCCGCCATCGATGGATCAATCAGCATCACCGCGTACTCGACGACAAGATCGCCGGGGGTGAACTCCGGCGGCAGCTCGATCTGCAGATTGCTCGCCCCCGTAAGCTCGATCGAGGCGATGCCGGAGTCGAAGCCTTGCGCGTCGCTTGCCGTGCCGGCGAAGGCCTCGGGCGCGCTGAACGACGCCGCCACATCCAACGACCAACTGACGAGACGAGCACCACCGCTGGCCGACGAAGAGTCATCGACCACGTTGAGCTGCCAGATGCCGTTGGCATCCTCCCCGTTCAGCCTCGCGAGGCCCATCGGGTCCTCCGGCTTCCACGTCCCGGTGTACGGCGCGTAGCTGCTCAGGATGGGCATGATCACTTCCGCGTCGTCGTCGAACGTCGCCTCGGTGATGTCGAACTCCAGGCTGCTGCCGCGGTCGGTGATAAGTTCGACCCGCGTGCCCCAGGGGCTGACCAGCCAGCAGTCGATGTCCGGCGGGCGGATGGTCTCGATGGTGATGGTCACGTTGACATCGGTGATTGTGCCCACTTCGGAGATCTCGATCGTGCCGTTGATGCCCGGCCCGTTCGGCTCGTTGTCCCTCACATGGATGGGGCCGTGCAGGCTGCGTGGGGTCCGACCGGAGAAGTTGAAGCCTTCACAAAACGGCGGATAGACGTCGATCCGGGCGACACCGACCCAGGTGCTGCCCTGACAGTCCGCCACGACGAGCTTGCCGAAGCCGCTGTCGGCGGGGTTGATCAACTCGATGTCGAAAGTAACGGTTCCCGCGGGAGTCGGAGTGAGATTGGTGATTTGCAGGTTAGTATCGCCGTAAAGATAGACTTCGCAAACACCGCTATCGCCGGGAGCGTCGTCCGTCGCCAGGCCGGCGATGCGGTTGTTGGCGAAATCCGGCGTGAGAGTGACCACCGGGTCGTTCTCGTCGGTCATCGCCGGAGCCGCGTCGTTCAGGAAGATGGCCAGCTCGTAGGTCTCCGTCGGGCCGACCTGCGAGGACGAACCCTGCGAGCGGACTTCGACACTGTGCCTGCCGGTCGATCGGGCGACGAAGAACCCGCCCTGCGCCGGATAGTCCGGACCCGACTGGATGGAGTTCGAGTCGCTAATGTCGCTGATCAGCACATCGCCGGCGGGGTCATAGACCACGAGCTTGGCGTGGAAGGCGTTGGGGTCGGTGTTCGCGGGATCGAAGCCGCTCGCGTCGCGCTCCGGGTCGCCGTCCAGGGCGATGAAGACGCGATCACCGATTGTGGCGACAAAGGAGAAGAAATCGTAGTCGTCGGTGGCGTCGACCACTCCGGCGTAGTAGTGCTTGCCGGTGAAGTCGGCCAGGGCCAGGGTGTCGTTCGGCTCGACTTCCTGGAGCGGGGCCCGAGTCGCCGGCTCGATGCCGACGTGCAATCGATAGCGGCTAACCGTGCCGGTGGCGTACTGCTTGGTGATGTGGAGGAAGTGTTCCCCGGTCGCGGTCATGCGAGCCCCGGCGATCACCGCGGATGTCGTCGAATAAATGTAGCGAAGATCCTGGATCGGGGAATCAGCGCCGTCGCCGTCCTCATCGTCGAACTCAATCACGGTCCATCCGTCCGGGCCGACGAAGGCCATGTCGGTGTCGAGGGTGCTGTTCGAGGAGCCGCCGTTGTTCACCCAGGCATAGACACGGTCGCCGACTTGGCCGGACAGGCTCCACCAGTCCTCGTCGAACGGACCGACGATTTGCCCGCCGTTCAGCGTCGGCCCAATGGGAGACGGCAGAACGGCATCCTCAAATTCGTTAATCTCATAGTTGTATGCGTCATCGATGATCAAGGCGTAGCTGCCGCTGTTGTAACTTGTGCTGTGGTTGTCCACATAGACCCAATACTCGACACCGGCCTCAAGGGTAACGACGACCAGCTCGTGCTTGCCGCCGCTGCTTCCACTGGTGCTGTGGTTGGACGCCCCCAGGCAGCTATCCATGAAGTTCGGGGCGCATGTGTGGTCGATGTAGAGGACCGCGGGAAAACCGATGCCTATCAGCTCGATCGCGTATTCACCGCTTGTCGAGGGCGTGAACTTATAGACGTGGTCGATCCCGTCCGCCAGGGTCGGTGTCGTGCCGGACACGGTGCAGCGACCGTCACCCTGGTAAAACCAATAGTCGTCAAGTGCCCCGTCGATGTCGTTCAACACCGTCACCGGCAGGGTGCTGGGCAGGGTGATCGCCGAACCACAGTTGTCCGGGTTTGTGAGGTTCAGGGCATCGAGGATGAAGGTGAAGGGGAAGTTGTCCCTTCCGTAGGAGGACAGATCGTGGTCGATTCCAATCTTGTATTCGACGCCGGCCGTCAGAACGGCGTCCAACTTCACCGATCTGGCCGAGCCAGGGGCGCGGACGCCGGTGATGAAGTTGTAGGAGCCGCCGCCGAAATCCTCGAAGAAGTAGATGGCGAACCGCCGGTCCGACGAGCGGAGCGGAGCGTGCTGCCAGGGCATCAGTTGCAGGCGGTAGGTCCCGGTGACCGATGGCGTGAAGCGGTAGAACACGTCCGGCCCGTCGTCGTAGCCGGTGACGCCGGCCAGGCCGGTGTTGTTGATGCTGTCGTTGGCCATGACCGTCGTGCCATAGACGATCGTGGGCAGGGCGGGCCCGATAAGCTCCGCATTCGCCGGATCGTCATTGAGTGGCGCCGGCGGGTTGGCGGACACTGTCGCGGCGAACAAAAACGACATCGCCAGGGCCACGGCGACGGCTCGTCGCGGTTGATTACCATTAAAACGGGTCATTCTCTATCCTCCTGGTTGTTTCGGCCGAGCTTGGTAACAGCACAACGACCGAGAATGGGAACGATAACATTGTGGCGGCCAACTAAGTGTCGCGACGAGCTAAACTTCGCTGGCCAGGGAACTTATGGTCATGCGGGGTGAGTTGGAGAGGCAGCCTTCCGGAGTCCATCGGACAGGGTGGAGGGCGACGGGTCCAGCGTGATGGGTCATCAAAGAACCCACCTCTGCCCGCATGCCCTAGGCCGCCAAATTACACCTCTAGCAGGTCTTCTTATTCCTCCATCCGGCTCCACTTGGGGGTGTTTGCGGATACCGGATTGCACTGTTCGCCTGCCAGCATAAGTGAAGTGAATCCCAATGTCAAGATCAGCGGCCTCATGGCTGAGGGCCCGAGATATTCGCGACACATGGCAGCCCACGTCTTCTCGAATCTGAGAGAAGCCCCGCGAGCTGGGCGAAATCCACGCTTGCGGACCTCGAAAGGGCCAAATCCAGGCCGGCTGTGGGTTCCACGCGGCTGTGCATGCTACTGGCGGCTTTGTGTGCCACTGGCGGCTTGCCCGCCAGTGTCGTCCGGCGTCAGGGAAAGCGCGACGTTGAACACTGTGCCCTCATTCCTGTTCCCGATTGCGGGCGTCCCGTGGATATGGTAGGATAACGGGCCACGCTGAATCTGATGGTCGCCTCCGACCATCGGCTCACGGAGCGAAGGGCTCGCAGGAGGACGAAAGCGAGAAGCAACCCCCACAACAGCGTTGAAGGATTACACAACTTGGCAATTACGCCAAAGGAGGAATCAAGATGACCACGAACGGCTTTCGATTTCGTATCGGCATGTTCTTGGTGCTTGCGCTTATCTGGACGAGCGCGGCGGCGGGAGATGGCCCCATGTTTCCCGGGGCACAATACCCTACCGCTGACGGGCCTGAGTCCGTGTCGATCAGCGACCTAAACGGCGACCAGACGCCCGACTTGGCCGTGGTGAACGGGAGGAGCGACAGCGTCTCGGTGATGCATGGGTTCGGCGACGGGACTTTTGCCGCCGCGGTGCATTATCCCGTAGCCGAAGAGCCTCACTCCGTAGCGATCGACGACCTGAACGGCGATCAGGTACCTGACCTAGCCGTGGCGAGCTACTCGGGAGTCTCGGTGCTGCTGGGGATCGGCGATGGAACTTTTGCGACCGCAGTATTGTACCCCGTTGGTGACGGGTCAATCTCTGTGGCGATCGGCGATCTGGACGGCGACCAGACGCTCGATCTAGCCGTGGCCAACACAGGAACGCCTCCGACGTTTTCTGGCACAGTCTCGGTGCTGCTAGGGTTTGGCGACGGGACCTTTGCTGCCGCGACGAACTACGCAGCCGGCAATTACCCCACCTCGGTAGCGATCGGAGACCTGGACGGCGACCACTCGCCAGACTTGGCCGTGGCAAACTACTACAGCGACAACGTCTCGGTGCTGCTAGGAGTCGGTGGCGGGACCTTTGCCACCGCGATGCACTTCGCCGCCGGCGATGAGCCCATGTCAATAGCGATCAGCGACCTGGACGGAAACCAGGCCCCCGATCTGGCAGTGGCGAATCGGAACAGCGACAACGTCTCGGTGCTTCTGGGCGCAGGCAACGGGACGTTCGCCGCCGCAGTTCACTACGACGCAGGCGACGAGCCCAGCTGCGTAGTCATCGGCGACCTGAACGGCGACCTGATACCCGACCTGGCTGTGACGAACAGTGGAACGTACCCAGCGTATTGTGGCACAGTCTCGGTGCTGCTGGGGGTCGGCGACGGGACGTTTGCCGCGACGGTACACTTGGCCGCCGGCGACTATCCAACCTCCGTCATGATCGGCGACCTCGACGGCGATCAAGCATACGACCTGGCCGTGACGAACTACCATAGCCACAACGTCTCCGTGCTGCTGGGGATCGGCGACGGGACTTTTGTCGTGGCGGAATCCTATCCCATCGGCGAGGGGTGTTCCTCCGTGGCCATCGGCGACCTGAACGGCGACCAGACGCCGGACCTCGCTGTGGCGAACGTCGGTTCCGATCCGCTGTATGAGGGGAGCATCGCGGTCCTGCTGGGGGTCGGTGATGGGACCTATGCCGCAGCTGTGCATTACCCCGCCAGAAACTACCCGGACTCCGTAGCAATCGGCGATCTGGACGGTGACCAAGTGCCGGACATGGTCGCGGCGAACTACTACAGCAACAATGTCTCGGTGTTGCTGGGGGTCGGCGACGGAACGTTTGCGGCCGCAACGTACTACGCCGCGGCCACCAGGCCCTACTCCATAGCCATCAGCGACCTGAATGGCGACCAGGTACCGGACCTGGCCGTGGCCAACGTGGCAAGTGACAACGTCTCGGTGCTGCTCGGAATCGGCGACGGGACCTTTGCCGCCGCGGTGAACTACGCCGCCGGCGACGGGTCCGCCTCCGTGGCAATCGGCGACCTGGATGGCGACCAGTTACCAGATCTGGCCGTAGCAAACAACGGCAGTAACACCGTCTCGGTGCTGCTGGGGGTGGGCGACGGGACGTTTGCCACCGCGGCGCACTACCCCACCGGTGACTATTCCGCCTCGGTAGCGATCGGTGACCTGGACGGCGACCAGGTACCCGACTTGGTCGTGGCGAATATGCTGCACGACACGGTATCGGTACTGCTGGGAGCGGGCGACGGAACGTTTGCCCCGGCGTCGCAATACGCCACCGGCAACAAGCCCCACTCCGCAGTGATCGGCGATCTGAACGGCGACCAGATGCCCGACCTGGCCGTGGCGAACTTTGACTCCAGCAACGTCTCGGTGTTGCTCGGCGTGGGCGATGGGACGTTTGCCGCCGCGATAAACTATGCCGTCGGCGGCAGACTTTCCACTGTAGTGATCGGTGACCTGAACGGCGACCAGGCGCCGGACCTGGCCGTGGCCGCCATCTCCAGCGGCGACGCTTCGGTCCTGCTGAACCAGTCGAGCCCCGCACCCAGCGACTGCAATGGCAACACCATCCCGGACGCCTGCGACATCGACTGTGGTCCGGCGGGAGGAGCTTGTGATCTGCCGGGGTGTGGGCAGAGCGAGGACTGCGATGGGAACGGCGTGCCCGACGAGTGCGAAGCTGTGTACCTCGACATTGGGATATTCGTCGACCAACTGCTGACCGAAAGCCCGGACCCGGCTCTCGTGTGCATGTTCGACCAAAACGGCGATGCGGCTCTCAACGGCGCGGACATCCAGGGGTTCGTGGATAGGCTGCTGAGCCAGTGATAGTGGGGAATGCGGTGAATTGACATGCCGGGCACGTAGGCCCGCTCCACTGGGTCGCCGGTTGGACCGAGATTCCCTGCCAAGGCCCATCCCGGACTGAGGAAGAATCTCGCGGGAGGTCGATCGCGAGAAGCGATCCGTGCGAAAGCGTTGAAGGATTACACAACCTGGCGACTACGCCAAAGGAGGAATCAAGATGACCACTAACGGCTTCCGGTTTCATATCGGCATGTTCTTGATGCTCGCGCTCATCTCGACAAACGCGGCAACGGGCGATGGCCCGCTGTTCCCCGGGGCGCAATACCCTGCCGGTGACAGGCCTCAGTCCGTAGCGGTCGGCGACCTGAACGGCGACCAGGTGCCCGACCTGGTCCTGGCGAACGAAGGATCCTACCCAGCATATGATGGAAAGGTCTCGGTGCTGCTGGGGGTCGGCGACGGTACCTTTGCCGCCGTGGTGAACTATCTCGCCGGCGACAGGCCTGTCTCTGTAGCGATAGGCGACTTGAACGGCGACCAGGTGCCCGACCTGGTCCTGGCGAACGAAGGATCCTACCCAGCATATGATGGAAACGTCTCGGTGCTGCTGGGGGTCGGCGACGGGACGTTTGCCGCCGTGGTGAACTACCTCGCCGGCGACAGGCCTGTCTCTGTAGCGATCGGCGACCTGAACGGCGACCAAGAGCCCGACCTGGCCGTGGCGAACTTCGACAGCGACGACGTCTCGGTGCTGCTGGGGGTCGGCGACGGGACGTTTGCCGCCGCGGTGAACATCCCCGTCGGTGACGGGCCCGTCTCCGTAGCGATCGGCGACCTGGACGGCGACCAGGCGCCCGACCTGGTCGTGGCGAACTTCTACGACGACAACGTCTCGGTGCTGCTGAGAGCCGGCGGCGGTGGAACGTATGCCGTTGCCGACGAGCCTCGCTCCGTAGCGATCGGCGACTTGGACGGCGACCAGGCGCCCGACCTGGCCGTGGCAAGCCTAAACCCCGGCGACAATGTCTCGGTGCTGCTGGGGGTCGGCGACGGGACGTTTGCCGCCGCGATGCACTACCCCGCCGGCCGGGGGCCTTGGTCCGTAGCGATCGGCGACCTGGACGGCGACCAAGTGCCCGACCTGGCCGTGGCGGACGATTACAGCCACACCGTCTCCGTGCTGCTGGGGGTCGGCGACGGGACATTTGCCGCCGCTGACCAATACGCCGTTGGCAACTTGAATCGCTCCGTAGCGATCGGCGACCTGGACGGCGACCAGGCGCCCGACCTGGCCGTGGCAAACTGGAACGACACCGTCTCGGTGCTGCTGGGGGTCGGCGACGGGACATTTGCCGCCGCTGACCAATACGCCGTTGGCAACTCGCCTCGCTCCATAGTGATCGGCGACCTGGACGGCGACCAAGCGCCCGACTTGGCCGTAGCAAACTACCTCAGCGACACCGTCTCGGTGCTGCCGGGGCTCGGCGACGGGACGTTTGCCGCCGCCGCGCACTACGCCGTCGGCGAGCACCCGTGGTCTTTAGCGATCGGCGACCTGGACGGTGACCAGGTGCTCGACCTGGCCGTGGCGATCAGCGGGACGATCCCGGTGTACATCGATGGGGGAGTCTCGGTGCTTCTGGGGCTCGGCGACGGGACGTTTGCCACCGCGGTGCTCTACCCCACCGACACTAGGCCTGCCACCGTAGCGATCGGCGACTTGAACGGCGACCAGGTTCTCGACCTTGCAATAGCGAACATTGGGAGTCCGACAAACGACGGAAACGTCTCGGTGCTGCTAGGGGTCGGCGACGGGACGTTTGGCGCCGCGGTGAACTACCCCGCCAGCCTCCAGCCTTCCTCCATAGCGATCGGTGACCTGAACGGTGACCAAGCGCCGGACCTGGCCGTGGCGAACTACGGGAGCGACAACGTCTCGGTGCTGCTGGGGGTCGGCGGCGGGACGTTTGCCGCTCCGATGCACTACGTCGCCGGCGACAGGCCTTACTCCGTGGCGATCGGCGACCTGAACGGCGACCGGGCGACCGACCTGGCCGTGGCGAACTCCGACAGCGACGACGTCTCGGTGCTGCTGGGCATTGGCGACGGAACCTTTGCCGCCGCGGTGAACTACGCCGCCGGCATCCACCCTCTATCCGTAGCGATCGGCGACCTGGACGCCGACCAGGTGCCCGACCTGGCCGTGGCGGACCGAGAGAGCGATAGCGTCTCGGTGCTGCTGGGGCTCGGCGACGGAACGTTTGCCGCCGCGGTAGACTACGGCGCCAGCTACGTGGCTTTCACCGTGGCGATCGGCGACCTCAACGGCGACCTGGCGCCCGATCTAGCCGTGGGGAACATTGGGAATCCGGGAAATGATGGAAACGTCTCGGTGCTGCTGCATCAGATTCCGGGGCTGTTCCAGGACTGTAATGGCAACACCATCCCGGACGCCTGCGACATCGCATGCGGCCCGGCGGGCGGAACGTGTGATCTGCCGGGGTGTGGACAGAGCGGGGACTGTGATGGAAACGGCGTGCCGAATGAGTGTGAATCTGAGTACCTCGACATTGGAGTATTCGTCGACCAACTGCTGACCGAAAGCCCGGACCCGGCTCTCGTGTGCATGTTCGACCAAAACGGTGATGCGACTCTCAACGGCGCGGACATCCAGGGGTTCGTGGATAGGCTGCTGAGCCAATGACGCCGAGGATTGCGGTGAACTTGCCTGGCGGGCACGGAGGCCCGCTCTTCGGGTTTTCCCTATTGCAGGAATCCCGTGGTGCGGCGGGATAACGGGCCACGCTGAATCTGATGGTCGCCTCATGCCGTTTGCCCACTTGGTGCGCCCGTATAATGGGGCGCGCCCGCCCTATGGACCGAGAATCACCCGGCGGGCGGAGAGTCTCTCCTGGTTTGTCCGCCTGACCGGGGGAGGACCATAGCGAGAAGCGAACCGCACAACGGCGTTGAAGGACCACACAACCTGGCGACTACGCCAAAGGAGCAATCAAGATGATCATAGACGACTTTAAGTTGCGCGTCGGTATGTCCATGGTGCTCTGGCTTATCTGGACGAGCACGGCGGTAGGAGACGGTTCGATGTTCTCCGGCGGGCAATACGCCACCGGCGCTTGGCCTCGATCCGTAGCGATCGGCGACCTGAACGGCGACCAGGTGCCCGACCTCGCCGTGGCGAACTACTCGGACGGCAACGTCTCGATACTGCTGGGGGTCGGCGACGGGACGTTTGCGGCCGCGGTGCACTACCCCGCCGGCGCCCGGCCTCGATCCGTAGCGATCGGCGACCTGAACGGCGACCAGGCGCTCGACCTGGCCGTGGCGAATTCATACAGCGATAACGTCTCGGTGCTGCTGGGGGTCGGCGACGGGACGTTTGCCCCCGCGATGTACTTCGCCGTCGGCGACAAGCCTCAATCCATAGCGATCGGCGACCTGAACGGCGACCACGCGCCCGACCTCGCCGTGGCGAACTTTGAGAGCAACAACGTCTCGGTGCTGCTGGGGCTCGGCGACGGGACGTTTGCCGTCGCGGTGCCCTACCCCGCCGGCTACGGGCAATGCTCCGTGGCGATCGGCGACCTGAACGGTGACCAGGTGCTCGACCTAGCGATAGCGCACGATTATGAGGGCTTGGCCGAATACGTCACGGTGCTGCTGGGGGTCGGGGAAGGGGTGTTTGCCGCCCCACTCTTCTACGGCGCCGGCGAGTTCCCTAAGTCCGTGGCGATCGGCGACCTAAACGGCGACCAGGTGCCAGACCTGGCCGTGGCGAACATCGGGAGCAACAACATTACGGTGCTGCTGGGGGTCGGCAATGGGACGTTCGCCTCCCCAGTGCATTACCCCGCCGGCGGCGGGTGTCTCTCCATATCGATCGGCGACCTGAACGGTGACCAGGTGCCAGACCTGGCTGCGGCGAGCGGGGGCGTCGCGGTGCTGCTGGGGCTCGGCGACGGGACGTTTGCCGCCGCGGTACATTACCCCGCCGGCAACGGGCCTCGGTCCGTAGCGATCAGCGACCTGGACGGCGATCAGGCGCCCGACCTTGCCGTGGTGAACGGCGGCGACAGCGTCACGGTGCTGCTGGGGCTCGGCGACGGGACGTTTGCCACCGCGGCGCCCTACCCCGCCGGCGACGAGCCTCAATCCGTAGCGATCGGCGACCTGGACGGCGACCAGGTGCCCGACCTCGCCGTGGCGAACTATGAAAGCGACAACGTCTCGGTGCTCCTGGGGCTCGGCGACGGGACGTTTGCCGTCGCGGTACCCTACCCCGCCGGCGACGGGCCTTACTCCGTGGCGATCGGCGACCTGAACGGCGACCAGGCGCCCGACCTGGCCGTGGCGAACCTCGACAACGACAGCGTCTCGGTGCTGCTGGGGGTCGGCGACGGGACGTTTGCCGCAGCGGCGTCCTACGCCGCCGGCAGCTTGCCCTGGTCTGTAGCGATCGGCGACCTGGACAGCGACCAAGTGCCCGACCTGGCCGTGGCGAACACCATCACCCACAAAGTCTCGGTGCTCCTGGGGCTCGGCGACGGGACGTTTGCCGCCCCAGTGATCTACGCCGTCGGCAACTACCCTAAGTCTGTGGCGATCGGCGACCTGGATGGCAACCTGGCGCCCGATCTGGCCGTGGCGAACCGGGGCAGCGACAACGTCTCGGTGCTCCTGGGGCTCGGCGACGGGACGTTTGCCGTAGCGATGCACTTCCCCGCCGGCGGCGGGCCCTGGTCTGTAGCGATTGGCAACCTGAACGGCGACCAGGTGCCCGACCTAGCCGTGGCGAACAACAGCAGCAGCAACGTCTCGGTGCTGCTGGGGGTCGGCGAGGGGTCGTTTGCCGCAGCGGTGCATTACGGCGCCGGCTTCGCGCCTCGCTCCGTAGCGATCGGCGACCTGGACGGCGACCAGGCGCCCGACCTGGCCGTGGCGAACGGCGGCAGCGACAACGTTTCGGTGTTGCTGGGCGTCGGCGATGGGACCTTTGCCGCCGCATTACACTACGCCGCCGGCAACTCGCTTGCTTCCGTGGCGATCGGCGATCTGGACGGCGATCTGGCCCCCGACCTGGCCGTGGCGAACAGAGCTAGCGACACCGTCTTGGTCTTGCTGCATCAATCCCCGGGTCTGTTCGACTGTAATGGCAACGCCATCCCAGACGCCTGCGACATCGACTGCGGCCCGGCGGCCGGTCTGTGTGATCTGCCGGGGTGTGGGCAGAGCGCGGACTGCAACTTCAATGGCGTACCGGACGAGTGCGATTCTGTGTACATCGACATTGGAGTATTCGTCGATCAACTGCTGACCGAAAGCCCGGACCCCGCTCTTGTTTGCATGTTCGACCAGAATGGGGATGCGACTCTCGACGGGGCGGACATCCAGGGGTTCGTGGACAGGCTGCTCGGCCAGTGACCGGTCGGGCTGTGCCTTGCGGGCGACCAGCGCCGGCGAAGGCCGCCTTGGCGCCTGCTTGCCGTCGGGGTACACTCCCCTCGAGTGAGGCCCGCCCCCCGTCAAAGCGCCAGTGGCCGACATGGTATCAGCATGACCATCGAACCCCTCCCAGACGCCGGCGAACCCATCCCATACGCCAGCGTTCCGGTCGCCCAACCCTCTGCGCCGGTGACGGAAACCGACCGCATCGTCACCCTAGACGTCCTGCGCGGCTTCGCCGTGCTCGGCATCCTGTTGGTCAATATCCAGTTCTTCGCCTTCACCGCGGCCCATGCGGAAGAGTGGCGATGGGACGGCCTCTCCCTCTCGGAGATGGTCACCCGCGGCGGGATTGAGTTCTTCGCCACTTTCAAGTTCATCACTCTCTTCTCGCTGCTCTTCGGAATGGGCCTGGCGTTGCAAGACCAGCGTGCCGCGGCCAGGGGACGCCCCTTCGTCGCGACCTACGTTCGGCGTCTCGTCGTGCTCCTGCTGATCGGGCTGGCCCATGCCATACTGCTGTGGTACGGCGACGTGCTGGCGTTTTACGCCCTGTTCGGGTTTGTCGCCCTGCTGATGCGCAATTTGTCCCCGCGAGTGCTTCTGATCGTGGCCATAATCCTGTTCTTGGTCCCCACATGCCTCCTGGGCGGCGTTGCCGCGGTCGCCCCACAAGAGCTCGCGGGAAACTCCTTCGATTGGGATTTGCTGGCCAAGCAGAGCGGCATAACCTCTCCGGAAGACCCGGGATACGAGTTCTTCCAGTTCATGGCCGACGAGGTGAACATCTACCAATCCGGCGCCTGGCTCGAGATGATCGGCCACCGCGCCTTTACCTACTCCATGTTCGCCCTGGCCACGGTTTTCTTCTTCGGCCCGCGCATCATGGCGATGTTCCTCCTGGGCATCTACTTCGTCCGGCGAGGGCTGTTCACCGACTCCACCCGGCATCGCCGCACCTATTGGGGCTTTCTGGTCATTGGTCTGGCACTCGGCGCACCCTTGCAGATCCTGCCCTTCTGGGCTCGCGGGTTCGATGCGGACAGTGGCCTGGCGGTCCTGATCTACATATCAGGCCTGTACTTCGGCAGCATCGGCATGGCCCTCGCCTACGCCGGTGGAGTGGCCCTGGTCTGCATGAGAAAAGACTGGGTCGGCCGTCTCGGCCCCCTGGCGGCCGTCGGGCGAATGGCCCTCACGAACTATCTGGGGCATTCGCTAATCTGCGGATTCATCTTCTACGGCTACGGCCTGGGCTACTTCGACCGCCTCGCCTATCCCACGGTCGTCATGATCGTCATGGCCATCTTCGCCGCACAGCTGGTGACAAGCCCGATCTGGCTGCGGTTCTTCAAGTTCGGCCCAATGGAGTGGCTCTGGCGATCGCTCAGCTATTGGCGTCTCCAGCCCATGCGCCGGCGCGGCCCGCGGCAGTAGCGCCGAGCCTCATGCTTGTTGGACAAAGATCTTCCGATTGAATAAAGGCCCTCCTCCCAAAACCGTGGTTCCGCCGGAGCCGCGCCATCCGAACAGAGCCGCCTCTGAACAGAGCCTCCTCTGAACAGAGCCGCCTCTGAACAGAGCCGCGCCCGTAAGGAAGCGGTTAAGAAAAGGCCCGCGCGCGAAAGCGCCGCGGACAACAGCGCAACGCCTCTGGACGAGTCCGGCATGACGGGAGCCTTGACAATGCCGCG
>SDBT01004331.1_pt1 | contig 24149 bp, 21 predicted proteins | sample 2277101 | NCBI WGS metagenome assembly SDBT01 (sample SAMN10404973, study PRJNA504765) | marine sediment metagenome | isolation source: marine sediment core GS10_PC15, 103 cmbsf | place: Arctic Ocean: Southern Knipovich Ridge | collected 2010 | reverse complement strand
TTTTCATTGGCTACGGGATTGAATCAGGTTCCCAAAAAGTAGTCTCCGGAATTCTTAAAAAAGGAATAGATCTCAAACAAGCCAAGAAAGTGGTTAAAATGACGATGGACAATGGGATTAGCGTAGGCACCTGGTTTATGCTTGGTATTCCCGGTGAAACCTGGGAAGATCTTTTGAAAACAATTGAATATGCCCAAGACTTAGAAGCCCTTACCGTGGAAGTTAATCTTGCCACTCCTTGGCCTGATACCGGCTTTTACCAAATTGCCAAAAGAAAGGGTTGGCTTTTATCAGAAGATTGGCCGACTTACAATGAAAAAAACGCCGCTGTCATCAGCACCCCTTTTCTTTCTTCTACCCAAGTAATCAAAGGATTTAACTTGTTTAAAACAGAGATGAAGAAATTGGGTTGGAAAATGGAAAAAAGTTCCAACCGATTTTACCACCCCCAGTTTCTAAGGAAATCAATTAAACTTAATCTTGCTCAAGTGGCCAGAAGAGGGATTCAGTTAAGTGACTTTAAGAAACTCTTAAGATTTTTAAAAATTGGTTAATTTTTTTTATTAACCACGACCAAAAAGGAAGTACAAAGAAGATTTTTTAGTAAAGGCAGCCTTCTGATTAAACGAAAAATCTCAAAGTCATAAAAAGTGTTAAAAATTTTTATTAAAGTTTTCCATCTTGGGTTAAAAAGAGGATTTTCTGCAATTTGTCCATAAAACCAGTTTGGTTCTTCATGAAGAAAAATCTGAAAAGAAAGATTAAGTTTTCTTAGATACTTTTTTAAAGAATAATAGGTTTGTTCATTAACGTGATATCTTCTACTTTCCCACTTCACTTCTCCAAAAAACATTTTCGCTAACCATAAAAGAATATCCATGAGATATTTATTCGGTCCGGTAGAAATAATAATTTTTCCTCCAGGCTTTAAAACCTTTATCATTTCTTTAAAAGCTTTATCTAGTTCTTTTGGATAAAGATGCTCTAATATTTCTAAAAAAAAGATTTTGTTAAAAGTGGCGTCTTCAAATTTTAGATTTTGCGCATCCATGACTCGGGCTTTCACCCGGCCCTTTTTCTTTTTAAGAAGTTCTTTGGCAGACTGGTTAATTAAATCAACCGCTGATGGAGAATAATCAACGGCAACAACATCCGCCCCTTTGTTCGCTGCCAAAAAAGCGATTTCTCCTCGGCCACTGCCAATATCAAGAACTTCATTATTAGGTTTGATTTCGGCTGCTTCAAGAGCTGAATAAAATCTTTGGCTAAAAGTACCCTTAACAAAATCCCCGCTCCCAGTACACTTTTCCAGGAAATATTTTTGATCATAATCTTGGCTTTTGGCCCTTTTTTGATTACTGGATCTGGTTGTCATTTTGGTTAAATCGTGCCTCGATAATTCTTTTAGATTATAGTATTATACTTTATAGTGAAACATTTGCCAAAGAAAAAAATTAAATTAGCCGTTTTGGTTGGTCAGCTGACTTTTTTAGGCGGAGTCGGGATTGCCGCGGTCAACGAAGTGAGAGAATTAAGAAAAATGGGGATTGGGGCCGAACTGGTGGTTCTTTTTAGAAAAAAAGAGTTTGATTCAAAAAAGATTTTTAAAACAGAAAAAATTCCTATGGTTTTTTTATAAGACGAACTAAGTTGGTGGTTAAGAATTAACTTTAAATTTCCCTTTTTTTCCTTTTTTTCTTTGTTTCTTCTCGCTTCCAGTTTCTGAGCCCCGTTGTTTCTATGTAAGCGTAGCTATCAAGTTCTTCTTTGCCACGAAACTTATAATTGTTTTGCCGCCATTGCTGCAGCCAAGTTTGCCCGGATCAAGCTAATCAGTTTTATCTGGGATCCGGTGACTTATATTGTCCCTCGAGTTTATAGCCAAGGAACCTTTAAGTCTTTAATGCCCCTTTTTAAGAAATTAGCCGTCTTAGTAGACAAATTTATTTTAAAAAACAGCGACACCGTTCTTCTTTGCTCTGGTTTGCATGAAAAATTATTACGCTCTTTTGATAAAAAAACAAAAATGGTCAAAGTTTTCCCAGGGGCAGAAGTTTTAAAAAAACTTCCCCAGAAAAGAGACAAGACAATTATTTCCTTAACCAAATGGGATCAAGGTAAAAATCCTGAGTTCTTGTTAACTATTGCCAGGAGATTAAAAGGAGACTTTCGCTTTTTACTCGCCGGTAATTGGGCAGACAAAGAACAAGAAAAAGCTTTTCAAGCGAAAATCAAAGAAGCCGGTTTAGAGAAAAAGGTTTTTCTTTTAGGCAGAATTTTTGGCAAAAAGAAAACTCAATTTTTTGCCCAAGCCAGAGTTTTGGTCCATCCCATTATTGAAGCCTTTGGTATGTTTGGCTTGGAAGCGGCTGCCTGTAGTTGCCCGATTATTCTTCCCCAGCGCTCGGGGGTGAGTGAACTTTTTATTGATGGCAAGCATGGCTTTTTTCCTAAAGAAAACGATTTATCAACCTTTGTTGAAAAAACTCAATTACTTCTTGATCAAGAAAAAAAAGCTTCTTTTTTGGGAAAAGAAGCCCATAAAGTAGCCCGAAAATATTCTTGGCGATATCATGCTCAAAACATCGCTAAGGTAATTGATGAGCTACTCGGTGATTAGGGGGGCAGTCATTAAACCCATTGAAATAATAAGAAGTAATTCAAGGCTGTGTTAAAATAGATAAGATACTGACGATGAAAACTACTAAAAACTCAGAGCAGGAATATGATTCACTTCATCAAGAAATTGGTTTTGGTGAAGAGCCGGAGTATTACCAGTTAATCGGCACTCTTTTAAAGGGAACAAAGTCAGTTGACATCGGTTGTGGTTATGGCTTTATTGAAAGATATTCGCCAAACACAGTGGCGGTTGATTTTTCCAAGGAAGCCTTGAAGGTAGCTCGGAAAAACGGAGCCAAGAAAACAGTTAAAGCTTCAGCAGAAAAGCTGCCTTTTAAAAATGATGAGTTTGAGATTTCTTTAAGCTTAGGTGTTCTTGAACACATAGCTGATCAGGAAAAAGCCATTGCCGAAATGGTTCGAGTTTCTAAGGTTCAAATCATTATTGTCCATGCTCGTTTGCCTTGGGGATTGGAGTTTATCAAAAAGCCGATGATGGCTCTTTTTGGTCTGAAAGATCAGCCGATCGAGACACCTTTGACTCTCAAACAGATTGAGGGAATGTTGTTTAAAAACAGTAGCAGGGTTTTGGTAAAGGGGATTTGGAACTACATTGATTTGCGTTGGCTCTGGCGAAAAATTCCCTACGGAATCGTCAAAATTCCCTCCCATCATTTTGTTATTTCGATAAAAACAAAAAATTTAGAAAGAAAATTTTTAGGTGAGAATCTCTAGGCATGTTTAAAAAAGCTATTTTCCTTCTTAGAAAAAACCCTCGCTATTTGCCAATGTTGGCGATTGGGCTTATCCGGAGACAGGTAACTTTGAGATTTTTTGCCAGATTTGGTTACAGTCTTTATCCGGAATTGATTACCATTTTGATCACCTTGCGTTGTAATTACAATTGTCCTGGTTGCTCTTCGGCTTCCCCAAATTACACCAAGCAGTTCCGTCAAAAAAAACCAAGCGAGCTCAGCACCAAAGAAATAAAAACCGTGATTGACCAGGTTGCCTTTTTCAAACCCTTTATTTACTTTAATGGAGGCGAACCCACTTTAAGGCCAGATCAAATCGAGCTAATTAAATATGTAAAAAAGAAGAAATTAGTTTGTGCTTTGACCACCAACGGCAGTCTTTTGAATAAAGACTATGTTAAAAAACTAGTCGAGAGCCAATTAGACTTCCTTTCTGTTTCTATTGACGGTCCCAAAGAATTTCATAACAAAATGAGGGGCTTTCCCGAAGCTTTTGACCGAGCCACCCAAGGAGTTAAAGCCTTGGTCAAACTAAAGAAACACCGTCAGGTTAATCATCCCCACATCCGGATTGCCAGTATTATTTATCCGGATAAAGTTGAACACGCCAAGTATATGGTTGATTTAAGCAATAAGCTTGGTGTTGACGAGCTCGGTTATGGTCTTTTAATGTATTATCCTCAAAGAATCATTAAGGAACAACAAGCCTTTGTTAAAAGGCGCAAGACTGGCGGACCTAATCCTATCGGTCTTGAAGTCAAAAATAATCATCAATTCACTTTTTCTTCTGAGAAGTACGCTGACTTCCTTGATTATCTGAAAAAGAAAGCGAAAATGCCGGTTTACTTTGCTTATCAAGGAAATCAATATGAGGCTTTTTTCAATCCCACAAAAAACCCTTGTTTGCCATCGTCTTGCTACACCCCTTGGCTTGGAGCGATTATCCAGTCCAGTGGCGACTTGGAAATCTGCCAGGGTTTTAAATTCGGCCATCTTAAAAAAGGGAGTATTTTGTCTCAATGGAATAATAAGCAAATCAGAGGTTTTAGAAAAGCAAGAGCGAAGATGCCTTTTCCCGCTTGCTTTCGCTGTAATGAAGGCCAGGTGTTGCAATTATGAGAAAACAAAAACAGAGAATCCTTTTTCTTTTTAATAATATTGATGACACTATTCAAGGTGCTCCGATGCGAACCACTTCGGCTGATGGCGGCACCAATATTTGGTTGAATTTTATTAATGGTCTGGAGAATAAGGATATTTTTATCTCCACCCAAAAAGGCAATAAAAAGAAATATTTGTTTAAGCTAAAAAATAAAAAAATCCACTTTTATGAATTCACTCCCTTTTACACTTATACCAAAATAAGGCTAGGCTTTGTGGAAATACTTTTGCGAACTCTTTTGCTGCCCTCTAAATTATGGAGGAAGTTTAAAAAAATCGACTACTTGGTTTCTTCTTCTGATTTTTGGCCTGATTCGATTCCTGCCTTTTTTCTCAAAATGAGAAATAGAAAGCTTATTTGGATAGCTGGTTTTTTCTTAACAGCGCCAGCACCTTGGCAGAAAGACAATCCTTACAAAGGGAAGAGGTTTTTAATTGGTTTTTTCTATTGGTTTACCCAATTACCGGTTTATTTCCTTATTAAAAGATACGCAGACTTTGTTTTGGTAACTTCTGAGCCGGATGTTGAGAAGTTTATTACCAAAAAAAGAGATAGAAGTAAAATTATTGTTGCCCAGGGTGGGGTCAAGGTAGGGGAAGCAAAGAAGTTTTTAGCAGGCAAAAGCTGGATTCCTTTGGAAAAAAGGAAATATGACGTTTGCTACTTGGGCAGATTCCATTACCAAAAAGGGGTTTTGGAATTGATTGATATCTGGCAAAAAGTCTGCCAAAAAAGACCCAAGGCGAAGCTGGTGATGATTGGCATCGGCCCTTTGGAGAATGAGGTAAAAGAGAAAATAAAAAAGTATGGCTTAGAAGAAAACGTTGATTTACTGGGGTTTAAAGACGGCCAGGAGAAATATCAGATTTTTAAACAGGCAAAGATTATGGTCCATCCCGCCACTTATGATAGTGGGGGAATGGCTAGTGCTGAGGGCATGGCTTGGGGCTTGCCGGTAGTGGGTTTTGACTTAGAATGCCACCAGACCTATTATCCTCGAGGGATGATTAAAGCCCCCCGAGATAATCTCAACAAATTCTCGGAAAAGATTATCCAGCTCCTCGAGGATAAAAAGCTTTATCAGAAATATTCAAGCGAAGCGGTTGATTTGGCCCAAAAAGTTTGGGATTGGCATATCCGAGTTGATAAAATAAAAGCAGGGATTTTCCATGAATGAAGTTGTTGGCTTTCTTTCTCCACCCTCAAGAAGTTTTAACCATTACCGCCCGCCGGTGGCTCTAATGTATCTCGCTGGTTATTTAGAAAAAAAAGGCTATGCCAGCGAGATTATTGATATCATTATCAAGGAACAAATTAGAGACGAGAAGTTTCTTCAAAAAAAAGCCAAAATTCTCCGCCAAATTAAAAAAGAGATTCTCCAAGAAGTAAAAAAGTTAAAGCCGGACATTGTTGGCATTACTTGTTATACTCCAGAATATTTTGAAGTTCTGGATTTAGCCAAAGCGATTAGAAAAACAAATAAGGAGATTAAAATAGTCGTAGGTGGGGTTCACCCCACTTTTCACCCGGAACATTTTTGTTATCGTGGTAGCCCTTTTGATGTCGCCGTGATTGGCGAGGGAGAAGAAACCATGCTTGAACTCACCCAAGCGCTTCGCCAACAAACCAGTCTGCGAAAAATCAATGGTCTGGCCTTTTTAGATAAAAAAGGTAAGTTGGTGACAACCAAAAAAAGAGATTTGGTCCAAGACCTAGACAGCATTTCTTTCCCCGCTTATAACAAGATTGACATGGATTACTACACTACTGCCAGTCCTTATGCTATCAGGGGTGTTTTCCTTCGTTCAATGTACGTTTTGTATTCCCGGGGTTGCCCTTCTCAATGCACTTTTTGTGTGGCCAAAAAACTCCGTACTTGCAATGGTGTGGGCAACTACGTCAGACTCCGTCAGCCCGAAAAAGTCTTTGAAGAAATTACTCGCTTAAAAGAAAAATATAAGATTGATTCTTTTTACTTTATTGATGATTTGTTTACCTTAAACAAGAAAAAAGTCAAGGAGTTTTGCCAGCTCTTGATTAAAGCAGACTCAAATTTACTTTGGGGCTGTTCTTCCAAAGTGACCACCGTTGATTACCAGACTTTAAAGATGATGAAAAAAGCCGGTTGTATCCAAATTGACTTTGGGGTGGAAAGAGGTTCAGACGAAGCCCTCCGCTTTGTTAAAAAAGGGATTACCCTGAAAATCATTAAAAAAGTTTTTCAAGACTGTCATCGCTTAGGCATCAGAACCTTTGCTAACATGCTTATTAATATTCCTGATGAAACCGAAAAAGATTTAGAAGATATTATCCGTCTTTTAGAAGAAATTAAACCCACGATTGTTTCTCTAAACACTTTTACTCCTTATCCCGGCACCGAGATTTTTGATCATTATTCTTATCGTTTTTCCAAAAAAGATTATCCCTTAATGATGGAGGACCCCGGTTGGTTAACCAGGCAATACCCAAAGAAGTTCCGCTTTGCCCAACATAACCTTGATTTCCAAGAATGGGCTGGTGCCTATTACAAACAGTTTAATAAGATTCTTCCCTCTCTGGAAATCTATCTTTCTCCGGCTTATCTTTCTCTTCTTCTTCACTCAAAAAAGAAACCTAATTATTTCCAACAGTTTGGCTTGCTTACCCGAGAGTTTATTAATCAGAAATTTGCTTAAATGAAATGTCCCCTTTGTCCCGGCACTGCCAAAAAGATCTTTGAAGCCCAAAATATTCATGGGCGGATTAAGGTTTCCCCAGAAAAATTTTTGATTTTTCAGTGTGCCCATTGTCAGCTTATCTTTCCTCAAGTGAAGAGCCAGGGCAAAGATTATTATCAGAAATATTATGGCAGGGGTTATGCTCGCCAAGGCAATTGGTTAGAAAGATTGATAGGTAAAATAAGCCTTTTTTTCAAGCAAAGACTAATCAGTCAATATCAGAAGCAAGGAAACTTGCTTGATGTGGGCTGTAGCAGGGGAGGCTTTCTGGCAGCCATGCCTCAAGTTTATCAAAAGTGGGGGATTGAAGTTGATAAAAAAAGCAGCCAATTTATTAAACAAAAATATCCAGAGATTAAGCTGATCAATAGCCCTGTTGAGAGGGCACAGCTTAAGAAAGGGCAATTTGAGATTGTCACTCTTTGGCATACCTTAGAGCATCTTTCCCACCCTCAAAAAGCTTTGAAAAAAATCTATCAATCTTTAAAAAAAGGCGGCTTTTTAATCATTGAAACACCCAACACTGACTCGCTTGGTTTTAAACTGGCTCAGGGAAAATGGTTTCACTTAGATTGTCCCCGCCACCTTTTTTTGTTTAATCAGAAAAATCTGATTAATTTATTGAAAAAGAATAAGTTTAAAGTAGTTGAGATTAAGGGCAATTTAATTGATTATCCTTTGGATTTTTATTGGGACTTAAATAATTATTTAAATTTTCCAAACTGGTTTTTGAAAATCACGATTAGTTTGCTATTATTATTACCCAGTCTGGCCACAAGAGTTCTCTTTCTCTTGAAGCCAGAACTTTCGGAAACGATTACTCTTATCGCAAAAAAAGATAAAAGATGACCGATATCCTTCTCATCAATCCTTATTATTCTCAGAGAAAAGAATATTTTTCTTTTTATAAACCTGCTCCACCGCTAGGGCTGATGTACTTAACCGCTTATCTTAAAAAACATGGTTTAGAAAGCAAGATCATTGAGTTAGGCATTTTTGACATCAAAAAAGCGATTCTCTCCAAAGACCGAGTCCGCTTTGGCTTATCAGACAAGAAAATTTTATCTTTTTTAAAAAAAGAAAAACCCAAAATTGTGGGCATCACCAGTATGTACTCTGTTTATTATCGCGACGTCATGGAAATCGCCGCCATAGTAAAAAAATATAACCGAAGGATCAAAGTAGTTATTGGTGGCAACCACGCCTCCTCTTATTTCAATTTTATTTTAAAAGATAAAAGCATTGATTTTGTGGTCATTGGTGAAGGTGAGCAAACCTTTCTTGAACTTTGCCGGGACCTCTTAGCCAAAAGAAGAAATTGGCGAAGAATTAAAGGACTGGCTTTTAATCAGAAAGGGAAGATAATCAAAACACCTCCTCGGGGAATGATTGCCAACCTAGATGAAATTCCCTTTCCGGCGCGTGAAGCAATTGATTTTAAGAAATATTTAGTCGGCAAAGAGGAAACTCCTTACCTCATGCGCTATCCCGCGGCGGGAGTGATTACCAGCCGGGGGTGTCCGGGAAACTGTGTTTATTGTACGGTTAAAGCTGTTTGGGGCAGAACTTGGCGGGGACGAAGTCCAGAGAATGTAGTTGATGAAATAGAACATCTTATTCAAAAATATGGCGTTAAAGAAGTTTCCTTTTTCGATGACAGCGCCAGTGTTAATAAAAAAAGATGGCGGGCTATTTGTGACGAGATGATTAAAAGAAAAGTTGAGATTAAGTGGTCTACCCCGAACGGGATTGCCCATTGGACTTTAGATAAACCACTTTTGAAAAAAATGTATCAAGCCGGCTGCTACCGGGTTACTTTTGGAATTGAATCCGGTAACCCCCAAACCAGAAAATTTTTGGGTAAACCATACCTTCTTTCCCAAGCCAAAAAAATAATTAGAGATGCCAATAAATTAGGGATGTGGACCATCTGCACCAACATTATTGGGTTTCCTTACGAAAAAATGAATTCCATCAGAGACACAATTAATTTTGCCAAAAAATCAGGGACGGACTTTGCCACTTTCTATCTTCTTATTCCTCAACCCACGGCGGATGTTTATCAATACTTCCGCAAGGAAGGCTTGCTCAATTTTGACCGCTTTTTTGAAGACTTAAAAGTTGATAGTGAAGAATTCGAGAGAGTTAACTACATTTTGAATGAAACTGGGGCCGACACCGTTTATTTTAAAAAAGAAGAGTTAAGGGAAATCCAAAAAAAGGCTTACCGAGAATTCATTCTTCATCGAGGCTTAACCTATGTTTTCAATCCCCGTCGGATTCTTCAGAAAATTAGATCATTTGAGGACCTGAGGTATGTTTTAAAGCTCTTAAGCCATGGTTTAAAAATAATCTTAAGGACCCTTAGCCCTTTTTATCTTAAAAGTAGTGATTTTCTTTATCAAAAAGAGACTTTAAAGGAGGAAAAATGAAGATTCTCATGGTTCAGCCTTGTTATGTTGATTTTGGCGGCTATTTCCGAAGTATTGGTATGGCTAAGGCTTTAGCTAAAAAAGGTAACCAAGTGGATTTGCTGGTTTCTGCTAAACAAAACTCATTGTTAATTAAAAAGAATAGGGAAAGTAAAAATTTGACTGTTTTTGAATTGCCGAGAATTAATCTGCATCAGTTTGTCAATGGTAAAATTCTAAGGGGAATTTTGGCTTGTTTTTTCATTCTTTTTAGAAAATATGAGGTGATTCATATCTTTGAGTCAAATCAATTTGAAACAAACATTCCCTTAGTTCTGTGTAAAATCCTAAAAAAGAAAGTGATTTTAGATATCGACGAGGAATGGCTTGATAGCCCCTTGGTTAAGATGAATAAACTAATGGGGGCTTATATTCGTTTTTGTGATCTTAAATTAGCCCCCCGTTTTCCTTACCTGACGGTCACCAGTGAACACTTAGTCAAAAAATTTCGCCGTTTAAGAGTTAAACATGTTTTCAAAATTATTAACGGGGTGGATTTAGACCAGTTGGAACCTTTAAAAAAAAGAGAAGCGAGAAAACTTTTAAAAATTTCGCCCCAAGAAAAAATCATTTTGTCATTTGGCAATACTTATGGGGGAGAAAGAGCTTATTTGCTTTTCAAAACCTTTGAGGAAATTCTTAAAAAAGATAAATCAGTCAAGCTATTTTTTAATTTGGATCCCCAAATTTTTTGGCAAGAAGAAAAGATTAAAAAGGGCATTGATAAAAACATTCTTAATAATATTACCAGCACAGGTTTTATTGATTTGAAAACGACCAAGGGAAAAGCCTACTTAGCGGCCGCTGATTTAGTTCTTTTTTTAATGGGCAATACGCCAGGAGAAAAAGCTTGTTTTCCTGTTCGCCTTGGTACATACTTAAATGGAGAGAAAATTATTGCTATTAATGAGACAAAAACAGAGGCTTATCGTGCCTTAGCCAGTTATGATTGTATTCTGACCGGCGAGAGTCCGCCAGTAATAGCTAATGAGATTTTAAAATTTTTTAAAGACAAGAGATTAAGACGGAGATTGGAAATAAATGTTCTTAAGGCAAAAAGAGAACTTAGCTGGGATTGTTTTATCAGCGGATTAGTGAAATTTTATCAGCGGCTTTAAGATGAAAAAGAAAAATAGACAAATTGTGGAGAGAATGAAACCTGAAAAAGGAAAAGAATGGCTTCTTCAACAACATCTGGCTTTTTATGAGATAGTTATTCCTTATGTAAAAGGTAAAAAAGTTTTGGATGCTGGTTGCGGTTATGGGTTAGGGGCTTGGATTTGGTTGAAAGGTGGGGCTCAGCTAGTTAAAGCCTATGATATTTCCAAAAGCACCTTGAATTTTGCCAAAAAAAACTATCAATCACCTAAAATAAAATTTGAAAAGTTAGATTTTAATAAAGACGAGTTTCCCCATCGTAATTTTTTTGATGTGGTCTGTTCAATTGAAGTGATTGAACATCTAAAAAACTACGAGTTTTATCTTAAAAATATTTTCAAGAGTTTAAAAAAAGGCGGCATTCTTTTTTTAACTACACCTAACGCAGCTATTTCCACCCAAGATAATCAGTTTCATCTCCACGAATTTACTGATAAAGAACTAAAAGCATTATTGAGCAGTCTAAATTTTAAAATTTTAAAAAAATATACTTTTTCGATTAATGAGTTTTCAAAATTCAGTGGGAAATATTTTCCTAATTTTTTAGTTTCCTTGGTTAAAAAGCTTCCTTTTTATGCATTATTAGTTAAAATATTATGCCAACCGAAGGTAGAAGAGAAAACAGAAAAAGGTGAAATCTTAATCTATATTGCCCTAAAAGGAAATTCAGATTAATGAAAATAGTCAATCGTTATTGGTTTTTTTTAATCTTCTATGGGATTCTTTTAGCAATTTTTATATTTCCTTTTTACCGGGACGGTTCGATTATCTTGGGCGGCGAGGGAAATTATTGGCTAGACTTTTCTGTCTTAATTAAAAATTATGCCCATGCTTGGCAAAATAAAGGCATTGGCGATTATAATCTTTCTCTGAATGCCCTTTTTCCTAATGTTCCTATCCTGACTTTACTTCAAAAAATTATTCCTAGCGACCAAATAATTAATTTCCTTTTAATTTTTTCACTTTATTTTTTACCCTTCCTGGGAATGTTAGTTCTCTGTCGAGAGTTTAAAACTACTCCCTTCATTGCTTTTTTGACATCTCTTTTTTATGTGATGAATCCTTTCAGCCTAATGTTTCTCTATAGTCTTAATCAATGGAATGTTCTCGTACTTTTTGGCCTCCCCTTATTCTTTGGGGTAATTTTGAAGTTTTATCAAAATAATCTCAAACTCTTTTTTTATTTCGGCCTGACAACATTGTTTCTTTCTTTCATTAATGTTAATCCTCCCCTAATTGCGATTAATCTTATTTCAGTAGCGATTGCTGTTTTGATAACCGCCTTTTATCTTGATAAAAAAGTTAATCTGATCAAGTTGTTTAAAAAATATCTTCTTCTTGCCCTTTCCTTTATTCTTTTCAACGCTTGGTGGTTAGCTAACTGGCTTTATATTTTAGCTGACGTTCAAAAAATGTACACTAAACAATTTGCCATATCTTGGTTAAAAGGAACAATGGAGTTTGTTCCAGCTGCTTTCAGAACACTCAACTTAACCATGCTTCTTCCCGATAAAATCGAACGATCATATAATTTCTTTAATGATTATTATAGTTTGTCTTTGGTATTATTTGTTTTTTCCCTTCCCCTTTTTATTCTTCTTTATGCCTTTTGCAAAAAGAAATTTGGGCAAAAATACCTCTTGTTACTGGCCTTGACCGTTTTTCTAGCTGCTTTTTTAGCAAAAGGTATTCACGGTATTTTTGGTGGTTTTTACGAATTTGCTGTTTTTAATTTCCCCTTTTTCAGCATTTTTAAATCAGCCTCTGAGAAGTGGGGAGTTTTATATGTCTTTTTGCTTAGCTTATTGTTAGCTTTAATTCTGAAGGGGTTAAGAAATGATAAACATTGGCGGTTAATTTTACTTTTTTTTCTAATCTATCTTTCTTTTAATATAGTTCCCCTTATTAGTGGTAATTTTATTCCTGATTATAGATTTGATGATAATTTTTCTGGTTCCAGAAACTTTTTTGATAAAAAAGAATATCAAGAACTAAGGGCAGAGCTAAATAGTGGCTCGGAACAATATCGAGTTTTAAGCTTGCCAGGGAGCCAAAATTATCAGGTCGCGCTCCAAGTTAATAACTATAAATTTTACACTGGCAATGATCCAGTTCTTCACAATACTAACAAAGCCTTTATCGCTCCTTATAATCACAATGATCAGGCGTCTGTTTTATTTAAAACGATTTCAGAGCCTCGTTATTTAAACCTTTTTGGTTTTTATAATATTAAAAAAATTGTGATTAACAAAGATATGTATCCTTGGTTTGGTTTTCAAGAAGAAGAGAGTATTCCTGAGATAGAAGAAATTTTAGATAGAAACTTTGATTCTTCAAAAAATGAAACAATTAGTCTTTACGATGTCGGCGATCATTATCTGTCGCGATTTTATGTACCGAAAGAAATAGTTTACAGCCCAGGCAGCAATCAGTATGCCCTGCCTGATATTATTGACGCTGGAGATTTTTCTAAGAGAACAGGTTTTTTTATCAATCCTTATAAGAATGAAGCAATTGAAAATGAAGCAGAATTTGAAAATGATTTAGTTAAGCAAAATTTTTCTCAGATTCTGGTTGTTGGTGATATTCAAAGCGTTATTGATGAAGCAAAATTAAGAGAAGGAATAGGGGGGATGAATCCTAGTGGGGTTTTATTCCCTTATGCTCGGTGGAAGCCTGGAAGTTTTGTTTATCCCTATATATTAAAAAGAGAAGAGAGGGTTAAAAATCAATTCTCAGACCAGCCGGAAGAAATGTTTGAACAACATCTTTTCTTTGCTGCCAAAAGAGTCACAGAAATTCAAAAATGGGATAGAAGATTGACTGAAGATAAATTTGTCGAGATTTTAACAAGGTATAAAAGCGAAATGCAAGGCGCAATTCAAAATTTGGATACAATTAATCAAAAAGGCAAGGAAACCTTTATGCTTTTGGCGAAACTTGAAGTTTCATTTGGGGCTCATGAGGAACGCTTATTGAATGTAGTTAAGGGAAACTATGGTGAAGAGAGTACAAGATTCGAACTAACGAAATCTGTTTTGACAGATATAGACAGCCAATTAAAAATGATACTAGAAGAACGTTCCCAGGTTAAATATTATTTCGAAGTTCCTCAAGAGGGCGAGTATGAGATTATAGTTGAAAATTTAGGTATTTCTCCTGAATGGGAATTAGAAAATGTGACTCCGGATATAAATGATAAATTTATTATTTCGCTCTCTGAACAACAGGATAATGATAAGAAGTGGTTATCTTTTGGCAGGAAGTATTTTAAGCAAGATGAGTATTGGTTGAAATTTATTAAGCCAGCTTCTCAGAATTTGCTAACCAAAGATTGGCAAAAACTAGAAAGTAAAATTGAAATTGATGAGAAAAGCGAATTTTTCGGCGAAACAGGTGGTCTTACCATCTATCAGGATATTGAAAATTGGAAACCGCAGGTTACATATAGATTCTCGTTTGAATATAAGACAAGTGGTGAGGGATTAAAAGTTCTTTTAGTTGAAGAGAGAGAGGAGATTGATACAGCCTGGCTTGATAAAGGCGTAGCAGACGAGCGCTTGTCCAAGAGTAATATTCTGATAGAGAAGCAGTTGGAGGGCGAAGATAATGTTGCTAACGAATGGCAACGCTTCGATACTGTTATTAATTCAGATAAAAACGCCAAGTCAGCCAGATTATCAATTATAAGTGAAAGCGCCCCCAAGCATCTTAACGAAATAACACTTAGAAATGTTCAGCTTAGGGCTATTATTGAGCCTAAAATAGTTTTAAAGAAAACTCAAGATAGTAATAATGATATTCCTAAAATTACCTTTCAAAAAATAAATCCCACCAAGTATCTTGTTAATATAGAAAATGCCGTTAGTCCATATTTTTTAATTTTCAGCGAAAGCTTTCACCGTGGCTGGAAAGCTTATATCAACAATGAATTAGCGGATTATGAAGGAGAGATAGTAGGCAGTTATTTTGACGGACAGATAAGAGAAGAAAAAGCGCAGGATGAATTTTTCGACAAGTATCCCTTTCAGACTTGGGGTAAAAAGCCTTTGCCAGACGATCGGCATATTATTATGAATGGCTATGCCAATTCTTGGTATATTACGCCTGAAGATGCAGGTACCCGTTCAGATTATCAAATTATTGTTGAATATCAAGGCCAATGGTTTTTTTACTTAGGAGCTTTGATTACCTTGATAACGATTATCGCTACCTTAGCTGTTGCTTTTTGGAGAAAATTAAAATCAATTAAGAGTTAAAATGAAAAAAGTCGTAATTAAATTCAGACAAATACAATCTTCTTTAAAAAATTTAGTTGACAGAACCAAATTTTACGTTTTAGGTTTTTTTATTCTCGGATTAATTGCCGACATTTTTTTTAATCCTAAAATCTCCGATTCAGTTGCTATTCTGCTGGTAATTGCTTGGCTCATTAGCATTAAGAATTTTAAAATTAAACCTGTTCAAAGTCTTGTTTTGGCGATAATTTCTTATTCAATTTCCTTTATCTTTCAATTTTTTAATAAAGAGCTAGTAGTAGAAAAAGGCGCTTCTTGGTTTTTTGTTTTTTTAACTATTGCTTTGGTTCAAAGGCTGATTGGAGAATTTTTTAAAAATGAGAATAAAGTCTAGAGAGCGAATTTTATGGTTGGTTTTATTCGCTTTAATTTTTATTGTTTTTAAAAATTGGTTTGTTTTTGAGCAAATTAGTGCTGGAGATGCCGTTTTTTATTTTGATGAAAATTTAAAAGAACTTTCTCTTTTTCCTTATTCCTGGATATCTGTGGGTATGGGTCGTTTTAGTTCTTTGTTTTTCGTTTTTCCTTATTTGATTTTCTCCTTGAAAATATTTTCTTTATTTAATTTTTCTTGGATATTGATTGAAAGACTTACTTGGTATTGGCCTTTTCTTGTCTTAAGTATTTTTTCTTCTTGGTTTTTATTGAAAACAATTTTGCCCAAGACGAAATTTGGTTTTATGGCACCGCTGATTTATCTGCTTAACGCCTATATTTTGATGATTATTGGTGGCGGTCAAATTTCGGTTATGCTGGCTTATGCAATTTTTCCGTTAGTGGTTGGTTTGTTTGTCAAAGGTATCAGCCAAAAAAACCCGGTTTTGCCAATATTATCCGGTTTGGCCTTGAGCCTCCAAATAGCTTTCGAACCAAGAATAGCGGTTTTAGCTTTATTGACAGTGGCATTTTATGTTTTTTTTGTTTATCGTTTTGCGGCCTTAAGAAAAATTCAATTTTTTTTAATTCCCTCAATTATTGCTTTGGGAGTTCATTTCTATTGGATATTCCCGACTATTTTTTTACGAAAACCAAGCTATTCTTTAAGCTTAAGTTCCTTGGGTTGGGTTAAGTTTTTAAGTTTTTCTGATTTTTCTAAAACTTTTTCTCTTCTTCATCCTAACTGGCCAGAAAATATTTTTGGCAAGACCTATTTTATGAGACCAGAGTTTTTAATAATTCCTATTTTGGCTTTTGCTTGCTTGTTATTTGTTAATCAGCTAAAAAATACACAAACAAAGAAAAATATTTTGTTCTTCGCCTTTTTAGCCTTAGTTGGAGCGTTTCTAGCTAAAGGATCAAATCCACCATTTGGAGAAGTCTATTTATGGCTTTTTAACAATTTTCCGGGTATGAATTTGTTTCGGGATTCAACTAAATTTTATGTATTAATTGCTTTAAGTTATTCAATTTTGATTCCTTTTAGCATTGCGGAGATTTATAAAAGACTTGGTGTAATGCGCAGCATGCGACGAGCAACACATTATTTGCCAAATTTATTTATGTTTCTTGTTGTTTGTTCCTTGCTGTTGTTAGTTAAGCCAGCGATTTTGGGTCAATTGGGCGGAACTTTTAAAGCGAAAAAAGTTCCTCGAGGCTATATTCAACTTAAAGACTTTATTGAAAATCAAGATGAGTTTTCTCGAACCTTTTGGGTGCCTAAAAAACAGCGATTTGGCTTTTTTGCCAATAATCATCCAGTCATTAGTGCCGAAGCTTTTGTCACTGATTCAGTTTGTCAAGAGCCTTTTTGTTCTTTGAAAGAGGAAATGTCTGAAAAATGGGGTGAAGAATGTTTGCCAAACGATCGTTGCTACGTGCGCGAACTTTCCTATTTCTTAAATCCCAAAACCGCTGAAGCCCTGTCATTAATGGCAGTTAAATATGTGTTTGTTCCTTTTGACCCAGAAGGCGAGATTTTTCTTGCCGAGCGCAAATATAATCAACAACAAAGAAAGGAAGTGGAAGAATTTTTGGATACGATTCCTTGGTTAAAAAAGATTGATGTTACAGACAAAATTGCTGTTTACGAAACGCCAAGTCATAAAGACCATTTCTTTGTTTTAAACAAAGAAACTAATCCCATAAACTGGACAATAATTAATCCCACTAAATATATAGTTCGTATTTCAGAAGTTATTCAGCCATTTAGTCTTGTTTTTTCTGAAACTTACGATGAACTCTGGCAGGCAAAAATTGGAGAAACAGTAATTTCCTCAAAGGAATGGAATAATCTTAATAGTTTTTCCATTAATCAAACCGGCAATTTAGAAATAACGATTGAATTTACAGCCCAAAAATATGTTTATCTTGGTGGAATTGTTTCTTTAATAACACTCTTACTGGCGGGTGGATATTTAGTTTTCAGCTTCAGGCAAGTAAAATCCTAGTTTTTTGATTTCTTCCCACTGTTCACTGGCAATTCCAACGATATTTGCCTTTTTGATATATAAGCAAGTGGGTTTTTCGCTGAAATATAGTTGACGATAGTCGTCTATTATTTCACTTGGGAAAAGCGGGGGACAGTTTTCACTTATGTTGGGATATGAATAATAAAAATCCGGAGGGTTATCACGAAACATGATTAAGCGAGTTTGGTTAAATTTTTGAGAATTACTCATGATGGGTGTATATAGAGAATATGGGTAAGAAGAATCTAACCCTGATTGTTGGTAGAGTAAATCATCCCAAAGATCGAGGAAAAGAGTATCTTTTGATTTTGATAAGGTTTTGATCACACTTCCATAAGCGAAATAATGAGCGTAGTTTGTGGTAAATTCTTCTTCCCGGTTTACTTTTTCCCAAATAAAAGATTGAGACGAAAAAACGATGTGTATAAAGAAAACAGCTAATAAGGAAGTTAAGATAAAAAATAATCTTTGATCTTTTTTAGAACGATGTAATTCAATCAAGAACAAAAAAATAAACATAACAAAAAGACTGTACCAAGCTAATAAATGAAAGGCTTCATAGAATGTTGTTCCAGGTTCAACATATCTTATTGCTGCTAATCCCATAATGAAGAGGATTAACAAAATCTCTTTTGTTTTATCGCCTTTTATAAGGAACCACGCTATCAGAGAGAGAAAAACCACATCTAAACCAACTAGAATTGATCGAAGATAATTCCATTTTCCAGTAAATAAAATTAAAAATGGGTAAAGGAAGATTTTAAAAATTCCAATGCCACTAATTCCAAGAGCTTGAGTTTCGTTTAACATCATCTGGCGATTAAGAACAAAAACTTGGTGAATGTAATCTTTTAGAGGAGTATTCAAAAGAGTTAAAAACGAAAGCAGTAAAAAAAGAAATAAGGAAGCAGATTTTAATTTCTTTGTTCTCTGATTCAATGGAAGTAAAATAAGCCCATAAAGAATAAGAGCTATTGGTATATAAGGAATTCTAAGAAAAACAATTAGCCAAGTAAAAATACTGGCAGTAAGATAATCAAACATAGAAAGATGTTTTTTGCGAACCTTTTCCCACCACAAACCAGCTAAATAAACAAGGAGATAGGCAATGATCGCTTCAGGAAGAAAAAAATTACCAAAGAGATAGTATTTTGTTGTTTCGTAAAATAAAACAAAGCCAATTCCTGCCCAGCGAAACCGCCAGATAATAAGAACATTCATCAACAGGGAGAAAAATAAGATAAACATTCGATGATAAAGGACCAGTTTATACAGATTGTCAGGATTAAAAAGCCCTTGGATTATATAGCTTAGATAAGCCATAAGCGGTTGGTGATTAAAAAAGATCTGAGAATATAAAACCTTGCCTTTGAGCATAAAATAAGCGGCAACAAAATTAAAACATTGGTCAAAACAGCCGAAGACTCCTATTCTTTGATAAAAAGCCTTAGAAACCAAAAACAATGTTGCTCCTAAAATTAGAAAAAGGATAGCCGAAATGTAAATTTTGACTGGAGATATTTTGGAGAACCTTTTTAGGTAGTTCCTGAAAGAGAAAGAAATTTTCATCTATCTATCTGTTTTTTTATTTATTAATAATTAATTTTATAAAGTTTGGCAAAGTTTATCTCTTTTTCCAAAGTTATTTTGCCAGCCTTTTCTATATTTCTAACGGCACTATTAAAATTTTCATTGCTTTCTAAAAGTTGAGTTAGCCATTGATTAGGATGGAGGTCAACAATTAAATATTCAGGTTCTCCGCCAAAATCAAACCACCAACAACTTTCTTTGCCACAAAGAGAGATTTCAAAATCATGTTCTCTTGGCCAAATCAAATAAATTTCTTTTCGATGGCTTAGATGGGGAATTAGATTTTGCTGAACAGCGAGACTAGCTTTGGGCGGAATAAGTTTAAACAAAGCTCGATTATCATCCATCCAGGATTCGTTTTGCCAGTAAATCGGTTTTGAAAGTTTGTTTAAAGGAAAATGGAAGAAATATTGCAAACTTAAGGAAATAATTACTAGGAAAATTGAAACAACCTGCGGTTTAATTCTTCTTTTTTCTAATAGTCTTAAAACATCAAGAACTCCTAATAGAAGAAAAGGCGCTAAAATCGCTCGGTGATGCATGAACGGACTCCACATTCGAGCAAACTTTGGTCCGGTAACAAAATATTGAGCAAGATTAAGAACCACTGCCAAGATGGCACCAGGTGACAAAAGCGGCAAAAAAGAAAACCAACTGAAAGAGTAAAGCCAAACTAGTCTTTTCTCTTCTGCATTGAAAAGTTCTCTAGCAATTTTCAGCGGTTCGAGGCTAATCTCCGGCCAATATTGAAAACCAACATGCGGAGAAAACAAGGCAATAACTTTGATAGCCAACAAACTCCAAGCAAAGCCACCAATAATAAAAATAATCGCCAGACGACGATATTTCTTTTTGAAAAGATAAATTGATCCTAGGCAAGCTAAGGCAATGCCCATGTTTTCTTGCGTTAAGAGTAGTAAAGCAAGAGTAATGAAAAAGAGCTTTTTTTGCTGGCTTTCTAAAAAATAAGCCAACCAAGCAATTAAACCAACACCCATGGTAACGGCATGAAAATCAAAAAAAATCGCAAATTGAATGCCATAGAAGAGACTATAGATAAAGCTAAGATTAAGCGAAGTTAAAGGAGAAAATTTCCTTAGTCTGACCAATTTGTAGATGGCTAAACTGGAGAAGCTAAGCCAAAAGGCTTGAAAAATCAGAAGAATTCTAACGTTATCCCAAAGCCAAAGAAGAGGGGCGATTAAAGGAAGAGTGAGATTCAGGTGGTCACCTAGAATGAAACGATCCTTAATAGTGTTGTAGGGCTTAAGAAATCGAGAATATTTCCAGATAGTTTGGTCATAAAGCCCTAGATCAAACCCGCCAGATTGAAAATGATTATGTCTTAGAATAGAAAGAGTAGAGTAGAGGATTGAGAGAAGAAGAATCCAAACAATAAGGAGTTTTTTTGCCCTCTGGTTGGTTAATTGAAACATTTTTTTATATAATAATAGTATAGAGAGAAATCATGAAGATTCAAGACATTGCTTTTATTCTTCTTTTTCTGTTTGTTGCTTGGCGAAAAAGCGATAAATTAGCAGTAGTTTTTGGTATTTTTTGCCTTTTACTAGCTATTCCCTTGTTTAAATTCTGGATTTTCTTTACGGCTGAACGTTTAACTTGGTATGCGGCAGTATTTTTTATTTATGCAGTCATTTTTCAGTTAATTAAACTTAAAAAAGAGAAAAAATGAAAATCGGTATTGATATTTCTCAGATCGTTTATTCAGGCACGGGTGTAGCTAATTACACCAAAAGCCTGGTGGAGAATTTATTGAAAATAGATAAGGAAAATGAATATATTTTATTTGGCGCATCATTGCGCAAAAAGAAACTGCTTGATGATTATTTGGGCCGATTTAAGAACAATAGAAATGTTACCGCAAAGACCTTTTATTTGCCCCCTTTGTTTTTAGAATTTCTTTGGAATAAATTGCATATTTTTCCCATTGAAAGATTGATCGGCAAAATTGATGTTTTTCATTCTTCAGACTGGCTTCAGCCGCCAACCAAAGCCAAAAAAACTACCACCCTCCATGATTTAATTATTTATAAATACCCGGAAAGCTTCCAGCAAAAAGGGGGGCACAACATTGTTGTTAACCAAAAAAGAAGATTAAAATGGGTGAAGAAGGAATGTGATTTGATCATTTGTGACTCTGAAGCCAGTAAAAAAGATGCTATGGAAATCTTAAACATTCCTGAAAAGAAGTTAAAAGTTATTTATCCGGGAGGCAAATGTTGATTGGTATTGATGGCAACGAAGCAAATGTTAAAAAACGAGTAGGGAGCAATATTTACAGTTACCAATTGCTTCAAGCTTTGTCCAAGCTCAAAGCGAAAGTAGTTGTTTATTTAAAAGAAAAGCCTTTGGACGATCTGCCAAAAGAAACTAGTTATTGGCAGTATAAAGTAATAGGTCCAAGAAAATTCTGGACTCAATTCGGTTTACCATTGAACCTGCTCTTTCATCATCCTCGCCCAGATGTTTTTTTTACCCCCGGACATTATTTACCTCGCTGGTGTCCTTGTCCGATGGTGATGTCGATTATGGACCTTTCTTACATTCATTTCCCCGAGATGTTTAGGAAGCGCGATTTGTGGCAATTAAAGAAATGGACAGCCTCTTCAGTTAAAAAAGCAAAGAAGATTTTAACTATCAGTCAATTTTCCCAAAATGCTATAATTAGCTACTATCATTTAGGCCCCAAAAAGGTAGTTGTTACTTATCCCGGTTTAAAGATGACTAAGAACAAAAAGAAAGTAGATTTAAGAAAATATAATGTTGAAGGAGATTTTCTTCTTTACGTAGGCACGCTTCAGCCAAGAAAAAACTTAGATAAATTAATCGAAGCCTTTTCTCGTTTATCAAATCAGGATTTAAAACTAGTCATTGTGGGAAAGAAAGGCTGGCTTTACAAAGAAATATTTGAGAAAGTCAAAAAACTGGACTTAACAAAGAAGATAATTTTTACCGGCTTTGTTCCTGATGAAGATTTGCCTGCTTTTTACCAGAAAGCCCAATGTTTTGTTTTAGTTTCTCTTTATGAAGGTTTTGGCTTGCCTGCCTTAGAAGCAATGCATTATGGTTGTCCGGTAGTTGTTTCCAATGTTAGCAGCCTACCGGAAGTGGTTGGTGAGGCTGGCATTTTAGTTGATCCCAATAAAACAGAAGAGATTGCTAATGGAATTGAAAAAGCAATTGAAAACAGAGAAGAATTAATTGAAAAAGGCTACCAGCAGGCAAAAAAATTCAGCTGGGAAAAATGTGCCAGAGAAACATTAAAAGTTCTTAAGGAGGTTTAAAATGGCTCTTTTTAAAGACCGAATGGGAAAAGAATTGAGCTTTAAAGAAGCTTTTTCTAAGATTCTAAATAGATTCTATCATTACTTTCTTGATTTTGAACTAATGCTTCTCCGTTGGGTCGGCTGTATTCCGTTTCATTCTGTTAGAAAGTGCTTCTATCGCTTGGCCGGAGTCAAAATTGGCAAAGGTTCAACTATCCATATGTGGTGCAATTTTTTCAAGCCATCAGGAATAGAAGTTGGTGAAGGAACGATTGTTGGCGATCATTGTTTTTTAGACGGCCGGGCAAAGCTTAAGATTGGCAATCACGTTGATATTGCTTCTCAAGTGCTGATTTATAATTCCGAACACGATATTCATAGTGATGACTTGCGTGCCATTGAAGAATCAGTAGAGATTGGTGATTATGTTTTTATCGGCCCAAGGGTAATCATTCTTCCCGGAGTCAAAATTGGCAAGGGAGCAGTGATAGCGGCTGGAGCGGTAGTTACCCAAAATGTGGCTTCTGGAAAAATTGTTGGTGGTGTTCCCGCTCAAGAAATAGAAGAAAGGAAAGTCCACGACTTTCGTTATCGCTTGGGTCGGGCAAGACTGTTTCAGTAATGGACTTATCAATTATCATTGTTAACTTCAATACCAAGGCCCTTCTTCAAGATTGCTTGACTTCAGTTTTTAAGCAAACAAAAAATATAAGCTTTGAAGTTTTCGTGGTTGATAATGATTCAACCGATGGTTCAACAGAGATGATAAAAAAGAAATTTCCCCAAGTTTCTTTAATTGAAAATAAAGAAAATCTTGGTTTTGCCAAAGCTAATAATCAAGGAATAAAAAAAGCCAAAGGCAAATATATTCTTCTTCTGAATTCGGATACTGTTTTAAAAAACAATCCTCTTTTAGAGCTGATTAAATTCGCCAAGAACCACCCTCAAGCAGGAGTAGTGGGTTGTAAATTGTTAAACAAGGATGGAACTAGTCAACTTTCGACAGCCCCTTTCTTCAATCTTTTTAGAGTATTTATTTGGTTATTGACCGGTGACAGATTTTTGTATTCCTCTCCCAGCAAAACTTGCCAGGTTGATTGGGTAATGGGAGCGGCTTTGATGGTAAAAAAAGAGATTCTTAAAAAAATCGGCATGTTAGACGAAAAGTTTTTTATGTACATGGAAGAAGTGGAATGGTGCTACCGGATTAAAAAAGCAGGTTGGGAAGTTTGGTTTCACCCTGAAGCAAAAATTTTTCATTTGGTTCGAGGCAGCTCAGCCTCAGGAAAGCAAAAGGCAGTTTGGGGAATTTATAAGGGGCTAATTCATTTTTATCAGAAACATTTTGCTCCTTGGCAGGTAGCTATGTTAAAATTTCTTCTAAAAGCAAAAGCAATTACTGCTTGGTCGATCGGGATTTTAACAGGAAATAATTATCTTAAGGAAACTTATGCGAAAGCTTTTAAATTGGCTCGATAAATATCTTTTGGAAATTGGGATTAGCATTCTCTTGCTTTTTATTCCTCTTTATCCAAAGCTCCCTTTGCTTGATGTTCGCCATACTTGGACTTACATTAGGCTTGAGGATGTTTTTGTTGCCGTTATTGTTGGCATTTGGCTAGTTCAACTTCTGCGTCGAAAAGTATCTCTTAAAGTTCCTTTAACAATTCCTATTATTTTTTAC